>Ga0073929_1000262_pt1 | contig 80959 bp, 62 predicted proteins | sample DewCreD2012metaG_3_FD_76966 | JGI IMG/M metagenome (GOLD analysis project Ga0073929, IMG submission 76966) | Hot spring sediment bacterial and archeal communities from British Columbia, Canada, to study Microbial Dark Matter (Phase II) - Dewar... ... | reverse complement strand
CAGGATTGCCCCCGAAACTGAGCAGGTTCACCACCCCGCTGAGCAGGGCGTAGCGCACATGCCAGAAGCCATCGGTGAGGTCAAAACTGCCTCCGGTGTGCAGAGGGCTGGCTCCGAGCGCGACCGGTTGCCCGATGGTGCTGCCCAGCGAGAAGTCGCCTCCTGTGCTGAAGGTGACGCCTCCTGAGGAGATAGCGCTCCATGAGAGGTCGTAGTCTCCACCCGATTGGGCGAAGGCGTTAGTCAGCATGAAGGTTGTCAGCGCCAGAATGGCGATAGTGCGTTTCATGTTTTGGTTCTCCTTTCTTTTGTTTGGTAAACCTCTTCAACCTCACCCCAACCTCTCTCTTTGTTCGACCTCTCCCCCGACCCCTCTCCTGCGAGGAGAGGGGAGCCTTACTCCATCTCCCCCTTCCTTCGTAGGGAAGGGGGTCGGGGGGATAGGTCGAACTCACTGCCTCACCGGTTTGGCAGGCGTCACCTCGCGCTCCGGCATAGGGTGATAATGGATGCCCAACTCCTTCGGCTGTCCATACAGTTCAGGGTGTAGATACTTGCCCCGATGCTCGGCGGGCTTGGGCTGTTCGGTTTGATAGCCGTATTCCTGCACCCAGCGGTCGTTGCGGATGGCTTCTACACGCCAGAACACTTTCTTTCCGGGCGCACCTCCTGCAATCTTGAATCGGTTGCCCTGCACCTCTACCGCCACATGCAGATTGGGCATAGGCGCACCCACTGGCGTTAATGTGATGGTCGGATCGCGGTTGATGCTCTCAAAGTAATCGGGCAGTTGCACCCATGCTTCGCCGCGTGCGTCCAGCACCACCGTCCCCCGATAGATGTTGTAGGGTTCAGGACCTTCCGCGCTGTAGTGGTTCAGGTAAGCGTTTTCGGGGTTGAGTGGGTGGTCTATCTGGAACGATTTGGTGCCGGTGGCAGCGAAACGTCCATTAGAATAGACACCGTAGCCGGTGGGGCTGTCGCTTCTCCCGTAGATGCCGTAAGTGGTGCCGCTGGTCGCCGATGCCCATCCGTACACGCCGGTACCAGAAGTGCTGTAGTTCTTGCCAAACACGCCGTAGGTCGTGCCAGTGATGGCGTTTGCATAGCCAGCCACACCCGTACCAGCAGTACTGTAGGTTACCGCTAGCGCGCCGTAGGATTCTCCGCTTTGACCATGCGAACCCGCGACACCAAGCAGCCCTACGCCCTCAGGGCTGCTGCTCATTCCATACACACCGTAGGTTCTGCCGCTGCCAGCGTGAGCGTGCCCAAACACGCCTATGCCAGAGGAGCTTTCACTTAATCCCCAAACACCAACCGCATCCCCACTGGTAGCTGTCGCCCAACCGGCAACACCTGTGCCGGATGTGCTGTCGCTGCGCCCGTAGACTCCGTAGTTCACGCCACTGGCAGCGGTGACCCTTCCCGCGACGCCGGTACCATCGGTGCTGTTACTCTGTCCATAGACACCATAACTGCGCCCGCTAGCGGTGTCGGCAATGCCGTACACACCGTAGCCCCCTGTGCTGCTGGTGGTGCGACCATAGACGCCATATGCCTCGCCACTGGCAGCACTGGCAATGCCCCGCACGCCGAGCGCAGGAGATTCACCTTGCACCCCGCATCCCTGCGGGCTGACGGCTTCAAACAGCCCTCCGTACGTCCATCCGGTAGTCGCGCTCGCCCAGCCACGAACCCCTTTGCCATGATCGCTGCTGGTTTGACCGTAGACGCCCGCATTATCGCCCGTCGTATGGGTAGCCAACCCCATCACGCCGCGCCCGGACGGGGCGTCCGCCTGTCCCATTACACCAGAGCTGGCAGGCACTGCTCCCCGGTTGATGACCACAGCAACTCCAGCTGAACTGCCCTCTACATGTAGTGGGTACCACGGGTAGGGAACACCGATGCCCACCATGCCCCGGTTGTAGAAGATGTCGTTGCCAAGCGACTCCCAGAAGGCATCGCGCAAGTCTTCAGCTGGTGACCACTCACTGCCGTTCCACTTCAGCATCTGCCCCGCCGACGGAGCAACGGTTGCCACCGGACGTCCCTGAACGCCCACCACCACGGGGTTGGGATAGGTGCCGCTTAGGTCACCGCCAGCGGAACCGCCTGGCGGGAAACTGCTGGGCACACCAGTAATCCCGCTCCAGGGTACACTCTGCGCCGAGAGAGCGTCCAGCGAAAAGATACTGTACGGCGCGAAGTTCACCTTTACCCGGGGCGACAGTATTGTATAATTGCCAGTGCTGTTCCCGGGGCGTACGCCAATCTCCAGATAACGGTCATGACCGTTCCACACCGCGCCGAAATTCAGCGATACCGTGAATAAACCATTGACTACCTTGAGGTCATCCACGGTGACAGTGCCGATGGGGCGCGCGATACCTGACGGAACCTCATAGAGTTGGAACAGGAAATCGTAGCTTCCGTCTGCGGGAACGCCTCTCTCTTTCAGCATCCCCTGATAGGTAAACGGCTGTGCGAGCAGAGGCTGGCAGCACATCCCGATGAGGAGTGTTGTCGCCACTGCTCGACAAAGAAGGTTGAGCAGTTTCATGGCGATTACTCCTTTCACAATAGTGTGGATAGCAAAGAAGGCTGAGGCGCAAAAAGACAATAGCGGGGAAGCGGCTTTTGTCCTTTTTCGCGAAAGCCTTCAATGCCCGCTTGTAATTGTTATTATGTATAGCATAACGGAATAGAACTGTCAAGCGGGCGCGCTCACGTGAAGCAGGTAAACCTCTCACGTAGAGGGAATTTTTCTTAAACCACCTGCAGGAGGTTAGGCGATATGCCGGTCAGCACAGCAGATGTTCTGGCTATCCATGGGGGCACGCCGGTGCGGTCGCGTCCGTGGCCTCAGTGGCCCATTTTTGACGAAACGGAAGAGCACGCCATACTGGATGTGCTACGCAGCGGCAAGTGGTGGTCGGTAGAGGGCACAAAAGTACGCGAGTTTGAAGAGGCGTTTGCTCGCTTCCATGATGCGCAGTTCGCGGTGTGTGTGACGAACGGGACCGCCGCGCTGGAGGTAGCTCTTCGAGCAGCGCACATTGGTTGTGGAGATGAGGTCATTGTGCCTCCCTACACCTTCATTGCCACAGCAACCGCCGTGCTGGCGGTAGGCGCAACCCCCGTGTTCGTGGATGTAGAGGAGGAGAGCCTGAACATAGACCCCGCAAAGGTTGAAGAAGCCATTACCCCGCGCACCCGTGCCGTCATTCCGGTGCACATTGCCGGTTGCCCCGCCGATATGGACGGCGTGCTGGAGGTTGCCCGCAAGCACAACCTGCTGGTTATCGAGGACGCCGCGCAGGCACACGCTGCCGAGTGGAAAGGTACCAAAGTGGGCGCAATCGGCGATATGGGCTGTTTCAGCTTTCAGGCAAGCAAGAACCTGAACGCGGGAGAGGGCGGCGCGGTCATCACCAATGACCCGCACTGGGCTGACCAGATATGGTCGGTGCATAACGTTGGGCGAGTGCGCGGTGGACGCTGGTACGAGCATCACGTGCTGGGTGGCAATTTCCGCATGACCGAGTTTCAGGCGGCGATACTGTTGTGCCAGCTGCGACGCCTGCCAGAACAGACCGAGAGACGCACCCGCAACGCGCAGAGGCTTACCGAGCTACTCAGCCAGATTCCGGGCATCCGTCCTCCGCGTCCTGACCCGCGCGTGACGCGCCATGCCTATCATCTATATATCTTTCGGTACAACAAAGAAGCCTTTGGCGGAAGACCTCGCGAAGAGTTCCTGCGAGCGCTGAACGCAGAAGGCGTTCCCTGCAGTGCGGGATACGTGCCGCTTTACAAAGAGCGCGTTTTCGTGAACCGCCCTGCTTCCAATGACCTGTGTCAGCGCAGTATGTTGAAGGACTACTCGAAGGTGTACTGCCCGGTATGTGAGCGCGCCTGCGCGGAAGAGGCAGTGTGGCTGTACCAGAACATGCTGCTTGGCGACGAGGAGGATATGGCAGACATCGCCACCGCCATCGCCAAGGTGCAGCGCGCCTTCACGAAATGACAACTGCTTGCAAGAGCGGTATAATGGTGTGTGGCTGACAAGGCAAGTGGCTGGAAGGCGAGGCTCCTGCTGAGCCGTCTGGTTGTGGTCGCGACAGAGCGCGACCCCCCAGCACAATTATGTGGAGGGCGAGGCTCCGTCCGGCCGTTGCGATGCATACGCTTGGGGCTCACTGGGAAGTTCGCCCTCCAGAGTGACGAAGCGAAGAATCTCGTTGTATCATCACGCTGAGGTGCTTCGCTAACGCTCAGCATGACAAGGCAGGCTGAAACGTCTTTTCGGCTCAGAATAGGCACATCCCAAAATCGAAGAGAGGCAAACACTACAAAAGCGTGAACACACAGCACGAAGAAGCGATGAACGGTTTACATACCCTGACCATCCATGAAGCATACGACCTGCTGCGCAAGCGTGAAATCAGCAGCCGCGAACTCACGCAGGCGGTACTGGAGCGCATCGAGGCGGTGGAACCGCGAGTACGCGCCTACATCACGTTGACGCCAGACCTGACGATGCAACAGGCGGAGGAGGCGGACAGTCTGCTACAGGCAGGCGACGGCGCAGATGTTCTGACCGGCATTCCCATCGCCCTGAAAGACAACCTGTGCACGCGCGGTGTGTTGACTACCTGCGCTTCGAAGATACTGCAGAACTTCGTGCCGCCGTTCGATGCGCACGTGGTGGAACAGCTGCGCCGGCGCTATGCGGTGTTTACCGGAAAGACCAACATGGACGAGTTCGCAATGGGCTCCTCCACCGAGAACTCGGCTTTCTTCGTCACCCGCAACCCGTGGAATCTGGACTGTGTTCCGGGAGGCAGCAGTGGCGGCTCGGCGGCGGCGGTGGCGGCGGATATGTGCATAGCCGCTTTAGGCTCGGATACGGGCGGTTCCATTCGCCAGCCTGCTGCGCTATGTGGCGTGGTGGGGATGAAACCGACTTACGGGCGGGTCAGCCGGTACGGTCTGGTGGCTTACGCCTCCTCGCTTGACCAGATTGGTCCTATCACCAAAGATGTCACCGACTGCGCCATCCTGCTGAACGCCATCTGCGGCAAAGACCGTCGTGACTCCACCAGCGTGGACGTGCCTGTGCCTGACTTCACCGCCGCGCTGGTGTCGGATGTGAAAGGTTTGCGCATCGGTGTGCCCAAAGAGTTCTTCGCGCAGGGCGTCGCGCCGGAGGTGGCAGAGGCAGTATATCAGGCGGTCCGCTTGCTGGAGAACCTTGGCGCTACGGCGGAGGAGACCTCCCTACCCTACATCGAGTACGGTTTGGCGTGTTACTACATCCTCGCGCCGGCGGAGGCAAGCTCTAACCTCGCTCGCTACGACGGTGTGAAGTACGGCTGGCGCACCCAGGAGCTGGCAGGACACATTGGCATGGTAGAAAAGACACGCGGCGAAGGTTTCGGTGCGGAGGTAAAACAGCGCATCATGATAGGAACCTACGCGCTCTCCGCCGGTTACTACGACGCCTACTACCTGAAGGCGCAACAGGTGCGTACGCTCATCCGCCGTGACTTCGACCGCGCGTTCGAGCAATATGATGTGCTCATCACGCCCACCTCGCCGACGGTGGCGTTCCGTATCGGCGAGAAGGCAGACGACCCGCTGGCGATGAAGCTGGCGGATGTGTGTACCATTCCGGTAAACATTGCAGGACTTCCTGCCCTGGCGATGCCATGCGGATTCCATGACGGGCTTCCCATCGGTTTGCAAATTATCGGCAAGCCGTGGGACGAAGAGACCGTCCTGCGCGTCGCCTATACCTTCGAGCAGGCAACCGACTGGCATCGGCACAGGCCGGTGCTGTAAAGGGCAATGACCATGATTCTACGTGCCTGGCTGGAGAGATGGCAACAGTGGCGAGCACGCCGGCTGCGGCACGGGCGCACGCAAGCGCTGTGGCGTCAGGCACGAGAACGCGCCGCCAAAATCTTGCGCGCCTACCGTTCCTTGCCTCAGCATGGCAGGGAGTGCCTGCGCGAACTGCCCGACCGCCTGCAGCGTCTGCAGGCGGGTATCTACGAACACCTGCTGCAGCAGGACCGCATTCTGATTCACGTGCCGCCCGACAGGTGGCTTCAACGATTATGGTACACCGCGCTGGCATGGTGGTATGAACATCGCGGCGAAATCGAGCTGGCGATTACATATCGGCTGACGCTAAAGCAGCTGGAGGAGGCACGCCGCCAGCGTAACTGCGCCCTGTTGCAGGCACGGCAGATAGAAGCGCAGGTGCATCAGTGGCTGGTGGCGCTGGATGTGCTGCACGATAGGGTGCTGCTGCTGCATTCTCATCCGCAAGCTACTCCCGAACCTCCCGAAGGTCTGCTGGAGACCCTGCAGGAGCTACAACAAGAAATAGGATACTACCAGCGGAGCATCGAGGAGGTGGAGGAGTGGTTAGATAACCGCCAGAGGTGAGGTGATAGCAATGACCCTGCGTGAGTTCACCAACGCCACCCGCAAACAGGTTCTGGAAGCGCTACAGCACAAGCAGGCACCGCCCATCGGGCACTTTGACCGCAAGAGGTTTGAGGATGCGGTGCAGATGCGCGAAGTGCAGATGGGCGGCACGCGCTACACTCCGCACAGCGTGGTGCTGGAGTTCGTCTTTTTGCATGACAACCCGGGCGCGCCGTTGATTTTGTGCGTAGAGGTGGATACGCCTGAGCCGGTAGTCTTCATGCCCGTGCCCGAATGGGTGCAGGAAGATGTGTGGCAGGGCGAGGTGAAAGGCACTTTCCGGTTGCGCTCGGAAGCGGAGCGGTTGATTGAGGCGTTCCGGCATCACGTGTTAGAGGAGGAGAACCCGCACTATTTCGAGCAGCGCCCTGCCCCGAGGAGAGAATAGCCTTCGATGCGAAGTTTCGATACTACTGCTGGTCTATTGTGGTCACGACAGAGCGTGACCCTCCACAGGATGACGTTTGGAGGGACGCGCTCCGTCGCGTCCTTAAATGTTCATACAAAGAGATAAGGGGAAACAGAGAGGAATACCATGCCAACCATCGGTTACGATTATCGTGCTGTCACCGTTAACGGAAAACGCACACTGCTCTTGAGCGGAGCGATACACTATCCGCGAAGCACCCCCGGGATGTGGCGTTCCCTGATGGAACACAGCAAAGAGGCGGGGTTGAATGCCATCGAGACCTACGTCTTCTGGAATCTACATGAGCGACGCCGCGGAGTGTACGACTTCTCTGACAGGCTGGATATCCGTCGCTTTCTGGATATAGCGCACGAACTGGGACTGTACGTTATCCTGCGCATCGGTCCTTACATCTGCGCGGAAACCAACTACGGCGGTTTACCCGCCTGGCTGCGCGATGTGCCCGGCATCCAGATGCGCACCGATAACGAACCGTTCCTGCGGGAGATGGAGGGATGGGTACGCCTGTTCTGCGACTATGTGCGCCCCTACTTTGCCCCCCACGGAGGCCCGATTATCCTCGCGCAGATTGAAAACGAGTATGGCAACATCGCATGGCGCTATGGCGAGGAGGGCGAACGATACCTGAAGCTCATTGCTGAGATGGCGGAATCCCTGCAGGTCGGCGTGCCGTGGGTGATGTGCAAGGGTAGCGCGCCGGGCATCATCGAGACCATCAACGCTTTTTACGCCCATCCCCTGCTGGACGAATACTTCGCCCGGTATCCCGATAAGCCCGCGCTGTGGACGGAACACTGGCCTGGCTGGTACGACATGTGGGGCTATCCACACAACCGGCGCACCCCCGAAAACATAGCGTATGCGGCGGCGCGTTTCTTCGCTGCGGGCGGCACAGGCATGAACTACTACATGTGGCACGGTGGTACGAACTTTGACCGCGACGGCTCGTTCCTGCAGACCACCAGCTATGACTATGATGCCCCGCTGGACGAATTCGGCTTGCCCACCACCAAGATGTACCATCTGGCGTACCTGCACCGAATCCTGCAGGATTATGCCCCCGTGCTGGTGGAGAGCGAACGAGCACAACCCGAACAGTTGCCGGAGAATGCACTGGCGTACGCCTATCAGCGTGACGGGCGGTCGCTGGTTTTCCTGTGCAACGATGACACCCAAAAAGCGGTGTCGGTCTCTTATGGTGGGCGTCGCTACCAGCTGCCCCCACAATCGGTAACCATCATCGGCGATGGGCAACCGCTCATGAACACCGCACAGGTAGAACCGCGATACGTGGTGGAGCGACGTTTTGAAGCCTGTGACCCGAAGCTGACTCCCTTCCAGTGGTGGGTAGAACCGCTCCCCAACGGCGAGCCGACGCCCCTCCATCCGCCGGTGCTCTCCGACAAGCCGGTGGAGCAGCTGCGGTTCACCCATGATGAGACCGACTACTGCTGGTACGTTGCCAAGTTGATGGTGCTGCCGCATCAGGAGGGTTCCGGCGTGCTGGAGCTGCAGGGAGTGGCGGACGTGGTACATCTCTTCCTTGACGGGCAGTTTGTTGCCACCACGCCTGCGCCCTTACCTGAGAACCGCAATCTGGACGACCCGGAGAGCTTCACCCAGCGGTTCGAACTCACTCTGAGCGCGGGCGAACACACGCTGGCGATACTCTGCTGCGCGCTGGGACTGGTCAAAGGGGACTGGATGCTGGGCGAACGCAACATGGTGGACGAGCGCAAGGGCTTCTGGGGCAAGCTGCTATGGCGCGGCGAGCCACTGGAAGCGCCCTGGCGCATCGAAGCAGGGCTGAAAGGCGAGCATTATCGCGTTTTCGCCGAAGGCAGTGCGCTGGTGCGCTGGGAAAGCAGTCTCGAGGTAGCGCGAGGCAAACCGCTCTGCTGGTGGAAAACTACTTTCGAGCGTCCAAAGAGCAGTACCCCCCTCGCCTTAGACCTGACCGGCATGACCAAAGGCATGGCGTGGTTGAACGGGCGGTGTATCGGGCGGTACTGGCTGATCCCGGGCACCGGCAAGCCAGAGGAGTGGCTATTGCAGGCTGTGTACCAGGAGGGCGAAGGCTTGCCCACCCAGCGCTACTACCACCTGCCCACCGACTGGCTGCGCGAACAGAACGTGCTGGTGCTTTTTGAGGAGGTCGGTGGTGACCCGACACAAGTGAGGCTATGTATGAGGGTGTGAACCGCAGACCACACGAGAGGCGGACTCCCGACGAGCCGAATACTGCTGGAGGGTCGTGCTTTGTCACAACCGTTGAGAGGAGGGACATCCGATGAACCTTTTCGCTACTTCCGTTAGCCGATTGGGGTCGCGATTCACGCTGGTGCTGGACCCTTATGCAAAGCATGTGCTGCACTCCGCGCTTGGGCGGTGGATAGACCTGCCTATAGACCTCACCATCGGTGTGGAAACCGAAGGCGGCGAGGTCGTTGCCCTGCCCTTTACGAAACAGGCGGGCACATTTGACGCCGTAGAACAAGAACTGCGTCTGTGCGGGGTACTCTACACCGCCCATTCGGTGAAGCATGGATTACGCTTGGAGGTAGAGATTACAGCACCGTTCTATCCGCACGATGCAAAGGTCTCTACGGCTCCCCTGCTCTACTTCACGCTGAAAGTACAATCTCAGCCTCGCTTGTTCTGGACAGTCTGCCAGAACCCTGTTCAGCGGGGCAAGCTGGTGGTACGCCTGGAGCGTGAGGGCGCAAAAGTTGCCCCTTCGGGAGATGTGCTGGCGATAGAGTACCCTGTATCCCATGTGGCTGATGAACGGTTCGCCATCACAGACTTCATCGTCGGCGATACTCCGCCAGTTGCGCAGGAGCGCATCATCCCCCTGACCGAAGGGATAGCGTTAGAGAACAATGGATTGACACTGCCTTTTGACTTCACGCAGGGTCCAGAGACCACCTTGCGCTTCGCCTGGTGCGCGTACGTGAACGCGCCCGTGCTGGAGGTCTTTGGCAAGCCGATGCGATTCCTGTACACGCGCCATTTCGCGAACGTGGAAGAGGTGGCTCACTTCGCGCGTGAGGAGGCGGATACCCTCCTGCGCAAGACGGCGTTCGTAGAAAGCCTGCTGGATGAAGCCAGCCTGAGCAAATCGCAACTGGACCTCATTCGCTTCTCGTTCCAGAACTTTCTGCTGGATAGCTGGTGGGTAGTAGATGAACAGGGCAATGAGTGGTTCAGCATATGGGAAGGCTCCTGCTACTTCCACAGCACGGTAGACGTGGAGTATAACAACGGGCTGGTGTACTTCGCCTTCTGGCTGCCTCTGCTGGAGAAGCTGCTGGACGAGTGGGCACGGTTCGAGATGCAGGACGAGGTAGGCAGCTATCTCGCGCACGACATGGGCACCCACGCAAGGGTAGGTTCGCAGGCGTATCCTCATCCGATGCAGGTGGAAGAGAACGCGAACTACCTGCTCATGCTCCACGCCTACTGGCGCTGGACGGGCAACCTCGCTCCTGCGCAACGGCATCACGCACTGTGCAAACGGTTGGTGGACTATTTCGAGCGCAGTGACACTACAGGCAACGGCTTCCCCAACAAGGGTGTGGCGAACACCATCGACGACGCCTCCGCCGCCGTGCAGTACGCCCGCGAGCAGGTATATCTGGCGGTGAAAACGCTCTGCGCCTGTCACGCTGCGGCGCAAATCGCGCAGGCTCTGGGAGACGGTGAGTGGCAAATGCAGTGCGAGCGTATTGTCAAGCGTATTCGGGAAACGCTCGACGCGCAGGCATGGCTGGGCGACCACTATGCAGTATGCCTGGAGCGTACTGCCGAAGGCTTAACTGACCCATGGACCGGCGAGCCGCTGCACGGCGAGCTGAGCGGGTGGGACGCTTACTCTATCTATACCTCCAACGGCTTGCTGTACCTGCTGATGAGCGGGCACACACCACCTGTAGACCTTTCGCGCATCAGGCAAGACATCGCAAACGCCTACCGGCATGCGTTGACCGAATACGGCTGTACACACACCAGCGCGGACAAGAGCAACGTGTGGCTGTCGCAGAACCTGTGGCGCGACTACATCGCTGCCTATCTGGACGCAGGACTGCCCGACAACTCGTCGCGCTATATGGCGATGGAGCAGCTCATGAACACCGCCGGGCTGAACAAGGGGTTCATCGACACCTACTTCACCAACAACCTGTGCTTCTACCCGCGCGGGATTACCTCCATCGGCTACCTGTTCGCGCTATGCGGGCTACAGATAGACCGCGTGCAGGGTGCAGTACGTTTGCGACGCAACGCCCCCTACCCTTGTCGAGTGCCGTTGTTACCCCTTGCCGATTGGGAGAAGGGCGAAGTGCCGTACGCGGTGTACAACCTGACGGATGCCGGCATCGTGGGCACGCTGGAGGGCGAACACCTGCTGAGCGACCTGCGCGTGGAGTGGTACTGAGGCTAACGACACATGAGGCGGGATGTCCGCTAATTTGTGTGAGGGGGTAAGAAGGGCGTGAAGCCTTTTCGTCTGATAACCGTCGTGTTGGGGGTGATGTGTTTGTTTGCACCTGCATCTGCACCGCAGGAAGTGCGCTACGAAGTGGCGTCGTGGCAAGAGGAGGGGCGAGGCAACCACCGTGCTATCGTGGAGGTATCTGAACCTGCAGACGCGGTGCGCGTGCGCATCCCGTGGCGACGACGTGACCCCTTTCCCGAACGCAAGGCGATACTGGTGTTCGACTCTGCTACCGGTAAAGGGATAGCCAACGTCGTGCCTGTCACCGTGACGCAGGAGTACGGCGAGATTATCTTCCAGCCTGCCACCGTGCCGGGCAGGTACGAGGTGTACTACCTGCCCTACGACCCACCGCACTGGGTGTGGGACATGTGGGGCGAATCTGCCAAGGGCAAATACTTCGCACCGAAGCTTACCGCCGAGCCGGAGTGGCTGCGCAAACACCATCTTACCCCGGAGGAACTATCCAGCGGAGCGTGGCGCTCGCTGCCCGGAGCAAACGTGCTGGCGATACAGGCACGTACCGAGTGGGACCGCTTCGACCCAATGGAGATTATCGCCACGCGGGAGGAGGTACAAAACCTGCTGGCGAGATACCCTGCACGCAGCTATCTCACCTTCCCGGAAGACCGCCGCTACCCCATCCGCATGTTTGATCACCTGCCCTACCGCTGGGTAGAGCGCGGCGCAACGCAGGAGTTCGTCGGACAGGCGCAACCGGGCGAGTTCTATCCATTTCAGATTGGCATCTACGCCGCCCGTCAGCCCGTACGTCAGCTAAAGGTCACCGTCAGCGACCTGCACGGTGAGGGGGGCAGGCACATTCCCGCTTCCGCCGTTCGCGTGTTCAACCTGCAGGGTACCGACTGGCTGGGGCGCCGTATACAGCGGGATTTCAGCCTCACCACCGGCAGGGTACGCGCTCTCTGGGTCGGCGTGCAGGTTCCCCGGGACGCTTCCGGCACGTACACGGGCACGCTCCGCCTGAAACCACAGGGTCTGGAAGAGACCGTTATCACCGTGCGCCTGAAGGTATCGGGCGACGTGCTGGAGGACGCAGGAGATAGCGACAACTGGCGGCTTTCTCGTCTGCGCTGGCTGGATTCCACCATCGGCCTGGAGGAAACGGCTGTGCCGCCCTACACGCCGGTGAAGGTGTCGGGCAAACGCGCAGAGATTTTGGGACGCACCGTCCGTCTGGGACAGCTGGGCTTCCCCGAAAGCATCACCAGCAACGGACGGGAGATACTGGCGTCACCGCTGAGCCTGGTAGTGGAGACAAGCGCGGGCAAAGCGCGCTGGTCCTCGGTGCGCCAGCGCCGTGTGAAGCATAACGAGGCGTTGATAGAGTGGCAATCCACCGCTGAGAACGACTTGCTGAGCCAGCGTGTGCAGACACGTCTGGAGTTCGATGGGTGCATGTTGTTCACCGTGACACTGCGAGCAAAGCGAGATGTGACCCTGCGTGACGTGTGGCTAGAAGTGCCCTTCCGCCACGAGGTGGCGACCTATATGATGGGTATGGCACGACGTGGAGGCAAACGCCCCTCCAGCTGGGAATGGAAGTGGCATCCCCGACGCAGTAACAACCTGGTGTGGGTAGGCGATGTGGACGCGGGAATGCAGGTGAAGCTGGAAGTGAACCGCGAGATATGGGGCATTCCCGTTCCCCCCATTCCAGCGGAGGGCGCGTCCGCTCAGGCGCAGGAGCAGTGGCTCATTTCCAACTATCTGCCCGCTTCGTGGTACAACGAGGGCAAGGGCGGATGCACCTTCAACGAAACCGCAGAAGCCTTCATGATGCGGGCATATTCAGGGCAACGGCAGATGAAAGTGGGCGAAGAGATGCAGTTCCTCTTCCGTCTGCTCATCACCCCCTTCAAGCCGCTGGACCGCAACCGCTGGGACATGCGTATCCCCCTGTGGGTTGGCGGTAACATCGCGCATATCCACCACGCACACGAACCGTATAACCCTTTCATCAACTACCCGATGCTGCGCTGGCGGGAGCTGGCGGAAAGCGTGCGCACCCTGAGAGAAAATCCGCCCCTGCGTCATAAGGGGAGCCTGCACTACCCCGCCGAAGGTAACATCGACCTGTCGCAGGGCACATTGCACCTGCGCGTGCGTGTGAACTTTGACCCCAAAGCGGGCAAGGCGGGCGATCCACAGTTTAACCAAAGCCTTTTCAGTCTGTTGCTTGCCAACGGTGAAAGCATCGGCTTCTACTGGAATATCGACGACAGAGGCATGAGGGCATACCTGCACCAGCCCGCCCGTGTCGACAACCCCTACCCCGTGCTCATCGGCAGCCACCAACCGCAGTGGCGACAGGACGAGATACACACGCTGACACTTTCGTGGGGCAAACGGTTTGCCATCTATGTGGACGGCGAGCTTGCGGCAGAGTCACCGCATCAGGGCACGCTACAAGCATCCTTGCAAGGTGCGCTGATGCGGCTGGAGGGACAGGGGTTCGCCATACAAGCCATCAAGGTCAGCCGTCGCGAGTTCTCCGAAGGAGCACCTGTGGAGTTCACTCCCGACGGCGACACCCTTCTGCTGGATACCTTCACGGATGTGCGCAACGGACACACTCGCCCGCAACGTATCGCAAAAGGCGAGGGTGGTTTCCTGAACGACAAATACAACTTGCGACGAATCGGAGACGCTGTAGAGCTGGTCTTCAGCGGCGAGCCGATGCCTGTCGGCGTGAACATCTATTACACTGTGCGCGAGTTGACCAACCACGCGCCCGAGCTGTGGGCACTGCGCAGTCTGGGCGACGAAGTGCTGGTCACCGATGTGGACATTTACAACGCCCCCGAACAGAGCCTGCGTGTCCAGCAGGAGAAAGACCTGCCCGGAGGGCATCCCTGGCTGAAAGAGCATCTGGTCAGCGGATACTCACCCGCGTGGCTACAATACCTCGGTAGTGGAGAGATCGACGCAGCCATTGCGACACAGGGGCTATCGCGCTGGCACAATTTCTATCTGGAAGGGCTGCGATTCCTGATAGAGCGCACCGGCATCGACGGGCTGTACCTGGACGGCATCGGCTATGACCGCGAGATTATGAAGCGCGTGCGCCGCGTGATGAAGAAGGCAAACCCCAACAGTCGAATCGACTTCCACTCGGGTGACAACTGGTCTCCGCCCTGGTTGTCCGAGCCACCGCTAAGCAGTCCCGCTAACGAATACATGGAGCACTTCCCCTATCTGGACACGCTGTGGCTCGGTGAGCTGTACGACTACAACCTGCCCCCAGACTACTGGCTGGTGGAGATTTCGGGTATTCCGTTCGGGCTAATGGGAGATATGCTACAGGACGGCGGTAACCCTTATCGAGGCATGATTTACGGCATGACGGGGCGCGAGCGCCACCCATCCGCAGCACACATCTGGCAGCTGTGGGATGACTTCGGCATTCAAGATGCGGAGATGCTCGGCTACTGGCGCAAAGAGTGCCCTGTGCGCACCGACCACCCTGACGTGCTGGTCACCGTTTACCGCAAGAAGGGTAAGTCGCTTCTTGCGCTGGCGAGCTGGGCAAAAGAAGATGTGCAGGTGCATCTGCAGATAGACTGGCGGGCATTGGGAATCCGTCCGGATCGCTGTCGCATCACCGCGCCGGCGGTGTTACATGTGCAGTCCCCCACCCGTTTCTCCCCCGACCAGCCGATACCCGTGCCTGCGGGAAAGGGGTGGCTGTTGGTGCTGGATGAGGACCTGGGGACATCTCCCCTCAGTTCGTCTGCTGGTCTCGTTCGCGAGGACGGGGACAGCCGATGATACAGATAGTGAGGCAAGCGGACGATTCGCAAAGTGAGCAATCCCGTCCTTCCACTGGCAGAGAGGCTTCGCTTGCGTTCAGCATGACATTGATGGCACACTGGAAGGAAACCACCCCCCGCCCGCGAATCGTATGGGCGAGGTGATGACGATGTTCAGGGACGAAGACAGACGAAGGGTTATGCAAGAAATAAAACAGGTTAAAGCGGACGTTGGAGACCAGAAGCCAAATGAAGCAACAACCTGCTCCTGGGTGATCGAACCCCTGCTACTGGCAGCAGGGTACCGGCGCACCGAATGGGTGAAGGAAAGCACTGACTCCACAGGCAATAAGCCTGATTACACGGTACTGCCATGGACAGAGCACCGCTGGCTGCTGGAGGCGAAAGCGTGGAGCCATACGCTCTCGGAACAGGACGCCAACCAGCTTACCTCTTATGCCAACACGAATAACATCCGCTGGGCAGTGCTGACCAACGGCAAGGCGTGGCAGCTGTACGACGCCAGCATCTTCGGCACGGTTTCTGAAAGGCTCATGGCACAATCTACCGTCGACGAGCCTGACGCATTGGCGGACCTCCTTCTTGCCCTCAGCCCCGAGAGCATCAGGCAGGGTATTACCCTGCGTTTTGCCCGTCGCAGCCGGATGGACAGGGAGATCAAAGCACAGTTTGCGGATGTGGATAGCCCCATTGTGCTGGCGATAGTGGAGAAGCTAAAAGAGAGAACGAAAATAGAATACTCCCCGCAAGAGGTGGTGGAGTACTTACATTCGCTTATTATCGGCGGCATCATCCCATCACCACCTCCACCTCCGCCCGTAGTTGAGGAGAGTCTTGCTCAGCTCTATACTCACGCACGTGACCTGACCTTCTCTAAACCCTGCACACTTATTTTCCCGGATGGGACGGTAATTGAGGAGAAGATCTGGAAAAGGATATTAGCGCGAGCACTCGAAAAATGGGCGGAGCGTTATACCATTCCTGTGCCGTTCTTTCTTGAAAGCTCGAGAAAGTACTACTTGACCAATCACGAACCTGTCCACTCGCATGGTAAAGCGTTCGAGAGCACCTACGAGGTGCGCCTCCCGCAGCAGACCTTCTATGTGAACACCTTTGCCGATGCAGACAGAGTAGTCCGCGAGCTGTACCGACTTGTCAACCATTTCGGCGAAGACCCCGCAACCTATGTCGTGCGTTACCGCCCAGCAGGGAGGCACAAGCAGCCATGACTCTCCATGCCATCGGCAACGCCCATATTGACCCCGTGTGGCTGTGGCGGTGGACGGAAGGACTGGAGACCATCCGCTCCACCTTCGCCAGCGTGCTGGAACGGATGAAGGAGTTTCCTGAGTTCCGTTTCACTGGCAGTTCGGCGGCGTTTTACTGGCTCCTGGAGCAGACCGACCCAGATATGCTCTCGGAGATTCGTCAGCGCGTGCGCGAAGGACGATGGGAACTGGTGGGCGGATGGTGGATTCAGCCCGATTGCAATATCCCCTGCGGGGAGTCCTTTGTCCGACAGGCATTGAACGGGCAACGCTACTTCCAGAAGACCTTCGGTGTAACCGTTACCGTCGGCTACAACCCCGATAGCTTCGGGCACGCGGGCACGCTACCGCAAATACTGCGCAAAGCAGGACTGACACGCTATGTCTTTATGCGCCCAGGGCCGCACGAGAAAAGCCTGCCCGCCAACGTCTTCTGGTGGCAATCGCCTGACGGCTCGCGCGTGCTGGCGGCGCGAATCACCCGCTCCTACGCCACATGGGGCAAAGAGCTGATACAGCATGTGGAAGCCAGTGCAGAAGGCGCGCCCGATTTTCTGGATGACTACATCGTTTTCTACGGTGTGGGCAACCACGGCGGTGGTCCCACCATCCAGAACATCCGTTCTCTACTGGAGATGGCGCAGAATCCCCAGATGCCTGCGGTTCGCCTGAGCACCCTCAGTGCCTTCTTCGAATCTGTGGAGGCACAGGCGGCGGCAGGTGCGCCCGTCCCCGTTGTACCCGAAGAGCTGCAACACCACGCGCGCGGCTGCTACACTGCCCACTCGGAGGTCAAGCGCCAGAATCGTCGCACCGAGCACCTGCTCATGACCGCCGAGCGTGTGGCGTCGATGGCGTGGGCATTGCTGGGACGCGAATACCCGCAAGAGCCGCTTACCGAAGCGTGGCAGAGCGTGCTGTTCAACCAGTTCCATGACATCCTGGCGGGAACAAGCCTGCCCGAAGGCTACGAGGACGCCCGCGACCTGTACGGGCACGCCGCCGCGCTGGGCGGTTATGCTCTGCATACCAGCCTGCAGGCATTGACGCGGCAGATAGACACGCGCGGAGAGGGTACGCCGCTGGTGGTGTTCAACCCGTTGCCGTGGCAGGTGCGAGCTCCGGTGGAGGTAGAACGGGTTTCTGCTCATCTGAGTGACGAATCGGGCATTCCTGTCCCCGCACAGGAGATACAGTCGTCCACCGTGACGAGTCAGCAACGCAGTGTGTTCGTGATAGACCTGCCTCCGATGGGCTATCGTGTGCTGCGGGCGGATGTGCAGGCTGCCCCGTCTACTCCATCGGGTACGCTGCACGCCGAGGTAAACGCCGATGGCGCCGCACTGGAGAACGACTTCTGGCGGCTGGAGGTCAACACCGCAGGTCACCTTGTCCGCCTGTACGACAAACGCCATCGTGTGGAGACACTCTCTGCGCCCGCCAACGTGGGCGTCGTGCTGGACGATCCCAGCGACACCTGGAGCCACAATGTCGCCTCATTCCGCAACGAGACAGGGCGTTTTGATGGGGCGCAACTGGCGATAGAGGAGCTGGGTGACGTGCGCGCCTGCCTGCGCATCGAGACTCGCTGGGGCAACTCGTGGATGATACAGAGGCTCTACCTGTACCGTGAGAGTGAGATTATCGAGTGTCGCGCTATTATTAACTGGCAGGAGCAGTACAGGATGCTCAAAATAGCCTTCCCGTTGCGCCTGCAGGAGCCTCGTGTGACCGCCGAATCGCCCTATGGTTTTACCATGCGCAACCCCAACGGCGAGGAAGAACCCTGCCAGCAGTGGGTAGACCTGTCGGGCTGGACAACAAACGACGAGGGCGAACGTATCCCCTATGGCTTTGCCCTGCTCAACGATAGCAAATACGGCTATGATGCGCTGGGTTCCGAATTGCGCCTGAGCATCCTGCGCAGTCCCGCATACGCGCATCATGACCCGAGCAGGCTGGAGCCTCAGAAGTGTTACCGATACATCGATCAGGGCATCCAAACGGTTACCTGTCGACTGGTTCCTCACGCAGGCGGATGGCAAGAGGCGCACATCGCGCGGCGCGCTTGGGAACTGAACGTACCACCTCTCACCGTGAACGAGTATGTACATGAAGGGAGCCTGCCTCCAACCGCCTCCCTGCTACACGTGGAACCGGAGAGCGTGCTGGTGACCGTGTGCAAGAAGGCAGAGGATGCCGATGCACTGATCGTGCGAGCGTACGAGAGCACAGGCAAGCCCTGTACCGCACGAATCGAGATGCCCCTGATAGGTGTTCGCTGGGAAGCCCCCATTGGCGCGTGCGAAATCAAGACGTGGCGCGTGGTACCGGGCAAACCGCCTGAGATTGCAGAGGTGAACCTTCTCGAAGAAGTGGTGGATGCGTAGTGCGCTCTTCCCCTTCGGAGGGATGCGCTCCGTCGCATCCGAAGCCTGCGGTCATGATGGAGCGTGGTGGTGTACCAACCTGGAGGGCGAGGCTCCTGCCGAGCCGTATAGATGCCATCCTACCACTTCGTTGCGACGAAGAAGGCGCGGTCGGTCGTGGCGTTGGGGGGGCGCAGGGTATAGGCGTGGAAGGGGCGGGCGTAATCGAAACCCGCACGTAGCAGCATTTGCTTGAGTTCATCCAGCGAGTACGCTCTCTGGCGATGCACCTCGGTGAAATGCTGGACGACTTCTCCCTGCTCGTTGCGCAGCCAGAACTCCATCTCCACCGTGCAGATTTTGCTTTCCTCATCGTATCGGCTCTTCCAGCGATAAAGTAGCCGTCGGCGCGAGCCGAGGTTGTCCTGGTCAAACAGCCCTTCGCGCAGGGCGTACTCGGTGTTCACGTCAAACAGAAACGCCCCACCCGATTGCAGATGGGCATACACTCTTTGGAACGTTTCCTGCAGTTTTTCGGGAGAGAGGATATAGTTCAGGCTGTCGAACAGACTGAGCGCGAGGTCAAACCGCTTTGGCAGTTGCAGCTGCGACGCATCCTGTACCTCGTAGCGGATGTCCAACCCTGCCTCCTGCGCTTTGCGCCGGGCTTCCGCAACCATCGGCGCAGAGATGTCCACACCCCACACCTCGTAGCCCATTCTCGCCAGCCGCATCGCCACATTGCCCGTGCCGCAGGCAAGGTCGAGGATACTGTGCACACTCAGACGATAACGGTGTATCAGCTCATGCACATAGCGCACCCAGAAATCATACGGCACGTTGTGCATAAGTTCATCGTAGTATGGAGCAATCAGCGTGAATGCCGCGTCGGTCATGTCAGATACCGAGCAAGTCGAAAAGCTCTTCACAAGCCTCTTGCTTGGCCAACAAGTCCTCAATAGTTATCCAGTTGGTAACGACCGTACGATTGATATCAAGGTCTCTGGTTGCGGTTTCCGTCATCACGCCTTTGTGCATCACCAATATCGTCGTCGCAGTTGGATTCTCCTCCCGAATACGAGCGAGGCTTTTCAGCGCAGCTCCTAACCGTTCCAGTACCCCTGCTGGATCAATCCCTCCTTTCACCTCAACCGCTACCCGTATTTTGTCCCCTCGGTATATTGCAATGTCCGGGTCGTCCCCGAAGATGAATCTTCTGCCGTCAGTCAGCGTAGCTGATGACCAATCAGCAGTGTATTCTTTTACAAGCCCCTTATCGAGCAGTCTTCTCTGAACTAATCCGTTTATCGTCGTCTGAGCTGCATCGCCTTTGGCATTAACCCACGACCCCTGTGCCTGAGCGCCTGCCGCCATACCACGCCAGAGGTCAAACTCCCTCTCGTTGAGAACTGCGTCCGCCTCTATAAGGCGACTGATGATGGTATTCAGATGCGTAGCAATCCGCGCCGAGGTGGCTTGGTCAGGTTGCTTCTCTCCTGCCTCATATGCTCCGACCGATAGTCCAACTCCATTCATCGACTTTTGGGAAACCATCGCAAGCATTCGGTAATATCCAACAGCACGAGGAACATGCGACAGCACACTGGGGTGCGCAAACACTTTAACAGGTTTGATACCATGGTGAATCGTTTTATCCCATGCTCTCTTCGTAATACCAAGTGTTTCCATGTTCCACTCCAAATCTTCTCCCTTTACCTGTTCGATAGCTTCAGCGACTGTCAGCAAGCCCCATAGATGTAGTTTCTGATGGAAGAACTCGCTTTTTGTCAGCTGGTCAAGAAACCATGTTTCGTTGCTCTGTTCTTTTCTCATGTTAGTCTCCAGATAGCGACGCTTTCTCGCACGGGTACTCTGCCATACTTACCCATTTGTTGTGAACTGTTGCCCTTATAACGCGCCACCAGAATCGCTTCCACCTCGAAGCCCGCTTCCTCTGCCATTTCTGAAAGCACAAGGTCCACGGGCAACATCAAACCGTCAAAGCGGACGTTGTCCACCACAAGAGCCACCCTTGCACCTGGCGCAAGCACTCCAGCCCATTCACGAATCGCCTGATGCATGTCCACAAAATACCCCGTCAGCATGTCTGGTATCTTGGGGTTGTTCAGTTCTCGCGTCCTCTGGCGGAGAAGGTTTACCACTTCACGCACCGTAGGATGAGGCGCCTCTTCGTCAGGAGCTACTTTTGCTTCAATATGTGAGCGCAATAAGCTCTGTCGTAGCGCACGCATTTCCTCAAAGTTTTTGACGAAGTGGAAGCAAATCTCCAGCGAGTATGTGCGTGTGTAGTCGTAGCGATTTGCGTAAGGGGGTGAGGTGATAATGGCAGTAGGCTTTTTTTCAAAAGGCACGTTCTCTAAAGAGCGAGTATCACCCAGCATAACGACAGGCTTGGTAGCACTGGGGGTATTTGCTGGAATCAACCATCCCATCTTGCGTATCAGATATAGATCACGCTCGGCTTGTGCCACTTTTTGCGCCAATATTTCATCGGGATCGGCGATCGTTTTGTCACGCCGTAGTCTTAGAAACTGTCCATCTTTGGACGTGAAACTACATGGCTCTAGAATCGCGAAAAACAGAAGCAGAAATACATCTCGCAGGGTCCCTTCCAAGTTGTCGATGGCTCGCTTCCACAGGCGCAGCCTGTGCAACACTTCCTCAGGGAAGGCGACTTTCATGATGGCAACGTCGTCGGCGATTTCCGCGGGTTCTACGCGCGACACCTCTGCCCGCAGGCTCTCGAAAGTCTCTCTCAATTCACCCGGTTCTACGTCTATGAATCGAAGTAAAGTGCGAGCAACGAAGACGGCAACAGGCAGGCGGTCTATACCTATAGAAGGGATACCATGCGCATATGAAGCGAGTAGTGTTGTGCCCATTCCGCAGAAGGGGTCGAATACGTAGTCATTATCCGTTAGCTGGAACCGGTCGAGAAACTCCTCTACAAAGCGGAAAGCGAACGCTTCCTTGTAGCGATAGAGACGGAGTATGGGCACCTCCTTATTGCCGACATAGGACACCCACTTCGCCAGCTGCGTCTCCTCGTGTAGGCGGTTGGTATACTTTGCCTCAAGCCGGCGTGCATCTTCCCCCCACGCTCCAGTGATGTGCGGAGGAGAAGCAAAGCTATCGAACAACTCCATCTGCCTCATCTCGCCCATAGTGTACACAAAATACCACATTCTGTCCAGATTCCAGCGCGGCGACACCCCAGAGGATTTCTCAGGGAGCAGACAGAACACAACAGTATACAGAACGAGAACGAGGAGGCGGAGTATGGCACAAACAGCACAACGCAGACTCCCCGCGGCGACGCCTCAGAAGCTGCCGCGATGGCGTGGCTTTAATCTGCTCAATAAGTTTCATCGCGACTGGAACAACCGACCGTTTAGCGAACAGGACTTCGCGTGGATTGCCGAACTAGGCTTTAACTTTGTGCGCTTGCCGATGGACTACCGGTGCTGGACGGACCCTTCGGACTGGACGAAGCTGCGCGAAGAGGTGCTGAAAGAGATCGACGCGGCAGTGCGATACGGGCAAAAGCACAGGGTGCATGTGTGCATCAACTTCCATCGTGCGCCCGGCTATACGGTCGCCTCGCCGCCGGAGTCGAAGCCGATCTGGACGAACGACGAGGCGTTGAAGGTGTGTTGTCTGCACTGGGTGCACTTCGCCAAACGCTATAAAGGCATCCCCAATAGCCAGGTCAGTTTCAATCTGTTTAACGAGCCCGCGAACGTCTCCCCTGAAACCCACCGCAGGGTGGTGGAGCGCGTGGTAGAAGCCATCCGCGAGCAGGACCCTGACCGCCTCATCATCTGCGACGGACTGAACTGGGCAAGAACGCCCATCGAGGAGCTGGTAGGACTGAAAGTGGCTGGCGCGACACGCGGTTACGACCCCTTCGTCATCTCCCACTACAAGGCGAGCTGGGTACAGGGCTCCGACAAATGGCCTGAACCCACCCACCCCTGGCGTGAGGGCAACACCGTGTGGGACAAGCAGACGATATGGGAGCGCATCTACAAGCCATGGAAGGAGCTGGAGAAGAAAGGCGTCGGCGTGATGATCGGCGAGTTCGGCGCGCATAATCAAACCCCGCACAAGGTGGTTATCGCCTGGCTGCGCGATTTGCTGAGCCTCTGGAAGGAAGCGGGTTGGGGCTGGGCAATGTGGAACTTTTACGGCTCGTTCGGACCGGTGGACAGCGGGCGTGCCGACGTGCGTTACGAGGACTGGCGCGGGCACAAGCTGGACCGCGAGATGCTGGAGCTGCTGCAGTCGATGTAGCCTTTTCGGTCGCGACGGAGCGCGACCCTCCAAAACAACCCGCTGGAGGGTGAGGCTCCTGCCGAACTGCGTGAATGCCCCCTCCTGACCTCCCCCGTGGACGGGGGAGGAACGCCTCCCCGCTCGCGGGGAGGGCCGGGGTGGGGGTTAAATCGGCTCACCAGTAGATTCGCCCTCCGGAACGGCGCAGCTAAACTGGACCCCACGATTGAAAATCATGGGCTATGAAGGGGGCAAAATCCGCCCGTGCAGAAGACTATTCCCCTACACCCAGTGCACGGCGCGTACGCGCGGCGCACGGGCAAGGTATCGTTTCGCCTGTTCCGGCGTCATCTCCGGGTTGCGGAAGGAGATGCCGGTGAGTCTCAGCATCCGGTGGAATGCCTCCTTGTGCGGCTGAATGCCCGCAAACATCTCCTTGCCCGCCCCCAAAGCGGTAACCAGCGTCCAGTCGCTGGTGTGGCTCATCATCGTCCACGCCACTCCATTATAGTTGGATAGCACCTCGCCCAGAATGCCCACCAGGTTCGCATGGGCGCGGTTCAGCGTGGGAGCTGGCTTTCCGCCGGCAACGCCGGCGATAATATCCGCCTCCTCGCGCGTGATTTCAATACCTGTCACTTCGTGGACTGCCTCGCGCACCTTGTCGGGAGCAGGCGTGCCTGCCTTCTTCAGCAGGTCCTGAATGGCGACGTAGGAACCTTTCGCCTGTGCGATTCGCTCCAGGCACTTTGTGCTGTCGCGATACTCCTCGCCCATGCCGTTTAAGCCCGGGTTGGAGTTACCGTGGTCGCTGGTAATCACCAGCAGGGTGTCAGGATGCCTGCGCACGAAGTCTACCGCTACCGCGATGGCGTCATCAAATGCCAGATGGTCCCACAGTAGAGCGGCGGCATCGTTAGAGTGCGCTGCATGGTCTACGCGCCCGCCCTCAATCTGTAGCAGGAAGCCCTTCGGAGAGCGCGAGAGGATTTCCAGTGCGGTACGTGCCATCTCCGCCAGCGTGGGTACCTGCTCCCAGAGCTGGGGAGTGTTCTGATGGTCGATCGTATAGGGCACATGCCCGTTGTAAAACAGCCCGAGCACCTTCTCCGGTCGCTCGCGCCCCCGCACTTGCTCGCGTTTCTCCCAGAGGGTGTAACCCTTGCGCCGGTATTCGGCGATCAGGTCACGCTTATCTGAACGCTGCTCGGGGTCAAAGAATCGCCTTCCACCTCCCATCAGCACATCTACCACGCCCAGATACTGTTCGGCGATAATGTGCTCGTCATCTCGACTGCGGTGCGATGCGGCGAAACCGGCGGGGGTGGCATGGGTAATGGTAGTGGTGGTCACCAGACCGATTTTCTTGCCCGCCTGGCGCATGACGTGCGCGAGTGGGGTGAGCTTTGTGCCATCGGGCAGGACGTTCACCGCCCCGTTGAACACGCGCGAGCCGCTGCCCCATGCACTGCTCGCCGCCGAGGAGTCGGTTACCAGTGAGTCGAGAGAGCTGGTTTCAAACAGTCCCACCACCGCCTCGGGGTCCTGCAAGAGGCGGAACCATTGTGTGCCTTTACCCCGAGCCATATGTGAAAACGGCTCTGCCATCGTCGGCACGCCCATGCTCATGCCGTCGGAGACCATGAAGATGATGTTCTTTGGCGCACGCGACACACGGGGGCGCGCCTGCGCGGACGCCTCACGCAGTAGCAACCCGCCACTAACCAGTGCTGCCGCTCCAGCCTGCAACAGTTCCCGTCGCGAAAGTTCTGAAGGTGTCATGTGCTTCCTCCCCTCTTTCCTGCATATCTTTTGATTGCCCGGCTGCCCTCATTATACCTTCAAGCGATGTTAAGGTTATGTGAACGCGCTTTGATGGTGATTCACACCGGCAAGGCTGGCAGCGAAGACCGACGCCCAGAACATCCTGAACGAATGGGATATGGGCTGGCATCGGGTGACGGTGTACGGCGACTGGCGCAGGCAGGCGATGCAGCTGGCGAGGCTGTACGGCATCACGGTCAACGAGGAGGACAAGCCCGGGTAGTTCGTGCCCCCTTCTCCCTGCGGGAGAAGGGGGACTGTCACTCATGAATGTTCTCACGCATACTCCCACCGCCAGCTTTCACCAGGCGCAATCACCGCCCTGCCCTGCGGGTTCAGCACGGGAACTTCGTCCGCTCCCATGTTGGTTAACTCCGCACTCCTGCCGTCCACGCGCACCTGCACCGGCTGTCCATGCCACACGACACGGAACTGCACACTCCGCCAGTGCGAGGGGATAACGGGCGGCTTGAGGAAGCGGATGCCCTCCGCCGTCAGCTCCAGCTGGCAGAAGCCGTTGACCACCGCCTGCCATGCTCCCCCCAGCGACGCGGCATGAATGCCCAGATTCCAGTGCGGTCCATACGAGGCGAGGTCGATATGTGCAGTGTAGAGGAAGTACTTGTACGCCCAGTCCACCATGCCCACGTCCGCCGCCACCAGCGAGTACGCCATCGGGCTGAGAGAGGAATCGTGCGCGGTGCGAGGCTCGTAGTAGCGCCAGTTCGCCAGTTTGGTTTCGGTATCGTAACGGTCGCGCAACAGGTACAACAGCAGCACCACATCCGCCTGTTTGATGTTCTGCGTCTCCTGATAGGGTCCCAGCGGGCCACCCGGATGCAGGTCGGGATGTGCCAGCCGTTTGCGCGTCTGCTCCACCGGCTCATCGCGCAGCTTGAAGTAACCGTCGAACTGCGGGATCAGCCGTGTTTGCGGGTCGGGGGCGGGCACGTACACCTTTCGCGCAAAGTCCTGCCATCGGGCGACCTCACCGTCCGTCAGCCCCGTTTTTACCTTGAGCGCGTCGCACGCCTCAGGGTATTTTTCCTGCAACAGGCTGAGCACCTCTAACGCCTTCTCCACGCTGAACTGCGCCAGCGCGTTGGTGTAGACGTTGTTGTTCACGCGCTCGTGGTACTCATCGGGACCGAGCACCGAACGGAGCTCATATCGCCCGCGTTCGGCGTTCCAGTGCGCCCGTGAGACGAAGAACCGCGCCACTTCTACCAGAATCTCCGCGCCGCCATCCAGCCAGAAACGCTCATCGCCCGTCGCCTGCACGTACTGCCACACCGCATACACGATGTCGGCGGAGATATGTATCTGTTCGTCGGCGAAGTAGCTGCGTATCGGCTCGCCGGTGAGCGGGTTGGTGAACACGTACAGGTCACACTGCTCGTCGCCGGTCTCCTGGCTTTGCCAGGCGTAGTACGCCCCCTGAAAGCCCAGTCTCTTCGCCTTGCGTTTCGCACCGTCCAGAGTGTGGTAGCGATAGCGCAGGATGTTTCGTGCCACCTGGGGCTGTGTGTAGATAAACAGGGGCAGCACGAATATCTCGCAGTCCCAGAAGATGGAGCCGTAATAGTCCTGACCTTGCAAGCCACGCGCAGGGATGCTAATCCGCTCATCATGGTAAGGCGCGGCGGCAAGCAGGTGAAACACCGCGAAACGGATGCCCATCTGTGCCTTGTCGTCGCCCTCAATCTGCAGGTCCGAACTCTGCCAGAGGTCTTCCCAGCGTTGCTCATGTTCCGCTTTCAACGCCTCGTAGCCCAGCGCGCACACGCTATCCAGCTCGGCGAGGCACAACCGGTACAGGTCGCCTTCGCTGAAACGGCTATCGGTCAATGCGCACCACTTGGTCAGTTCGAACTCCTGTCCCGGCTGCAGGTCAAAGGTGAAAATGGTCTGTACACAGCGGTCGGTAGGGTCGTCACGCTCCACGTTCACTCGTGCGGGCGTACGCACCTCGTGTCTTGCCATCACGCCGATATGGTAGCCGGGCTCGAAGGTCTCCACTTCCAGATAGTCTTCCGCGCCCTCCTGTCGGCGGGTGAACCGTTTGAAGTGGTATGCCCAGCGGTTGTTCACTGCTCCGTCGATGCTGGAACGCAGCTCGATATGCACCGGCTGTTCGGCAAGCAGTCGGTAACGGATAACGCCCACGTGCCGATGCGTCATGCTGAGCAGACGCTCGCTTTCCATGCGCACCACTTTGCCCGATGGGCTTCGCCAGCGGATGTACCGGCGCATCACGCCCTCGCGTGTGTCCAGATCCCGACGGTACTCCAGCAGTTCGCCCATGTTCGCAGGGTCAAAGGGGTCGTGGTCTGCCCAGAACTGGATGAACGTCCAGTCAGGCATGTTGGGGAACTCACGTTCGGTCAGCTTACCACGCGGGGTGTCGTAGATACCGTTGATGTAACACCCCTTGACCCCCGGGATGGTGGGCGGCAGTTCCTCTCCCGCTCCACGCAGTCCCATGTAGCCGTTTGCCAGCGCGAAAACGGTGGCTTTTGCGCTCTCCTCTTCGGGTTTGTACGTTGTTTCGCGGATAATCCAGCCGTCAATAAAGTCGTATTCGTCCATACTCCTCACAGCTCCTCGAGGTTTACCTCGTCCAGGTTCGTCACCACCCAGTCCGCGCCCGCAGCACGCAGCAGGTCGGCGTCGTTGCGTCGTGCTACGCCGATACAGCGCATCCCGCCTGCCTTCGCCGCCTGCACCCCTGCCGGGGCGTCCTCGATAACAATGCATCGTTCAGCCGGAAGGTTCAACAGAGCGACGGCGGTGAGGAATATTTCGGGGTGCGGCTTGCCCTGCGCAAAGTCGCGCCCGCAGACGTTGGCATCGAAGAGGTCGATGAGGCGCGTTTCGGGTGTGACGTAGGGAAGGTGCAGGTGTTGTCTCTCGCAGAAAGGCTGCAAGAATACCCGTTCCAGCATCCGATTGGCGTTCTTAGACGACGAGGCAGCGGCAAGCTTCATCCCCTTCGCCTTTAGCGCAAGGATAAAGCGTAAGCCGTCATCAAAAGCGGTAAACTCCCCGCGCTCTATCAGATACACAATCATCTGCTGCTTGAGGTCGCACAGCTCTTGCGTGCGCCTGCCGTCGGGGTCGGGTATACCGAAGTATTCCAGCAACGCCGACGCCCCCTCGTGTCTGGGTTTGCCCGATACGACCTGCTGGTACACCTCGGCGGTGTAACGCTCCGGCGCGTAGCGGGTGTGGGAAGCGATATCTGCCCAACGACTGCTCATGAGCCTGTGTAGCGTCTCGCCCCACGCGCGTTCATGCGGCGAGTCCACCAGCACGCCGTCGATGTCGAATATCGCTGCCTCCGTCATCTGCTGCGTACCCCGTACTTCTCGGCAGCATCGAAGTATGCCTTCACGCCCTCCGGCGGCAGGTCCCACGTGAGATGGTTGCCCACGCAGAAGAAATAGCCGGGCATATCGCGTCCTACCTCCGCCATCTCACGCACCATCGCCTCTTCCAGACAGAGGTTGCCGTTGGCGGCGCGGTCGCGCTCTACCTGTTCCTGAAACCGCCTCGCCAGCTCCTCTTCCGGCGGTGAGAGGTCTATGCCGATGGGGTCCATCTCACGATAGTCCCAGTGTTCCAGCGGCTGATAGCGTAGCACGTCCTCTACCGACTTGAAGCGATGTCCCCAATCCCAGTGCCATGTGTGATCCCATCCCCAGCGTACGGTCTTGCGCCCTTCCGCGTCCTCGTACACCACACCGTTCGGCGGTCGTGGGAGTGGGGTGTCCTCGGCAGGCAGTGTGTACAGGTCTATGGCATAGCGTTCCACCAGCGCTTTCTGCGCCAGACGCGGATGCTGCCAGGGGTCTATGCCGGTAATATACTCGATAGCATCCGGACAGGAGATGATTTCCCAGTGCGGGATGCGGTCGGTCATCTGCCCGTGAAACGCCTTCAGCGCACGTTCGCGGTTCATGGTATGCTTGTCCTTTACGGGTTACGTTTTCCCACCAAATTATTGTAACCTGTAAACGGGGAATTCGCCAGAGGGGGTATCAGGTTCACCTTCGCCACAGACCACCAGCGCAACAGGAAGAGCGCAGCTACAGGGTTTCTCCGGGGAAAAGCGCCAGGACAAGTTCTCTTGCCTGCGCGATTTGCATTTGCAGCACATCTTGCGAAGGTTCGTAACTTCCGAGGGGAGGGTACCTGTCAGCAAAATAGTATCCTGATACTTCTTCGCACAAGCTGTAGAACCGGTCAAGATCTGGCGCATAGTTGATAGCATAGTCGAGGAGTACCTCCAGATCGTGAATCTTGCGTAGCGCCCAGCCCCGCTCCAAAAGGAAAGCCTTTAGATACTTTTCTAAGGATTGCTGGAGAAAGTACCCGGCTGCCGAAGTATCGCCCGCCTGCAGATTGCGGAAAATGCGGTTCCAATCCCTACGGGCGATGAGTAGCCATTCCTCGATACCACCACCGCTATCGTGCCTCACAGTGATAACCCCTCTTGGAGAATGGTTTCCACAAAAGGATCGTTTGCAGCCTTGCGTGCCGCAAACTCCTCGGGTGTTAACACAATGGGTGATACCGCTATACCATGCCGGAGATCACGTATCAGGCGACGGGCAGTTGCCATGCGGCGAAAAAAGTCCTCCGTTGTCGGGGCGACAACAAGCAGGTCGACGTCACTATCCTCGTTCGCCTCGCCCCGCGCGTAAGAGCCGTAAAGAATCACAATCTGCGCTCCGTACTGCTCTTTCAGTCGTCGGCTGATGGCAGCAAGTCTACTATGAAGGTCTGCCACGCTCCTCACCCCCTTTCTATTCATTTTACCCTCACCTCCATACCACTGGCTACAACCCGCCTTGATTACCTCCTCCAACTGTCTTCGCCCCCTTCTCCGTCTTTGGGCGCAGGGAGGGGAACAGCGCAAGCAACACAATCCACAGGCTCGCCGCCACCGGCATTGCCAGCAACATGCCCCAGATTCCGAACAGCTTCGCTCCCACAATCAGCGCAAAGATACTGGCTATCGGATGTAAGCCCACCGAACCGCCCACAACGCGCGGCACCAGCACCTGGTCGAACAGCGTGTTCACCGCTATCGCCGTGCCCACAACCACCAGCGTATACTGCCAGGAGTGCGCCGACACCGTAAACAACCACAATGCTTGCCCCTCACCCCCGAAAAAGGCAACCAGCCCGGAGGTAATCGCTATCGACAGTGCTCCAATGTACGGAACCAGATACAGCAACCCTGCCAGCGTGCCCAGCACGATGCTGTATCGCACCCCCAGCAGGGTGAAGACAATAGCCATCGTGATGCCGTACAGGATAGCCACCGTCGCCAGCCCCTTCAGATAACCCGTCCACACCACGCCTAAAGCACGCAGCAGCACCAGAACGGAGGAGCGTGAGCCTTCAGGAACCATCTCTATCAACCGCTGGCGAATACGTGGCAGGTCCACCATGGCGAAGAAGGCGATAATCGGGATGAGCACCAGCCACAACAGTTTGCCCACCAGCGAGCTGACGTAGCCCAGCAGATTGCTCATCCAGGTGGTTACCTGCCTGTTAATCTCCTCCGAGTAGCGGTCCAGCAGCTCCTGCGGGTCTTCGGGCAGGTTCAGGCGTTGCAACGTGTCATGGTGGCGTTTGAGAAAAGGTTGCAGCTCCTGCTGGAACCAGTCGTTGGCACCGCGGATGTAGCCCGGCAGGTCTTTGATAAGCCCTTGTAACTGCGCTACTATCAGGGGCACCACATACAGTAATAGCGCCACTACCAGAAGCACGAAGGCGATAAACACCAGCACCGTCGCCATGCGACGTGAATAACCGCGTCCTTCCAGAGCACGCAACTGACCGTCCAGCAATCCGGCGATGGCAAAGGCAATGACGAAGGGTACCAGTACATCCGCCACGTAGTACAGAGCTGCTCCCACCATCAGCAGCACCGCGACCCCTGCCCACGGGCGGATACGCAGTGGTAAGAGAGAGGGTAAATCTGCCTGTGCTTTGGTGAACAGAGCAGTGACATCGCCCGCCCGGGTATCGGGCGGGCGATGGGCTTCCACCGGCTCGCTACGCTTGCGCTTGCTCCGGGGCATGTTCTCCTGCCTCGGCCGCCTCCCCGCCTGCAGCCTTCTGGCGGATGGTCGATGCTACCGTCTCCAGAGCCGGCTTGATGCGGTGCGAGAGCTCGGACACGCTCTCTTTCAGCTTCTCAATCGCCTTCGCCAGCTCCTCGCGGGTCTCCTGGCCCGATTTGGGCGCCAGCAACAGCGCCACTACCGCTCCCACAATCGCGCCGATACCAATCCCAGCCAGCACGCTCAACAAGACGCTGCGTTCCTCATTGTCCGACATGGTTCTCTCCTCCTCTCTGTTCTTCTGATGTCTCCCCAGCAGGGGGTTCCTCCGTGTCTTTTGACCCCTCCGGTGGCGATGGCGTTTCGGTCGGTCGCTCGCCCTTCAGCACCGCGTATCCCTTCCTCAGCGCCTCCATCCACACACGCGGACGCGATATGGGCGAAGCGGCCACCGACTTCACCGCCTGCGCCACCTTCTGAGGGTGGGTAACCGCATCTACGACAGATAAAACGCGCTCGATGCGCTCGATTTTCTCCACGAGGCTCTGTGCTACCTTCAGCAGATGCCGGATAGTCACCAGCGCCTCGCGAGCAGATGGTATCACCTCGTCGCTCAGCGTTGCACCCGCATCCTTTACCGCGGGCATCAGTGCAGTGCGCGTTTCGTTCAGGATGGTATCCGTTGTTTCCAGAACACGCTGAAGCTGGTTAATCGCTGGAGGCAATCCCTGAAGCGCGGGCAGGGCTTGACCGCGCAGCTCCACAACGGTACGTTCGGCTTCAATAACCGTGCGCCGCAGACGAATCACGACGGGTATTAACAACGCCAGCACCACAATCGCCAACACAATCAATATCGCCACACCGAATTGAATCAACCCTTCCATTGCCTTTTACTCCAATCGCTTCGAAATCGTGCCGCCGCCGACCACTACGTCGCCGCGGTAAAACACCGCTGCCTGCCCCGGCGTGACCGCCCGCTGGGGCGACTCAAACTCCACCTCTACACACGTAGACACTTCCGTCGGGAAGATGGTTGCAGGTGCTTCAGGCATATTGTAGCGAATCCGTGCCTGTACTGCAAGAGGCTTCGTCAATCTGTCAAAGGCAATCCAGTTAACAGCCTCCACCAGAAACCGCCGGCAGTAGAGATACTGCTCCGGTCCGACCACCACCACATTGTTCTGCGGGTCAATATCCACCACATACAGCGGCTGCTGGTGCCCGGAAAGCCCCAGCCCGCGTCGCTGCCCGATGGTGAAAAAGGCGATGCCCGGATGCCTGCCCAGCACGTTGCCGTGCACATCGCGTATCTCACCGGGGCGTACTGTGTCGGGCACACGGCTCTGCAGGAAGGCGCGGTAGCCTCCCGCCTCGGCGACGAAGCAAATCTCCTGGCTGTCGGGCTTATCGGCAACAGGCAAGCCCAGCTCCCTCGCCAGCGCGCGCGTTTCGGTCTTGCTGGGCAGAACGCCCAGAGGAAACAGTGTGCGTGCCAGCTGCTCCTGCGTCATCGGAAAAAGCACGTAGGACTGGTCCTTTTCGCGGTTTACCGCCTTCAGCAGGAGCCACCGCCCACTCTTCTCATCGTAGCGGATACGCGCGTAGTGCCCGGTAGCGATGAACTGCGCGCCCAGCTCGTCCGCCTTCTGCAGGAAGGCGTCGAACTTCACATACCGGTTGCACTGCACACAGGGGTTTGGCGTACGCCCGCGCCGGTACTCCTCGATAAAGTCGGCGATAACCGTCTGCGCGAACTGCTGGCGGAAATTGAGCACATAGTGTGGTATGCCCAGCATCTTCGCCACGCGACGGGCATCCACCACCGCCCCCAGCGAGCAGCAACCGCTGTGACGTGGGTCGGTCTGGCTCTCCTGCCAGATTTGCAGGGTGATGCCCACCACCTCATAGCCCTGCTTGACCAGCAGAGCCGCCGCCACCGAACTGTCCACGCCGCCGCTCATCGCCACGGCGACCAGAGGCTTGTTTGCCATTGCTCATCCCTCCACGCCGATTATACCCGTTTTCAGGGGGTGAGCAAGCGCATCATCAGCACCTCGGTGGCAAGCTGTACGTTGGCATTGCCTTCCACCGCGCGGCGTACGTCCAGCACCGTGTCCAGCGCGCGCATCAGCCTCTCCACGCCCATGCCGCTGGCAGCACGGCTCAGCCGCTGTTCGTCGCCCTGATAGACGATACCGCCGGGGTCGCCTCCGCACGCTATCCACAGTGCATCGCGGAACCAGGCGCATAGCGCATCCATCGCCAGCAACAGCGCGCCGCGCGTGGGGTTCTTACTCTTGCCCAAAGTCTCTACAGAGGGTTCGCCTTCCTCCGAGATTTCCACCGTCGCCAGCGAGCGTAACCTCTCTGCGAGAAGCAGTGCGGGAGCGGATGCCTGTGCTTCCGACACGGTGTATGCCAGGTCTGCCAGCGCATCCCACAGTTTCAACGCCTGTGGCTGGCTCGCCAGCGACCACGCCCTGCCGGGGCACCCCTGCGAAATAAGCGCGCACCGACGAGCCAGTTGAGTCTCTATGCCGTGTTGTGTTATCAGCCACTCGCGGATGGTGTCGGTGTTGACGGGATACAACGGCACCCACTGGCAGCGTGAGCGGATGGTCTCGATCACATCTTCCGGCATCGGCGCGAGCAGCAGGAAAACCACGTACGGCGGCGGCTCCTCTACCGTCTTGAGCAAGCTGTTGGCAGCGGCTTCGGTCAATGTATCCGCGCGCGTGAGGATATATACCGTTCGCTTGCCAAAGCTGGGGGCGAAGTTTATCGTGCGCCCGATGACACCCACCTGATGCGCTTTTGCCTCGCGAGGCACGTTGTGTCCATCCCATAGCTGCCAGATAAGCGTTTGCTCGGAATAGGGGACAATCGTATGGATTTCGGGGTGCGTCTCATGCAGTAACCGACGGCAGCTGTCGCACTCCCCACAGGCTTCACCTTCCGGCGTGGGGGTCAGGCAGGTGAGCGCAGCCGCGAAGGCGTGTGCCACGCTGTGCTTGCCCACACCCGCCATGCCGGTGATAAGGTAGGCGTGCGCCACGTCACCCGTAGCCACCGCGCGACGCAATAGATGTAGCGCGGTCTGATGCCCCACAATTTGCGAGAAAAATATCGGTAAAACCATTGCCGTATTAGTACTCCGTCAAGCGTGGCTCTCACGACTGTGGCGAGGCGGTCTCGCCTTGCTGTCATTCTGAGCGAAGCGAAGAATCTCACTTTATCGTCACGTCGAGATACTTCGCTGACGCTCAGCATGACAGGGGTACGAAACTACTTTGCCATCATCTAAACAATCACGCTTGACAGAGTATTAGTCTGTCAAAGGTGATTGTTCACGTTCCGCAGTCGGGAGGGCGAACATCCCGATGAGCCGGTTGAGCCCCCACCCTACCCCTCCCCGCAAGCGGTAAGCCCTTCCTCCCCCGTCCACGGGGGAGGAAAGGAAGGGGTATTTCGTATCGCATGATAGGAGCCTCGCCCTCCCTGCAATTGGATTGGAGGGTCGCGCTCCGTCGCGACCGAAGACCCTTACACCAGCGGCGTTTTGCCCGGCATGGCAACCTCATCCACCGGCATCTCGCCGAAGGCGGTGACGTTGCGCACCAGATTCAGTTTGGACTCCTTGAGCACGAAGTCCCACGTGACCTCCTGCCCGGTATACGCCGCCATGCGCCCCATGATGGCGGTCAGAGTGCTCAGTGCAACCTGCTCGCCTTCGTTCAGCGGTTTGCCCTCGCGGATGCTGTTGATGAGGTCGGTATGCTCCTGCACGTACGGGTTGCTGCCTCCCTCGTTGCGCCACTGAATCTTGCCGCGAATCCAGCCGCCGGGATCGGATACTCCCTCCGTGCCGATAACGTACTCGCCCACGCGGTTGGCGCAGCCGTCGATCTGACGGCACATGCTCAGCACGCGCACGCCGCCCGGATACTCGTACTCGATGGCGAAGTGATCGTAGATATGACCGTATACAGGGTCGGTGCGCACCTGCCGCCCTCCCACGCCCACGCATTTCACCGGATACGCCTGCAGCACCCAGTTAATGACATCGAGGTTGTGGATATGCTGCTCCACGATATGGTCACCGGAGAGCCAGGTGAAGTACAGCCAGTTGCGAATCTGCCACTCGATATCGTTCATACCCGGCTGACGGTCCCACTTCCACAGACCGCCCTGGTTCCAGTAGCACTGCGCCGCCACGATTTTGCCGATTGCGCCGTCGTGGATGCGCTTGATGGTTTCAATGTAGCCCTTCTGATGCCTGCGCTGCGTGCCGGCGACGACGCCCAATCCCTTCTGTTTCGCCAGGTTCGCCGCCTCCAGCACCATACGCACGCCAGTAGGACACACTGCGACAGGCTTCTCCATAAAGACATGCTTGCCTGCCTCCACCGCTGCTCTGAAGTGAATGGGACGGAAGCCGGGTGGTGTGGCGAGAATCACCATGTCCACACCGCTGTTGATAACCTTCAGATAGTTGTCAAACCCCCAGAAGACGCGCTCTCTGGTCACCTTGAATCGGTCGCCGAGGTTCTGCAGGTTATTGAACGCGCCTTCCGCGCGGTCCTGGAACAGGTCGCCCAGCGCCCAGATTTCCACGTTCGGCGCAGCGTTTACCGCATCACGAGCGGCTCCTGTGCCACGCCCACCGCAGCCGATGACGCCCACGCGAATGCGGTCGCTGCCCTGCGCCCAGGCGTAGTTCCAGCCCAGCACACCTGACGCCAGCGCCACTGTGCTTGCGCCCAGCGATGTTTTGAGAAAGTCTCTGCGCGTGAGACCTCTACGAAACGCCTTTTGCTCCCTCATCGAAAAGTCCCCCTTTACAGATTTGCCCGTGAAAAACACGGATGTGCTTGTGGATGCCTATAAGGTCATTACGAGAAGAAGCCAACAGCATCCTGCAAAATGGGGGAGAACAAGCTCCGCGATGACGCTTGCTCTCCCCACTCTGTTATACCCATGGTGACTACCGTGGCGGTGGTGGATACATAGGCTGGCTGCGTTGTGCGCCGCTTACATCGCCGGGCACAACCCCGGAGGGAGGAGCTACAGGCGGAGCCCCTCTTGCTCCTTGTAAGCCGCTTACATCGCCCGGCCGAACACCTGCAGGCGGTATCGGTGATCCGGTTGGCGCGCCATAATTGGGTACTTCGAAGGGGCGTCCCCCAACACCCGGAGATGGAACATAGGGTTTGGGACGCAGAAAATAGTACCCCAACCCGATGAGCGCGAGAAGAACCACCGCGAACACGGCAATCACTACAGGGGTGCTAACCTCTCTCTTCATGGTAGTCTGCCTCCGTCAGGGCCAAGTGCCCTCTGTGCCACCGGGGCAGGTCACGTCGATGCCGGTGTGGTACGGCAGGATGTCGTGCCAGTTGCCGGAGAAGCGTGCCCCGTACGTTGCCGTTCCATGCTCCCAGCAGCGGTGCCCGGGCAATATGTGGTAGCGACGGTTTGCAGGATCGCCTTTCACAGCCTTCACATGACCGTCTGCGAAGCAGACGTTGCTCATGCTGTTGTGGCGGTAGGCAAACTCGTTGGTACCGTCGCCGACCGAACACCAGTTCCACTCGCCTCCCTGCGAGTTGCAGTTATCGCGCTCGAAGACCATGACGGTCAGCGTGGGGTACTGTGCTTTCGCCAGAGGCACGGAATACTGGCATCCCCAGATGGGGTTCCCATGCAAGGTATTGACACACTCGTCGTACCCACAGAACCAACACCAGCCCAAATAGCCAGGCATGGTATAGGAACGTTTCACAACGCCCCACCGCGAGGTCACCGTGGGCGAATACTGATCACTGGGACAGGTCAATATCGCCAGGTTCTTCATGTAAGGCTGAATCAGCCGATCCCAGGTCATGGTGTCATCCCACCGGTCACGTCCTCCCAATCCGACCATCGGCGGGCAAAACTGCTCGTCGTAGTCCTGCTGATACATCAGCATCGCTGTGCCAATGTTCTTCAGGTTGGATACACAGCTGGATTGGCGTGCCTTCTCCCGAGCCTGTGCAAATACCGGGAACAGGATCGCTGCCAGTATCGCGATTATCGCGATAACCACCAGCAGCTCAATTAGGGTAAACCCCTTTCGCGTCATTGCTTACTCTCCCTCCTTTGTTTGTTGATGATGTAGCGACACGGTAGCGTTTGGCTTATGCCTACAGAAAGCCTGTGTTCTCTGTTGCTTGCCTATCACCTCCCTTGCTTATGGTTGCGATGATGCCCGTACGACCAAACGTGGTTTGAGTATCGCTTGCTGTATCGGCAAATCCGGTTGTTGTAAACGCTTCTGCAAGAATGACCATGCTATCTGGCACATCTCTTCCAGTGGTTGTACGATGGTACTCAGCGGGGTCTCCCAAAACTCCGTCTCTTCAATGCCATCGCAGCCCACCAGTGCTACGTCGTCAGGCACGCGAAGCCCTATATCGCGGAGGCACTTATAGCATGCCATAGCCATGTGGTCGTTATGGCAGAATATAGCATCAGGCGCTTTGTGGTGCTGCAGGTACTGCTTTACCCCGTCGTACGTCCGCCATCGTGATTGGTCGGCAGTAAAAATGACCTCCACAGGAAGCCCCGCCTGTTCCATCACAAGCCGGTAAGCATCGCCACGGGGTTCACCGGCATGGTACGATGAAGTATTCACCAGATATGCTATCCGTCTACGCCCTGTGTCCAGGAGGTAGTATAGTGCCTCGACTGTGCCGGCGAACAGGTCGATGCCTACATGGTCGCACTCGGTAATGTAGTAGCACCCGACGCTTACCAACGGGGTGCTGCTGGGGATTTGAAGGAAAGCACGAACACGGTCTACGCACTCGTGTGCTATGATTCCATCTACCTGCCCATCCGCAGGGTACGTGGATGCATTCAGGTAGTCCTCGGGAAAGATGAGGCAGAGGTAGTTGTTTTGATAGAGAATTTGCTGCATCAGGTGCGCTATATAAGCGTGGAAGCTGGTACGTAGCGAGTACATCCACAGAGCTATTGTTTGCGTGCGCCCCGTCACGAGCGCGCGAGCCGCATGATGCGGACGATAGCCCATCTCGCGTGCCGCATCCAGCACACGCTGCCGGGTCACCTCGGAGATGAAGCCTCCGCCCCGACCGTTTAGTACCCTCGACACGGTGGAAGGCGAAATGCCCAACTGTTTTGCTATCTGCTTAGCCGTAACACGCATGACCGTACACCATGCAAACGATTGACTGCAAACGATTGCATACTTACAAGGCTATTATAACACACACGCAGGGTGGTGTCAATAGGAAAAGAGGGCGGACGAAGATCTGCTACCAAAACACCTTATTGAAATTGAAGAGGAGTTCTCCACCTGGAATCGGAAGGGCGGTTCCTTCGCGCAAGTCGCCCCATTGTTCCTGTTGCTGCTTTTGTCATCCTGCGTGAGGGGATAAGGGTGCTCAAACCAGCGGCTCAGCAGGACTTTCACCCTCCGACAAGCACCCCTCTCCCACAGCATGGGAGAGGGGACAAGGGTGACCTCTACACCAGCGGCGTTTTGCCCGGCATGGCAACCTCATCCACCGGCATCTCGCCGAAGGCGGTGACGTTGCGCACCAGGTTCAGTTTGGACTCCTTAAGCGCGAAGTCCCAAGTGACCTCCTGCCCGGTGTACGCCGCCATGCGCCCCATGATGGCGGTGAGGGTGCTTTCGGCAACCTGTACGCCCTCATTAATGGGCTTGCCCGCGCGCACGCTGGCAATCAGGTCGGCGTGTTCCTGCACATACGGGTTCACGCGTCCTTCCCACCGCCAGTTCTCCTTGCCGCGCACCCAGAAGGTGTCGAAACCCTCCAGCTTCGCCTGTCCTTCCGTGCCGATGACCTGGTTGGTCACGCGCCCCAAACAGCCATCCATCTGACGGCACATAGCGGTTACTCGTGCGCCGTTGGGGTAGACGTACTCAATGGCGAAGTGGTCATAGATGTGACCGTACGCGGGGTCGGTGCGTACCTGTCGCCCGCCCATGCCGATACACCGCTCTGGCGGCGAACCCATCACCCAGTTCATCACGTCGATATTGTGTACAAACTGCTCCACGATGTGGTCGCCAGAGAGCCACGTGAAGTACAGCCAGTTGCGAATCTGCCACTCGATATCGCTCATGCCCGGCTGGCGGTCCCATTTCCACAGTGCGCCGGTGAGGTAGTAGGCGTACGCTGCCACCACCTTGCCGATGGAACCGCCGTGGATGCGTTTGATGGTCTCGATATAGCCCTGGTGGTGACGATACTGCGTGCCCGCCACCACACCCAGTCTCTTCTGCTCCGCCAGTTTGGCGGTTTCGATAACCATGCGCACCCCTTCAGGGCAGACCGCAACCGGCTTCTCCATAAAGACGTGCTTGCCTGCCTCCACCGCTGCCCTGAAGTGAACAGGGCGGAAACCGGGTGGCGTAGCGAGCAGCACATAGTCCACGCCGCTGTCTATTACCCGTTTGTAAGCGTCGAAGCCCACGAAGCATCGGGCATCGGTTACCTTCATCTTGTCGCCAAGACTTACCAGCGACTTGCGGCAGTTGTCTAATCTGTCCTGAAACAGGTCGCCCAGCGCCCAGATTTCCACACCCTCGGCAGCGTTTGCTGCATCGCGCGCCGCGCCGGTACCACGTCCGCCGCAGCCAACAAGCCCCACGCGAATACGGTCACTGCCCTGCGCCCAGGCGTAGTTCCAGCCCAGTGCGCTGGCAGTAATCACGGCGGCGCCGGTGCTCTTCAGAAACTGTCGTCGGGACAGGTTTCGCCTCTGTTGCATCTCTGCACACCTCCTTTTTCATTTTTCCCGCAGAGACAACGGTTTTCCTTTGCAGGGTTCACACAACCTGTGGCGAAGACGAAAGCGGAGGTGAAGAGATGATGCAGAGGCTCTCATGGACAGCTTTCTTTGCGCTGATGACGCTTGCGGGATGCTTCGCCCAACAGAAACTGATTTCGCAGGTGCACCTGTCGTGGAGCGAGGACCCGCAGACCACCATGAGCATTACCTGGCAGAGCAGCAAGCCCCTGTCGAGCCCGGTGGTGCAATACGGTGAGGGAAATACCCTCTCACAAACGGCGATGGCAAGGCGCATCCGCTACGAACAGGAGACGGGACCGCTCTATCAGGTTACCCTGCGCAACCTCAAGCCGGATACTCTTTACTCTTACCGCGTGGGAGATGCAGGCAAAGGCTGGAGCGAGGTGCGTACGTTCCGTACCGCTCCATCCAAACCGCCCGCTCGTTTTGTGTTCACCGCGTTCGCCGACCACGGCGTGACCCCTGCTGCCGAGCAGAACGTGCACCGGGTGCTTTCGGGTGAGAAACCGGCGTTCCATATCATCATGGGCGACCTCTCCTACGCCAACGGCAACCAGCCTATATGGGACAGCTGGTTCGAGGAGATAGAACCGCTGGCGTCGCAAGTGCCGTTCATGGCGTGCCCCGGAAACCACGAGGACGAGCGTGGCATCCGCTTCGCCACCTATCTCGCCCGCTTTGCTTTGCCGGGCAAAGAGCTGTACTACCGCTTCGACTACGGCGGAGTGCGCTTCATCATGTTTAACTCGCAAGATTTTCGCGACGCCGAGCAGCTGCGCTGGTTTGAGCAGGAGCTTCGCGAAGCCCATCGTGACTCCGAAGTGCGCTGGGTTATTGTCTCCATGCATCATCCACTGTACAGCTCCACCGTCCGTCGCCTCAACGACACGGCGCGCATCGAGGTGCTTCAACCACTGTTCGACAAGTACCGTCCGGACCTTGTGCTGCTGGGACACCATCACAACTACGAGCGCACGTACCCCCTGCTGAGCATGAAACCACGCAGTCACCACCCGAACCGTTACTCGCGGGGGCAGGGCGTCATCTACGTCACCAGCGGAGGCGGGGGCAAGTCGCTCTACGACTTGACGCCCGAACAACCTGCCTTTACGGCGAAGCGGGAGAGGTGCTATCAGTACCTGCGCATTACTGTATCCGACAGGTCGCTGGTGGTGGAATGCTACCGTACCGAGGACAACAGCCTGCTGGACCGTTTCGAAATCGTGCGGTAACGACCGAAAAGGAGGGTGCTACCCATGTCGGAATATCTCCCTGTAAACCTGGACGCCTACTACAACGCAGGCGTCTCCTTCTACGAAGGGGCTTCCCAGCCGTTGCTGGGTGAGCAGACGTTTCACGGTCTCCCGTTCCGAATCGGCAGCACGCCGGAAAGATGCTTCATCGGCTTTGGCACACCGGAGTTGCAGAGCGCGTGCTCCATTCCTATCGGAAGCACCGCCAGACACGTCATTTTCGCGCATGTGCTGCTGGAATCGCGTCTCTTCGAGGGCGAACCTATTGGGCGGGTGATCGCCCACTACGTCTTCCGCTACGAAGACGGCGAAGAGGAGCGCGTACCCATTCGCGAGCGGTTCGAAATCGCCAGTGTGCCCACACCATGGGGCTCCCAGCCGTTTCTGGCTCTACCCGACATGAAAGACAGACTGATGCCTCGCACCGAAGGACGATGGGATAACATGGGGTTGCGCCAGACGGAAGCCCTGGCGGGACACCCGCTCAGCTATTACCTGTGGGCATGGCAAAATCCTCACCCCGAGAAGCCCATCCAGACGATACGCATCGAGCCGGGCGACCGCAGGTTCCTCATTGCGGCTATCACGCTGGGTCAGGCGGAGGAGTATCCCTTTGTGCGTACCGGGCGAGTGCCGGTCAAAATCACGCTCACACGCGAGGAGGACGCCCGAAAGCCTTTCTCCCTGCAGGTGGACGTGGATAGAGGTGTAGCGACCTACGTGTACCCCCTGCCCGCAGAATCCGCCGAGACCTTCTTGAACGCGCCGCTCAAAGGCTGGGGTGAGGAGCAGAACGCCACAAACAGCCCTGCCTGCGTGGAAATCGCTGCTATCCCCTCGGCGACCGTCACAGTGAAGAGCGATGAGGAGCTTTTGGGCAGCGCACGCTGGGGCGAACTTCAGCAGAGAGGACAGGTGGAAGCCGGGCGCGTGCGTCTGGAAGTGCTGGACCGGGGCAAAAACTGGGTACATGTCACCGTCGTGGACGACGCCACCGGTAAACCCGTTCCCTGCCGCGTGCATTTCCGCTCGCCGGAGGGCGTTCCTTACCAGCCTCATGGACATCATGACCACGTGAACTCCAACCTGAACACCTGGCACGTGGACGTAGGCGGCGACCTGCGTCTGGGACAGATAACCTATGCCTACATTGACGGCACCTGCCAGGGCTGGTTGCCGCGTGGCGAGGTACTGGTGGACATAGCGCGAGGCTATGAGTACGAACCTTTGCGTACGCGAGTGCACATCGCACCCGGGCAGCGGGAACTGACCCTGCGCCTGAAACGCTGGACCGACATGAACGCGCAACGGTGGTTCAGCGGCGACTCGCACGTGCATTTTCTGGGCACGCAGGGAGCACACCTCGAAGCACAGGGCGAAGACCTGAACGTAGTGAATCTGCTGCAGTCGCAATGGGGACACCTGTTCACCAACACGGAAGACTTCATCGGTGAGCCGACGGTGAGCAACAAAGGGCGTACCATCGTCTACTGTTCGCAGGAGAACCGCCAGCACGTGCTGGGACACCTCATCCTGTGGGGGCTGAAGCGAGCGGTGATGCCCTGGTGCTCGGCGGGTCCCGATGAGGCGGAGCTGGGCGGCACGATAGAGGAAACACTGGCACACTGGGCAGACCGCTGCCACGAGCAGGGCGGTACGGTCATTATTCCCCACTTTCCCTTGCCCAACGGCGAGCCTGCTGTGTTGATTGCCACCGGCAGGGCGGACGCGCTGGAGATGATTGCCTTCGGCGATTATCAGCACCGCGAGTACTACCGCTACCTGAACTGCGGTTACCGACTGCCCCTCGTAGGCGGAACAGACAAGATGAGCAGCGAGGTCGCCGTGGGGCAATATCGCACCTACGCTTACATCCCGCCCGACGAGGAGTTCACCTACGAAAACTGGTGTAAGGCGGTGCGCGCGGGCAGGACGTTTCTGAGCGGCGGCGCGCTCATCCACTTCAGTGTAGAAGGGGCGCGCATCGGCGATACCCTGCGCTTGCCTTCCGGCGGCGGCACTGCAGAGGTGGAAGCGATTGCCGAGTCTATCTTCCCCATCCACACCTTGCAAATCGTGCAGCAGGGACAGGTGGTGGCATCGGTGGACGAGCCGACAGGGGCGAACCGCCTGCACTTGAAGACAAAGCTGCGCGTGACGGGCAACACCTGGATGGCGGCACGCTGTGCCGGACCGATCTACACCGCAACGCCTCACTTTGACGTGTGGCGCAGAGGGGTGTTTGCCCACACCTCGCCCATCTATATCGCCTGCGGGGAGCAATGGAGCCTGTTTGACCGCAAGACGGCACAGTACATGCTCACGCTGATAGAGGGCGGCATCGCCTACATCCGCCAGAAAGCGGCGCACCATCCGCCCGGCAGTGTGACACACCATCACGGTGAGGACGACCACCTTGCCTATCTGGAACGCCCCTTCCACGAGGCGATAGAGGCAATCCACCGTCGGATGCACGAGGAGGGAGCTGGATAAGAGCCTCCTGTACCGTTTGGCAGGATGCTTACCATCCCGCGCTTGTAAGTGGGCGGTCACGCCCTGTCGTGACCGCCCTGTTCGCAGCACACTTCAGCGCATTCGCGCGTGTTACCGCGAGCAATAGATCACAATCCTATCGCCTCGTCTAAGTCGCGCTGGTAGTTGGCAATCGCCCCTGCTTCCACGTCGGCAACCACTACCGTGCTGCCGTTGAGCCAGCTGGATTCGTACAGCGCCATGCAGATGGCTTCGTCCTTATAGCCCTCTACACCGTTAATCTCCACCTGCATCTTGCCCTGTACCGCCTGAATGAACTCCCATAGCTCGGTGGCGATGGTGTCGGTGACGCCGTGCGGGAACATCTGCTCCCAGCCGTCTTCACCAATCGCCTTACGGAAGCGTGCCACCATCTCCTGCAAGCTCTCCTCGCGCCCGGAGCGCGTTTTCAGCCCGCTACCGAAGTCGATAGAACCATGCTCGCCGTACAGGATGCGCTGGCTGAAGCCCTTACCCGGCGCGGCGGAGACGGAGGTCCATTGCCCCATCGCACCGTTCTCGAAGGTAAGCGTTGCCATCACGGTGTCTTCCACGTCCACGGGGATGGGGTCTTCCAGCGTTTCTGGTTTGCCGTAGCGATAGGGATGGAAAGCATGTGAGCGCGCGGCAACGGTATCCACCTCGCCCACGTGGTAGCGGAACAGGTCGGCGAAGTGCACACCGCCGTCAAGCACCCATCCGCCACCTGCATCCATGCGGTGCTCGCGCCAGGTCCAGTACCACAGTCTCTCGCCCACGTCCAGCCAGAATATCATGCGTATTTCGCCGATGTCACCCTGCCGAACCGCCCAGTGGATGGCGCGGTGTTCGGGGGCGCGACGGTAGTTTTCAGCCACCTGAAACACGGTTCCCGCCTGCTCCGCTGCTGCCAGCATCCTCCGCCCTGCCTTCAGCGTGAGCGCGAGCGGTTTCTCGATGGTCACATGCTTGCCCGCCTGGAAGCAGGGAATAGCCAGCGAATGGTGATTGCGGTGCACCGAGCAGATGTCCACCGCATCCAGATTCTTCTCTGCCTGTAGCATCTCTTCCAGCTGCTGGTATGGCGTGGGACGCCTGCCCTGAAACTGCGCCACCTGGTCCGCCATCTTTTCAGCGCGCGAGCGGTCGATATCTACCGTAGCGATGACCTCGAAATCGCGAATGCCCGCTTCCCACAGTTTCCTCAGTCCCTCGCGGTGCGCACCTGCAATGCCACCGCAGCCAACTATTGCCAGCGTGACCTTCTCTGCCATCGTTGCCCTCCACGAAGAGTATACGAGATTACTTGTTTCGAGGAGGCGCAATAAGTTCCTGCAGGTGTGCAACCCGTGCATGGAGGGCGAGGCTCCTGCCGAGCCGTGTGAATGCCCCATCCTGACCTCCCCCGTGGACGGGGAAGGAACTGCTCCATCCCAGCAAGCGGGGGGGCGATAAACCGGCTCACCCGGGGTTCGTCCTCCAGTCCACGCTGGCGAACGATGCCATGAAGGAGGTATACTAAGGTCAAATTCGCGCCGCCTCAAAACCGAGCCGGTATTATCTATGCGAGTGTTGCTGTTCTCAAAAGCTGCCACGCGAGCGGTCTACCACAAGCAGTATGAGCACCTCGCAGCACAGCCTGACGTAGAGGAGCTGCTGGTAGTGGTGCCGCCGTACTGGCGCGAACCTCATGTCGGCAAAATATACCTGGAGGCGGTTACTCCACAAGGCTACCACCTGCAGGTTATCCCCCTGCGCTGGAACGGGCAGTACCATCTCTACTATGCGCCCGGTCTGCCCCGCCTGATTCGGCAGTTTCGCCCCGACCTGGTGCACATCGACGAGGAAGTGTACAACTTCGCTACCTATCATGCGACACTGGCGGCACAACGGGCAGGAGCTCACGCCGTGGCGTTCTGCTGGCAGAACATCTACCGCCGCTATCCCCCACCCTTTCGCTGGTTTGAGGTATCTCTTGCGAAACGGCTCAGCGGGGTCATCGCCGGCAACCATGACGCGATGCAGGTACTCAGGCGCAAGGGGTTCACCCTGCCTGTCAGCGTTATCCCGCAATTCGGTGTCGACACGGAGCTCTTCACGCCGGGCAACATGCCCGCACCGCCGCCGTTTCGCATCGGCTATCTGGGGCGATTGGTTCCCGCAAAGGGGATAGATGTGCTGCTGGAGAGCCTGAAAAGTTTGCCCAATGAGTGCGAAGCGTGGATTGCCGGAGAGGGTGATGAGACGCCCTGGCGGGAACGAGCGGAGCAATTGGGTGTAGCGCAACGGGTGCGCTGGTTGGGCGCGATTCCCTCCACGCATGTTGCCGAGTTTCTGCGCCAGTTGCATGTGCTGGTACTGCCCTCGCGCACCACGCCGCGCTGGAAGGAGCAGTTCGGCAGAGTGCTGGTGGAGGCAATGGCGTGTGGAGTGCCCGTAATCGGCTCGGACAGCGGCGAGATACCGCGCGTTATCGGCGACGCCGGTCTGGTTTTCGCAGAGGGCAGCGCGGAGCAGCTGGCGAACTGTATTCGTCTGCTGGTGGATCAATCGGAGACGCATCACAACCTGGCGCAAGCCGCCCGACGGCGGGCGATGGAATACTTCAGCATGAAACAGGTCGCTGTGCAATATGTAGCTTTCTGGCAACAGGTAATTGAACGACAGCGTACCCGTTGACCTGCCTTTGACAAAGCGGGTATCCTAGACGTGCAAATCATTTTGCGGGAGACGGCAATGAGTGAAATCGGAGTAGCGCTATCACTTCCTGATGTTGCTAACCAGGAAGACCTGCGTCAAATACCCATCCCACGAGTAGGCGTGCGGGGGGTGCAACTGCCCGTACAAATCGCTAATAGCGACGGCAGTGCGTTCCACACTATTGCCTCGGTGGATTTCGCGGTGTCCTTGCAGCCGAACAAAAAAGGCACACATATGAGTCGCCTGATGCAAATACTGGACGAAACAAGCCGGGCTCCCCTTACCCTTCACGAACTGCAACGGATGCTTGACCGCGCCCGCGATGCACTGGATGCCGACCAGGCGGAAGTCACTATGCGGTTCAAATATTTCCTGCGCAAGCACGCCCCTGTCACCGGCGCAACCGGCTGGCTGGATGCGGATGCGGAATGGATGGTGATGCTGGAAAACGGTACCTGCACGCGCCTTGTCAGGGTAAATGTGCCCGTGAAATCGCTGTGCCCATGCAGTAAGCAGATCGCGCTATACGGCGCGCACAACCAGAGAGCCTACATCCGTGCGGAAATCGAACTGCTCCCCTCCACCCGGGAACCGGACATGGAAGAGCTCTGCAGGCTGCTGGAGGAACAGGGTAGCAGTCCGTTGTATCCTGTACTCAAGCGCCCCGATGAGAAGCATGTGACCGAGTCCGCGTACGACAACGCCAAGTTCGTAGAGGACATGTTGCGCGATTCGGTGCTGGCGCTGAGGCGGTTACCCGGCATACGACGGTTTAAGGTAGAATGCGAGTCCATAGAGTCTATACACAACCACAACGCCTTCGCCGCAACCGAGGAGTGGCTCTCGCCCTTATAATTGTGTTCCTGTTGGCAGTGGTTGGGGAGGCAGACGAAGAGATAGAAAATCCTCCTCCCCCGCCTGTGTGGAATGCCTCAACGCACTCCAGCTTCGAGGCGCAGACGCTGGAATCGTTAACGCCATCCACAGCGGCGGTTGTGATAACCCGTCGCCTGAACCAGACGGGTATTTCCCGAACAGACCCCAAACACGGCTGGCGATTCACCGTTGCCTGCTATGGCTACTTTCGCACCGAGCACCTGAGCCAGCCCGAGTTACGTTTTCGCGTGTATGCTCAGCAGACCGAGGACCTGCCCGATGCACAAAGGGTGTGTCGTTTGCTTCTGCGGTTGCAGGAGGTTGCCTGGCAAAGGCTACGGCTACAGGTAAACCTGCAGGGTGAGCGGGTGTTGAACGTGTGGTTGTGTCGGCAGGGCAATGCCGGTGGTGAACAGTGGCGAAACAATCTCTACATCTACTCGATTCAGGAGATTCGGGATGGGTTGGAATGGCTGCGCGAAGTGGCGCATGAGCTCTCGCACGCTCTGCTTCCGGGAATCACAGGCTACACCGCCCCCGAGCCATGGGCAAACGGCTATATAGGGGAACGCCTGCTGCTGACGTGGCTGGAGCCGCTTGCGAACACCGGAAAACTCTCTGCCGAAGACCTTTGCGGAGCTTCGGCGTCGGATGTTCGCAGATTCGTGCAACAGCGATGTGTACCCCTGCGCCAGCGCTGGACCGCAGGTGGCTTCCCGGAGAAAGACCTCAAGCGGGCGGATGCCACCGGAATGGGCACGCTCATCGGGATGGTGCTGTATATCGACAGCGTGTACGGCAGTACGACGCTTCGGGCAACTTTTGCGCGGCTCGCGGAGCCCCAACCCATTGCGCTGTGGAAGGCGTTTACCGAGGCGGTTAGAGAATCGGACGAGGTACACATTACCCCACCTGACAGCGCAACCCAGGTGTGGCTGCCATCCGGGCAATGGCAGGTTCAGGCAGAGGACAGAAGAGCGATTCTGCAGCTGGGCAAAACCCGCTGGCAGGCAGCACAGCCGGTCTGGCAATTGCCTGTAAGCGGCTGGTACCGTCTGACAAGTAATGCTTCGGTGCGCCTGCTGAAACCGGACAGAGCAGCCGGAAGGACTAACGCCCCGGTGGAGCAGGGTTCACCGACGGAGGCGTGGTCACCGGCGGTGTGGTGGTCACCGTCACTTTGACGCTTTTCGTCACCACCTCCCCTGCGTCGTTCATTGCGGTGAGAGTATAGGTGGTATCCTGTGTGGGGGAGACAACGGTCTCTCCTTGAGGCGCTACCTCACCCACCCCGTTGTCAATAATTACCCGTGAGGCAGCCTGTACCCGCCAGCGCAGAGTAACCGTTCCCCCTGCAGTGATAACTGCAGGCTCCGCCTTGAACTCCAGCACCTCCAGCGCGTTCGGGTCGCGCACCTTCACCGTGACCTTCTTCTCCACTTTGCGTCCGGCGGAATTGATGGCGACCAGCGTATAGGTGGTGGTGAGGGCAGGTGTATCCCGCACCGAGGTGAGCAACGGGTCCAGCTCCCCAAGCGGGCTGAGCAGCAGCTTGGTGGCGTTTCGCACCTGCCAGCTCAGGATAACAGGGTCGCCTTTGGTTACCTGTGACGGTTCCGCCTTGAACGAGAGGATAGCAGGCGGCGGCGGTTCCGGCGCGGGCAGAACGGTCAGGATAACCTCTTTTTCAGCCACGCCGCCCCGTCCACGAGCCATGAGATGGTAAGTGGTGGTCTGCGCGGGAAGAACCTGCCTGCTACCGGCGGCCTCTTTGACGACGCCGATATCGGGTGTGATGCTGATTTCGGAGGCGTTCGCCACATGCCAGCGGAGTACAGCGGTACCTCCCTGCTGGATAGTGGACGGTTCCACCGCAAATTCCAGTATCTCCACCGGCTTGGGGCGGGTAAACGCCCACACACCCAGCGCAAGCAAGAGCAAACCCAGTACGCTTAATGTGACCGGCGAGACCAGCGGACGTGTGTACAGCTGCCCCTGTGTATGTACTGCCACGTAAGCGTTATCCACGCAACGCGCAGTGACGGTGAAGGAGGCAATCTGGCTGCGCCCAACCATAGCGCGACGGGACGGCTCCGCGCTCAGCACCACCGTCTCCGAAGCCCCTGCCTGCAGGCTAAGCACCTCACGCTCGAAGGTGTACACCCCCACGTCGTCCGGGTCGTTCGCGTAGAGGCGTACGTCCAGCGGGGTGTTGCCCAGATTGTGTACGGTGACCTCGAACTCGCTGACGGGTTTCCAGTAGGAGCACACGCCACGACGTGGATACAGCTCTATAGACAGCGCGGCGAACGGTTCTACCAGCAGCGTCACAGGAGCAACGGCAGTGGCGCCCGTCTCCAGAGAACGCGCTCGTACCACGAAGGGATATGCCCCCGCCGCGCTCTCACTGCGTCGGGGTATTTTTAGCAGGATTTTCTCCGTGCCACGCGCATGGGCGTCCAGCGTAATGGTGGGAACGGGTATCGCCACCCATTCGTAATCCAGCCCCTCTACCTCCAGCCCGATGGTATCCGGCTGGTCAGAGGCGTTCGCAATCTCCACTTGCAGTTGCGCGGTGCCGCCCGGCTCTATTTTTATCTCGTCGTGCGAGAGCTTAACTTCTATGGTAGTACTGGCAGGCATAAAGGCTACCCCTCGAGTTTTGAGATGAGCAAAAGACAGGAAAACAATAGCAGGACATGTTACCAGGTACCGCCCTCCATCGCAATTATACGAGACTGTAAGCCAAAAATCAAGGAGCTCAGTACGCCACAGGCAACGAGAACCCTTCTGCCCCATCCGAGCGGAACAACGCCTGTACCACGGCGTGCAGAGCTCCCGTGCCTATGAACATCATCACCCCCAGTGCTACTCCCGCCAGCACCGCAACGCTATACCAGCCTCTTCCCCCCGCTCGCCTGCCGAAACCGGCAGCGGAAAGCGGTGCGAAAGGAAAGCTGAGTAGATAGAAAAACGCGCTCTGCTGGTTCAGCACCTTCAGGGGTAGAGCCAGCAGGTAAATCGGCAGGCAGAAAAGGAAGGTAACGGTCGCCGTGTACACTGCCAGCACCACCGACGCTACCATCGCTACCGCTACAGGATATGGCTGGAGCGCGGGCAGACTGCGCACTTGCTCGGGGATGTCTGTGGGCACCACCTGAGGTTCTATCCCCGAAACGGGTTGCAGCCCACGACGGGTCAGCTCATCCAGTACAGCACGATACCTCTCGGGATACTGCAGTACGTCGATGTGGAAGTACACGTCCTGCAGTTCGTCGTCGGTGCATCTGGTGAGCATCTGCCGATACTCCCACAGCGCACGCCACGACTCTTGTTTGTGCGTACCGGCGAGTGACATGGTACTTCGATTTTACGCCAAAGGCGTACGCCGGTCAATTCTCCCACAGGAATCCGCTTCTGCATCTCGAAATCGATTTCTGAAACGTTTAAGAGGAGGCGAAGCGATGCGGTTGTGGATAGCCCTGTGTGTGCTGGCAGTTGCCCTGCCTGCCGCAAGTGCACCAAACATGCTCCTGAACGGCGGATTCGAAAGAGGAACAACCGGCTGGTCCCTGCCCGGGGAGGCTCAAGTGGTGAGCGAAGGAGCCAGGGAAGGGCGGAACTGCTTGCGCATCTCTACAAATTCGCCGGGGTGGACGGTAGCCGGACAGGATTGCCTGCTACCCAGAGGGGCGAAACGCGTGCGCCTTTCCGGCTGGACGCGCACCCAGAACGTGAGGATGGGCGCGAACCCATGGGAGAAAGCGCGACTGCAGATAACTTTCTACAACGCAAACGGCGAACTGGTCGGCGGTTATCCGCCGGGATTCGATATCGACGGTACCACCGAATGGACATTATACACGCGCGACTACGAGGTTCCGGCGGACGCAGTGCGCGTTTCCCTGATTGCTGGCTTGCACAACGCCACCGGAACCGCCTGGTTCGACGACTTGCGACTGGAGGCGTTCGACATGCAAAACAACCCGCTCCAACCGATTACCGAATCGCAGACCGATACTCGCGACTGGTATCCGCTGGACAGCTCCCCCGACGACTACACCAAACCGGCAGTGGTAGACCTTTCACGTTACCTGCACCGACCGGCGGGCAAACACGGCTTCGTCACGGTCAAGGGGGGCAAGTTTGTGTTCCAGGACGGCACGCCGGTGCGTTTCTGGGGCGTGAACATTGTAGCGGGCAACGTGTTCATGGATAAAACCACTGCCGAACGCACCGCTGCACGTCTGGCGAAGTTCGGATGCAATATGGTGCGTTTGCACCACATGGACGCCAGCTGGGCGCAGCCCAACATCTTCGGCAACCACCCCACCAGCACGCTCAACCTCTCACCGGAGATGCTGGACCGGCTCGATTACTTCATCTACCAGTGCAAACGGCACGGCATCTACATCTACATGGACCTGCTGGTGCACCGCAAGTTCCAGCGCGATGACGGCGTGCGCGACTGGGAGACGCTGGAGAACGGCGCCAAAATCGCCGCGCATTACAACCGTCGCCTGATCGAACTGCAGAAGAAGTATGCACACGACCTGCTAACCCACTACAACCCCTACACGAAGACCCGCTACGTGGACGAACCCACCATCGCCATGATGGAGATTATCAACGAAAGCACGCTGTTCTGGTTGGGAGGTTATGGCGCACTGCCGCCATCGTATATCCAGGAGATTAACGACCTGTTCACCGAATGGTGCAGCAAAAAGGGCGTCAGTCGTCCACAGGGGAGTGTGCCCGACCTGCTGCGCCAGAAGAACTCCACCGTCGGACGGTTCCTGTACGAGGTACAAACCGCCACTTACAAGGAAATCCACAACTACCTGCGCTCTATCGGAGTGAAAGTGCCTATCGCGGGGAGCAACCACTGGGAAAACTGGATAGGCGACGTGCTCTCTAACGCGCAGCTGGACTACATCGACCGGCACGCCTACTGGGACCACCCACAGGGAGGCTACTCCCCCACCAACCGCTTTAACAACAGCCCTATGGTCAAACAGCCCGCAGGTTCTACCATCACGTGGATGGGGCGTCAGCAGATGGAAGGGATGCCCTTCATCGTTACCGAGTGGAACAACTGCTGGATGAACGAGTGGATTTCGGAAGCCCCACTGCTGATGGCGTCTTACGGCTCGATGCAGGACTGGGATGGGCTGTTGCAGTTCGACTATTCTGGCGGAGACTGGGCGCCGCGTATGGAGGGCAGCTTCAACGTGGGCAACAAGCCCCATGTGATGGCGGCGCGTGTACCTGCCGCGCTGGTGTTCCTGCGTAACGATGTGCCTCCTACTGGCAAGAGCTATATCTACTCCTTCAAGGACGCCGACGACTGGCTGTTGCGCCCGATGGGCGACACCGTACCGGGCGGGTTGATGTTAATGCAGCGAGTAGCGTGCCAGAAAGACGCTCCGCAAACGCCCGTGCCCGATGTGCCGACCGACAACTTTACCAGCCAGCACGGATTGCTCCGCTGGAGCCGGGAAGGTGTGTTTCTCATCAACGCACCGCGTACACAGGGAGCAGTCGGCTTCATTGGGGGCAAAGCGCTGGACTGTCAGAACGCGCGCATCGAAGCGCAAACGCCTTTCTGCCAGGTGGTGCTGAGCAGTCTGGACGACCAGCCGATAGCACACTCCAAACGGCTGTTGCTGACGGCGGTGGCACGGGCGGAGAACAGCGGGCAGATGTACAACCCATCGCGCACCTCTCTGCTGGATGAGGGCAAGCCGCCAATCCTGCTGGAGCCGGTTCGGGCGACGGTGACGCTGAAAGGCATCCGTGCCACGAAGGTTCATATCCTGGACCATCACGGCAGACGCACGGGCAAAACCCTGCCGGTTACAGGCGGCAAAATCACCATCGGCAATGAGAAGACCTTCTGGTATGAGGTAGAGGTCGCACCTGCGACCGCGAAATAAAAGCCCGCAGGGGCAACCCCTGCGGTTGCCCCTGGACACGCATAAAGATGCATCTTTCTGTAATTGACCTTCCTGCAAAGGACAATTCGCGTGCTTCGTTGAATCTGTGCACAGCCTTTCTGTACCGGAGGGGATATGGCAGAGGAGCCGTTAACGTCCAAAGGCTTTCACTATCGCACGTTGGTAATCGGCGCAGTGCTCGCCGCGGCAGTCGCCTATGTGACCACCTACTCCGACATGGTGGTCAAGGGGATGCAGCTGGGTGTGCTGCAGTTTGCACCCGGCGCGGTCGGTTCGTTCCTGCTGGTGTACGGCGCGGTGAAGGTGCTGAGAGCGTTCGGCAAGCTGCGCTGGATGACCTCTGCCGACCTGCTTATCCTCTACCTGATGCTGTTTGCATCGGTGTTTGTGAGCACACGAGGGTTCACCGAAAAGCTGATGCCCGCTCCCGTCTATCTGAACTACTACGCCGACTCCATCAACCAGTATGCGCAGCGATTTATCCCCTATGTGAACCCCGCACTGGTGGCGTTCGACCCCAAAGGGGAACTCAAGCAACCTGTAGCGGTGGAGTTTTATGAGAGCCTGCGTTCGGGCAGTATCCCGTGGGGCAAGTGGCTGCGTCCGCTGGCGATGTGGTTCCTGCTGTACCTGTTGCTGGCGTGGAGTCTCTTCTGTATCGGCGTGATTTTACGCCGGCAGTGGGCAGACCACGAACGGCTCACCTTTCCGCACACCGTATTGCCCACTCGCCTGCTGGACGAAAACCTTGCCCGGCAGTTTCTGCGTTCCCCGCTGACGTGGATGGGTTTTGCGCTCTCGTTCGTGCCGTTTCTGATTAACGGCATCCACCTCGCCGTGCCCACCTTTCCACAGATTCCCCTGCTCTTCTGGAACGTGCAGAACCTGTTCACTTCTCCCCCGTGGAACCAGATGTTCGGCACAAGCATCTTCGTCTCATTCGCAGCGATGGGTTTTGCCTACTTCTTGCCGAACGACCTGCTGTTTAGCCTCTGGTTTTTCTTCGTGCTGACGCGACTGGCGGATGTGGTAGCGGCGTCCTACGGCATCGAGCTGCAGAACATGCCCTCCTACCCCACACGTCATTACATCGGCTATCAGGTGGCGGGGGCGTATGTGGTCATCGCGCTGGTGTTCATCCGCAGCGGCTGGGGATATTACAAGCAGTTCGTACAAAACGCCCTGCGCTGGCAACGCGACCCGTTTACCGGAGAAGCAATGGGCGCACGCTGGGCGGTGTGGGGGTTAATCGCGGGCTTTGTGGGCATCCTGGTGTGGTGCGTGTGGGCAGGGGTAAGCATCTGGCTCGCGCTGTCGCTGTGGGCGATATTCCTGTTCGTGACCTGTACGGTGATGGCGCGTAGCGTCGCCGAGGCGGGCTTTCTGATGACCGAGACCTCCTTCAAGCCCAGCGACATCGTGGGTATCTTCAGCGCGAAATCGCTGTGGGGCAACGTCAGCTGGACGCATATCGCCTTCTTAGACGCCATCTTCTTCCGCGACCTGCGTGGCATGTTGCTCTCGCTCTTTCTGGACAGCCAGCAGCTGGCTCCGCGTCACGGACTCCGGCGGGCGGCGTTGCCCCTCATCTTCGGTATCGCCATTGTGGTAGGGTTCGCCTCGGCAGCTGCAAGCGAGCTGTGGTTGCATTACACGCGTGGAGGCGTGAATCTCTACGGCTACCCCAACGCCAACGTCTCGTGGGCGTTCACCGACGCCTCCAACGCGCTCACGGGAGCGGATAAGCTCACTCCGCCGTCGCCGTTGTGGTTCAGCGTGGGCATTGCGGTCACTTCCCTGCTCTACTATCTGCGCAACACCTTCATCGGCTTTCCGCTCCACCCGCTGGGCTACGCGCTGTGCCCCTCGTGGACAATGTATGTGATTTGGTTTCCGGTGCTGGTCACGTGGATAGCGAAGTCGCTCATCCAGCGTTACGGCGGTTACAACCTGTATCAGCGGGCGTTGCCGTTCTTTCTGGGGATGATACTGGGCGAGTTCAGCTGCGCCGCGCTGTGGGCGGTGCTCGCCAGCACGACAGGGCTGCTCGCGCCGGAGTTTCCGTGGCCTTAGCGAACACTCACCACGTTCTGCGGTTTACCTTGCAGGAAGGCGCACAGGTTCTCCAGTGTGGTGTCCAGAATACGCTCCACCGCCTCTTGGCTGTTGAAAGCGATGTGTGGAGTGAATACCACGTTCTCGCGGCGTAGCAGAGCCTGCGCCTGTACCAGCTGCTTCAGCGTCTGCTCAGCGAGGGGCAACCTTAGCAACTGGCTCTCTTCGGTGATATATTCCTCGCCTTCAATCACATCCAGCCCAGCCCCGGCAAGGATGCCCTCCTCCAGCGCCCATAGCAAGGCTTCTGTGTCTACCACCGACCCACGAGCTGTGTTGATGAGTAACGCCCCACGCTTCATCTTGCTCAGCGCGTCGCGGTCGATGAGGTGGTAGGTAGCGGGCATAGCGGGTACGTGTAGCGTGACGATATCCGACTCGCGTAATAGCGTGTCCATATCGGTATAGGTAAAACCCAGCACATCCGCCAGCAGTTTCTGAGGGCGGACATCGTACGCCAGTACCTTCATGCCGAAACCGCGCGCGATGCGTATCACGTGCAAGCCGATACTGCCTGCCCCGATGACACCCAGCGTTTTGCCGTAGAGGTCAAACCCGCGCAGGGTGCGCACCTGATACTCTCCTCGCAAGCTCTGGAAGTACGCCGCGTGTAACTTGCGCGACAACGAGAGAATCAGCGCAAAAGTATGCTCCGCGACGGTGTTTTCACCGTAATAGGGCACGTTGCATACCACGATGCCACGCTCCTGGCAGGCATCCAGGTCGATGTGGTCGAAACCGGTAGACATCGTAAGCAGTAGACGCAAGCGGGGAAGAGCTTCCAGCGTGGTGCGGCTGACCTTCGTGCCGATGAAAACGGCAATAACGTCGTATTCGGCGCATTGCTCGCATCCTTCCGTGCTCAACGGGGTCGGCACGAAGTCTATCTGCACCTGTTCGGCGATGCCCAGTCGCTGCAGGCCCTCTCTCAGGTACTGTGCCTGCCACTCGTCTATCTCAAAGAAGCCGACACGTAAGACGCTCATAGTGTTTACATTATACCTTGCCAACGTATCAGAAATGTCAAGACTCTATAGTGCGCGCGTAAACCTTGCCAGGTAGGAACGACCGGCGCTTCCCACGAATGTTTGGAATGGGAGACGATATGGTGTGGGGCAAATTCATCGTAGCGCTTGTGTGTGCAGGGATACTCGTCTGTCAAGAGGAGGCGAAAAGTGGCAGGTGATACTGTTCGCGTGGGAATTGTGGGCGCAGGTGGTCGAGGGGCCAGCTTCAAGGCAACGTGTGACACGCTGCCTGATGTGCAGATTCAGGCGGTATGCGACGTAGACGAGGCACGTGCACAACGAGTCGCCGAATTGACAGGCGCGAAGCAGACCTTCACCGACTATGAACAGATGTTAGAGAAGGCGGACATCGACGCGGTAATTGTGGCGACGCCGATGCCACTGCACGCGCCACAGTCGGTCGCCGCCCTGCGAAGGAACATCCATGTGCTCAGTGAAGTGCCTGCCGCGGTCTCGGTAGAGGAATGCAAGCAGCTGGTGCAGGCGGTGCGAGAGAGCAAAGCGGTGTACATGATGGCGGAGAACTACATCTACGCCAAGCCGATTGTGCTGGTGAAAGAGCTGGTGCGACGCGGGCTGTTCGGTACGACGTACTACGCGGAGGGCGAATACATCCACGAGCTGAAGGAGCTCAACGAGCTCACCCCCTGGCGGCGCCGCTGGCAGACCGGCATTAACGGTAACACCTACCCGACACACAGCATCGGTCCAATCCTGGAGTGGATGCCGGGTGACCGCGTGGTTTCCGTCTGTTGCGCCGGAAGCGGACATCACTACCGTGACGCACGGGGCGAACTCTACGAGAACGAGGATTCCACCATCACCCTGTGCAAGATGCGCTCCGGTGGGCTGGTGAAGCTGCGTCTGGACATGCTTTCCGACCGCCCACATGCCATGAACGTGTACCAGCTACAGGGCACCGACGGCTGTTACGAATCGGCGCGGGCACCGGGCGAGCACGACCGCGTGTGGCTGCGTGACCTGTGTCCCGATATGAACACGTGGCTGCCTCTGCACGAGCTGGAGGAGCAGTTCCTGCCCGAAGACTGGAAACGGCAGGAGGAGCTGGCGCGGCGCACCGGACACGGCGGAGGCGACTACTTCGTGCTGGCGGATTTTCTAGCGGCGGTGCGAGGCGAGCGACCTCCTGCGGTAGACGTGCACACTGCGCTGGACATGACCCTGCCCGGCTTAATGAGCCAGGTTTCTATCGCGCAGGGCGGGCGGTGGGTGGATGTACCGGACTCGCGCGTTTGGGGCACGGAAGAGGAGCCGAAACCGCAGCTGCAGATGGTTTTTCCACCGCATCGTTTCGCCTCCCTGCCTGAGCCGCCGATACCGGCGGGCTATCGCCTGCGTCAGATTCGTCCGGGCGAGGAGGAGAAGTACCTCGCGCTGATGCGTAAAGTGGGCTTCGCCGAGGGGTGGACGGTTGCCGACGTGCAACGCTTCATGCGCAACGTGTTGCCGGGCGGCTTCTTTGTGGTAGAACATGAGCCAACCGGTGAACTGGTGGCAACGGCGATGGCGAACCATGCCCCGAGAGAACAACACCCGAACGCGGGTGTGCTGGATTGGGTAGCCGCCGACCCCGCCCATCAGGGTAAAGGACTGGGCAAGGTGGTTACCGCGGCGGTGGTGCGCCTGTTGATACAGCGTGGCTATGAGCGAATATACCTGTTGACCGACGACTGGCGTCTGCCCGCGATTGCTACCTATCTCTCGCTGGGTTGGGAGCCGTATATCTACGATGAGCAGATGCGCGAGCGATGGGAGAAGGTAATGGGGCGGATGCATGTTTAACAAACCAATATCGGTGGAGAGAGATTCTTCGCTTGCGCTCAGAATGACATGCTCTGTTGTGTCATGCTGAGCGTTAGCGAAGCATCTCTGGAAGCGGTGCAACGAGATTCTTCGCTTCGCTCAGAATGACAAGGTGCAGAATGACAAGGTTTTTGCCGCCCTTTTGTCATGCTGAGCGTTAGCGAAGCATCTCAGTGTGCTTAAGCAGGAAAAATCGCATTCCACAACGGAGGCATGTTTTATGCGAGAAGAGTCTTTTGAATTCTTGCGACAACTGGTAAACACACCAAGCCCTTCTGGCTATGAGCAGAAGGCGCAGGCGATTTTCCGCGAGTATACCGGACGCTTCGCCGACGAGGTGCATACCGATGTGTTGGGCAATAGTTACGCGGTTATCAACCCTGGGGGTAGCCCGCGCGTGATGCTTTCAGGCCATGTAGACGAAATCGGTTTCGTGGTGCACTATATTAGCGATGAAGGGTTTATCTACTTCTCGCCTGTCGGCGGGCATGACTCGATAGTGCCGGTAGGTCACAGGGTGCACATCCACACGAAGCAGGGACCGGTGCTGGGCATCATCGGGCGTAAGGCGATACACCTGCTCAGCGATGAGGAACGGCGCAAGAAACCAGACCTGAGCGACCTGTGGATCGACATCGGCGCAACCAGCAAAAAAGAAGCGGAGGAGCGTGTGCGTCTGGGCGACCCCATTACCTACGTGTACGACCTGCAACCCCTGATGGGCGAACTGGTCACCGCACGGGGGCTCGACAACAAGATGGGCTGTTTCGTGGTGGCGGAGACGTTGCGCCTGCTCAGCGAACAGCGCTCCGAACTGAAGGCAGCGGTCTATGCGGTATCGACGGTGCAGGAAGAGGTCGGTCTGCGTGGGGCGCGCACTATCGCTTATGAGGTAGACCCGCAGGTGGCGGTAACGGTAGACGTGGGGCACAGCATCGACTACCCGGGTGTGGATAAGAAGAAACATGGGGAGCAGGCGATTTCTAAGGGTCCCGTCATCTGCCGGGGTTCACATATCAACCCTCTGGTATTTGAGATGCTGGTGGACACCGCGATCGAGAAAGGGATACCCTATCAGATAGAAGTTGCAGGCGGGCGCACCGGCACGGACAACGACGCCATCCAGCTCTCGCGCTCCGGCGTGGCAACCGGGCTGGTGTCGGTGCCGATACGCTACATGCACACACCGTGCGAACTGTTGCATCTGGGCGACCTGGAGAACACGGTGCGCCTGCTGGCGGAGTTCACGCTGAAGGTGCACGCAGGGATTAACTGGACCCCAACCGGCTGAGCGAGGAGAGTTTACCATGATGCCACCAGAGGTACCTACCCGTCGGGGCATGAGTTGCTGGACAGTAGGTTTACTGTCTTGCCTGGGGGCGATAGCGTTGGTCGTCGCGGGGCTGGCGATACTCTTCATCTACACAGCCCGACGTCCCGAGTTCAAACAGGCGATGTCTACTATGACGCAGGTAGCGCAGTGTCAGCAAAACATGCATGAGATTCACGCCGCGATAGAGCGCTACCGCCAGCGCAACAAGGGAGAGTATCCCAAATCGCTGAACGACCTGGTGCCGCGCTACCTGCCCGAAGCGGGCAAGCTGAAGTGCCCTGCGGATGTGTCAGGCGAACCGGTGAGCTACCGGTACTTTCCACTGAAGAAAGATAGCCAGGAAACATCGCCGTTACTGCAGTGCGACCACCATAAGATGATGAACCAGAAGATGCCGGTGATCATGCTGAAAAACGGAGAGGTTCTGAGTGGTTCAGGGGTGGGAGGACGAAGCAGTTCGCCAGGGTACGATTAATACTTGACCATTTGTCAATCTGTGGATATGAGCGTTCTGAGCCAAGAGACGTTCCAGTCTATTTTGTCATGCTGAGCGTCAGCAAAGCATCTCGGTGTGGCGGTAGGATGAGATTCTTCGCTTCGCTCAGAATGACAAGGTGCGGAATGACAAGGTTTTTACCGCCCTTTTGTCATGCTGAGCGTTAGCGAAGCATCTCAAGGTAGCGATACAACGAGATTCTTCGCTTCGCTCAGAATGACAGGGTTGACGTGCGTTCTTGTCATGCTGAACGTTAGCAAGAGCATCTCAGTGTGCTGGCAAAACGAGATTCTTCAGAATGATAGACAAGCGGAACCGGCTCGCCCATAGCCAGATAATCATGTGTGGCAGAGTGCTAAGCTTATCTGGGTCGGTCCGATTGCCAATTCCTTAGTCGGGGTGGTCAGGAGGTTTTTCTTGCCGTCAATTATGCGCATAAACAGACTGTTGCTTATCATGAGCATCGTTCTGGCGGCGCTCGTGCTGCCCGCGTGTCAGCACAGACAGCACGACCCGGGTGTGGTACACCTGCGGGCATGGACGATGTGGGGCGGCGATGAGGCGGAAGCCTTTCAGGTGGTGGTGGACGAGTTCAACCGCACGCACCCGCATATCCAGGTGCATAACCTTGCGGCGGTAGAGGACACCAAAATCATCCGCGCCATCGTCGCCAACGACCCGCCGGAAATATTCACCCTGCGCGACCCGGGCTATCTGGGTTCGCTGGCAGGTAACGGCGCGCTGCTTTGCCTGGATGAATTTTTCAAACAGTCGGGGCTAAAGGAATCGGACTACGCGCCGGGCTCGCTCTCGCAGTGCCGCTACAACGGCAAGCTGTATGCGATGATATATCTCATGGACTGCTTTGCCCTGCTGTGGAATAAGGATGCTTTTCGGGAAGTGGGGCTGGACCCTGAACGCCCGCCCAAAACGCTGAGCGAGCTGCTGGAGTACGCCCGAAAGCTCACCAAGCGTGACGCCAACGGGCGCATTGTGCGCATCGGTATGATGCCACCCGACCCGCTGATTATCATCTCTGCCTTCGGAGGGCAGTTCATCGACCCGAAGACGGGTATGCCCACCGCCGACCACCCGCGCAACATCGAGGCGCTGGAGTGGTATCAGAAGCTGATAGAGGTGCAGGGCGGTGCGGAGGAGGTGAACGCCTTTCAAGCCGGTTTCGGGCAGGAGATGGGCATCAACAACCCCTTCCTGGTAGGTAAGGTAGCGATGATGATTAACGGACAGTGGAACCCCTACTGGTTCCAGCGCTACGGTCCGAAGGTGCGCTACGGTGCCGCCCCTATCCCCTACCCCGACCAGTATCCCGAACAGAAGAACCCCACGTGGCTTGGCGGGAACATCTTCTGTATTCCGGTCAACTGCAAGCATCCCAAAGAGGCATGGGAGTTTCTGCGGTGGACGCAGACCGTAGAGGCGCAGGTACTCTTTGCCAGCACGATGCACGGTGTACCCAATATTCTCGCCGCGCGTAAGGAACGCAGTCTGCGCGAGGGCGAGCCGTGGAAGCGCGCTTTCGCCGTTTTCATGGACGTGGCAAACAGCCCGAATGCGCGCCACTTTCCTCCTACTCCCATTACCGGGTTGTACCAGTATGAGATATACAGTGCAGTGGACTTCGTGCGATATGGAACGAAGACGCCCGCCCAAGCTCTGCGTGACGTGCAAAAGCGGGTGTATCGCGAGATGCTATTCTGGCGGAGGTGATATCAATGCGTGAGCGTCAACGTAACCTGCAGGGCTGGCTCTTTGTCTCTCCGTGGCTGGTGGGGTTCTTCCTGTTCACCCTTTATCCGATACTGGCATCGCTTTACTATAGCTTCTGCGATTATCGGGTGCTCTCTCCGCCGCGGTGGGTAGGGCTGGCAAACTACGTGGCATTGCTTACCGACCGAGACTACTTCCTGCCATCGCTCTGGAACACCCTCTTCATGCTGATAGAGCTGCCTCTTGCGCTCATCATCGGGTTGACGATGGCACTTCTGCTGAACCACAAAATACCCGGCATCGGAATCTTCCGTACCATCTACTACCTGCCGTCTATTATGCCGGTAGTGGCGGTGGCGGTGCTGTGGCTGTGGGTGTTGAACCCGCAGTACGGGTTACTGAACGCGGTGCTTACGCCCCTGCTGGCGCCGTTTGGACTGCAGCCACCCGGCTGGCTCGCCGACCCGAAGTGGTCTAAGCCTGCGTTCATCATGATGGACCTCTGGGCGGTGGGAGGCAGTGTGGTTATCTACCTGGCGAGTCTGCAGAACGTACCCGCGCACCTGTATGAAGCGGCGGAGATTGACGGCGCAGGAGCGTGGCACAAAACGCTGAACGTGACCCTGCCCATGATTTCGCCGGTCATCTTCTACAACCTCATCATGGGCGTCATCTGGACGTTCCAGTACTTCACGCAGACATTCATCATGACGCAGGGCGGTCCGCAGAACTCTACGCTCTTTTACGCCCTGTATCTCTTCTACAACGCCTTTCGTGACTTTCGCATGGGACGCGCCTGCGCGATGGCGTGGATACTGTTCATCCTGACGCTTATCGCCACGCTGATTGTATTCCGAACATCTGCACGCTGGGTGTACTACGAGGGGGAGAGAGGCTGATGGCAACAGAGACAATAGCTCCCAGAAACCGATTAGCAGACTGGAAGCAGTCGAAAGTATGGCGCAGACGGATTGCTGTAACCGCCGTCTACATCGTTCTGATTGCGCTCAGCATCTCGTTTCTTGCGCCCTTCGCGCTGATGGTTTCCACGTCGCTCAAAACGGAAGACCGCATCTTTACCGAGACCATCGAGTGGATACCCAACCCAATCCGCTGGCAGAACTATGCCGAAGCGCTGCAGTCGTTCCCGTTCTTGCTGTATTTGCGTAACACGCTGTTCGTGTGCGCGCTGGTGGTGGTTGGTACGGTGCTCTCCTCTGCCCTGCCTGCGTACGGTTTCGCGCGGTTGCGCTGGAAGGGGCGCGATGTGCTGTTCCTGATTATGCTGGCTACCATCATGCTACCCGCGCAGGTGACCATGCTGCCGGTGTTCGTGATGTTCCGTACCATCGGCTGGACGGGCACCTACCTGCCGCTGGTGGTGCCCCCCTTCTTCGGTAGCGCATTTGCCATCTTCCTGCTGCGCCAGTTCTTCCTGACCATCCCGCAGGAGCTCTCCGACGCCGCACGCATCGACGGTTGCTCAGAATGGCGTATCTTCTGGCAGATTATCGTGCCGCTCTCTGTGCCTGCACTGGCGACGGTTGCACTCTTCGCCTTCATCGGCGCGTGGACGGATTTCATCAACCCCCTCGTGTACCTTACCGATGAAAACACCTACACGCTGGCGGTGGGACTGCAGACCTTTGTTGGACGGCACAGCTCCGAGTGGAACCTGCTGATGGCAGCGGCGACGGTGGTTACCCTGCCGCTGATGGTGGTGTTCTTCTTTACGCAGAGGCTGTTTATCGAGGGCATTACGTTGACCGGAATCAAGGGATAGGAGAAGCACGATGGCGACGCCGCTGATACATCAGACCGACCTGTTCCGCCCACATAACGACCCGGACGACCATTTCGACCTCGCAGTGGTGTACGCGCTGGCGCTACAGGGCAAGATAGACCTGCGCGGTATCGTGATAGACCGTCCGCCCCCGAAATTCGACGGCGACCCTGATGTGGCGGCAATCGCTCAGCTGAACCACATCACAGGGTTAACCGTGCCTGCTGTCGTCGGTTCTTCACAACCGATGAAATCTCCCAACGATACCCAACCGTCGGCGTCGCCATCGGACAAAGCGGCGGTTCGGTTCGTTCTGGACACCCTCCGGCAGTCGCGTCAACGTGTAGCGATTACTGCTGTGGGTTCCTGCAGGGACATCGCGCTTGCAGGCAAAACCGACCCTGCTCTGTTCGCCCGTAAGTGCGCAGGAATCTATATCAACGCAGGCACCGGCTCGCCGGACCCCAGGCTTGCAGCGACACTGGAGTACAACGTCACACTGGACCCTGCGGCGTATCGCGCCCTGTTCGAACTGCCTTGTCCCATTTACTGGCTACCCTGCTTTGAGGACTACGAAGGCGAGTGGCGTGTGAAGAGACATGGAACCTACTGGCGGTTTCGTCAGGAGGAGGTGCTTCCTGCGCTCTCGCCGCGTATGCAGAACTTCTTCCTGTACATGTTCGAACGCCTGCGGGAGACAGATTGGCTGAGGTATCTGTATCGCCAGCCAGATGCCTCTTTGATTCACCGCTACAGCCAGCAGGAGAGGAATATGTGGTCCGTCGCCAACTTTCTGCATGTGGCAGGAGTGACGGTAACCGTTGACGGCGAGGTGGTTCCGCTGAAGGCGGCGGGTGGCTCTGCTGTGTATACCTTTCAGCCCGTGCGCATCTCCTGCAACGAAAACGCGGTCACCACATGGCAACCCGACCCGCGCAGCACAAACCGCTACATGTTTATGGTCAGAAACGTGGAGCGATATCAAGAGGCGATGACGAAGGCGCTGAGGACGTTGCTGACGACACTGCCGTGAGAGGTACAATCTTTACCGGTGAAAAAGCGATGGCACTTCTGCATGTTCAATGGCTGGGCAGTGTAGACTACACCTCGGCATGGCAATACCAGCGCGAACTCGTCCGGCAAAGGCGAGAGGGAGCTGTACCCGATACCCTGCTGTTGCTGGAACATCGTCCGCCGGTCATCACACTGGGGCGAGGTTCGCACGCCGAGCATCTTCTCGTCCCCCCGCAGCAACTGGAAAGACTCGGCATACAGCTGGTGGAAACTGACCGAGGCGGCGACATCACCTATCACGGACCCGGTCAGCTGGTGGGCTATCCCATTCTCGACCTGCGTCAGCATGAAAGGGATGTGCATCTTTACCTGCGTCAGCTGGAAGAAGTGATTATCACCGCCCTGACCCATTTTGGCATCGTCGGGCATCGGAAAGAGGGGCTGACAGGGGTATGGGTTGGCGAGGAAAAGATAGCGGCGATAGGCATCAAGGTCAGCCACTGGATAACCATGCACGGTTTTGCGCTGAACGTCTGCCCAGACCTGAGCCACTTCGATCTGATTGTGCCATGCGGTATTCGAGACAAAGGGGTTACCTCCGTCCAGAATCTACTGGGGCGCGAGGTAACCCTGACAGAGGTGGTCCCGCTGGTAGTGGAGGCTTTCGCGCAGGTGTTCAGCCTGCAACCTGCTGCAGTACCCGCTCCAGTTTCGCCCGTACCTCTCTAGCCACTGCTTCCAGTTCGGGATGAGGTATTATTTTCGTCACAGCTGTTGGATCCATCGCCGACACCACACAGCCATCCCCCTCTTCATACACCACCACGTTGCACGGCAGAAGCAAGCCTACTTCTGGCTCAGCAGTCAGTGCGCGATGTGCCAGAGGCGGATTGCAAGCACCGAGAATCACGTATGGACGGTAATCCTTGCCGAGCTTCTCCTTGATGGTCTGTTTGACGTCGATGGTGGTCAATACACCAAAGCCTTCGGTTTTGAGCGCGGCGATAGTCTTCTCCACCGCTTCCGCGTACGGAAACGATACCTTCACGCGGATGCCCGCCGGGGTCTGTTCGATTGCCATTTTACTCCTCCTCGACAATACGGTAACTGCTGTGAATCTGGGCGAAGGCTGCCAGATGGGCTTCCACACTGCAATACTTCTCCTGAGACAGCTTGATTGCCTGTTCCACCGCTTTGGGGTCCAGCCCTTTGCCCTTGAAGACGTACTCGATATCAACATGGGAGTAGACCCGCGGGTACTCCTGACGCCTTTCGCCCTTCACTCTTATCTCAAGCCCTTTGAGAGGCTGTCTTTTCTTCTGCAGAATACTGACCACATCCACGCCGGTACATCCCGCCAGCGCGTGGAGCAACAGCTCCATCGGACCGATGCCTTCGCCGCGTCCACCTCCGTCCGGCGAAACGTCCATCACCAGGGGATGCCCGCCTGAGGATACGCTGAGAAACTGTAAACTATCTATCCAGCGCGTCCTGATTTCCGTCATAAAGCCTCCTCCCTCTGCTTACAGAACATTCTCACGCTGTTAGATACCACAAACGGCTCATCGGATTCACCGCTCACAGCATTTTGGCGATGAGGTCCAGTGTTGCGCGGATGGAACGAGAAACCTCCTCAGGTGTGCCATTCCGCTGCGCGTCCCACCAGAGGTAACGCAGCGCTGCCTGCTCCAGCGCAGACTTCACGGCCGCCATCTGGTAGATGACCTCTGAGGGTGCTCGCCCCTGTCTGACCATGCGCTGCAAGCCGCGCACCTGCCCCTCGATGCGCTTCAGGCGGTCGATGATGTCGGCGGGTGGAATGTTAGTTTGTTCCTGCACTATTTCAGGCATAGATACCTCCTACTGGTATATGGTATTATTTCTCCCAAACGGAGCCGATGTCCTTCGGTATCTCCAGAAGTTGCAACCACCGGCGATACTGTTTCAAATCATAGGGGCGGCTGCCGGCGAGATAGTGGTTCAGGTAACGGTGCCCCTCTGCATCACGCCAGCGGATAAGCCACAGGGCAGGTTGCTTTACCTGTGGAACAGAACCCACTACCGATTTGTCGTTCGGCTCCACATAGAAGGCACTGGTCAACAGCTGCGCGCCGCTGTCCGCATCCACGATCTCCACCTCTCCCTCCGCCGGTCGCAGGGTATCGTTGACTACGATTAGCAGGTGGTTGCCGTCCTCGGGTTCGCTCAACATGGCGCATACATCGGCTTGCACCCGTTTCACGTACACATAAGCCAGTTTTTTGCGATAGTAATAATCCACGATGGCGTCGGAAATGATGGGCCAGCCGTCGCGCAGGTTCCACCAGAGAATGCCCGTTGTGCGCCACTTACGCTGTCGCCAGCGTTCGATGAAGAACTTCAGCGCCTCCGCCTGGCTGATTTGCGAAGCGAGGATGAACTCGTCCAGATTGTCGGGCACGACGTCGAAAAGCACCGCGATTTGCTTTGCCATCAGCGGGATGCGGTAGTTAAACTCGGTCATGCGGGGCAACGGGCGTGTGGCGTGCGTGAGCCACTGTTCGTTGTCCTGCCAGGGCCACAGATATTCAGGTTCCATCATCTGCTCCAGCGTGCGCCGGTCGGGACAGCCGTGGTAGCCGATTTCGCTCACAAAGTGCGCCAGCGAGCGGGTATAATACGCGCCTTTAAAGTCATCACGAGGGCCCCACAGGTGCTGCTCCGGTGAGAGATTGGGATCACCTCCGCGCTGCATGACCTTCTTGCTCATATACGGCGAGCTCGGCAAGTACGCACGGAAGGGGTCGTGCTGACGCACGACATCTGCCAGCACCTGCCGGCTGATTTTATCCGTATTCGGGTCGATGCCCATACCAGCCCACAGGTAGGTATGGTCTATTTCGTTATTGCCGCACCAGAGCACGAGACTGGGATGGTTGCGCAGGCGTTTCACCACCTCTTTCGCCTCTTTCTGCAGTGCAGGAATAACCTCATCGGGGTAAATCGCGCAGGCGAGGGCGAAATCCTGCCATACCATCACGCCATGCTCATCGCACAGGTCAAAGAAGGCGTCCGGTTCGTACACGTTGCCTCCCCAGCAGCGCACCATGTTGCAGTTCAGGTCCACCAGCATCTCAAACGTCGGCTTCAGGTGCTGTATATCGCGGCTGTGGAAGGCATCCAGCGAAACCCAGTTCGTGCCTTTTGCAAATACCTTCACGCCGTTGACCACGAACACAAACTCACCGGGCTCTTCGGGTGTGGTGATGTCGGTGCGATGCAGTTCTACCGTGCGGATTCCGATGCGACAGCGGTACGTATCCAGCACGTTGCCCTCGCCATCCAGGAGGTCTGCAGACGCCTCATATAATGCCGGTTCCCCATAGCCTCGCGGGTACCACAGGTCTACATCCTGAGCGTGTATCCATGTTCGACCGTGTGTGTGGAAGACAGGATGCACGCTTTCATGCGCCACACGTCTGCCGCGCGATAACCGCAGGCGCACCTGCCAGTCGTCGATGGCGTGCTCGTCGGTGGCAAAATCCCAGTCCACAAAAAGCACCGCCGAGCGTCGGGCAGCGTCCACCGAAGTGGTTGCCCAGTAGACAGACCTCCAGTGCGTAGGCGGGAGGAACTGAAGATACACATCGCGCCAGATACCCGCGCTCACCACACGGGGCATAATGTCCCAGCCGTAGCAGTGAGGCGCTTTGCGCACCCCCAGTGACTCGAAACCGCAGGGCAACGCGCTTTCAATGGGGGCGGGCGTCCGTTGCCGCCCCTCCAGTACCGCCGAGCGTATTCTGACCACCAGTTCGTTCTCGCCCGCCTTCAACGCTCCGGTGACATCAAACCGGTGCGGAATCAGCATGTTCGCTGCCTCGCCGACCGACAAACCGTTCAGCCACACTTCGGCAAGGCAATCCAGCCCCTCGAAGACCAGCTCAGCGGTATAGCCATCCGGCACGGCAGGTGCAGTAAACCGCTTACGATACCACCACTCGACCGTCTCGTACTCACGCAGGCGGTAGACATTGTTACCTGCCGATGGCTCCGGCAAGACGCCCGCCCGTATCAGGTCCATCTCCACGTTGCCGGGTACAAGAGCGAGTACCGTGGGCATTGTGTTAAAATCTATTTGCTGAAATACTACATATTGACTGCGTTGCGGTCGGTAGCTTAATTGCCATTCGCCGTTCAGGTTTACTCGTTGCATCTTATCCTCCTCGGGTAGTACTTCACCACACGTGATTTTTTGGATAACAGGAGAGTGGTTGCGCGTGCTGTCATTCTGAGCGGAGCGAAGAATCTCTTCCCGTCGCCACTTTGAGATGCTTCGCTGACGCTCAGCATGACAAGAACAGACACCAACCATGTCATTCTGAGCGGAGCGAAGAATCTCATCCCATCGCTACTTCGAGATGCTTCGCTGACGCTCAGCATGACACAATAGACCGAAGCGTCTCTTGACTTAGAATACTCACATCCCAAAATCGATGAGTGGTCACGTACTATTCCCATTTTACAGAGACGTAATCTGCGTTCCATGCCCCGACTCCGAAGCGTTTATCTGAAGGCACTTTGCCTTCCGTGTTTGGTGTGAACGCTATCCGTATGCGATGTCTCTCGCCGGGGTGTAACCAGAAATAGCTTTCGGACAGGCGCAGGCTATCAGAACATGTGGGCGCGTGGAAGTGCACGCCCACCGCAGGTAGTTTGCCCGTGTTCTCTACCACCAGGTGCTCGCCATCTCGCCGCACAGATAGCGTGGTGCGGGGCAGAGCAAAAAGACAACCCGGCTCCCGGCGGAAGTTGAACCAGTAGAAGTTGTGGGCTACCACGGTGTTGTTATGAACCAGCTCCACCAGCACCAGCAGAGGCCAAGCGTCGCCAGCCGGAACATCCAGTTTCACTTCCCCCAGTAGGCGCACACGAGCCGGAGCTGCCTGCACGTCGAGGGCTTTCTGCGCTACTTCCCGTAACCGTGCGTTGAACAGGCGAACGCGCACCTGAGCTTTTTCTTTCCACTCCTCGCGGTCGTCCAGCAGGTATACCTGCAGCTGGAGCGCTTTACCCGATTCCACGTCGAACCCGTCAAACAGCGCCACCACCTGCAGCGGCGCGAAAGCGCGTTGCACGAAATAGTGTGCGATTTTCGGCACCCCATACCAGTCTACTGTAGACCACGAAACACCCGGATATACATCGGTCAATTTGTAGTAAATCACACCGGTAGACTGGTCCCATCGGGTGCGCATTCGTTCCAGCACCACACGTAAGCCCGTCGCCTGAGCCATCTGACTGCCACGCGTGAAACTCTGCAAGTCGTTGCAGAGGTCAAATTCTTTTGCGTAGCGGTTGAGATGCACCATATTCTGCGGGGTGAAAGTGGGCGTGTGATGAATAAACGCGCTGTCGTCCGCGGGTGGCCACTTATCGCGCTCGCTTCCGGGCAGATACTTCAGCGTGCTCTCCACTGCACAGGGGGACGCTAACCCGAACTCACCGATGAAAGGAGCTACGAGATTCAGGTTGCGCTCCAGCGGTTGCAATCCCCAGTATACGTCGTAGTTGTGAATGCTGCCGCCGTAGGGGTCGGTACGGTGGAAGGGGCGAGTGCCGTCGAGCTCCATACACCGTCTGCCCAGCAGTTCAATCAACCACCCTTCGCCACCATGCTCGTTGCCGCCGCACCAGAGCACCAGGCTGGGATGATTGCGCAACCGCTTGACGCTGCGAACGGCGATCTCGTCTGCGACCGCAAGCCGGATAGCGTCGAAGTTTTGCCACGTGAGCGGGAACTCCTGCCACACCATAATGCCCAGCTCATCGCAGAGGTCGTAGAAGGTATCGGTCTCTACCAGTCCCCCACCCCACGAACGCAGAATCTGGATATGCGCGTCCTTCGCCAGCGTCAGGAAACGACGGTACCGATGCTCTTCCAGACGCAGGAAGGCGTCTACCGTTGCCCAGTTGGTGCCTTTGACGAACGTCGGGCGTCCGTTGACAACGAACGTCCAGTTATACAGGTGGGGTTGTGCCCCGTCCGGCAGAGGGCGCATTTCGATAGTGCGTACCCCGAACCGTGTGCGTCGTGTATCGACCACCTGTCCGTTCATGATGAAACGCGCCTCGCACCAGTAGAGGTAAGGCTCACCCAATCCGTTGGGCCACCACTGCCGGACGTTCGGTATCTGGAATTGCCAGTGCGCCGTTATCGCGTCGGCAGAAGGACCAACAGGTATTTCGCAATGGTAGCCTTCACCTTCAAAATTGGCCGGATAGATGTCCCAGCGAAGTACCCCCTCGCAGAACCCTTGTTGAGCCCTTACTTTTGCGTAGAGGCTTACGATCCCCTTGGTGGCGTCCGCTGTAGCAAGAAAGAGCTCCTCTATCTCCGCAGGAGGGATTTGTTCCACTCTGACCGACCGCCAGATGCCGATGGGTGGGCAATTGACGTAATGCCATCCGTAGACGCAGTTCGTCTTGAAAACCAGCCTCCAATCGGGTGGGATGGGGTCTACTCGGACGATGAGAGTATTGTACTCGCGGACGATGCCGGTGATGTCGAACTCAGGACCTCCAAAAGGTCCCTCGTGCTCGCCAAGCCTGACCCCGTTGAGATAAAAAGTGGCGCTGTAATCCACTCCGTCAAATACCAGCCGGGTGGGCTGCCCGGGCCTCCACTCAAACTGTTTGCGGAACCACCACTCTTTCTCCACCTCTCGCCGGGCGATGACATCGTTGAACCCGACAGCAGGGTCGGGAATCTTACCTGCTTTGAAAAGGGCGGTCTGTACGCTACACGGTATCTCGGCAGGGATGGAGTCCTGCCACCCTCGCCCGCTCAGCAGAGATCGCTCGTCCCCTCTACCTTTGTCCACGCCGAGCATCTCCCACCTGCCATCCAGCGACAGCACTTTTCGGGGCGACTGCAGAGCGCGCTCCGCGCCGGGCACAAGACGAACGTGCACAGGGCTTGCCGATAGCGGCGATGGTGCAGGAGCAAAGAGTTCACGGTCGATATCGTCGAGCGATTTGCCCTCAAGCCCCTCTTCACGCAGCAATTCCGCTCGCGTCATTGCCTTCAGCTGCCCCGCTTTTGCAGCACGAACCGCCCGAGAAGCAGCATGTATCCAGTAGTCACGCACGGTGGTGTCCATGTTCTCCCCACCGCCCCAGTGTATCAGCCATCCTTTCCCGTAGGGTATCGCCACCATACACGGAACGTAGTTCGTACTCCACACCAGCACCGCGCCGCGCTCGTATTGTAGGGCACGTACCGGCTGAGCAGGAACACCGTGGGGGTCTGGTAAACCTAACTCGCGCCCGTGCCGGGTCAGCTGAAGAGGACGTGTGCCGTGAACTACCGTCGCCCGTAACCCAAAGAAATCCTCCCAGTGGTTGGCATCCAGTTTGCCGGTGTCAACGTCTTTAGCAATATAATGAGGAACGCCTATCGGCATGACGTAGATACCGCCTCGCCGAACGTACTCGACCAGGGATTTCGCCACTGCGCCACCCCAGGTACCATACTCGGGATAGGTATGATCGGTTGCAATCAGAATGGCGTCAAACTGTTGCAGGCTGGCGGTGTTCAATTGTTCGCGGGTGAGCAGGTGGGCGTCGAACCCCTCTTCACGGAGAATGTGCGCGATTTTCTCCCCTGTCCATTCTGAAGCGTAAGGCTTTGCCCACGTCGAATAGTCTACCAGTTCATCGGCGATAATCCCGACTTTGAGCGTCGGCTGTACCAGTGCCATCGCGATAAGAAAAGGTAGCAACCTTTCTCCTCCATCTGCCCCGTTTGTTGCTTAAGTATTCGCCCGTGCTGAAGGGCTTCCTGCCTCGCTTGACTTTGCGTGCCGATGCAGGATAGAATCAGAAACCCGTAGATTGACAGGAGCACCTGGGGAGTATGCGTATCCTGCGGTCGGCTGCTATTGTTACCTTGTTTATCCTTATCGGATGTGGAATAGTCTGGTATCTGTATCGGGCAGGCTATCCTCTGCCGTCGCCTATCGCACATATTATCCCCTTACCTCCTCCTGTCCCCGAGGGCATCTTGATACATCACTCCGCGACCCCTTTTCGCCTGAAGGGGCGCATGGTGGACGCTAAAAAGATAGATGAGATGCACCGACAGCGTGGGTTTAGTATAGTTTGTAACGAAAAAACATATCATATTGGTTATCACTACGTGATACTGCCCGACGGGCGCGTTCAGCCCGGTCGCCCGGAGAACTGCCCCGGCGCGCATTCTGGTAACAGCTACTATAACCGCCGGTACCTCGGCGTTTGCCTAATCGGCGATTTCGACAGCCACGGCAGATGGAACGGCAGGCGAAGCACAAGGGAGCCGACACCGGCGCAGATACAGTCACTGGTCAAGCTCTGTGCCAAACTGATGCGCAAATACGATATTCCCCTGCGGAACATACGCCGCCATCGCGATGTGAGCCAGACCTACTGTCCGGGAGACCGTTTCCCCTACCGGCGTGTGCAGATGCTTATTGCGCAGGAACTGGAGAGGCGGATACAGAATGCCTCTGTAACACATCCTACTCGTTAACCGATGGAGGAGAACAGATGCCGGAAGTCTCGTTTGACCGCTTCTATCGCTACGAAGACCTCACGCGCATTTTGCACGCGTACGCGGAGGAGTATCCTCATCTCGTGCGCGTGGAGAGTGCGGGCAAGAGCTACGAAGGACGTGACATCTGGGTAGTGACCGTTACCCGTTTTGAGACCGGTTCAGATACCGAGAAGCCCGCCTTCTGGGCGGACGGAAACATCCACGCCACCGAAGTATCCGCTTCCAGCGCGGTGCTTTACCTGCTGAACAAGCTCTGCACCCGGTACGGACAGGATGCAGAGGTAACACGTGCACTGGATACCCGCGCTTTCTATCTGTGCCCTCGTGTGAACCCGGACGGCGCGGAGTGGGCACTTGCCGATAAGCCGAAGATTATCCGTTCCAGCACACGCCCATATCCTTACAACGAAGACCCCGTCGAGGGTTTGCGACAGGAGGATGTGGACGGCGACGGGCGGATGCTTACCATGCGTCTCCCCGACCCCAACGGTGCATGGAAGATTTCGCCGGACGAACCACGCCTTATGATACGCCGTGACCCAACCGAGACAGGCGGACAGTACTATCGCCTACTCCCCGAGGGTATGATAGATAACTACGACGGCGTGCTGATACCGCTGCAGCGCAAGAAGGAGGGTTTAGACCTTAACCGCAATTTTCCCGCCAACTGGAGGCAGGAGAAAGAGCAACGCGGCGCGGGTCCGTTCCCCACTTCCGAACCCGAGGTGCGGGCAATTGCGCAGTTTATCGCCTCCCACCCGAATATCACCGGTGCGGTAACATTCCATACCTATGGTGGACTACTGCTGCGTCCGTTCAGCGATAAACCTGACGAGAAGTTCCCTGCCGAAGACCTGTGGACATACCAGAAAATCGGGCAGAAGGGCACGGAGTTAACCGGCTATCCGAACATCTCCGTCTACCACGACTTCCGCTACCACCCCAACGAAGTCATCACGGGGGTGTTCGATGACTGGATGTACGAACATCTCGGCGTGTTCGCGTGGACGGTGGAAATCTGGAGTCCGCAACGGCAGGCGGGCATCACCGACTACAAATATATCGACTGGTACCGCGAACATCCCTTCGAAGACGACCTGAAAATGCTCAGGTGGAGTGATGAGGTACTGGAAGGGAAAGGCTACGTGGACTGGTACAGGTTCCAGCACCCGCAGCTGGGTGAGGTGGAACTCGGCGGCTGGAACGCGCAATACGCTTTCCGCAATCCACCGCCCCAGTTCCTCGAGAAGGAGATTGCCCCACTGGCGGACTGGGTGATATGGCAGGGGCTGATTTCGCCTCGGCTGGAACTGCTTGAAGCCAGCGCGACCCCGCTGGGCGAGGGAGCCTATCGTATCCGCCTGGTAGTGCACAACACCGGATGGCTGCCGACCTACGTCACCAAGACCGCTCTGGAGAATAAGGTCACCCGCGGCGTGGTGTGCGAGATAGAACTGCCGGAAGGAGCCACACTGGAGACGGGCAAACCGCGTGAGGAGCTGGGGCAGCTGGAAGGACGGGCGTATAAATCCTGCGCTCCTACCGGCTGGGTAGCCGACCCCACTGAAGACCGTCTGAAGGTGGAATGGGTGGTGCGAGCTCCCAACGGCGGCGAGGTGAAGGTTATCGCCCGCCACGACAGAGCGGGAACGGTGAGGGCAAGCATTCGGTTGATTGGGTCAGGGTAGCATACAAATATGAAAGGAGCAAGGGACAACCATTGTGCGTTGCTCCACTGTGGCTTCCATGTCTGCCAGCAAGCGCTGCCACTCTACCGTTACGCCGTGCCCCGGTTGGTGGTTTGCCTGCCGGTGATGAGGCTTCTGCAACGCAGTTATCGCGACGCAGAGCAGTTGCTGTGGGCAATGGACGGGTACGACAGGTATTAGGATGAAGCACCGTTCCCAACCACACCGCGCTGCAGCATGCCTTTGCATGGCTTATCTACTCCCCTCGTTGCAACAGAGCAATTTTACAAAATTTTGTTGAAAATTCCGCAAAAACCGCGTGAGTGGTACGATTCTTGCAGTATTATATAGTACTGAAAAACATTCTCTGTGACCGGTGTTGTGCTCAGGGTGCGAACCGCCCACTGTGGGAGCGTTGGCGATTCCCTACCCCAAGCCGAGTACCTGCAACAGAGCAAATAGAACTTTAAAAAACAACAGGCCGTCGGGTCGAACGTTTTGCCAATCTCACAAAAGGAGGAACACAATAATGCCAGGGAACATCGAGAAGATCACGGGTAAGAGTTTCGATACCCCAGACGAGACACGACGACCATTTGAGAAAGGCAAGATTGACGTGATCACTGTTGGAGGGTTGACATTCTACCGCGAAACCCTTGAGCCCGGCTGGCAGTGGTCGAAGCATGTCAAGCCCGTCGTTGGTGGCGAAAGCTGCCAGCGATTCCATGTAAAGATCTTCCTCGCAGGGCGGCAACGAATACGGATGGATGACGGCACCGAGATGGAATTTGGCCCGGGGGACGTGGCGATCATGCACCCTGGACATGACGCTTGGGTAGTCGGCGACGAACCGAATGTGTTGATCGAGCTGGCAGATGCTGTAAGGCAGCAAGAATAGGCCTTCGGCCTGCTTACGATTGGATGGGGAGCATGGTTAGTGCTTCGAGTGTTGGGAACGTAAAACACCGCCTACCAATAGCATGCAGCGGACGGTGCTGCGCGTCGCTGTTGATGCTGAGCGTTAGACGGCTAAATCATGTTCTCGGAGGTGCACGATGATGGATCAAGCGAAGGCTGAGGCGTTCGCTGGAAGGCAGCAACGGCTACACACGTTGCAGCAAACTAACAACCGTAACACAGGAGGAACAACCATGAAAAACAATGCGATGAAGTACGCAAGACTCGCGGGGTGGGGGGCAGTCGCCCTCTCCCTCTCCTTAATAGCAAGTGGCACTGCTTTTTTGGTACTGTTCGGGCTCTCTGTTGGTGTGGCGAACGCACAGGAACAAGCGCCAGCCATGCCGGAGATACTGAAGGCAGCTCTGAGGCTCGAAGGTAAATGGGAAGCCAATGCATCGGGGCAATTGGGCGGGAAGACCCATGCCTTTAAGTACAACATGCATTTCCGCAAGACCGCCAGCGGCAGTGGACTTCTCATGTATGAGACGGCGAACATCCCCGATGTCGGGAAACTCGATGGGACCAATTTGATTGGCTACGATCCCTACGATGGCAAACTACACTGGTTTTCCGTCGACAACCTCGGAACCACACACGATCACACGGGTGAACTGCTGAGCAATGATCATATCCGCCTAATCCATGAAAGCAGCAGGGAGGGAAAGCCCTACCGTGAACAGATCGATATTGAATGGATTAGCGCTGACAGAGTGAAGATAAAGTTGGTGGGCACTCTTGGCGGCAACGTTGAGGAGGTACTGGAAGGAACATTTGTTCGTAGGAGCCGACACTAACTCGATCCGCCAGCTAACAACCGGTTGCAGGGGACGGTCCGCTGCGCGGCCCGCCGCTGAACCGGAGGCGTTGGGCCGACAGGACAATGGCGGCCCATGTACCGTAAACCAATTCTTGGAGGTAGACGATGAACGAAAAGCGGATTTCCGCGGTATAATGTAAGTGGATAACAAAACGCACCTGTGTTAAAGATGAAGGCTCCACAGCACCAAACGCATCGCAAAGTGCGCGCGCGGTTACAGCTGGCACGTGACCGTATCGCGCGAGCAGATTACAATTCGGCTATCGCTTTCCTGCGCTCCGCGCTGAAGCGGCTGGAAAGAGAACCTGCCTCTGTATTCGACCGCGCTCAGTGCTACATCGAGCTGGCAAAATGCTACAACCTGCAGGGAGAGCACGCTGAGGCAATCCCTTACTGCCGGTGGGCGTTGAATCTACTCCAGCAAGAATGGGATGCTGAGCTGGCGCGGGCTGAGGCGGAGCTGGAAATGGGCATTGCCCTGTTGCACACCGGCGACCTGCATAAGGCTCAACGCTATCTCGCCCGTTCTTACCAGACCTTCGAGGCACACCACCTCTGGGCGAAAGCGGCGCAGTGTGTTGAGCACATCGGCATGCTGGCAAAGAGGCAGGAACAGATGGTTCGTGCGATTAACGCCTTTAGCTACGCCCGACGGCTCTACCGACAGATGGAAGATATCGCAGGCGTACGTCGAACGGAAAGTCAGCTGCGCGAGCTGATACCTGAGGAACGGGAGTAGCGCCATTGCCTCCGAACCGGTCTCCTGTGCGGGCGATAGTGTTCGATTTCGTCAATACTCTCGTGCCCCTGCGTGAGCCGGAGTTCGTACGCATCCTGCAAGGCGTTTACGAGTACGTGCACCCATTCGCCCCGCATGTTCCCTTTGATACCTTTGTGCAACACTATGTGCGCATCCGCGATGAACAGTACGCGCAAAACCTGCCCGACCTGAAAGAAAACGACTTTTATGAACGCATGGAAACCCTCTGGCATCGCCTAACCGGCGCTCTTCCGAACCCCAAACAGGTGTACGCGATGATGACGCGGTACGCGGTCTCATTTGAGAAAGTGGTCGTCCCAGCCCCGTATCTACACTCTCTACTTCGTCAGCTCTCAACACGCTATCTGCTGGCGGTGCTCTCCAACTATCCATACACTCCCTGCGTGCATCGGGTGCTGAACCGGCATGGTCTATCCCGCTACCTGTCGTCCATTGTGGTATCAGCAGATGTGGGAATCGTAAAGCCCCATCCTGATTTATTTCAGATTACCCTGTACCAGTTAGGGGTATTGAATGAAGAGACTATCTACGTGGGTGATGACTGGTGTGCGGATATATTAGGGGCGTCTCGTGCGGGGATACGCAGTATTTACACCCGCGAGTGGCGCATGGAGCCAGACCCTTGCGAGAATCATTCCGAAGCGTCTCCTGTCGCCCAAATCTTCTCGCTTGCCGAGCTGCCGGATTTACTGGAAAGGTTGTAACTGCAGGATAAGAAGACTTCCTCAACGAATAGCTGCTTGTCAACAAGTTCCAGAGGTGAAACCCATGCAACGGACCAGACTTACCATCCAGCCCGGCAACACTGCACGCGACAACAGCCCGCTTCTTCTGCCCGTATCGGGTGAACCGGATGTGGCATACTGGCTTTCCACCGGCGACTTACGCTTGCCAGTACAGGCTGTGGGTAGCGACCTGTGGTGTCTGCTACCTGAGCTGCCGGCAGGACAAACCGTTACTGCCACACTGGAGCGCAGCGAAGGGGAGCATCCTCACCGGGTAAGCGTAGAGGAAAGCGAGGACCGGATTGCGATATACACCGATGGCAACCTGTTCACCGCCTACATCAAGGCGGGCAATCCTGCACGTCCCTGCTTCTACCCTCTGCGTGGTCCGGGGGGCGTGAGCGTTACCCGACACTGGCCCATGCGTCACGACATACCCGGCGAGACCAACGACCATGTACACCATCGTTCGATGTGGATTGCCTTTGGTGACGTGAACGGTGTGGATAACTGGAGCGAGGAACCCGGACACGGCTATACATTGCACCGCCAGACGGTGCGTACCTATAGCGGCATCGTGTGCGGCGGTTTTGAGACCCTGAGCGACTGGACAGACTCGCAAGGGAAGAAACTGTTGGAGCAGTACCTGAAAGTGCGCGTCTTCCCCCTGCCCCACGAGGAGCACCTGATGGACGTGGAAGTGACTCTGACCGCTACAGAGGGCGATGTGCATTTTGGCGACACAAAAGAGGGCGGTATTCTGTCGGTGCGGGTGGCGTCCTCGATGGACGTGCCGCGTGGCGGGCGCATCGAAAACTCGGAAGGCGGAGTGAACGAACCGCAAACATGGGGCAAGCGAGCGCACTGGTGCGACTACAGCGGACAGGTGCAGGGGGTTCCGGTTGGAATCGCCATCCTGCAACATCCTTCCAGTTTTCGGCATCCCGCGTGGTGGCATGTGCGCGACTACGGGCTGATGACGGTGAATCCGTTCGGTCTGGCAGCGTTCACACAGAGACAGGAGCACGGCGAGTATACCCTGCCTCATGGTGAAAGCCTGCGCTGGCGGTTCCGCGTATGTATTCATCGGGGCAATGCTACCGAAGGGAAAGTTGCCCAGCGGTGGCAGGACTTCGCGAACCCACCGGCGATCGAAGTGGCAGGCTAAAGCGGACACTGGTAAACTGTGGTAAAATATTAACAGCAATGATGTGCTGCGACAGGGGCTGGAGGGAGTATAATGTTTGGGAGCCTCGGCTTTGGCGAAGTGATGATGATACTCATCATCGGGCTGATTATCTTCGGTCCGAAGAAGCTGCCCGAGATCGGTCGCTCGTTAGGTAACGCCATCCGCGAGTTTCGGCGTGCTTCTAACGATATTGTGAACACGTTGTCGCTGGATACCGACTACAGCAGCTCTCCGCGCCGAAGCTACTCGGACTACAGCAGCTACGCCGAGCCGAGCAGTTACACCGAGCCAACGGTGTCGCAAAGCGATATCATAGCGGACGACGTGAACGTGGCATCCAGTCCGGAGGAGCCGTACAATACCCTGTCCGAAGGGAGCGATACCGAAGCCGTATCGTCGGCATCCTCCGGCAAAGCGCGTTCCAGCAGTCGCCGCGTGCTGGTGGCGCACCGTTTGTCCGCAGCGCATCGAAATACTCGAAGGAGAGTATAGATGTACACCTTCCTGGTTATCGTGCAAGTACTGTTCGCCATCGCGCTTATCTTCATTGTCGCCATGCAGACCACGCGACATGAAGGGCTGTCGGGCACGGTGGGCGGACAGGTGAGCTCGCAATTTCGCGGCAAGCTGGGGCGTGATGAGCAGCTGGCGATGATTACCCGTTACATCGCCGTGGGCTTCTTCGTGCTCAGCTTGCTCGTTGCCATAGCCAGTCCGAAGTAAGCGGAGTTCGGCGGTGTTACACCGCAGGGAGCACGCCGCTGCGCTGGGGTGGTTTGCCCTCGTGGCGGCGTCTGTTTTCTGGAAGGTTGTTCTCGCCCGGCAAGTGCTCTACTGGGGCGACCTGATGCTTTACTTTCTGCCCATGACCACCTTCGCTCGCTGCTGGCTAGCACAGGGCATCTTGCCTCTCTGGAATCCTCACATCCTCTTTGGGCAGCCGTTTGTGGGAAACCCACAGGAGTGGCTCTTTTACCCTTCTACGCTCCTGCTTCCTCTGATGCATCCTGCCACCTATCTCTCATGGAACACGGTGTTGCATCTGTGGCTGGGTGGCACAGGAATGTGGCTGTTCCTGCGCGCGCTGAATGTTGGGTCCCGCCCCGCGTTGCTGGCAAGCACCGCATGGATGTTATGCGGAGCCTTCGTGCCACGGGCGCAGTTCCCGGGCATGTTCCAGAGCATCGCCCTCATCGGATGGTTGATGTGGGCGGTAGAGCGCGTATTACAGGATAGCAGTGCCGGCAGGGTGGTAACGCTGGCTGTGGTGGTTGCCCTGCTCCTTCTGGCGGGACATGCACAGGTCGCCTACATGGCGTTGTTGCTCGGCACGGCATGGGCAGGCTGGCGGATGGCAAATGCAGGTTTGCGTCCACTGCTGCCTCTGTTACTCAGCATTGCGGGTGGTCTGCTCCTGTCGGCGGTACACTGGTTGCCGATGCTTCAGCTCCTTCACGAGACACCCCGTGTGAACCTCTCCGTGTGGGGGGTGAACCGCTTCCCCCTGCGCCCGGAGCAGACTCTCCTTCTGTTCGTACCCAACCTGTACGGCGTTCCCTGGCAGGGCAACTGGTTGGGTAGAGGAAACTACTGGGAAGTCGCCTGTACGGTGGGCGTTCTGCCTCTCATGGCAGCATTCGTTGCCTGGAAGGTGCGTCCCGCAGCGCGTTTCTGGCTGATTGTTGCCTGCCTCAGCTGGTGGCTG
>Ga0073929_1000240_pt1 | contig 84812 bp, 73 predicted proteins | sample DewCreD2012metaG_3_FD_76966 | JGI IMG/M metagenome (GOLD analysis project Ga0073929, IMG submission 76966) | Hot spring sediment bacterial and archeal communities from British Columbia, Canada, to study Microbial Dark Matter (Phase II) - Dewar... ... | reverse complement strand
GCCGCGGAAGTGGTAAATCTTGCCGATACGCCCCTCATCGATAAGCTGTTTGGCGAGCTGTACCGCCGGAGCAAAGCGATAGTTGTGACACAGCGCGTTGGGCACTTTGTTTTTTTGCACCGCCTCGTACATCTGTCGGGCTTCTGCCAGCGTGTTCGCCAGCGGCTTCTCGCACAGCACCATCTTGCCCGCGTTCGCCGCAGCGATAGCGATGGGTGCGTGCATGTTGCCCGGCACCGACACGTCCACGAGGTCGATGTCCTTGCGCTCTACCACGCGCTCCCACGAGGTGTCGTACTCCTCCCAGCCGTACTTCTGCGCGGCTTTGCGCACGTTCTCCTCATTGCGCCCGCAGATAACCTTGAGCACCGGTTCCACTTCCAGGTCGTCGAAGAAGCGAGCGACCTGTCGATAGGCGTTGCTGTGCGCTTTGCCCATAAACTGGTAGCCGATCAGCGCCACGTTCAGCTTGCGCTTGCTCATGGTTGCTCCTCCCTCCTCATGGATAGATATGTTTTACAGGAACGCTATCGATTCGGTGGTGGCGGAGGTGGCACTGCCGGAGCACCCGTTCTCGGTGCGCGGGGTTGTGCCTCCGCCGAGGGTTTGGGCAACAACAGATTCTGTCCGTTCGCCCGCTTGAGCAAATCCTGATAGTACTGTCCCATGCGCTGGCGCACGATGAGCTGTGTTAGCCTCGCTTTCTCAACCGCAGGGATGTCCTTACCCAGCTTCTCCACCTTGATGATGTGCCAGCCGTACGGCGTTTTGACGGGTTCGCTGATCTCACCCGGCTTCAGCGCGAACGCCGCCCGTTCGAACTCTGGCACCATCATGCCGCGTGCGAAAGCCCCCAGGTCACCGCCTTTGTCCTTGTTCGAACGGTCGTCGGAGTACTCCTTCGCCGCTTCGGCAAAGTCCTTGCCCGCCTTGATTTCCTCGTATACCTTCTGTGCCTTCGCCTTTGCCTCTTCCTCAGCCTTTGCGCGCGCCTCGGCGAACATCTTCTGTCGTTCCTCCGCGCTCACGTTCTGGTCCGGGGAGATGGTGGGCATCTGCGGCTGTATCAGGATGTGACGCGCCTGAATGAAGTCGGTATCGCGTACGGTGCGAGCCACCAGCTTCTCCAGCAACAGGGCGCGCTTCAGCACCGCTTCCATGTGCGCCCGGGTCCAGCCCTGTTTTGCCAGCTCCACGTACACATCCGCGCCCGGCGGAACGCGCGCACGCATCCCGTCGATCGCTTCATTGTATCGCTGGTCAATCTCCGCTTTGGTGGCGGTAATGCCGTACTTCTTCGCCTCCTGCTCGACGATCTTCAGCGAAATCAGGTCCTCTACCACCTGCGGACCGTACCATGCTTCCATAGTCCTGAGCATCTCGTCGCGAGTGATGACCGCTCCACCCACACGCCCCACCACGTTCGACGCGGCAGGAGCGGGCTTCGCCGCGGGCTTCTGGGCTGGTGGTTTCGCCTGCGCCCATACCGTACTGCCACACGCCAGCGCAAGCGATGCAGCGACTAAGCCGTTCAGCCAGATACTTCTCATGGTTCCTCCTTGATTTCCGTATGCGTTACATGTTTCGTTACGCAAGGTGTATCTCCTTCTGTGCCCGCCCTCAGAAGGTGGTTGTGCTGCTGAAGGTGAAGTTGTTCACCACCACCGGCGGCACAAGCAGTCTACCTTCCACACGCTGCGGAACCCCCAGCAACTGCACGTTCTGAAGCACTACCAGCGGACTCTCGTTGAATCGCAGGTTCTTCACCGCATGGGTGACTTTGCCCTTCTCAATGCGATACACTCCGTCGCGCGTCATGCCGGTCAACAACAGCTGCATCGGGTCCACGAAGCGAATGTACCAGAATCGCGTGATGAGCAGACCATCCTCCACCTGCGCTACCAGCTCATCCAGCGAGTGAGTCCCACCCTGCAGGATGAGATTAGATGGGGGACCGGTGAAAGCTTTACCTTGCTTCTGCGCCCAGAATCGGCTGTACACCAGCGTCTTCAGCACACCCCGCTCTATCCACGTCACGTCCGGTGTGGGCATCCCATCGTCGAAGAAAGGCTCCGCCGGGCATTCGGGATGTGCGGGCAGGGACTGCAGGGTGACCAGACTGTTACCAACAGCGGTTCCTTCCTTTCCGGTGAAGGCAGAACGCCCCTCGTCGGCGGCTTTGGCGTCCATGCTCCACGCCATATACGCCAGCAGTTCCGCTACCGCCGCCGGCTCCAGTACAACCGTGTAATCACCTGGAGGAACCTCCTGTGGATGACGTGCTGCTTCCGCCTTGTCGGCGGCTCGTTTGGCGACCGCTTCGGGGGAGATGGCGTTCACGTCCTCATGCGTCTGCTCAGCCCAGCCGCTACTGTCCTCCGCCATCATCGTGCATATCAGCGATGCCTGCGTAGCGGTATGGAAACCAAACAGCCCCCTGTTATTTGCGACCGCCACAACACTGGAGTTCGTCGCGAAGCTTCCCGCCGTCTTCAGCGCTCGTGACTTCGCTTCGGCGATGACCCGCCTTACCACGCGGGCGCGGTCTTCAGGGGTAGCGTGCGCGGTACTGTCCGCATACGCCTGTATCGGGCGATACACCGCAGGTTCCGGCGGGGGGAGAAACTCCGTATCGGGTTCCGCCACACGTGCCATCTCCTCAGCACGCTTCACCGCCTCGCGGATGGAATCGGTATCCAGCCGGTTGGTGCTGCAGCGTCCCACCTTATTGCCGTAGGCGCATAGCACGCGCAGGGTGGTCTGCGCTCTGGCGACGTTTTGGGTGATTTCGTTGTTCGCGTAACGGGTAGAGGCTTCTCGTGACCCGTAAAGGTTCACCTGAACATGCTCTGCCTCGCTGAAGGCGATGGCTTTCTCACAAATCTCTCGCGCTTCTTTCTCGTTCATCGACTGCCTCCGTATGCATACTAGAGCGAGGGTATTGTATCACCCCCTGCTCCCCAGATGCAAGCAGAGAAGTGATTTGCCCGGCAGCAACAGGCAGAAGATGCACGTCTATTCGGTGTTACCTGAGAAACACTCCCCCTGTGGTATAATTTCACGGTAGGACTACCGCGAGCCAATCATGCCATGCACGGAGGAACACCATGTCTTACAAGCTGAGCGTTGTCATTGAAAAAGATGACTATGGTTACTATGCCTACTGCCCGGAGCTGGAAGGTTGCCAGAGCCAGGGCGATTCTCTGGAGGAGGCGATCGATAACATCAAGGAAGCTATTGCGCTCTACCTCGAAACGATGTCGGATGAGGAGATAAAGACAGCTCTGAGCAAGGAGGTGCTTACCACCACTGTGGAGGTGCGCGTTGCCTAAGCAGGCAAGGCTCACTGCTCAAGAAGCAGAGGCGCTGCTGCTAAGAGCAGGGTTTTGCCTATTGCGCAGCAAAGGTAGTCATCGCATCTACGCAAGAGGAGAGCAACGAGTGATCATCCCCTTTCACGAGGGTAAAGAACTACACCCCAAGGTTGTCAAACAGGTGCTGAAGGCGATATTTACCTCCACAGAAGAAGCGTAGCAGGCTAAAGCCTGTGGCTACAATAAGTATTTTGATATTGACAGAAAGGTTCAATTGCCTGTCATTCTGAGCGCAAGCGAAGAATCTCAGAGATGCTTCACTTCGTTCAGCATGACAAAAGAGACGAGATGCTTCGCTGACGCTCAGCATGGTACAATAGACTGAAATGTCTTTTCAGCCAACAACACGCATACCCGACAAGCCATCTGGAGGGCGAGGCTCTGCGCGAGCGGTGTAAATACCCCCTACCTTACCTCCCCCGTGAACGGGGGACAGCTGGGTGGGGGCGGCTCACCGACAGATTCGCCCTCCCATTCGGCAAAGACGCAATTCCACACCAACTACCAACCCTGCAGTTCGGCTTGACAGGGCGCGGTTTCAGCCGACAACGCGGAGCAGACGCGGCAAAGAGTTTCCTCTCAGTACGTCACCTCTACCCACTGCCTGGTACGGTGGCTTTGCAGTACCGCGTCCACGATAGCCATCTCCACGTGACCGTCTTCGAAGGTGCTGAAGTCCCATTCATTGCTGCTCTCAGCAACCGCCGTGTACACGCGCCACAGGAAGTTCTTCAACCCGTCGGGGTAGCCCTCGGGGTGACCGCCCGGGTAGTGTGCAAACGGGCGCGCGTCGGGGGTTAACAGCGATGGGTCGCGCATCACAATCTCGTTCGCCTTCTCGCGGTAGCCCACCCACAGCTCATCCGGTCGCTCCTGGTCCCATACCAGCGAGCATTTGCTACCGGAGATTTCGTAGAACATGCGGTTCTTGCGCCCCGCGAAGCACTGCGACACCGTGAACGAGCCGACCGCGCCGTTGTCGAACTCGAACGCCACGCAGGCGTAGTCCTCGGTGTTGATGGGAACCGGCTCGTAGTCCTCCGGCTGCAGCACCTTGCCCGTGTAGGTCTCCAGTTCCTTCTTGGGCTTCATGCGCGTCTTGTGAATGGTGTGCAGGTGGGCGTACACGCGCTTAATCTTCAATCCGGTCACATACTGTACGCTGTCGCACCAGTGCGAACCGACGTCCGCCACCGCGCGCGATTCACCGCTGAGTTCGGGCACCAGACGCCAGTTCCAGTCGGTGGGCAGAAACAGCCAGTCCTGCGTGTACGAACCGGTGGCGTGGTAAATCTCGCCCACGTCGCCACGCTGTACCATCGAGCGGGCATGGCGCACCAGTGGATAGTAGCGGTAAATGAAGTTAATCGCGTTCACCACACCTGCCTTCTTCGCCATCTCCACCAGCTGGCGCGACTCGCTGGAGTTCATCGCCAGCGGCTTCTCGGAAATGACATGCTTGCCCGCTTCGATAATCTTGCGGTTGACCTCGAAGTGCAGGTTGTTGGGCGTGCAGTTGTGAACGACCTCAATCTCCTTATCGTTCAGCAGGTCGTCCACATTCCAGTACACGCGGTCAATATTCAGTTGCGCCGCTTTGGCTTTAGCGGTTTCTTCATCCTTCTCGCACAGCGCCACCACATCCACAAAGCCCAATCGGCGCGCGGCTTCCACATGCGCCGGTCCAATGAAGCCCGTGCCGATAATCGCAGCTTTGACCTTTCGCATTCTGGTTCACCTCCTTGTTGCTCTAATAGATGTATTCCGTTCACCGTCTCACTCTTCCTGCTGCAGGAAAGTTTGTCCGGGAGGTTGAAACCTGAATGCACTATGCGTGTGTGGTATGAAACCTTCACGGTTAACAAGCGATTTCCGCTTACTATCAGTCGAGGCACCACTGCCCAGACCACCAACCTGTGGCTGCGCGTGGAGGCGGACGGCATTGAGGGCTGGGGAGAAGCCTCGCCCTTCTCCATCGGCACGTACCGCGAGAGCACTGAGGCTTTGCTGGAGGCGGCAGAACGCGCTACCGCACTGTTAGAGCCACTACACCCTCTGCAACGTCACCGCATAGAACGGCTGCTGAAGGAACACGGTGTGCCGCGCGCCCTCCTCGCAGCGGTAGACATCGCCCTGCACGATTGGCTGGGCAAAGCGGTGGGTCTGCCACTGTGGAGGCTGTGGGGGCTGGAGCGAGAGCAGATTGTGCCAACGACCGTCACCATCGGCATCAACCCGCCAGAAGTCGCTCGACAGCGTGTGCGTGACTGGCTGGCTCTCACCGGCGCGAAGGCTCTCAAGGTGAAGCTGGGTAGCCCCGAGGGCATCGAGGCGGATAAAGCCATGTTTGAAGCGGTGCGCGAGGAATCACCGGAAAGTGTCATTCTGCGCGTGGACGCGAACGGCGGCTGGAACCTGCAGGACGCGGTTACCATGTGCCGCTGGTTGGCAGAGCGTGGCGTAGAGTATGTGGAACAACCCCTGCCCAAAGGCATGGAAGAGGCTCTACCGGAATTATACCGCCTGTCTCCCCTGCCGATTTTCGTCGACGAGAGCTGCTTCACCAGCTCGGATGTGGCGAACCTTGCCGACCGCGTGCACGGAGTGAACCTGAAGATGATGAAATGCGGTGGACTAAGCGAAGCGATGCGCATCGTGCACACCGCCCGCGCGTGCGGACTGCAGGTGATGTTCGGTTGCTACTCCGATAGCAGCCTCGCCATTACCGCTGCAGCGCATCTCTCCCCTCTCGCCGACCATCTGGACCTGGACAGCCATCTGAACCTGCTGGACGACCCTTTCGTGGGCGCAACCCTGCAGGACGGACGGATTGTTCCGAACGACCTGCCCGGACTGGGGGTACGACGCCGTGAGGATACTGCCTGAGCACCGCGTGGCGATACTGCAACATGGAGGTATCCGAGGGCAGTTCGGCAAGACAGGGCTTGCCATGTTGCGTTACAGCGAGGCGCAGATTGTGGCGGTGATAGACGCCGACTGCGCCGGCGGTTCCATCCCTCAGCTCACCGGCATCCCGCGCGAAGTGCCTATCGTGGCTTCCCTGCGTGAGGCGTTGCGTTATCAGCCGCAGGTGCTGGTCACAGGCATCGCGCCACCCGGAGGCGCGCTCCCCGAAGCATGGTGGCAGGAAGTGAAAGAGGCTGTGGCGGCGGGGCTGTGCGTGGTGAACGGCCTGCACACCCCGATGGCAGAACACCCCGACCTGAAGCCCCTTCTGCGGGAAGGACAATGGATTTGGGATGTGCGCCGTGAACCGCCCGGCTTGAAGCTGGGCAGCGGTGCTGCAAGGGAGCTGCCCTGCCTGCGCGTGCTTACCGTCGGCACGGATATGGCTATCGGCAAGATGTCTACCAGCATCGAGCTACACCGCGCCTCGCTGAAGCGGGGATTGCGTTCGGCGTTCATCGCATCCGGGCAGACGGGAATCATGATTGCAGGCGATGGCGTGCCGCTGGACGCGGTGCGTGTGGACTTCGCGGCGGGTGCGGTGGAGCAGGTGGTGCTGCGCTATGGACGTGACCACGATATTCTGCATATCGAGGGACAGGGTTCCCTGCTCAACCCTGCCTCCACCGCCACGCTACCGCTTATACGCGGTTCGCAACCCACACACCTGATTCTGGTGCACCGCGCCGGACAGACGCACATCCGCAGCTACCCGCACGTGCCCATTCCCCCACTCCCTGAAGTGATTCGGCTGTATGAGATGGTAGCATCGGCGGCGGGGGCGTTTGCGCCCGCACCGGTAGCAGGGGTAGCACTCAACACCGCACATCTTTCCGAAGAGGAAGCACAGGCCGCCATTGTGCAGGTGGAAGCCGAGACCGGCTTACCCTGTACCGACGCGGTGCGCTACGGCGCGGAGAAACTGCTGGAAGCGGTGTTGAAACGTTAACCTCCGTTTTGAAGGAGATGCTCCACGCCCTGAGGAGACCATGCCCGAATCAAGCTGCACCTCACGATTGATGAACTTTGAAAAGTAAACAAGATTATGCTGTGCTACCGGCTTGGCAAGCTTCCTTCTTGGGGAGGGCGAGGCTCCTGCCGAGCCGACTTCGCCAGATTGAGGAGTCTTTACGGCTGAAGCCGTTCCTTTTCAGACGAAGCCAACCTGCGCTGGCTGTGTAACCCTGCGAAGGCAGGGTTTGTTTGAAGGGGGTGCGGCTTTAGTCGCAAACCCGTGCCCAGCATCTTCTTTCCCGCACTGGGGGAGGGGCAGGCGGCGCTCATCGGATAGGTGCAACTATTTTTCAAAAATTCATCAACGGTGGGAAGACGACACGGCAGTAGAGGAGGGTTGGTAACATCAACGGGGCAGTTCTGCTTGTCACTCTGAGCGAAGCGAAGAATCTCACTTTAACGACAGAATGAGATGCTTCACTGTCGCTTAGCATGACAGAATAGGCTGAAACATGCCTTCGGTTCAGAGCGCACAAAAGATTGACGGGAGGTCAACTACTGTAAATGTGCTCACGCCGTAGTGACTCGGCATCCGGAGAAGAACATCGGCATCCAGCAACACCGCCTTCACAGACGGTCCTCGTACAGATTTTCACGCCGCAGGGCTTCGTTATCTAAAGCGGGCGCGTCCACCGCATGCTCCTCAGCATATCTCCATAAAGCGTGTAGCTTTTGTAAACGCTCTTCAACATCCTGCTGTACATGAAGGCTCAGGCTCACTCTTGTCCCCACCGGCAAATTCAACGGCTCTTTGGGGATGAGTACCTTGCCGTCGTACTCTGCCTCAATCACCAGTATAGACATCATCTATCACCTCTCCGATTCATGTTAGCATATCCGTCGAGAGGGGTTCAACAGGAGGGCGAGGCTCCTGCCGAGCCTCGCCCCTTCCGCTACACCAGCGAGTTCTGCTTGGTGAACTCCATCAGATCCTCCACGTGGCAGAACGCCAGTCCGGTGACGGTATCTGCCGCGCCGTAGTACACCGCAATACGCCCTGTCGCCGAATCCGCCAGCGCAGCGCAGGGGAATACCACGTTCGGCACGTCGCCTACGCACTCGTACAGCTCCTGCGGGGAGATGATGTACGGCGCGGTGCGGGCGATAACCTTCCACGGCTTCTCCAGGTCCAGCAGAGCGGCGCCCGCGCTATACACGAATCCGTTGCACGAGGTGAGCACGCCGTGATAGATGAGCAACCAGCCTTCGGTGGTCTCAATCGGCACGGGACCCGCGCCGATTTTGGTGCTCTGCCAGCCGCCGGCGGGCGCCATCACGAACCGGTGGCAACCCCAGTGTATCATGTCCGGGCTTTCGCTATAGAACATGTCGCCCCAGGGGGTATGCCCGCGGTCGCTGGGACGGCTGAGCATGGCGTACTTACCGTTAATTTTGCGCGGGAACAGCACGCCGTTGCGGTTGTAGGGCAGGAAGGCGTTCTCCAGCTGATGGAAGGTTTCAAAATCCTGTGTCCACGCCACGCCAATAGTGGGACCGTGGTAGCCGTTACACCAGGTCACCCAGTAACGGTCTTCTATCCACACCACGCGCGGGTCGTAGCCGTATTCCCAGCCCAGCTCCTGCGCGGCTTCGCCCACAAAGTGAATGCGCTCGGGGTTAATCTCCCAGTGGATGCCGTCCTTACTGCGCCCGGCGTGCAGCTGCATGTAGCGGCGGGTATCATCGCAGCGGAAAACGCCGCGAAACTCATCCCCGTAAGCGACCACCGCGCTGTTGAAGATGCTGTTGGAAGTGGGTAGCAGATTGCGAGGGATAATCGGGTTCTTGCTGTAACGCCACATCACGCCCGGATAGCCTTTGGGCTTCTCTTCCCACGGAATATTTGGCAGCTCAGGCCCGATAATCTTGACCGCCATGATACGTCCTCCGAGTGTTATGCTTTGCGGTTTTTCATTACACACGGGGGCAAGGCGTTCCTGCTGAGGGAACATAACCCGACGGCGATGGACGGAGGGCAGCTTCAGCCGCCAACCACTCTCTTCCCCCTTGCATCCACCCACAGCGTGCACTATACTATTAACAACACTAAAGAATCGCGTGGAGGCGAGAAGATGGCATACATCCCCAAAGCGGTGGAACGCGCGGATAGATACCGCGTGAAAGTAGACGAATACGTGCATTACCAGCGTCATGGTTACCTGAAGGTGGAGGCACTGCTCCCCAAAGAGGACGTACAGCGCTTGCTGGACTGGGCGGAAAGCCGACGCCAGCCCCCGCCCGTATCAGACCAGCCGGATAAGGCTCCTCTCGAAGCGGTGTTCAAAACGCAAACGCGCATCCACCAACTGCACCGCATTGACGCCACGGCGGAATGGGGGCTATTGCATCCGCGCGTGCTGGACGTGCTGGAGGCGTTAATCGGTCCCGATGTGCTCGCCCTGCAGAGTATGCTCTTCTTCAACCCGCCGGGGCTGGGCGGACAGGGCTGGCATCAGGATGCCTACTATATCACCACCTATCCCGACACCCTCATCGGCGCGTGGATGGCGCTGGACGCCGCCGACGAGCAAAACGGTTGCCTGTGGGTGATTCCCGGCTCGCACTGCGAGCCTATCTATCCCCCGACTCACCCCTACGGACTGATGCACGCCGACGGCGCGTTCGACGACCTGTTTGAGGTGGAAAACGTCAGCCATCTTGACGACGAGGTGAACACCCTCACCAAAGTGGTGCGCAAGTATCCCGACCCCATTCCCGTGCCGATGCAGCCGGGCGATGTGCTCTTCTTTCACGGGCACATCCTGCACCGCTCCTATCCGAACCGCACCCGGGACCGTTTCCGTCGCTCGTACGTGTGCCACTACTGCAACGCCCGCTCGTGGGTTCCCTGGAATCACGGCGAACCTTACGAGGGCGATAGCGCGAACTACCTGCACATCCTGGCGCGAGGCAACACTCACCTGCCGTATGCCTCCCCGAAGTTCGGCACGCCGGTATACCTGCCCGAGCCTGCGGACGGGAACACCGGCGCTCCACCGCGTATGATGGGCATGGAAGACGGGATGATGGACAGCGTGCAAACGGTGGCAGACAGGGTATAATACTCGCGGAGGTACGCTGACGATGGCGATGGAAATACCGCCCTTTCCGCGAGCGGAAGGCGACCCGATAGTGAAATACCCGGACCCCATCCTGCGCCAGGTGGCGGAGCCGGTCAAACGCATTACACCCGAAATACGCCAGCTGGTCTCTTTGATGCGCAAGGCGATGCTGGACGCCAACGGCATCGGACTCGCCGCGCCACAGGTGGGGGTGTCCATCCGACTTCTAATCTATACCGATATGTCCGATGAGAACAACCCGCAGGTGCACGCGCTCATCAACCCGGTCATCCTCAAAATGACAGGCGAACAGATAGAGCCGCCGGAGGGATGCCTTTCCCTGCCCGGGCTGATAGGCAATGTGCGCCGCGCGCAAACGATATGGGTGAAAGCGGTTAACCTGCAGGGAAAGACCATCAAATTCAAGGCAGAGGGTCTCACTGCGCGGGTGATTCAACACGAAGTAGACCATCTGGACGGTATTCTCTTTATCGATCGCGCCGACCCCGCTACCCTCCGCTGGGTAACAGAAGAGGAAAAGGAGAAGGAGCGGGAAGCGGTCGCCGTGGGCAAATGATGCGACGAGTGCTCTTCTTCGGCACGAGTGAGTTCGCCGTGCCGTCCCTTCTTGCCTTGCTGAAGGCAGGGTACGAGCTGCCGGCAGTAGTCACCCAACCCGACCGCCCGACCGGCAGACACCTGCGCTTGCAGCCCACCCCCGTGCGCCGCGCTGCCGAGGAGCAGGGGCTAACGGTGTGGACGCCCGAAAAGGTGCGCCGTGCCGATTTTCTGGAGCAGGCACGTGCCCTCTCCCCCGACGTGATTGTGGTCGCCGCGTTCGGGCAGATTCTGCCCAAATCGCTGCTGGAGATGCCCTCCAGCGGGTGGGCAATCAACGTGCACGCTTCTCTACTGCCCAAATATCGCGGCGCCGCGCCTATCCAGCACGCCATCCTGAACGGCGAAACCGAAACCGGCGTGACCATCATGCAGATGGAACCCACGCTGGATACAGGACCCATCCTGTTGCAACGCACCTGTCCCATCCTGCCTGATGATGACGCAGGTACGCTGGAGGTGAAGCTGGCAGAGATGGGCGCGGAGCTGCTGGTGGAGACTCTCCATGCGCTGAAACAAGGTACGGTCACCCCTCGGCCGCAAAACCATTCCCTTGCCACCTACGCCCCACCGATTACGCGCGAGCACAGCTTCATCCACTGGGAAGAGAGCGCGCGACAGACGTGGTGTCGTGTACGCGCGATGTCGCCCAAACCGGGCGCAGGCTTCTTCTGGAACGAGAAGTGGGTGAAGGTATGGAAATGCCTGCCCGCCGATGAGCACACCGACCAACCGCCGGGCACGGTGCTGAAAGTAGAGAAGCAGTCAGTCGCTGTCGCCTGTGGCGAGGGTACTGTGTTACATCTGCTGGAGGTGCAACCCGAAAGCCGCCCTCGCATGAGCGCAGGCGATTGGGCACGGGGGGCGAGGCTGCGGAACGGCAGCATGTTCACCCCCTTCCACGCCGGCGAAAGCACGGGCGAGAGCACGGATTAATCGTCCCCAATCGCGCCGAAGTTGCTTACGAGGATGCCGAAATCAAACAGCGTCACCTCTTCATCCCCGTCTAAATCCGCCTCAGGGTTCCAGTTGCCATCGCCCGGCATACTCCCAAACGCCGACACCAGCGCACCAAAGTCAAACAGCGTCACCTCGTTGTCCCCGTCGATATCCCCATTGGTGAGCGAGACGTTGATGTAGGTGACACCCCCTGCGACTACCTCCACTTCCCGCCGCACCACCTGTAGCCAGTGGCTCGCCTTGAAAGCGAGGGAATACGTGCCCGGTTCCACGTCAGGGATGGTGTAGTTTCCCCTCGCGTCGAGGAAGAGAGTTTCGGTACGGACAGTGATGCCACCCCGTCGCAGCTGCACGGTAACGGGCACCAGGGTGATGTCGCCGGTGAAGTCTCGCAGCACGACATTGCCCATGACACTACCGTTCGGAACAACCGTAAACGTATCCAGCAAGAACGCCTCCTCGCGCCCTGTCGCGGCGTTGTAGCCCCAACCAACAATATAGCGTCCATCGGGTGAAATGGCGCGGGCTTCTGCCAGATACGAGCCATCCGTCAGCAGAGGGGCAAAGGTGCTGTTCAGGTTTTCCATCCCGCGCGATGCTGTCCAGCGAAAGGCGTGATAACCCCTGCTGGCGTTTTGTGCCCCTCCGACCACTACCGAGCCGTCGGCAGAGACGCCATACGACGCGCTCGTAGTACCACCCAGGGTGCCAAGATCCTGCATCCCGCCCGACGCCGTCCAGCGAAAGGCGTGATAATACCCGCTGGCTTCGTATGACCCTCCGACGACGACCGAGCCGTCGGCAGAGACGCCATACGCCCAGCTCCTAACACCGCCCAGGGTGCCGAGATCCTGCATCCCGCCCGACGCCGTCCAGCGAAAGGCGTGATAATACCCGCTGGCTTCGTATGACCATCCGACGACGACCGAGCCGTCGGCAGAGACGCCAGACGCCGAGCTGTTGCCACCCCCGGGCAGTGTGCCGAGGTCTTGCATCACGCCACTCTCCCAGCGAAAGGCGCGATAAAACCCAATGGTGTTGTATGCATATCCGACCACGACCGAGCCGTCGGCAGAAACGCCAGACGCCGAGCTCGCATTGCCACCCAGCGTGCCGAGGTCTTGCATCCCGCCCGGTGCCGTCCAGCGAAAGGCGTGATAAACCCTGCTGGTGTTGAATGCATATCCGACCACGACCGAGCCGTCGGCAGAGACGCCCCGCGCCACGCTCCCACCGCCGCCCAGGGTGCCGAGGTCTTGCATCCCGCCCGACGCCGTCCAGCGGAAGGCGTGATAATACCCGCTGGCGTAGGATGCATATCCGACCACGACGGAGCCGTCGGCAGAGACGCCATACGCCGTGCTCCCGGTACCACCCAGCGTGCCCAGCCAGGTCAAACCCTGCGCGTAGACACCAGTTGAACTGAGGCAAAGCCCCAGCATTGAAACGACCATCACCCTCTGCGCGATTGCACGCGCATGGTTCATTGTGTATTGCATCGTTCTGTCCTCCTGTTGTTTGGCTTTCAGGTAGGAGCGCGTTTCCCGCGCCCCATCCCCCCCTTCCTTCGCAGGGAAGGGGGCAAGGGGGATAGGTCGAACTCACTGCCTCACCAGTTCAGGGCGGTAGTGAATGCCCAGCTCCTTCGGCTGTCCATACAGTTCAGGATTGAGGTACTTGCCCCGATACTCGGCGGGCTTGGGCTGTTCGGTCTGATAGCCGTATTCCTGCACCCAGCGGTCGTTGCGGATGGCCTTCACTTCCCACGACACCTTCTTGCCCGGCACGCCGCCCGCAATCTTGAAGCGGTTGCCCTGAATCTCCACTGCCACATGCAGGTTCGGCATGGGCGCACCGATGGGCGTTAGATGGTACGACGGGTCGCGGTTGATGCTCTCAAAGTAATCGGGCAGTTGCACCCACGCTTCGCCTCTGGCATCCAGCACCACTGTGCCCCGATAGGCGTTGTAGGGTTCCGGTCCTTCGGTGCAGAAGTGGTTCAGGTAGTGGGTTTCTGGGCTGAGCGGGTGATCCATCTGGAACGATTTGGTGCCGTTGACGGCGAAACGCCCATCAGCGTAGACGCCATAACCATTGGGGCTGCGGTGTGTCCCAAACACGCCGTAGGTGGGGCCGCTAATGGCGATTGCATAGCCGATGACGCCATAGCCCGAAGTGGTGTCGCTTGCTCCATACACGCCGTAGGTGGGGCCGCTATCGGCGGTTGCATAGCCCTCGACGCCGATGGTACCTGAGCGGTTGGTGTACCCTAGCACGGCGGTGCCGGCACTGTTGTTCACCACATACAGGGGACAAGGCGAACTGCTTGCGCCAATCCCCACATTGCCAGCATTATAGAAGATATTGCTCCCTGCCGCCTGCCAGAAGGCATCACGCAGGTCGGTATCAGGCGACCACGCACTGCCGTTCCACTTCAGCACCTGACCTGCAGAGGGCGCAGTACCCGACATCGCCCGACCCTGCAAACCCGCCACCGTCGGGTTCGGATAACTCCCGCTCAGGTCACCGCCTGCTGCGCCAATCGGGTTCGCCGTGCCCGCGGTCGCGGCGCGTACCGCATACGGCGTCGGGTTCACTTTCACGCGAGGAGAAAGGGTAGTATACGCCCCGCTTCCCGATGGGCGCACCGCTACCTGCAGATACCGCTCGCTACCGTTCCACACAGACCCGAAGTCTAACTCGGTGCTGAACAGCCCGTTTCCGACGCTCACGCCGATGCGCGTGATGGTGGAACCCACCTGCGAGCCACCCGAAGAGGCTGTCCACAGGGAGAACTGGAGGTCGTAGTTGCCGCTGGCAGGGATGCCAGAGGTTTTGAGCATTCCCTGATAGGTAAAAGGCTGTTGCGCGAGGATGCTCCCCATGCAGCACAGAAGCAAGAAGAGCATCCCCACCGTGCGTGTAGCACGCATGGGAAATCCCTCCTTTGCAAAAAGTGAAGTTGTCACGTCAATGAGGGTTCAGGGTGAGGGAACTCAGTTAGAGACGCAGGTTGTCGCTCTCGTCGAGAACCTTCATGGCTTGACGCTATCACTTTAGCATAATGATGTTATTTATGTCAAGCCCATCTGAGGGCGTTCGGAAAAATCACCAGACCGTACTCACCTGACCACCCGGGTAGGCGCACTGGATTGACAATCACCCGCACACGCTGGTAACATCTATCTGTGAATACACCGTATTCTCTGAGATGGAGAAAGCCGAAAATAACACCGGTATCGGTTTGTGAATACCTCGCACGCGCCGAAGGAGTACGCCATGGCATTTCTGCTGAGCCTGTTCGATAGCAACGAACGCGACATCCGACGCTACCGCAAGGTGGTCGAGAAAATCAACGCGCTGGAAGAGCAAATCGCCGCCCTGAGCAACGAGCAGTTGCGCGCCAAGACGGACGAGTTCCGCGAGCGTCTGGCAAAGGGCGAGACACTGGACGACTTGCTGCCTGAAGCCTTTGCGGTGGTAAGGGAAGCGTCCAAGCGCACCCTGAAGATGCGCCACTTCGACGTGCAGCTCATCGGTGGTATGGTGCTGCACGATGGGCGTATCGCTGAAATGAAGACGGGTGAAGGTAAGACGCTGGTCGCCACCCTGCCCATCTACCTCAACGCGCTGGAAGGCAAAGGGGTGCACCTCGTTACCGCCAACGACTACCTGGCGCGACGCGACGCGGTGTGGATGGGCCCCATCTATCACCTGCTGGGCATGAGTGTAGGAGTCATTCAGGGACAAAGCCCCGAAACCGGCGAAATCGGCGGTTCCTATATCTACACGCCCGGCTATCAGCCGCCCGACCCGCGTTACCTGCACCTGAAAGAATGCCACCGCAAAGAGGCGTACCTGGCGGACATCACCTACGGAACCAACAACGAGTTTGGCTTTGACTACCTGCGCGACAACATGGCGTTCTCCATCGAAGAGGTGGTTCAGCGCGAGCTGAACTACGCTATCGTGGACGAGGTGGACAGCATCCTGATTGACGAGGCGCGTACCCCGCTCATCATCTCCGGTTACGCGGGCGAGTCCACCGACCTGTACTACCGCGTGGACCGCGTAGTGCGCCACCTGCAACCGGGGCGCGACTACACGCTGGAAGAGAAGCAGAAGATAGTTACCCTTACCGAAGAGGGTATCCGACGTGTAGAGCAGGGCCTGGGTGTGAAAAACCTCGCCGAGGACCCCGACCTGATGCATCACGTCAACGCCGCGCTTAAAGCACACACTATCTTTAAACGTGACGTAGACTACGTGGTGCGCGACGGCGAGATTATCATTGTGGACGAGTTCACCGGACGCCTGATGTTCGGACGGCGTTACTCCGACGGCTTGCACCAGGCTATCGAGGCGAAGGAAGGCGTACCCATCCGACAGGAAAACCAGACGCTCGCCACCATCACCTTCCAGAACTACTTCCGCCTCTATAAGAAGCTGGCAGGCATGACCGGTACCGCCAAGACCGAAGAGGACGAGTTCCGCAAAATTTACGGGCTGGACGTGGTGGTGGTGCCTACCAACAAGCCGATGATTCGCATCGACCACCCGGATGTTATCTACAAGACAGAAGAAGCGAAATTCCGGGGCATCGCCACCGAGATTCTGCGTCTGTACGTGAAGCAGCAGCCGGTGCTGGTGGGCACGCGCTCCATCGAGATGTCGGAAAAGGTGAGCGACCGCCTGCGCCCCGACCGACTGAAGCTGCTGTGCCTTATCCATATCCTGCGCGACGAGCTGGAAAAGCGCAAGGAGATACCCAACGAGAAGAAAAAAGAGTATCGCGCTCTGCTGAACCGTCGTCTGGACGAGCTGAGCCTCAGCGCGCTGACCCCTCTGGCGAAGGAACTGGGCGTGGTACCCGATATGAACCTGCCGGAGAACCTGCAGAGGGCAATCCAGCTTATCGGCGCACCACCGGAGAACATCGATTACCTGAAGGAAGCCTTCGCGCACGGTGTGCCGCATAACGTACTGAACGCCAAATACCACGAAAAAGAGGCTATCATCATCGCCGAGGCGGGACGCAAGGGTGCGGTGACCGTCGCCACCAACATGGCAGGACGCGGTGTGGACATCATCCTCGGCGGAAGTGTGGCTCCACAAACAGCACAGGAAGGCGAGGAGATGGACGAGGAGGCGGAACTGCAATGGCAATCGTTCCGACGCGGACGCGCTCTTCCTCCGCCACCTCTGAGCGAAGCCGAACGCTCCAAAGCCGCCGAAGAGGTACGCAAACTGGGCGGACTGTTTATCCTGGGCACCGAGCGACACGAGTCACGGCGCATCGACAACCAGCTGCGCGGTCGTGCGGGACGGCAGGGCGACCCGGGCGAAAGCCGGTTCTACGTCTCGCTGGAAGATGAGCTGTGGCGGCGTTTCGGCGACCCTTCCAAGCAACGCCTGCTGGCCATGTGGGAAGAGAGTGAGAGCGTGGATGTGAAGCTGCTCTCCCGCCTGATAGAGAAGGCGCAGAAGAAGGTAGAGGCGTATAACTTCGAAATCCGCAAGCACGTGCTGGAATACGACGAGGTGATGAACGAACAGCGTCGCGTCATTTACAGGGATCGACGGCGCATTCTCGAGGGGCACCCGCTTACCTCCACCATTCACGACTTCATCCGTAGGAAGGTGGAAGACTCGGTAATGATGTTCACCCTGCAGGACACACGCCACGCGGAGGTAGACGCAGACGGTCTTTTCCGCCGCCTGGAGGAGCTGTTCGGTATCTCTCGGTGGATCAGCGTGGATGACATCAAGTCGCGCCCGGCGGATAAGCTGGTGGACTATTTGCAGGAAGTGGCGTTGCAGGCTTACGCACAGCGTGAGGAGGAGCTCGGCTCCGAGCTGATGCGCGCGCTGGAGCGCTGGGTGATGCTGCGCGTCATCAACGAGAAGTGGATGGAACACCTCGCCAATATGGACTACCTGCGCGAGGGCATCGGCTTGCGCGGTTATGCCCAGCAGGACCCGCTGGTAGCATACAAGAAAGAGGCGTGGGAAATGTTCCAGCAGATGCGGGCATCGATGCAGGAAGATGTCGTCCGCTGGATGTACCATGTACAGGTTGCCCCACCTCAGCCTCAGCCGAACGTGCAGGTGACCAGCATGTCGGGCGCAGGAACTGCGCCAGCAGACGACGGCAACGGTGCTGCCCGACCGGCGAATCGCGCAACCGCAGGCACTACGGTGAAAACGCAAAAAGTGGGGCGCAACGATCCCTGTCCCTGCGGCAGCGGTAAGAAGTATAAGAAGTGCTGCATGAACAAGCAGGTGGTGAGCTAGTCACATCCTCCGCAAAAGCGCCGCCAGCTCCTCGGGCGAACCTTTGTCGGGAGGAACGCGATACAGCTCCCACGTCACTTCCAGCGATACACTTTCTCCCTTCCGCAGCACTCTCAAGGGTGAGGTGAACTCCAGCTCAATGTACGGTAATACATCGGAGTTGGAGAAAATTTGCGCGTGGTCACCCGGCTTAAAATCCGATAGATTTCCGACAGGCGACCGATGCACTACCAGATAGGGCGACTTGAACCATGCCAGTATATCGGCATCACACCCCAGTTTCACTGCCACATCGGAACGACGTTCCGGCAACAGAATATCCGCCTCCAACCGACGAACAGCCTTCCACGGGTCGGGACTGAAGAGCTTGTATCCCTCGGTCAAGGTGGAGCCGGGATGCAGCCGAATCAGCAACAGCTCCGGCGCGGGCAACTGCGCCACCACCCACGCAGCAACAGGGAAATCCGCCCCATCGCGCATCTTCTCCAGCCTTGTGAGAATATGTACGCGTGTGCCCGACGGCTCCAGTCGGATGTCGCGCACAATGCGCACGCCGTATCCTGCCACCAGCGGAGAGGTTAAGCGGACGATATTACCCTTAATTATCTCTACCTGATGGGGTACCTGATCGGTTGCAGAAGGGGGAGGCCACCCCCTGCCCACACGCATCCCCCACTCGTCCTGCGGCCACACCCACGCTTTATCCCCGCCGTGATTGGGCCACTCACCCGGCTTGACGGGTGCCCCCTCGGTTGCCGGGTTGATCCACAGCACACTCGGCTCGCCCACGAACCCGTAGTGCATGATGCGCGCGACAGAGGGCACAACAACCACTTCTACCGTACCGTTGGACAGGCGGTAGCAGTCCTGCCACCCTTTATACGAAACACGCTCTACCTTCTGCGCCCACACCGTTGCACTTGCGATACCGGCACAGAACAACAAAACGATGCGCCACATACACTATTCCTCCTGAAGGGGTATGAAGATTCACAAACGACAAGTCGCTAGGGAGAAACGGACTCTACCACCTCCCGCAGCAGGTTGACCAGCGCGGTCACGGTCATCTGCACAAACGCCGTCACGTCCTCCCACGTCAGCCCTGTGAGTTTTATCAATTCCAGGGCGATTCCCACCGCAGTTACCAGAATAGCAGCTAAGAGAAGGTAGAAAGCGATAGTGGCTATTGCTGCCATGATGAACTTTGCCACACTCGCTCCCAACCACACTATCAAAAGCAGAACGACGGCTTTCACTCCCCAGCGGACCCAGTCTGTGACACCCCTTGAGTCCAGCTGAATCCGCCGCCGGTTGTCGAAGCTCATACCGTCCAGTGCCCAGCGGATGGCGACCTGATCCGTCTTTCCTTCTGCCCATCGGGAGAGCCTGATAACATTTGCTTCCTCGGTGGGTTCAATTCGGAAAACCTGTCCCGCCACTCCAAGAGTGACAGGGCGAACCCCCTGGGTGTTGTTCACGACGAACTGCACAGCCTTCCGGGTCTGCTCTGCGATTTGCTCTTCGTTCCCTGTTAGCCAGAAATCCGGTTGAGGTGGCTGATAATAGGGATTGTCTGACCCGCCACAGCCGGCAAGGGCGGGGGCGAGAATAAAAGATAAACGCAAAAACTCCCTTCGCGTTATCTGCCTCATCCCGACATCACCTTCCTCAGGTGATATGTCCTGTAACCAGTATAGCATTCTTACCGGCAATCCGCAATCACTGGGCAACCGAACTGGATAATTTTCCGTACCCCCGTTACCTTCAGCGCACCTGTTGCGTCTAACAATTAGCGAACGGTACACTAATAATAGAAACGGTTGCCGGTTCCAGGCAGGAAAACCGTTCGCCCTTGCCGAAGAGTGCACACCAGTAAGCTCTCTTGGCGCGAAACGAAGAACGAAGGGGAGGAAACCAGATGAAGAGCATGGCAGGCTTGCTCCGAAAAGGCGGAGTAGCAGGTATTGTGATCACCGCTTGCTTGCTCGGGTGGGTAAACCCGGCGCACGCTATCGAACGCCAGTTTCTGGGCATCCGCATGTTGTCCAAAGTGCAGACAGTGCTGGCGCGGTTTGGCAATCCCACACAGGTCACGGTGGGACAGGTAGCCTATAACCTGCCGGGCGCACAGGCAGGTGTAGCGGGCATGGCAGGCGTACCCGGACGTGCAGGACTGGCAGGCGCACCCGGTCTGCCCGGAATGCCCGGCGTTTCCGGCTACATGGGCACGGGACCGACTCCCGGTATGCCCCCTTACGGTGGGTACGGCGGAATGCCTCCCATGGCAGGCGTTGGCGCTGCTACAGGAGGCATGAGAGCAGGCGGAGGCAAGCTCGGTGCGCTGGGAGGCGGTGCAGGAGGTTTTGGCGGAGGGCTCGCTGAGGAAGAAGGCATGGCGATGGCGGGTGGTCCTCCGATGATGGGCGCACCGACGACAGGTGCTCCCGGCTTGCCCGGTCTGCCCGGCGGTATCGGTGCTCCCATGCGCCCCGGTATGCCACCGATGCCCGGCACCCCGGCGATGCCCGGTATGCCCGGAATGGCAGGTATGGGAGGCACTCCCGCAGGCGTTGGGCTGCCTTCCATCGGCTTGCGCACCACACCGGGCGGTATGATGTACGAACAGGAGACTACTCTCATTTACGAGCGGCCGGGTGGCGTTATCTACGAGTTTCTGGTGAACAAGGACGGCTATGTGGTGCAGGCGAAGGCAATTGGCTATGAGGACAAGTCCGGCCTAGCACGCACTTCGCGCGGCATCAAGCTCGGCGATACCTATCAGAAGGTGGTCGCCGCGTATGGCTGGCCCAAAGAACACCAGAACATGGGAGCCACCCTGTACGTGAGCTATCCCAATCATCACGTGGCATTCCAGTTCTACGATAACAAGGTGGTCTCTATCATCGTGGCGGCTATGGAGCAGTAGCCGACAGCGCGCTCCGCTACGCAGTAAAACAGGAGCCAGCCTGATGGAGGAAGGTGTCTGTGGCATCACGCGCCGGTGCAGACCTGGACGAAATTCGTGCGCGCAGCGACATCGTAGAGGTGGTCTCGCAGTATGTGGCGCTGAAGCGAACAGGCAAAAACTTCAAAGGTTTATGCCCGTTCCATGCCGAAAAGACACCTTCCTTTACGGTGAACCCCTCACTACAGCGCTGGCGGTGCTTCGGCTGCGGACAATACGGTGACGTGTTCGATTTCATCATGCGCATCGAGAACGTCACCTTTCTGGACGCAGCCCGTATGCTTGCCGAGCGACTGGGGTTAGAGTTCCGCACCACAGGCGCAGGTTCTACTCAGGAGCAGAAAGACCGCCGTGAGCAGATACTGCAGGTGAATCAGCTCGCCGCACAGTTCTTCCGCGACATGCTCAAACGCTATCCCCTGCCCCAGCGCGTGCTGCAACAGCGTGCTGTCACTGCCGAAACGCAGGAACGCTTCGGCATCGGCTACGCCCCGCCTGACTGGTCTGCGCTCACCAACCTCATCAGAGCGAAAAAGATACCGTTGACCATCGCGGCGGAAGCAGGGCTGGTTGTGCAGGGAGAGAGCGGCGAATACTACGACCGCTTCCGCGACCGGCTCATGTTCCCCATCTGGGACAGACAGGGGCGCGTTATCGCCTTTGGGGGACGGGCGATGGGTGATGCTCAACCCAAGTACCTGAACAGCCCCGAAACGCCCCTGTTCCGCAAAAGCCGCACCATCTACGCCCTGCATCTGGCGAAGGAGCGCATGATGACCGAGCGCACCGCCCTGCTGCTGGAAGGCTATATGGATGTGGTCGCAGCACACCAGGCGGGGTTCACCCATGCAATCGCCACCATGGGCACAGCTCTGACGGACGAACAGATAGGCATCCTCTCGCGCCTCGTGTCGCGCGTGATTGTGGTTTACGATTCGGACAGTGCGGGCGTGGAGGCGGCAAAGCGCGCCGCGGAGACACTGCAACAACATGAGATAGAGGTTCTTATCGCGCGCCTGCCGGACGGTGAGGACCCCGATAGCCTGTTGCGTCGGCTGGGCGCACGTGCTTTGCAAGAGTGTCTGGACAAAGCCCAGCCTCTGCCCGCGTTTCTGCTGGACGACCTCCACCGGCGATATGATACCAATACCGCAGAGGGTAGAATCAAAGTGTTGAAAGCCGCCATTCCCATACTGGCAGCGATACCGTCAGAGATCGAACGGGATGGTTACATTACGCAGCTCGCGCCGCTCCATCCCGCCTATTTTACAAATCCCAGTATACCTGAGGCGCAGATTCGGCGGGAAGTGGAACGATTCTTGCGTTATAAAGAAGTGGAAAAGAAAAACGAGCAATCCGCGTCGGATTCTGCTCCAACTGCAGAGGTGGGCGAGCAGCTCCCATCCGGGGTGGTGCGTGCAGAAAGTGCCCTTCTGCGGGGTATACTGTCAGAGGAGTGGCGAACACTGGTTTTGCAAATCGCTCAGGCAGGCGATATGGTCAGTGACGCCGCACGACAATTTTTCGAGTTGGTACGGCGTGCGTGGGACGCGGGTATGGAACTGCATCTCCCGTCGCTGCTTTCTGCGCTGAGCGACCCGCGCCTGCGAGAGGTGGTTTCCACACGGCTGTCGCTGGAAGAGCCGTTGAACGAGCAAGTACTGCGCGATTCGGCATCCTTCTTGCAGCGATGGCACAAGCGCTCGAGACAGGTGCAGATTTCTGCACAGCTGGCGCAGGATTTCTCGCCAGATAGCGTGAATTATCAAGAGTACCAAAGGATTATCAATGAATTGCACTCCGACGCGCGACGCGACCGAAGGGAGTGAATCGAGACGTGGAGATGGAGAACATCCACGACAACGGGCAAATGCGACGGCTCGTTCAGCAGGGAAAAGACAGAGGTTACGTCACCTCTGATGAGCTGAACGATGCCCTGGCGGAGATGGATGTCGACGCCGACGAGCTGGAGCAGATGCTGGAGTTTTTTGATGTAGAGGGTATTCAGGTAGTGGATACCGTCAAGGGCTTGCCCCTGGCGGAAGAGGGATACGACCTGAGCATCTCTGCCAAAGAGTACGAGATGGCGGACCAGGAAATCGCGCAACTGGAAGGTGTCCCTCTGGACGACTCGGTGCGCATGTGGTTGCGCGAAATCGGCAAGACACCCCTTCTCAGCCCCGAAGAGGAACAACACCTCGCACGGTTGGTCGCTCAGGGCGATGAAGAAGCCAAGCGCAAACTCACCCTCGCCAACCTGCGCCTCGTGGTCTCTATCGCCAAGCGCTACAGCGGGCGCGGCATGGCGTTTTCCGACCTCATTCAAGAGGGGAATCTGGGCTTGATACGCGCTGTGGAAAAGTTCGATTACCGGCGAGGTTACAAGTTCAGCACCTATGCTACCTGGTGGATTCGGCAGGCGATTACCCGCGCTATCGCCGACCAGGCGCGCACTATTCGCATCCCGGTGCACATGGTGGAAACTATTAACCGCCTGATGAAACGGCGAAGTCATCTTGAGCAGATACTGGGGCGTACCCCTACCCCCGAAGAGCTTGCCGAAGACATGGGCATTCCGGTAGACAAGGTGAATGAGATTATTCGTATCGCGCCAGAACCCCTGTCGCTGGATACTCCCGTCGGGGAAGAAGAGGATAGCCACCTCATGGACTTCATCGAGGATGAAAATTGCGACTCCCCCACCGAAGCCGCCGATCGCAGCCTGCTACGAGACCGTATCGAAGAGGCGTTGCGGGTGCTAACCGACCGCGAGCGCGAGGTAATTAAGATGCGCTTCGGGCTGATAGACGGAATGCCTCATACGCTGGAAGAGGTGGGAAGGCACTTCAACGTCACGCGCGAGCGCATCCGCCAGATTGAGGCGAAGGCGATTAAGAAACTGCGCAACCGCAACAACTGTAAGAAGCTGCGAGATTTCTCCAACGGTTTGTGAGGGATGCCTTCCGGACGGGTTCACGACGCGATTACGGTTTTAACCGCCGCAGCCTCGGTGCCGGCTATCGCCCGGATGCACCCTTCACCCGACTGGGCATCGGTAGGAGTAGGTGTCGGCGCGTACCTGTTCTCGGGGCTGGCACTATCGCCCGACCTGGACGTGGACTCTCGCGCCTACCGCCGGTGGGGTGTGTTCCGCTTTTTCTGGCTACCCTACCAGGTACTGATTCCCCATCGCCACTGGCTGTCGCATAGCTGGCTGCTGGGACCGCTGTTACGTGCGCTCTACTTCTTCTTTATGCTGTATCTGTTGTTGAGACTGGGCATGAACGCTATCGACATGTGGATTGTGCCCATCAACCAGTCGGAGATACTGCGCGCGCTGGAACGGGAGCTGCGCCTGAGCCTGCAATCTCATGTTACCTGGGCGCAGTCCGCGCTGATCGGCTTAATCGCGGGCGGTGTGGTGCACTCCCTGACCGATGGGATTGTAACGTGGTTTAAGAGGACGCTGTAAGCAGAATGCAAGCCGTCACCCACCTGAAACACCCCGCTTTTCGCGCGGCGTGCCGTTTGACCGAATCCGCACCGCGCGAGGCGGAGCGTCGTTTCTTAATGGAGGGCACGCTCCAGATTGCCAAAGCGCTCCATGCCCCCTTGCGCCCGCTGGAGGTGTATATCAAGGAAGAGACCGAACCCGAATTAGCCGCATCTTGCGAGCAGGTGGGCATCCCCGTGTACTCCGTCAGCAAGGGGCTGTTCCACCGATTGCTGGTCAGCGGTTACGAGACCAGCACCACCGCCGTCGCGGTGATGCCGTACTGGAATATCGCGCTGGACGAAATCTGCGTCCGGCGCGAGGGCATCGTGCTGGTTGCAGAGCGCATTCAGGACCCGCGCAACCTGGGGATGCTCATTCGCACCGCTGACGCCGCGCAGGTACGTGCCCTTGTGCTCGCTTCGCCTCTTGCCGACCCGTACAGCCGAGCCTGTGTGCGCTCCACCACCGGCAGTATCGCCTTCCTGCCCATCGTCTCCTGCGCGGAGAGCAGGAAGGTTGTTGATACTTTCCGCGAACACGGCTGGCGACAAATCGGCTCCAGTGCGCATGCCCAGCAACTGCTATGGGAGGAAGACCTGACGCCCCCCTTCTGCCTGTGGGTGGGCAACGAGGAAACGGGCTTGCTCCCCGAAACGCGCGAGGCGATGAACGCGCTGATACGTATCCCGATGGGCGGCGGTGCGCACTCGTTGAACGTGGCGGTAGCGACGGGAATACTGCTGTTTGAGGCGGTCAGGCAGAAGATTGCTCGGACCTCTCCACATGGTGTGCCTGCTTGAAGTAATCCCGAACCGCGCTTCGGCATTCTTGGCGAACAACTTCGCTACGGCATCTGGTAGCCACCTCCAGCAGGGTCCTCTTGGCATCGATCCCCTGGATATGAAATCCTAATCAAACACCTGTCGGGATGCCTCAACAGGCGAGAGCGCGCCAAGCACCCGGCGCAGGTGTCTGAGGCTTCGCTCCCTTTCGCTGTGCGCCCAGCGTTTGAGCCAGTAGCGGATGTATGCACGAGGACGTACCATCGGCAGGTTAGACCCCCACATTTCCGTTGCTGTACATTACACTATCATATTGCAAACACCCTCTGCTGGCAGGAACCCCCTGCTCCCTTCGCGAAGGCAGAATCAACAACAGATTTCGGAGGTGAAAGATGCCTGTTCGAATCGGCTTTTTCGGGTGTGGCGGTATTGCCGGTGCGCACTTCAACGCGCTCTCGCAGATACCGGAAGCACAACCGGTAGCGTTTTGCGATATCGACCTGTCTCGCGCCGAAGCGGCAGCAAAGCGTTTCGGCGGAAAGGCTTACACCGACTGGAAACAGATGCTGGACGCCGAGAAACTGGACGCGCTGTATGTGTGCGTGCCACCCCACGCGCACGTCGGAGCGGAAGAGGCAGCTGCCGAACGCGGTATCCACCTGTTCGTGGAGAAGCCGGTGGCGAGAACTCTGGAAAAGGCAAAGGCGATAGAGTCCGCCATCGCCAAAGCAGGCGTCATCAGCAGTGTGGGCTATCACTTCCGCTACATGGCGACTACCCAGAAGGCGCGCGAGCTGCTGGAAGGCAAAACCGTCGGCATGGTTACCGGCTGGTGGATGGGCGGACTGCCGGGCGTGGCATGGTGGCGCGTGATGGAACAGTCGGGCGGACAGTTCGTGGAGCAGACCACACACATCGTGGACCTCGCCCGTTACCTCGTCGGCGACATTACGGAAGTATATGCTCTGATGACCAATCGCAAACTGCACAAAGAGGTGGAAAACTACAGCGTGTACGACGTGGGCGCGGTGGCGGTGAAGTTCGCAAACGGTGTCATCGGCGCGATTCACAACACCTGCCTGCTCAATATGGGCTGGCGCGTAGGACTGGACATCGTGACCCCCGACCTGATTGTGGAGACCGATTGGGGCAGTGTCAAAGCCACCGAAGCGGGCAAGGTGACCACCTATCAGCTGAGCAGTAACCCCTATCTGGAAGAGGACAAGGTGTTCGTCCACGCCGTTCTGACCGGCGACCGTTCGGCAATCCGCAGCACCTACGCGGACGCGGTGAAGACGCTGGCGGTGACCCTCGCCGCGAACGAATCGGTGCTAACCGGGCAGCCGGTGAGGGTGGAGCTGTGACCTCTCCCCCGCCCCCTCTTCCACAGGGAGAGGGGAGCAGCATCTCCCTTCCGTCGCAGGGAAGGTATCCAGGTTTAGGTCAACTACTTATACAAAAAGAGGAGGTGCGCCATGCCAGAGGAGACACCCGAACAGAGAGAACAGCGCCTGAAGTGGTTTCGTGAGGCGCGATTCGGCATGTTCATCCACTGGGGACTGTACTCGCAGCTGGGCAGGCATGAGTGGGTGATGAACCGCGAGCGCATCCCGGTGGAAGAGTACGAGAAGCTGGCGGATACATGGAAGCCCAAGCCTTATCCTGCCCGCTGGTGGGCGCGACTGGCGAAACTGGCAGGCATGCGCTACATGGTGATGACCACCAAGCACCATGAGGGCTTCTGCCTGTTCAACACACAGTACACCGACTACAACGCGGTGAAACGCGGTCCGAAGCGCGACCTGGTGGCGGAGTTCGTGGAAGCCGCCCGCGCCGAGGGGCTGAAGGTGGGGTTCTACTACTCACTGATGGACTGGCATCACCCCGACGGCGCACGTTGCAAGCACGACGAAGCCGCCCGCAAGCGGTTTGTGGAGTTCACGCACGGCATTGTGCGCGAGCTGATGACCAACTACGGCAAAATCGACATCATGTGGTATGACGTGCACTGGCCGCTCACTGCCGAAGAGTGGGAAGCGGAGAAGATGAACCGCATGGTGCGCGAACTGCAGCCGCACATCATCATCAACAACCGCTCCGGTCTGCCCGAAGACTTCGGCACGCCCGAACAGCACATCACCCCCGAAAAGGGCGGGCGCATGTGGGAAGCGTGTATGACCTTCAACGAAAGCTGGGGCTACACGCCCATAGACACTCGCTGGAAGGACGCCTGGCAAATCGTGGGGATGCTGCGTCAGGTGGCGGCGGGAGGTGGAAACCTGTTGTTGAACATCGGTCCCGCCCCCGACGGCAGTGTGCCCGAAGTGTGCGAGCAGGAGCTGCTGAAGGTGGGCAGGTGGCTGCAGGAGTACGGACCCTCCGTGTACGACGCCACCGACCCCATGCAGCAGGAATGGATGATTACCGGCGCGTTCACCCGCAAAGGGCAGACGCTGTACTTCCACTGCAACCGCTGGCCCGGCAGTGAGCTGGCGATAGGCGGTCTACAGTGCAAGGTGCTTCGCGCCCGCCTCATGAACGGTCCCGAGGTGGCGTTCACTCAGACGGAGAACCGCCTGGTGTTGCACGGACTGCCCGAAACGCCTCCCAACCCGATATGCACGGTGATCGAGATGGAGGTGGAAGGCGAGCCAAAGCAGGTGCTGGGTGCAGGTTACGTGCTGATAGAAAAAGACCCGTGGCGATAAAGCCTGCCATTCTGGGGAAGGCGAGGCTCCTGCCGAGCGATGTGAATGCCCCCTCCTTACCTCCCCGTGGACGGGGAGGAATCGATTCCGCTCCGCTCGCGGGGAGGTCTGGGATGGGGGTGGATCGGCTTATACAGCGCCTACCCCTCTAGCAGGAAAAGATTAGAATCCCGGCGTGCCCCCACTTAACGCCTCGGCGGACGGGGCACCGCCACGGGAACCAGTGGGTTGCGTACTGCGCAGAGCGTGTCGCCCCCTCTGAGATAGAGAATGTAACGGCTGTTGGGTGATACCCATACCCGGCGTGCCCTATCCTGTACGCTGCCCACCACGCGCATATCCGATAAGCGCACTATTCTTATCGCGTCGTAGCCACGAAGGCTTCTTCCGGCCAGCACAAGCGCGCGACCGTCTGGCGTGAATTCCGCATCGTATGCCCCCGCTTCGAGACGCCTGCTCCATGTGTCGGTGCTCCATACGATGAAGATACCCGGCTGGAGCCACAACAGGTTCCGACCATCCGGCGAAAATCTCAGCTTCCATACCTCTTGTGGATCGCTCACGGTCGGCGTTGTCCATACATGGCTACCGTCCGGCAGGTTGTACACGTGAACATACAATTCGTTTGCCGCAGCGAAGCGACGTTCATCCGGCGAGAAGGCTGCCGCGTCCACAAAGGGGTAGTCCAGCCGATCCTGCAGGTCGAGAACCGTGCTGCCGTCGGAGGTCCGCAGCACCACAGCCGCGTAGCCATGCAAAGCGAGGTATGTCGACCTCGGGGAGAAACACCCTTCACGCACCACAAGATATACCGGCAGTGTCACCTCCCAGAGCCTGTACCAGCTGCCTGTAGTGTACAGCTGCAGGTGCGGTCGTCGGCGAGAGTCGTAGATGACTACCGCAAGGTAGCGGCCGTCTTCCGAAAAGATGACGAGAATGTCCGATGCCGGTGCTTGCTCAAAGTGGAGCATCGCCGCTCCATCCGAAAGCCGTCGTATGGTCAGCTGGGTATCTTCCAGATGGGCAACCCAGCGCAAATCTGGTGAGATGATGCATGGAGCATACCGCAGTGCGCTTACCTCTCGTCCCCTCTGAACGTCCGCAACAAACACGCCACTCACGCGCGACTCGGCGAAATAACGCGAATCCGGCGAGAAACGGATAGCCTTCGCCGGCTCGTACGTGTAAGGGTACGCCATCCTCGTGTACGCCAGTCTTTGCCGAGTGGAGCCGTCGGGCAGGGAAATCCACTCCACCTCTCCGTTGCGATAGCCGACGGCTACAACCGTTTGTGAAGGCGCAATCGCTACCACTGAAGGGATGCCCGGCAGAGCAATTTCGCCCAGTAGAGCATAATCGGATGTCCGCCAGATGCGCAGTGAACCCTGAGACAGGTAGGGTGCCAACCCACCCGCTGCCACCAGAAAAGAACCGTCAGGCGAATACTGCACTAAAGCGTCATAGCCTAATCCGCCCAGATGGGTAAGTAACTCTCCTGTGTCCGCATCCAGCACGCTGACTGCGCCATCCTCCCGCCCCACAGCGATATGCGTTCCATCTGGCGACATCGTGACGCTGGCGGTGATGGCAGGCAGTTCCTGCGTCCACAGCAGGCTACCGTCCTGTACATTCCAGAGTGCGACCTTCTTGCCTGGGAAATCGCCAAATAGTCTGTATGGAACACTGACGGTCGCCAGCCTCTGCGCATCAGGCGATAGAGCCGCACGCAGGATGCCGTAGTGCACCGGAGCGGTACTCCACACAACCTGTCGGATTCCTTGCCACACGGTGACCTTACCCCGCTCGGCGAACACCACTGTCCGCCCATCTTGCGAAATGGCAATGTCCGACGGGTATTGTGCGTACGATATCAGTGTCCTGTCGCTCTGGACATCGCGTACAAACGCACGGGTTTGTACCCCTCCGGCAATCAGCAACGAGCCGTCTGGCGAAAAACGTATCACCTGAATATCGTAATATTCGGGCGACAGGGTGCGTACATAGCTCCCCTGTACGCCGTCCCAGAGGTGCAAGACTGAAGCTGTCATCCCACTCTCGAGGTCACCCAACCCGGAGGCGAAATAACGCCCATCCGGCGAGAATGCCACCGCTCCCACGAAGCCCACATGCGCAGGGTGCGTCCAGAGAGGCGACAGTGGCTGTTGTGCCAATACCGGCAGCATGAAAAGCAGCCATGCCACCCCACCAAAGCATGCACGTTTCAACGCCTTCCCCTCCTTCCCCGGTCGTTGTGGCATGTGTACCGCTGTGCCCATTATAGCAAGCGGTAGTGGGGGCGTCAACAAATTGCAGGATTTTTTCAGGAAGCATCGCATTCTACTTCTTAGCATGGTAAAATAAAACAAACTCTTTGGTGGAGGGTGCAACCGAACATGTTGTCAGACCAGGATGTTCAGTTCTTCCGAGAAAACGGCTACCTGCCCGCGCGTCGCCTGCTCAGCGAGGAAGAGGTAGCCCGCCTGCGCGAGCGGTTCTATGCCCTGCTGGAGGGCAAATCATCTAAAAAGCCTGAAGCGATGCGCAACCTCTACGGCGACGAGGAGCGCGTGGTCATCCAGATTGTGAACGCATGGGAAGCGGATGAAGAGTTTTATCGCTACCTTTTCCATCCTCGCCTCACCGAAGCGGTTGCCAGACTGATGAATACCGATACCGTGCGTGTGTGGCACGACCAGATCCAGTACAAGCCACCCTTCAAAGGGGGACCGACTATCTGGCATCAGGACCATCCTTACTGGCCGGTGCTCCAGCCCCCTGATTTAGTCAGTGCATGGCTCGCACTGGAGGACGCCGACGTGGAGAACGGCTGTATGCACGTGGTGCCACGCAGCCACCTGTGGGGTAAATACGACGAGGGCACGGTCGGCATCCGCGAAGACGACTGGGGACCGGCACACGACCCCACCTTCGTACCCGCCGGCGAGACGGTGGAAGTGGTTCCCTGTCCCGTGCGCGCGGGCGAGGTGATGTTCCATCACTGTCTGACGTGGCACGGAACGCCGCCCAACCGCAGTTCGCGTGGGCGTCCGGGCTTCGCGGTGCACTTTATGCCGGGGCACACACGCTACGAGCCTGCGCGCGGACACCTGATTGAGCACCGCATTACCGTGAAACCGGGTGAGATTCTGCAAGGCGACTACTTCCCGCTGGTGTGGCAAAACGGGCCGGTTACCCCGCCACCACCGCCGGAGTAGCCTGCCCTTTCGATGAATATGGATTGAGGCTGCGACGGAGCGCAACCCTCCAATGTAAACACGTGGAGGGCGAGGCTCCGTCCGAGCCGTTCGGTTTGTGGTCGCGACGGAGCGCGACCCTCCAATACAGGCACGTGGAGGGCGAGGCTCCGTCCGAGCCGTAGCCGCAACCTTCAGGTTGCGTTCTCTTTGCGCAGGCTAAAGCCCGCGGCTACATGGGGTAGCAACGCAATCCTCGCAGGCAGGGTTTCGCTTGAAAAGGAACAGCTTTAGCCGTGAAGAAAAGTACAGTGCAGCCATGGTGCAAGGAGCGATTATGTGCAAGGATCCGTCCTTTTCAGCTTCTTCGCGTCTGAACCGGCGTCAGTTCCTGCATGGTGCAGGTGCGCTGTTGGCTACCACCCTTTTGCGCAGGAGGCTAAACGCTATGTCACCGGAACCTCGAACCTATCCGCTGGAGGTCTTTCCCCCCGAACATCGGCGTATGAAAGACTCTGAAACCGGCGTGGACCTTCTATTTGTTACAACTCACCCGGCGGGGAACTTCAGCCTGTACTTCCATGACCGCTCCTTCCTCGCCGACGAGTCATTGCTCTTGTTCACCTCCGGACGGGAACGTGGTGGGCTCATGGGCTATCTTTTTGTCACCGGTGAGTTAGTGCGCTTGACGACCCCTGAAGGCGATATTGGCGGCGCCGTCGCTGCGAAGTCGCGAAACAGCGTTTTTGCACTGCGAGGGAAACAGGTGCTGGAACTGGCGCTAAAAGTGGAACCAAGCACCGACCCGCTTAAGTCGCCTTCTCAGGCGTTTGCGACAGAGCGAGTGATATGCACCTTGCCAGACCATATGAGCCCTGCTACCGCACTGAACGAAAATGCTGATGGGAGCTTGCTGAGCCTTGGCGTCAACTTCAAGGAAGGTGGTATGGGCATCATCACCATCGGCGTGCGCACAGGCGAAGTGCGCGAGGTCTGTCGTGTCGAATCCTTCAGCTCACATGTACTCTGGAGCCCTGCGACTCCCCATCTGCTGAGTTTCGCCGGACGACGCGAACGGCTGATGTTGGTGGACATTCGCGATGGCAAGCCCCGCGCGATATACCACCAGGCACCGGGCGAACTGGTAACACACGAGCACTGGTGGGTCAAAGACCAGATGCTGTTCTGCGGTGGGCACCGCGATGGCGAATCGCATGTAAAGGTCATTGACGTTGCCACAGGCGTAGTGCGCATTATTGGCGCAGGAGCGTGGTGGGAAGGCGGAACCCCCGCGGAGTACGCTAAGGTCAACTGGTGGTACACCGCTGGCGACGAGAACGGCAAATGGGTTGTTGCCGGCAACTGGCATGGCGTCATTGCGCTCTTCAACGGTAAAACCACCCGAATGCACACCCTCACCACCGGACACCGCATTTACGGCACTGGTGCGGGTCCGGTACCGAGCTGGGACAGGCGCAGCAAACGGGTGGTCTTCACCTCGTACAAGCTGGGCAACCCAAACGTTTGTGTGGCGATGATACCGGAGGAGTGGTAACAGGGTTGCACGGCTCTGTTCCGAACGGAATAAGAGCGGTCTGCATGGTTTAGCCCAACAAAAATGGCGGAGAGTCCGGGATTCGAACCCGGGGTAGAGGCTTTAGATGCCCCTACAACCGCTTAGCAGGCGGCCGCTTTCGACCTCTCAGCCAACTCTCCGCACGATGCTATTATAGCACAACTGTCACCGTAGCGCAAGGTTTGAAAACGCCAAAATGCATTTCACTCTTCCCCGACCCTTCCAAAGTTTCTCACCAGTACTCCGAAGTCGAACAGGCTAACCTCCCCATCCCCGTCCAAATCCGCGTTCGGGTTCCAGTTTGCATCACCGGGCACACTGCCGAAAGCCTGCACCAGCTCACCAAAGTCGAACAACGTCACCTCGTTATCGCCGTCGATGTCGCCGTTGAACAGCGCCACATCCACCATGCCACCGGGTAACAAAACCCCATTCACCACGCGCTGCAGCCAGTGCGTGCCGCGTATCGCCACATCATAAACACCTTCTGGCAGATTCGCCTCGTACACCACCTCAAACTCCCCATCTACCGAGAGTGGCAGCTCCCCTTGCCAAGCTACCACCCCGTTACCGTTGCGTATCTGCACCTGCACAGACTGACAACGAGGGTCGCCTGCATGATCGCTTAGCGTCACCCTTCCCCGCAGCGTTGGCAGCGCCCATAATGCAATGTTATCCACGTCCAGATAGGTAGTTGCGACGGGCCAGTAGATGCCGCTCCACGTCCAGAGCGTCAGCCATTCGCTCGTCGGCATAAGCACCGTATCCACGTGCTGCCAGATACCGGATGGCGCACTCGCCGAAACGAGCCACACGATATCGGGGTTCATCGGGTCTGTTCCGCCGCTGAGGTCGTAGCCTATCCGAAACTCCTGCCCCGCGCCCGTGTCGTTCGTACCGGCGGACAGGTAGTCCAGCTCCAGCCGATAGGGCACCCCGGGCACCACAGGCACTACCTGATACACCCCTCCACGAAAGGACTGCCCCGCTATCTGCCCGCCGATGATACGCTGTGCACTGCCCGGCGCACCGGCAACTTGCCAGAAGTGCGCACTGCCGGGCCAGAGTGGGTTCACGATGCCCCCGTCCCACATTGCCCACCCGTTGGCAACCGTCTCCCCGGAAACGTTTATGAACCCCAGCTCGAAGTCGCCGTTCAGCACGGGGTTGCGCAGGGAACGCGGTCGGTTGGCAATCACGTCTGCCAGCCACTGCGCGATGGGTTCCACATCAAAAGACCACCACCCACTGGGGTTGCCTATCTGAAACAGCGTTACCCCGATGATGTAAGGGTCTTTCTTCAACTCGCTGTCGTACCACAACAGCCACTTCTGAAACTTCGCCGCGTCGCCTCTTGCGCGCCAGCCGTCGGTGTTCGGATTACCTGCGCGGTCGATACCTCCCTCCGTCAAAATCATCGGCAGGTTCGCCAGGTCGGGGTAGCGTTCGCGCAGGAACTCATAAAAGATGCGGTAGCGCAGGCTATACCAGTACTCCACAGCAGGGTCCGTGCTGTACTCAATGGAGTACGAGTGGTAGCTCCATGCGCCGTTCCATCGCTTTGCCGCGCGCAGGGCAGGTACGAAAGCGTCCAGCTTCGCGCGGATTTCATCGATGCTGCCGGGCGGGTTCCCCACCGGGATGCTGCCCACACAGGGGCGAAAACCCGCCTGCGCAATGCGCTCTGCCAGCCTTTCCCAAAACCGCCCGAACCACCGCGCCTCCTCCACGCTTCCCCAACAGGGCGTGTTCTCACACTCGTTGGGACCTTCCAGATAGTCTATCAGACTGCGGTCATTCAGAGGCAGTGCCTGCACCGCAGGTTGCAGTACTCTGTTCCAGAAGTCATCCGCGCTTTGCACGGGATCGTCCTCCAGGCGGTAGTGTACATCCGGCGTGCGCTCCCATACCCGCATCACCACCAGCCCTTTCGGATAGCGTTGTTTGTAATCGCGCATCGCCTCACGCATCCCCGCCGACGCCTGTGGGTCCAGCACTTTAATCACCCTGGGCCTGGCGGCGATGATACGCTTCGCGCCTTCGGTATAACCGCCAATGAGATGAATGCTCAGCTTACTCACACACTGGTCGGACTGCGTACAGGCAAACGGGCTGAGACACAACAGCAGCGCCATACACAAAAATCTCCGCATCGCACTCCTCCGCTTCAAAGGTTCTCTCTATCATTTTAGCCTTGCGCAAACGATAACGCAAGAACCCGATTTTACATCCAACCGCCTGAGGGGGTACAATCACACGGACGAAGGGAGAAGAAAAATATGTCGGAACTGCTCGCACGTGCTTATCGCGGACTGGTCATTGCCCGCGTCGAACCCGGCAGTCTTGCAGAAGAGCTTGGTCTGCAACCGGGTGATGCGGTGTTATCGGTCAACGGCAAGCGGGTGATGGATACGCTGGACTATCGGTTCCACGTGACCGAGCCTTACGTCAAGTTGACTGTCCAGCGCGGTGATGAAACGCTGACAATCGTTACCGAAAAGGAACCTTACGACCTGCTGGGCATCGAGTTCGAGAACGACCTTGCGGACAAGATACACACCTGCAACAACAAGTGTGTCTTCTGCTTCATTCACCAGATGCCCAGGGGAATGCGTCGCTCGCTGTACCTGATGGACGACGATTTTCGCCTCTCGTTCCTTTACGGCAACTATGTGACCCTGACCAACCTGACGGAAGAAGAGTTTCAGCGTATCCTTGAACAGAAGCTGAGCCCAATGTACGTCTCGGTTCACGCCACCGACCCCGACCTGCGTGGGCGGTTGTTGGGAAAGCGCGAGCCAGCCCCTATTCTGCCAGTACTGCAGCGCCTTCACGAAGGCGGTATCGACGTGCACGCGCAAATCGTACTTTGCCCCGGCTGGAACGATGGTGACGCGCTACGCCGGACGCTATACGACCTCGCGATGCTGCACCCGCTGGTTACTGGCAAGAGGGCAGGCACGCTTTCAGTAGCCATCGTGCCCGTTGGGCTGACGAAGTTCCGGCAGAAGCTTACTCCCCTCACCCCGCCCGACCGCCCGTATGCGCAACGCTTTATCCGCGAAGTGCGGGCGATGGAGCGCCATTTCCGTAAACGGCTCGGCACGCGGTTCGCTTTCCTGTCCGACGAATGGTTCTTCCTTGCCGGTCAGCCGATACCCGGTCGTCGCTACTACGAGGATTTCCCTCAGCTGGACGACGGCGTCGGCACGGTGCGCCTGTTTCTCGACCGCGCGTACCACGTCGCCCGTCGCCTGCCCTCGGCGTTGCCCCGCACGGTACAGATGACGCTGGTTACCGGAGAGTTACCGGCGGCGGTTATCGAACATTTTGCCCGGACACTGCAACGGGTGCAGGGAGTGGAGCTGAACGTTTGCGTGGTCAAAAATCACTTCTTCGGGGGCACGGTGAGTGTGGCTGGGCTACTCACCGCACAGGACATCGCCGACGCCCTTGCCCGCTTCCCCACCTACCCAACAGTAGTGCTCCCATCTATCTGCCTGCGAGAAGACCACCTGTTCCTCGACGACGTCACGGTGGAACAGTTTGAAACGCAGACAGGGCGCAGGGTGCTCGTGGTGGAACCACATCCAGCAGCGTTGTGGAGAGTGATATACAGAAGTTCATACCTGCAATAATCGCACCCGTGCCCCACTGTCAAACAGGCTCAAGAGCTTAACAGCACCGTCTCCCGCTCAAACAGGCGCGTGGCTATCTGCAATGCGATAGCCGCCACAGCGCATGAAACCAGAAGAGACACAACCACAAACGACGGCTCCACGATGCCTGTAAGCACCTGCTTGATAATCATCGCGCTGTTCAGCACCGGCACTGCCGCCAGCCAAAGCCCCGACTCGGTGCGTGTGAACATCGAGGCGACCGCTGGCAGCACAATCAGCGTGCTGAGCGGTATCAGATAGGTTTGCGCCTCCTTCTGATTGCGCGCGAAGGTGGAGATGATGGTAAGCACCGCAGAGTAGAAAACGGTCAACGGCACCAGGGTTACCAGCAACGCACCCAGTGCGGGTAGAGAGAGGCTGAACTTCCCCGCCTGCTCCGTGAAGATGCGTGAACTCGAGGGCAGAGCAAACGCCAGCAACATGCCCAGCATGGCAAATATCGCCGCCGCCATACACACCACCGTCACCGTCAGGAATTTGCCCCACACAATCTGCCTGCGCGAGGCAGGCGTTGCCAGCAGGGTCTCGATAGTGCCGCGCTCCTTCTCGCCCGCTACAAGGTCAAACGCTGGCGAAACCGCCCCGAAAAACGCCGACAGCACGATGACATAAGGCAGAACGATGCTGAGGATAAGATTGCCCACAGGGTTCTCGGTCTGTATCGCCTGCGTCACGATGGCAACAGGCTGAGTAAACTCCGTGCCGATGAAGCGACGGGCAAGACGCCTCTGCACCCACTCCGCGCTGAGGCGGTCGGTCAACGCTTTTAATCTCTGCACCGCATCGCGCGAGCTGTCGTTCAACGGGTCAAACAGCACAACCACCCTGGCGGTGCTCTCGTTGTGCAACCGTTCATCGAACTGCTCGTCCAGCAATACCACCGCCTTCACCTGCCGATTCCGCAACATCGCCTCCGCCTGCTCGCGCTCCGTGACTCGCCGGACGACAAAGCCTCCTCCCTCCAGCGCAGTGATAAACTCCTCGCCGCCCCGCGGAGCAATAAGCGCAACCGGAATAACCACCTTGCGGGCGGACTCCTCATGCTGTTGAACCATCATGCCGATACCCCACAACAACAGAGGCGTCAACAGCAGGGGCGAGACCGCCACAGAGAAGAGAACGCGCCGGTCACGCAATACCTCGCGCAGTTCCTTCCAGAAAACCACAAAGGTTCGGTTCACTCTTCACCCTCCTTTTCGCCGATGAGGCTCAGGAATACCAGCTCCAGCGCACGTTCACCGGTACGCGCCCGCAGCTCTTCCAGAGTGCCAATCGCCACGATACGTCCCCGGTGGATAACGGCAATGCGGTCGCATAGACGCTCCGCTTCGCTCATGATATGTGTGGAGAAAAGAACGGTGTGCCCGCGTCTGCGACTGTCCTCGATAAACTGCATGATGGTACGCGATGTGACCACGTCCAGCCCTGCCGTCGGCTCGTCCATGAACATCACCGGCGGATTGTGGATGATACTGCGGGCGATGCTCACGCGCTGTCTTTGTCCGGTAGAGAGGCGGTCACACCGCCCGTCGATGAACTCGCTCATCTGCAGGGTCTCCACCAGCTCGTCCACCCGACGGCGTAGCATCTTCCCGGACAAGCCGTACAGCGAGCCAAAGTAGGTAAGTATCTCCCGCGCGGTGAGGCGGCCGTATAGCGCGGTGGAACCCGTCAGGTAGCCGATATGCTGACGCACCTCCTGAGGCTGCGTGCGGATATTATAGCCAGCGACGGTGGCGTCACCGGCGGAAGGTGCGAGTATCGTGCCCAGCACGCGCAAGAGGGTGGTCTTACCTGCCCCGTTGACTCCCAGAATGCCGAACACCTCGCCCGGTCGCGCCTCAAAGCTCACCTCATCCAGCGCAACCACCGCGCCTCGCTTGCGGTCGGTAAAGACTTTGCTTAAACCAGATGCTGTGACCATACTCTGTAACCCTTTCGCCAAAGAAGACACCCGAAAGCGCGTTCGGGTTTCGCTGTGGACTTGCCTGCTTTCAGTTTATTGTACACGAACAACGAGCGCTCCCTAAAGGAAACCGAGCTCCACACCATGAAAATACAGGTATTGAGAGCGTTCGGAAACCAGTACTCTGTCAAGAGTGATTTTCATGATTGTGGCGAGGCGGTCTCACCTTGCTGTCATTCTGAGCGAAGCGAAGAATCTCGTTTTATCGCTACTCTGAGATGCTTCGCTGACGCTCAGCATGACAAAATAGGTTGAAGATCGCCCCACGATTAAAATCATGGGCTATGAACAGAGCAAAATCCGCCTGCGCGGAGTGAACAACCTGTGAAGACAGGTTTATCCTCACCATAGCCCACCATTTCAATGGTGGGGAGACTGCACAATGGCAGAAGAGAACCTGCAACACCACCAGATTGCAGTTTGACAAACCGTCGGTCACTCCTGTTAAGACGAGTTTCCGGACGCTCTCAAGTATTCTACAGGAGGTTGCGGAGCAGTGAAGCGTTCTCTCACCAGCTGGTTCTTTGCTCTCCTCATCGCAGCAATGAGCGCCGTTGCCCAGCAGACCCCAGACTGGGTGCAGGTGCGGAAGGAGGTTCCCGCATCCATGAAACTGCCTGAAGCGCAATACACACCCGCCCGGGCGTGGGAAGCGGAGGAGGCAGGTTCCAACGTGGGGCGGATAGTCAACGATCCCGAAGCGTACAACCGCAAAGCCCGCGAGGCGCGAACCTCCGAACGAGAAGGACAGAGTGACAGAGAGGGACATATTCTGTATGGTCCCTATATCGACCTGCCGCCGGGCACGTACGCGGCGTTCTTCCGGGTGAAGCTGCTGGACGATACGCGCGACGGCGAAACCGTTGCGGAGATAGATGCCTGCGTGGGTTATGGGCAGAACATCCTTGCCTCGCGGGAGGTGGTGGACACCGAGCTGCTGCCAGACAAATATGTGCAAATCCCGCTCTTCTTCCGCTACGACGGCGGTAAGCTGGAATGCCGTCTGCGCTGGACAGCCTATGCTTCCCTGCGCGTGGACCGGGTGAGCCTCTTCCGGGTGGAGGGCGTGCAGACGCCGCCGGGCATTCAGCGCGTCGTGCCCCCACAGCCATCCGGAGAGCCCAAAGACCTGCCGGTAACGCCTTCGCCGTCGCTGAGCGAGATATTCGCCAAATCGCCGCCCCCTGCGGAGACCCTGCTGGTGGCAGACATCCGCCCGCAACCTGCCGACTGGCAGATGCTACTGTTCTCCCTGCAGGGCATCGTGAACCGCCAGCGACCGCAGATTTACGTCCTGTTCAACGAAACCGACCAGTTCTGGCTGGACTGGATGCGCCAGCGCGGCTGGGTGAAGCGAGTAGAGCGTGTGAGCAACCCCCAACAACTGCTGCAGCGGTTTCGCTCCGTCATCAAGGGCATGGTGATTACCGACCCCGCTGTGCCCGCCACCAAGAACGTCGCAACGATGCTGGCAGGGGTGCATAACGCCGTGGTGGCATCGCCCCGAATCGCCAGGGGGCTGAGCCTGCCCGTGATTGCCGACCTGCGTGGGCGATGGAAAAAGAATGTAGACGCTTACCGATGGGCTTATGAAACGCTGTGGGGGCAGATGAACCATCACTTAATCGCCTGCTCGTACCCCGACCACCTCGCCCTGCGCGACTATCTGGTAGCGAACAGGGTGTTCATCTTCTGGATATCGGGGGCGATTGACGGGGCACGCCCCACCTCCGACCCCAACGCGGAGGCACGCCTCGCGGAGGAGATTCTGGCGAAGATGCCGCCCAATACCTGCGTGCTCAGCTATCCCTGGGCAGGCAAAGACATCGGTATCGGCGAGGGACCGGGCGTCACCCTCTTCGCAGAGTTCGGCAAGTATCTGGTGGGCACGGTTAACGCCTCCAACCTGACCGTACATTCGGGCATCCGAGTGGCTCAGTTCCGCCAGAAGCCCGCACCGCCGGTTCCCCCGCTGAGGGACGATAAGGTGTACGTCTCCTTCATCATGTCTGACGGGGATAATCTTCCGGTGTTGACCATCTCCAACTTCCCGCAGCTGTGGCGTGACAATCTGCGCGGTACGTTCCCCATCGGCTGGACGATTAGCCCTGCGGCAGGGTGGCTCATCCCTGCGGTGGTAGATTACTACTACGAGACCTCTACCCCACAGGATTACTGGCTGACCGCCGTGTCGGGGCTGGGCTATACCTATCCCGACCAGTTTGGCAAACGCTACCGCGATAGCGAGAAGGTGTACACCGATTTCCTGAACCTCACCCGCCTGGCGATGGCGCCGATGGACCTGCACATCGCCTGGATTATGGGCATCACCGACCCCAAGCGGATTGCCCGGTACGCCGACATCGTACAGGTGCAGGCGCTGTTTCCCGACTACGGCAAGCGGGTTACCCGTTACGAGGATGCCACCTACCTCACCTCGCGCAATGTGCCGGTGTTCCACGCGGTGCTGGGCTGGCGGGAGAACGCCTCTCATGAGGAGCAGCTGGCGTTGTGGGAACAACAGGTGAAAACGATGACCCCTGCACATCGCCCTGCCTTCCTGCATCTGTTCGTGTGGAACTGGGGAGCCAGCCTGCCTCTATTGCGCGACCTGCTGCAGAGGCTGGGAGACGATTACGTTGCGGTGCGCCCCGACCATCTGGCAACGCTGTACCGGCAGGCAATGGAGCGCGAGCAAATCGTGGTGCGCCCCCCCGACCGTATCGCGGTACTGGGCGACGAGCGTGCCTCCTTCTCGGTGCATGTGCGTAACACCGGCAAGGAGCGACAAAAGATTGCCGTGCGCGTGGAGGAAGGGCTTCAGCAGGCAGCTACCTCCTTTGACACCATCGACCTGTTCCCGCCGAACGGCGTAGACGTATTGGTGGAGGGCGTGCCGAGTGCAGACACGGTGAAACTGGCTTTCGAGGGCGAATTCGGTCGGCGAGAGGTGCGTATTCCCGTTGTGCGCGTTCAACCGGGGCAGGTCGTCGGCAGCTTGCCGCTACCTCGCCGGGTGGAGCCGGTAGCGTTCTACGAGGCAGAATCGCTGAGCCACCTCTCCGGTGAGGAGGTTGTTGACCCCACCGCCAGTGGAGGCAAGGCGTGGAGCGCGGTGCCGGGCAAAGCGCAGGCGGGGCATATCCTGTTCGGTCCGTACGCCGGAATGCCTGCGGGGCGGTATCTGGTGCTGTTCCGTCTGAAGCGCACCGGTGAGGCGCAGGGCGCATTGCTCAGGGTGGATACCTGCGTGGGCGGCGGCACACCCGTTACCGCCGAGCGTGTGGTGCGGGCGGAAGAGCTACCGCTGGGCGAGTATCGTTATGTCCCGCTGGTAACCAACCACCCGGGCGGCGCGATAGAGACACGGGTAGAATGGTTCGGCAGGGCCGGCGTGATGGTGGACCACGTAGGCATCTGGCGCATCCGATAAGGCAGGCGCAAGAGGGGCAGACCTTTGTGTCTGCCCCTACTCGATTCCGAATGTGGCGGTTACCTGCACCTGCACCTTCACCGGCTCCCAGGCGTTGAGGCGGCGCGATTCGCGCGGCGGCTCGTAAGGTTGGCGCGGAGGTTCCGGCATCACCGTGTTGACCGAAACATTGACCAGCTTCACAGTGTTCCTGCCCATTTGCGACGCCATCTGCTGCGCCAGCTGCCGCGCGCGGGCTATCGCTTCCTGCACCGCCTGTTCGGTTAACGCCTGGGGGTTGCTGACCACAAACTCCAGAAACTGGGAACGCGTTCGCGAGTCATAGCGAGCAACCGCCTCCGGCACCAGCCTGCCCGGGCGCGCGCCCAGCTCCACCAGCAGGTCGGCTATCTGCAGGATACTGTCCAGTTTCTCTCGCTCCACCGGCAGAACCACCTGATACTCCTGTTCTATCCGGTAGCCTAACGGTTTTGGGGCGAGCGTGCTGCCGGTCGGCAGAGAAGGTTGCAGCGGAAGCACTTCAAACCGTTCCATCGTCACCTGTGAACTCTGTACGCCAACCCTGCTCAGGCTGTTCAGCGCGTTCTGCTCAGCCTTTTTGACTTCCTGTCGCGCTTGCGCCAGCGTCTCGCCCTCCGCGAACAACACAAAGTGCACTATCGCCCTGTCCGGGAACATCTGCGCCTCGCCAGCGGTGTTGACCACAATCGGTGCGGACGGCACCTGCGCCCACACTGCTGCCGACAGCACAAACAGCCATCCCCAGAGCACGTAATGCCATCTCATGAACGTTCACCTCCTGATTGTAGCAAGCCGATTATCTCCGTGATGTCCTTACGAAATGTTTCTGGAATGTCGTAGGCGGATGCAGAGAGGTAAAAAATCCGCAGGTTTTCTGCCATGCTACGCGCGTCTTCAGGGGACAGTAAAATGATGTCGCGCAGGCTGACGTGCATCAACTGCTTCCACGCAGGAGCGGCACCGGCAACGTCGTCGCGGGAGTAGACGTGACGCGCATGGACAATGACCGCGTCCGCAAACGATTTGGGTATCACGCCGGGGAACCGTCGCACGTAATCTATCAACGCCTCCGCCAGCATCCGCAAGCCGGTCTCGCTGGCAGTACCATGATATGTCTTTCTACCATCTGTGTACACAATAGCAACCCCATAAGGGGGAATATCTTGCAGCATATTCGTAATCCGGGTGAGGCTGGGAGCCTCTTTGCGAAGCCATTCCTGCAACGCCTCCTGCAGGTGACGGTACCCCTCCGGCGACAACGGTATCTTCACCATTCCGCGAAACAACAGAGACGCGCCTGACACTACGCCGGGCGTCTCTACAGACGACGCTTGCAGCAGACACTGCAGCGCTTGTTCCTCCTTGCCCACCAGAGAGGCGAGGCTGGCTCGTTCATACGCCATACTGTACTTCAAGGAATCATCCCGCGACACTGCCTTTTCAAACAGGCGATACAGCCTGGAAGCCAGCTGCGGTTCCCGCTCAGCAATATCCGATAGCGTCCTGCAGTATCTCCAGAGCAGGTTATTCCTGTAAAGATTGTCGGAGTCGTTCATCATGAGGTCGGGCAGAAGCCTCTCGAGAACCGTCGTTACCGCCTCCGGGTTGGTGAACGCCACAGTCCGCAAATCCTCTATTTTCTCCTGCGCGGGCATCGGCTGTTTCAGCACCACTTCTGTTAGCATCTCCACCTGAACGTCCAGAGGTAGTGCGTCAGGCGGGTTCGCCCGCAACGCGATTTTTGTCCGTTGCAAGGCCGGGTGGAACGCTTTCGGAGCGTGAACGAAGGCGATGTCCACCAGCTCCAGCGCCTCCCTTGCAGAAGCAACCCCTCTTACCAAACTCGCCAACTGCGGCAACTGTGACCAGTCCACCGTGTGCCAGTGTCGGGCTTTGCGCAACAACCGGAGTCCCTGCCGAACCGCGTTTTTATCATGGGTGAGAGCAGTCTGCCATAACCGGTGCAGTACACATGCCGCTGCGTCCGGGTACCTGCGTACAAAGGGCGTGTGGTATTGCGATGTCCACGGACTGCCTAATCGCGTGAAAAACCGACTATCCCACAGCTCCGGGCGAAGATACTCTGCCAGCAGCTCCACCACGCGGGGAGGAGACAGCGGGGGACTCGGTGTGACCAATGAACGCAGGGGGTAGCCTTCAGGGTACAGGATGCTGTGGATATGCAGACGTGTCTGCTCCATCTGGTTTTCCGGTTCTTTGAACACCGCCAGCACCGCCACCAGCACTGCCTGTGCCAGCTCCTCGCCCGCCAGAGGCTTCAACGTCTCGTAACAGAGCCGAACCAGCGATTCATCCTTCGCCGCAACCTTGCTCAGCCACTGGGCGAAGGGCACAATAGCAGGAATTCCCTTCTCGAAGAAAGCAACGGCGCGCACCAGACCTTCGCGCCACTCCGGATATTGTGACAGCACGGCAGACGCTACCTGTCCCGCCTCGCGTGAACGTCCCTCCTTCACCAGCGTATATGCCCGATGAAGCACCTCCTCCAGCAGCTTGACGGACAGGGAGGAAACCTGCCCACCGACCACAGTGTACGAGTCCATCCCCGGCTGCTCCCCCTGCACCGTCCATCCCCCGTCAACCGGTATAACCCTCCACCCGTTTTCGGTGGGGAAACCGCCGGTGGTCCGCTGGTACAGCTTTTGCACCAGGCGGCTATACCCCAGCCTGGAATATGCGTCTATTCGATGCTGCTGCAGGGCTTCTGTCTGCGACTTAAGCAGCGGCTCAGGCAATCCCATCTCGCCCAACAGAGGCAGTGCCTTATCGATGACCGCTACCACATAATCGGGAGGTATTTTGCATAGAAAGTTGCTCACCAGCACATCGGTGGGCGTTGACCCAGGAGGGTTAAGTTGCGTCCCCCGCACCACAGCGACTTTCAGCCAGTAACGGAAACGTTCCGGCTGTTGGAGATAGCGCACCAGCATCTCCGCGATATTTTCCTCATCCGCGCTCGCCGGCGCTTCAGCGGGGTCTTTGCTGAGCAGGTCGAGCTCTGTGTGGTGGGACAACGACTGCGTCCAGCCCGGCACCTCTGCCAGGCAACGCAGAAACAGACGACGGGCACGTTCCGTCTGTCTCCGCCTCGCTGCCTCCATCAGCTGCCGTTCCAGCACGATGGGGTCATCGCTCGCCTCTTCTTGCTGTAAAGGAACTTTCGCCATGCCCTCTTCCCAGCCGATACGGTGCATACATATCGCCAGCAGTTGACGGTAGCGTTTATCTCCCTGCGTGGCAGCCAGCGCGTGAGGAAACACGCGACGGATGGAAGGCAGGTCCTGCAAATGCCAGTACATGTTCAGCACTGCGACGAACAGGCAGGGGTGCTTTGTTTTCAACGCCTCGCGCTCCCACTGCTCCGCGATTTGCCTGCGCCAGTCGTCCCTTTTGGCAGGCGGTCCCCACAGCAACTCGTCAAGGGCAAACGGTTCCCCACACAGGGCTATCCGGCGCATGATACTTACCGCCTTCTCACGTTCGTTCGTAATGAGGTAGTACCGCGCTTCCGTGAGCAGGTCGGGGAAAAGCCATTTCGCAAACCGTTGCATGAAGGCTTTACGCTTTTCAGCAGGGAGCAACGTCAGAGGCAGAGGTGTGTTGTACTCGACGAAATAGGTGTGATTCATCAGCAGATCGCATATTTGCTCTACCAGCTCATGTTGAGGATGGGGTTCCTGCAACAATCCCTCCGCTGCCCGTAAGAGGTAAGCGTGGTCTCCCGTCAAAGAGTAAAGCTTCATGTTGAGCACAACATCGAGGGGGCGTAACTCCAGCGCGTGATGATACGCATCCCGCGCAGCGCCGTACTCACGCTGAGACTCCGCGTCCAGCGCCCTGGCCACCCACTGCGCAAAGCTCTGCGCATGAGCCTCCTGTGCGAACACGGAGATTATCAACAGAATGCCAGGCAACGCCTTCAGGTAAGCCGCCCGCATCGGGTCCCCTCCCCCTGCACTCCGACCTTTAGACGAACACAGAGGAAAAAGGTTTCGGCGACGGTCCGTCACCCATCAGATCGGGTTTTTACTCCGAAACCACCGCACCACACGGCGGATGGCGTGCGCGGTTTCCTCCAGGTCGGTATCGGTATATGCCTCGTTGATGGAGAGTATCACGCAGGTAGCCAGAATCGCCTCGGCAGAAGGGCATAGCCCCTTGCTGTACAAACGCGCGGAGTAGGCATGTGTGCCGCGCTCGAACGCCGAATGGTTGGTGAATATCGGATATTCATACACGCATTGCCCGATGTAGTGCGCACCAACGGGCAGACCCTCCGCGCGCAGAGCGTCGGCGAAGGTATCCGCATCCGCGCCCAGCAGCTCGGGTACCACACGCAGCATGTAGAACCACCACGACGGCTCGCAGCCGGGCGTGGGGCGAGGCAGGGTAATGCCCGATAGCCCGCGCAGATTTTCGCTCAGGGCTTCACACCAGCGCCGTCGCCGTGCCACGATGCTTTCCAGCTTCTCCAGTTGCGCTACCGCCACCGCTCCCTGCAGTTCGGTCATGCGATAGTTGTTGGCAAGAAAGGTGGCGTTCCGCTGGGTGACGCCCGGCTCGCGGTTGTAACATTTATCGGTGGCAAGGCGCAGGCGAGGAGCTAACCGTTCATCACGAGTAATCACAATGCCCCCATCGCCGCAGGAAATGTGCTTGAATTCATTCAGGCTGAAACAGCCGATGTCGCCAACCGTTCCTATCGGCTCGCCCTGATAGCGACAGCCAAACGCCTGCGCGCAGTCCTCTATCAGCCACAGGTTATGCCTGCGGCAGATGTCGCGCAACGCCTGCAGGTCACAGGCATTGCCCCACAGGTGTACTGCCAGCACCGCGCGCGTGCGGGGGGTGATTCGCGCTTCTACCGACTCCGGCAGCAGGGTATACGAGTGGGGATGAAGGTCGGCGAAGACAGGCACAGCCCCCTGGTACAGGATGGGAATAACCGAGCCCATATCGGTGATAGGCGAAGTGATTACCTCGTCGCCGGGCGAGATACCCACCGCAATCAGCGCGGCATGAATCGCGGCGGTGCCACTGCTGCAAGCCACCGCGTACGGCACGCCGTTCATCTCGGCAAAACGCTTCTCCAGCGTCTTCACCTTGTTGCCGTGCGCGTAGAACAGACTGCCCTGCTCCAGAGCCTCGCGCAGATGTTGCAGTTCCTCTTCGCCGTAACGCTTTTCCCGCCCGAAAGGTGTTCGTTTCGCCGGTTCACCGCCGGCGATAGCGGGCAGGTCCGTACTTGACGGATGCATGGTCATCCCCCCTCACAATTGTAACGTCACCTCGCCGTGCAGGTTCAGTGTCACCGCCACCATCGGGAAGCCCCATCGCTCCGTACGGGCGGTGCGCAAAGATTCTCCCGTTCCTGCGCTCACCCCGCCTCGCTCGACGGTAAACAACAACGTTGCCTCCTGCAGGGGCGCGTCGCTGCGCACATGTAAAGTTACCCTGCCATCCTGCTCACGGTACCCAAGCCACTGCACCTGCCGACGGGCGCGTTCCCACTCGTTGATTCGTCGTGCCGTCCACCATTCCATGCCACGCTCCTGCGCCCGGCGGATGGAGTGAAGAATAGTATCGGCGACACCGGGTTTATTCACATGGGCAGGGTGAAACAGCAGGTGCAGGATGCCGTGATGCCGTTCCACCGCCCTCAACAAAGGGGTCAACAGGGCGTCTGGAGCAAACACATTCAGGTCCTGCGTGAGCGTAGGCAGCTCCAGCACATCCATCCGCCTGCCCTGCGGGTCCACCGGGAAGTACGGATGGCACGTACCGAAGTTGAAGCCTGCTTCCCCTGTTTTGGAACCGCCCTTCGACTGGTCCAGCTGGATACCACATCGCTGGCACCACTCGAAGAACTCGGTATCGCCTTCCCAGCGCAGATAGTGATTCTTGTTGGTCACCGGCGGCTGCCCCCCGTAGAGGTCGGTCAGCGTTTGCCATTGCTTCTGGAATATGCTCTCGTCCCAGTTGTCCTCCACGGCGTCGTAGTGCATCGCCAGCTCGTGTCCCTCCGAGCGGATGCGCTCAACGAGGCTCTGCGGGTAGCCGGGGGGGATGACGCACCAGGTGGAGTGAACCCCTGCTTCACGCACCACCTCCAGCATCTTTTCCGCCAGCGCAGGGTCGTTGCCATCGGTGTCGTGCGAGAGATGGGCGAGCGCAGGCAGGTTGCGTGGGTACAGCCACAGTATCGGCAGAACCGTCCCGCGCACCTGCGCCAGATAGAGTATCGCGCGTACCACCATCTCGCGCCAGATGTCGGCAACCGGATGCAAAAACGCGCTGAAGCCTGGCACGCCTTCTACCGGCTGACGGTCAAACCACCAGTCCAGCACCCCGCCGTCACCGCTTTTCAACATATCGTCGCACAGCGGGGCTGTTCCGTCGGGTGAAGGGATGCCATCGCGCGTTACCGCCACACCCTGCTGGATACGCACCACTGTGCCTGTCACATCGGGAGCGATAAGTAAACACCTTCCGTTACCCACACGCCTCTCCACCACGGCGGCGCGTGGCGTTCCCCTCTGGTGCGCATCGAGGACACCGGCGTGGACGATACCGGTGCTTGCGTGCACAGGCACACCGTTGAAGAAGTGTAACGGCACAGAAACGTGCGCCAGTACAGGGTGGTCAGGGTTCGTTACCTGCAGGTAGCCTTCCCCCAGCGTGCCGGTAGCCGCTCCCCAGCCGGAGTAGGTTGGAGGTTCTTCCCTCACCCCGAAGAGCGCAGGCGATCCGGCAGTGCCTCCAACCGCCAGCCAGGTCCCCCCTCCTTCCACCCATCGTGCGATCGCATCCCGCACCGCATCGGGCAGGGAAGTATCGCCGACCGTCACCAGCACGCGCAGGTTCGGCAAGTTCCGCTCTATCTCCTCAGGGGATAACGTCTGATAGCACATGCCCGCATGAGCCAGTATCTCGTGCAGATACTGCCCGTAGCTGACCGTGCGCGCGGCGTTGCGCGGACGCGGAGGCAATACGCACACGCCAAGCGGAGAAGAAACTGTTTCGGTTGCTCTCATGGCTACCTCCTGATGCGATAGATGTCTGCGCCGCAGGCGGCATACAGTGTGCCGTCCCGCCCCACCGCTACGTTCGACACACCCGAAGGCAGCTCCGCGATATTCTCGCTGTTGCCTGTGCTCAGGTCCACCTGCACTATCGCCTTCCCGCTGCCGTAGTACACTTTGCCATCGCCACGTCCCACGATACGGCTGCCCACACGAGGTGTCTCTGCCGGCAGGTCGATAAACTGTCGAGAGGCCGTGTCGAACAGGTGCAGTTTGCCGTCCACCGAAAGCGCCAGACGCTTTGTCTGCGCGTCCAGCCAGAAGGTGCGCACGCCCGAAGCGCCTTCAAACTCATGCCGAAAGACCGCCTGCCCGGTTGCCTTATCTACTACGCCGAAGCGCGCCCATTCGCCTTTCTTGTTGGGTAGACCGTTCGCGCCCAGCGAGGTTCCGACGTAAAGGAACCTTTCGTCCACTGCCAGACCCTCTACCGCCTGTTCGCCCAGAGGGTTCTCTATCAACGCGGTTTCCCCTGTCGTGGGGTCGGTGATAGCCACCGCTCCGCCGTATACGCCGTATCTCGCCATCCAGCCCGAATACAGCTTCCCATCGGGTCCAACCACCACCCCGGCGGTCGGGCGGATATAACCCTTTTCGCCCACGCTGGCGATGACGCGCGGGTTGACGTTGTTCCACTGGTCCCATGGCGCTTCGGGGTCGTAGCGCACAATGTCTCCGCCGGCGTACGCTACCGCATACACCTTGCCGTCACGAAACGCCACATCGTACACCTCGCCTCCCGCGTTGCATACCGTGCCGGTATTAACTGCCTTACCTGTTCGGGTGTCCATCCAGAAAAGCGTCTGCCCAAAGTGCGGACCTCCCCACAGTCTGCCCTTCTCATCCAGCCGAAGGAACAGAGTGGGGCGCGGGGCGGATTCTACCGGTATCGGCTTCAGCGTGACTTGCGTCTCGCCCGGTTGAATCACGAAGTAATCCTGCCCTCGCACGCCGAGCAGCTCCCCCTTTTCGGTCGCGGCGTAGATACCGCCACCGCGCAATTCCGGGGAGGCAAGCAGGCGCAGCTCCTTATCTCCCTTTACATAGCGGTAGACCGCATTACCTTGCCGGAGGTAAAGCACTTTGTCGGTAGTCAAGTTCACATCCACCGCCCAGCCGCCCTCGCCCGGCGGTAACGGGAAAGGTGGCTCTACAGGTTGCAGAGTTTTACCGTCCAGCACCTGCGAGCCGATGAGGAAGTAGCCGTTCCACGATACGCCGCGGCTGATGCCCTGTAACGTCTGCGGAGCCTCCTCGAACTTTTTGGTGTGCGGGTCGTAAATCAGGTTGGTGGGCTTCTCCATGCCGAAATTGCACAGAATACGCCCATCGGGCAGAGCGGAGACATAACGCAGGTACATATTGGGTGGCGCAGGCGCACCGCAATCCTCAACGGCGTAGGTGTTCAAATCCAGCGCGCCCAGTTTCGCGCCCGGATAGGTTCCCCCATACACGCGCCCGTCGCTGCCGATAGCGAGGTTCCAGATGTAGCTTTCGCCTGGGAAATCCGCCGTCTTCACAAACTCCATGTGCTCCAGGTCAAAGACCATGAACTTCCCATCGTAGAAGGTTCCCACGATAAGACGGTTGCCCGGAACCTGCAGCAGTGCCCATGAACCTGCCCCCGCCGGGGCGCGAATCGCCCGACCTGTATTACTCCGAAAGTCAATAAAAATGAGCTCCATGCCGGCGGTCTCGTTCATGTTGGTGAGCACGAACCACTCTTTGCCGTTCGGAGCAACCACATAGCGCGCAGCCAGCACGTTCTTCGCGCGACACGGCTGACCAAGCAGTTCCACCTGCGGAGCGGTGTGAGCTGCTGCCGCCAGCAACAGGCAGGCAAAGACCATCGCGACGCCTCCTCAGTCTTTTACTTTTGGGGTTCGTGGTGGTTTGCAAACATCCTGCCTTCTATGGGGGTGAACGGTTGAGGCTTTCCCATCATTTCAATCGTGGGTTCTTTATTGGAGGGTCACGCTCCGTCGTGACTACAGGGTTTCAGGATGCGACGGAGCGTATCCCTCTAAACAGATGGATGGGCACGCTCCGTCGTGACCAGCTACTTCTTTCGTCTACGCAGACCGATTAATCCCACTACCCCCGCGCCAAGCGTAAGCAGGCTTGCAGGCTCGGGTACCACACCGACGGTCAGCATGTACTTCCCGTCCTCGGAATGGGTCGCCCCTTCGTAGTAGGCAATCTGGTCCCTACCCGTACTCCCGTGGTAGCCCGTGATGGCCAGGTAGTACCAGGCAGAGCTCGCCGCTTGCCATCGAATTGCGGAACCGTAACCACTACCGGCGTCATCGTTATACACCAGAGCCGTGGGATTAACGCCATCGAACAGGGCAATTACCGTGTCCGGGTCCGTCAGGCTGTCCATTGGATAGGTCATGACGCTGATGTAGTTGCCTGCGTTCAGCCAGATTTTGATAAAGTCCGAATCGTTGGGTGTCAACCGCAGTACCCCAACATCAGCCCATGGCACGGGATTATTGAGTGCTGGTGCAGCGCCCGCCAGCGTGTTGTTCTGCGGTTCCACATCCGGGATACCGGCGAACGCCTGTACAGCCAGCACCGCCAGGACTACCGTTACAACAAAACGTTTCATCAGACTACCTCCTTTTCATGAAATAAAATACCGCACATTTTGCAAGCAATGCTTTTTCATTTTAGGACTGTCCGTTATCTGGAGTCAATAAGATAGCCACACCCGGGGCAAAAACCGGCAAAATTACGGGGGATTTTTAACTCGTTAGAAAATCCTGCCCACCTGCATCAGCCAGCGGGTCGGTTGTCCGTCGCGGGTGATGTCCTGCTGCCACCGAACGCCCGCGGTATAACCTTCTCCCAGGAGCCAGTGAAAAGAAACCGTCCACGTTTTGCCTGTGGATACATCGGGGGAAGCGTTTGCCATGCGGGTGTTGATATGTTCCACAGCCAGATAGCCCCGTCGCGCCAACGGAAGGTCTAAGCGGAGGTACAACATGTCCCGATTCGTGCCGACAGGGTGCCCCAGCACTGCGTCACGGTATTGCCAGCGGTTTTCGGGGATTTTGAAGTTGTACACCCCGCCGCCCGGGTCGCCGTCGGTATGCGCTACTTCCACCACAAACTGCCCACCATCCAATAGCGGAGTATGGTAGCCAACCAGTACCCCTGATTTGCGCGGGGTGGTGTACCGGAAGCGGGTCAGCCAGCGTGGCGCTTGCAGGTCGTCCAGCAACAGGTCTACGTAGAGCCTCTGCTGTGCAAAGCGGTACTGCACCTGCACATCCGCCATGTAGTTGAACCACTGGTCATTTCCATCGTAAAGTCGCCAGGTAAAGAGGTGCTGGTACAGATAGAACGGCAGAACCAGCGCAGATAGCCCTGCGGGCAGTTTATTCGCCTTGAAAGCCTCCGCCAGAGAGATTTGCCAGCGAGGGGATAGCGCACGCGAGAGGCGCCTCGCCATCACATAGCGACGAGAGCCATCCTCGTCAAACAGGGTTGCCATCTGCTCGTACCGCCATGTGCCCAGCCATCTGCCCAGATGCCAGTGTTGTCGGTAATCCACGTGCAGCATGGGCGGTGGCGTATCGGAGAGCAACATCGCGCCCGAGTACCCCCCTCCCCAGCGCAGGGGAGCCTGCCCAACGCGCCACTCGCCAAGCGAGGTATGCACACGCAACTGCAGCATATATGCCCAGGGCATGATGGGGCGTTGTTCGAACAGCGAGCGCGCAGTGTCCAGAGAAAAGACCATATCTGCGTGAGAAGTGAGGCTATAGATGCCCGACAACCTCCATGCCAGACGTGGAGCCTCCTCCCCGGTTAGCAACGCGAACCCGGTCATGACACGCGCTTCGGGTGCTTGATCGCCCAGCAACAGCCGGCGGATGGCAGTCGCCTGCGGAGTGTCGCTTTCAGCGGAAAGACGCAGCAGGTCGCTTTCACTCCATACGCGCTGAGCGAGGGAAGCCAGCTGGAGGGAACCGTTTTGCGCTCCCAGCACGCGGGCGATGAGGTCGTTTTCTGGCGCGTTGAGAGGAGCGATATCGTCCGACCGCGCCACACAGGATACCGCCTGCACTACCGCCATCAGGTAAACAACAAGCAGAGTGCGCATCGCTAGAACCTTTCCGCCAGCCTTTGCACGATCTGCTCCCCGATAGCCAGCGAGGCGGTCGCCGCCGGAGAGGGAGCGTTCAGCACATGCACCGCCCGTGGGGTATCTACCCACACGAAGTCGTCCAGCATCTTGCCGTCTGGTGCTACCGCCTGAGCACGCACTCCAGCCGGCGCAGGGCGCAGATGTTCTGCTTTGACCTCCGGCACGAGCCGTTGCAAAGATCTCACAAACGCACGTTTACTCAGTGAACGCCACATCTCACCTAACCCTGTACGCCAGTACCTTCGTGCAAGGCGCAAGAAGCCCGGATAACACAGGGTTGTCCACAGCTCGCGCCAGCGTATATCGGTCTTTCGGTAGCCCTCCCGCGCGAAAGCCAGCACCGCGTTCGGTCCACACTCCACCTCGCCGGAAATGGTGCGCGTGAAGTGCACCCCGAGGAACGGAAACTGCGGGTCCGGCACAGGATAGATCAGATTTCGGCAAAGCCCTCGCGCTTCTTCGGAGAGAAGATAGTATTCTCCTCGAAAGGGCACGATTCGTGCGGGAGTACTGAGACCGCTTAGCCTCGCTATCTCGTCGGAGTAGAGTCCCGCACAGTTCACGAAGTAGTGGGCGGCGAAATCGCCCTGAGTAGTATGAACTTCCACACCATCGGACACTTCGCGCATCGCGAACACTTTTGCGCCCGTAATCACCTCGCCGCCCGCTTCGCGCACTCTCTCTGCCAGCCTCTCGCAAACCCGGCGGAAGTCAACGATACCCGCTTCGGGCACATATATTGCCTGAAGACCTGCAGCGTGAGGCTCTATCTCGCGCAATCGCTCAACAGGAATGACTTCGCACCGCACGCCGTTCGCCTGACCGCGCTCCGCCAGTATCTGCAAGGTAGGCAGTTCGCGTTGCCCGGTAGCGACAATGACCTTACCGCATATCTCAAAGGGTATCTCCTCGTGCTCACAAAACGCCTGCATGAGCAATTTGCCCTGGCGGCAGGTCAATGCCTTCAGACTGCCCGGCTTGTAGTAGATACCGGAGTGCAGCACACCGGAGTTCCTGCCTGACTGATGCTGCGCGAGTTGCTGTTCTTTTTCCAACACCTGCACGCGCAGGTGAGGGTAGTTGCGAGTCAGCTGGTAGGCAGTTGCCAGCCCGACGATGCCCCCTCCGACGATAAGTACATCACTCCACTTCATGACCGACCGGCTGCTGAACGCGAGGAACCTCGTTAATCAGTGCGTGCGCCCAGCCGTTCTGGTAGCGGGAGAGGCGGGAAACCCCTTCCTCACTGAGGAACTTCACGTTGCTGTAGCGGGCATCCCGATAGTCCTGGATCACGCCGCTGCGGAGGGCTTCGATGATCTGCTGCACACCCTGTTCCAGCGTCCACTTCGGCTGAAAGCCCAGCACACGACGTATCTTGCTGAAGTTCACCCGGTAGTTGCGCCTGTCGCCATCGGAGCCCATGCTGATGAGCTCGGCAGATGGGACGAGGCGATGGATCAACTCGCCTACCTGCTGCAGGGTGTAGTTTTGCTCATCGGAACCAACGTTAAACACCTGATTGCGCACCAGAGCCAGAGGCGCTTCCAGAACCTTCATAATGGCGGAGGCAGCGTCATCCACGTGCACAAACGGTCGCCATTGGTCGTTGCCGAAGATGGTGATTTTGCCGTCCACCACCGCCTTAGCGGTCAGCAGATTTACCACCAGGTCAAAGCGAATGCGCCCCGACAAGCCGTAAATGGTGCCGAACCGCAGGATAATGGGGGCAAATTCCTGGGAAGCGAGGCTGTGTAACACGCGCTCGGAAGCGATTTTACTACGGGCATACAGCGAAACGGGGTTGAGCGCGGAACGTTCGTCAAGTATCTCATCGCTTGCCCCATACACCGAGCAGGTGCTGGCGAACACAAAACGGCTCACTCCCGAGCCCTTCGCTATCTCCGCAATGGTGCGTGTGGCTGTCAGGTTGACGTCGATGGTCAGGTCTTCATCCAGCGCACAGGCGGGGTCGCCGACGATGGCGCCCAGGTGCACCACCGCGTCCATGCCCTTCATGCATTCCACCACTTTATCTATCTGCCGGAAATCGGCTTTCACGATTTCAAGGCGTGGGTGGTCGGCGTACGGTTCAATAGACTCCGCGCCGTACAGGAACAGGTCCAGCAAGCGCACAAAGTAACCTTTCTCTAACAGCTTGGGCAAGAGGGCAGAACCGATGTACCCCGCTCCCCCGATTACCAGCACGTTGCGCACGGGGCGATCAGGAGAGGGTCTTCCGAAGTACCGTCGCTCTGCTGAGGACAGAGCTCTCCATACCCTCGCACCGAGTCGCGTTGTCATCAACAAGCCCAGAGTGATGCCCCACGAAAGCAACAGCACAGCCCGCTGCAGCGGCAGGTATCCGGGTAGCAGGTAAGCCACAAACCCCAGCAACAGGTAGGTAACCGTCGCTGCCTGAAGGATGACCATCGCCTTATAGCGTCCTTGATACAGCCGACTGTGTGTGTAAAACCCGCTCAGCGAAAAGACGGTCAGTGCAATGATTGTCAATATCCAGCTACACTGTGTAAAGACGTGGAGATGCTCTCTTAATGCAGTTGGGGCATCCTCCACAACACCCGTTACCCCCACTACCCACAGGTAGTGGAATAAAAGCGCAAACACCAGCGACAGGTTCACCATCAGAGCATCTGCCAACGTACGCAGCACAATGTCGCTGTTTATTCGCCGTCGCCAAATCACTTTGCCAATCTCCTCCCGCTGTACTCGCGAAGCGAGTTCGTTCTTCCTACCTCGCGGCAGGGTATACCCTCAACGAAACCAGTAAAATTATCGGCAGGCTTTGTGCATCACTTTCGCGACCGCATCCGCAATGTCCTGCATATCCTCCTCACTCAAGGTGGGGTGCACCAGGAACGCCAGGGAGGTTTCGCCGAGCTGCTTCGCTACAGGTAGTCGCTGAGGTGGCTGGAGCCCGGCTCGCTCAAAAGATTTCTCCAGATACACCTCACTACAGCTGCCCACATTGCAGGGGATGTCCTGCTGGTTCAGCTCCACCATGATACGGTCACGGCTCCAGTCGGGCTTAAGCGCTTCCGGGCGGACAAAAACATAGTATCGATAGTAGGCGTGCCCAATGTGGTCCGGAGGGACGGTAACGCGCAAGCCCGGCGTTTGGAGGAACCTTTCGGTAAGAATCTCAGCATGGCGCCTTCTGACCGCCACCCAGTGAGGTACCTTGCGCAGCGCCACCCGCCCGATGGCGGATTGCATCTCGGTCATACGCCAGTTCGTGCCAAACGACTCGTGCAGCCAGCGGAAGCCGGGCGGATGCTGGCGATGATACACCGCTTCGTAGCTTTTGCCGTGGTCCTTGTACGACCATGCTTTTTCCCACAGTGCATAGTCGTTTGTGGTCAGCATCCCCCCTTCGCCTCCCGTGGTAATAATCTTATCCTGACAGAATGACCACGCTGCCACATGCCCCAGGCACCCCACAGGTCGCCCCTTATAGGTAGCGCCATGCGCCTGAGCGCAGTCCTCAATCACCCACAGCCCACGCTCACGAGCCAGAGCCACGATTTCGTCCATCTCACAGGGCCAGCCAGAACATCACCGCGATAATCGCCTTTGTGCGTGGTGTTAGCACCGCCCGGATGGTTTCCGCGGTGATGTTCTGGCTGTTGGGGTCTACATCGGCGAAGACGGGCTTGGCTCCACGCAGCACCACCGAGCTGGCTGAAGCGACAAAGGTTCGGCTGGTCACCACCACTTCGTCGCCCTCGCCAATGCCCAGTGCATACAGCGCCAGCTCCAGCGCCACACTACCGTTGGCTACCGCCACAGCATACTCACATCCGGCGAAGGCAGCAAACTCCTTCTCAAACAATCTCCCCTCTTCGCCTGTCCAGTAGTTCACCTTCCCCGAGCGCAGTACCCGCACCGCTGCCTCTATTTCGTCCTCTTCAAAGTGCGGCCACGGGGCAAGCGTTCTCTTCATTGCCTTCTCCATCATCCTCTCCTGTTCTGCAGAGCCCTTGCGGGCACTCCCACGGCGGTGACACCATCGGGAATATCCCGCACTACCGCCGCTCCCGCGCCTATCACCGCCCACGCTCCCACTCTGCAGCATTGAATAACGCTACTGCCGATGCCGATAAACGCCCCCTCCCCTATTTCTACCCGACCAGCCAGATGCGCACCGGGGGCAATGTGCGCATAATCGTGGATGATACACTCATGGTCAACGGTCGCACCGGTATTGATAATCACGTGGCTGCCAATTCGAGCCTCGGGCTGAATCACTGCGCCCGCAAAAACCACCGTTCCTGCCCCTACCTGTACCGACGGGTGTATCCATGCATGTGGATGTATGACCGTCACCCACTCGATGCCTCGTAATTGTACAGACAGCCTTCGACGCGTCGCGTTATCTCCGATGGCGATGACTGCCCGACTGTAACCCTCTTCGGTAAGACGGTTCACAGCACCAAGAACAGGCACGCCCAGTATCTCCGTGTCCCATACAGAGGGGTTATCGTCGAAGACCGCCCCCGCAGGCAGTCCTGCTGCCTGGAGTGTGCCGATGACCACCCTGGCATGTCCTCCTGCTCCGATGACGGCTATGGATTTTTTGTCTGGCAAGACTGGGGTCTCTCCTGTCCGGCGTTGCCTGTAAAAACGGGCATGGTGGCAGCACCCTCAGCGCTAATGCCTTCTCGCTTCAGCACCTTCCAGATGGTGAGCAACAAAATCTTCATATCCAGCCACAGGTTCCAGTTATCCACGTACCACACGTCCAGAACAAACTTCTCCTCCCAGCTTAATGCGTTTCTCCCGTTGATTTGCGCCCAACCGGTGATACCCGGCTTCACCTCATGTCGACGTGCCTGTTCAGGAGTATAGCGTGGCAGGTACTCCATAAGCAAAGGGCGTGGACCCACCAGGCTCATCTCCCCTTTCAGCACATTGAACAGCTCCGGTAATTCATCCAGACTGGTACTGCGCAACCATTTCCCGAATCTGGTTAGACGTAGTTCATCGGGTAAAAGTTCACCGTTCGCGTCGCGCTGGTCGGTCATGGTACGAAACTTGAGCATGACGAAGGGCTTGCCGTGCAGTCCGGGGCGCTTCTGACGAAACAACACCGGCTTTCCCATCGTAACGCGCACCAGCACTGCCAGCACAAGCATCAACGGAGCACCCAGCACAATCCCCACACTTGCCCCGAGTATGTCTACAAGACGCTTCAACAAGGGTGACCGCATGGCGGTTACTCTTGCGCAGGCGCAATGTTCTTATTTCTCAACCAAGACACGTATTCTCCATACAACGCCTGCCAGAGTATCTCCTGCCTGAAATACTGTAACACACGTCTTCGACCGGCTTGACCATGCTGTTGACGCAGTGACGGGCTATCCAGATAGCAGCGAATAGCACGCTCCAGAGCGCGGGCGTCCATCGGAGGCACCAGCAGAGCGGTTTGGTTCTCCTCCACTGCATCCCGACAGCCGGGGATGTCCGTAGCAACAACAGGCAGTTCCATCGCCGCCGCTTCTAACGGAGTGTTGGGAAACCCTTCACGATAGGAGGGCAGTACCAGAAGGTGCATAAGGGTGTAATAGGGTGCGGTGTCGGTTAACCAGCCGGTAATGTGCACACGTGGGTCGTTGTCCAGCAGTTTCCGCACCTCGCCCGGTACAGGGTCCTGCTCCTCATAATCGCCCACAAGAAGCAAATGCGCCCGAGGATAATCCTCACGTAAATTGCGCCACGCCTCCACCAGCTCCACCATTCCCTTATCGCGCACTATCCTGCCCACAAAGCCGATAACCAGAGCATCTTCGGGAATCCCCAGGCGTGAGCGCAATTCCCGCTTCTCCCGCTCATCAAACCGGCTGGGGTTAAACCGTTGCTCTGCGTCCACGCCCTGACCGCTTCCCGAGGCTAACACCTTTATCTTGTGAGCGGGGCACAAGCCCTCTTCGATGGCAATCTGCCGAATGGAGTGACTGACGCACAACACCTGATGCACCAGCCTGCAGGCGACCTTCTCGCTCCAGCACAAAAGGCGACGCTTCGCACCTGACGCCGCAAGGTGGGGAAGTCCACGAATATGGTATATCCGCACGGGCACACGGCATAGCCACGCCGCTAAGGTCCCCAGCAACCCGCCTTTGGGCGTGTGGGCGTGAACGATATGCGGGCGAATGCGACGGAGTATCCGGTAGATACGCATCAGCGCGAGCATGTCATGGAGGGGAGTAATACGCCGGTGCATGAGAACAGGGTAAGCTTCTACCCCTTCCCTCTGCGCGAACTGCTCAAGCAAATCACCCGGCGAGGTGATAACGCTAATGTGAAATCCCTTCGCTTTCATATACGCCACCTGTCCCCGAAAGAAGGTCAGGAACAGCGGCGAGGTGGTGATATGCACCAGTTTTATCATGGCTCTGGGGCACTCTGAACGCCTTTCCTGCTCAGCAGCTCGCGGTACAGGTTTTCCCATTGTTGCACCACATGCTCCATACTGTAGTTTTCAATGATATGCTGTCTGCCCACCGCCCCCATCTGCGAACGCTCGCGCTCGCTCATGCTCATCAGGTGTTGCATCGCCCTAGCTAAGGCATCCGGGTTGCGGGAAGGTACAATGAAACCGCTCTCACCATCCCGTACAATCTCGCGATTGCCTCCCACATCGGTAGCGACAACAGGTAAACCGGTGGCGTGCGCCTCCAGCAGCACGTTCGGCAGCCCTTCGCGTGAGGAGGACATAACGTAGGCATCCGCCGCGTTCATCAGCTGCAGCACATCCCGCCGAACACCCAGAAAGCGCACACGATGCTGTATTCCCAGCGAACACACTATCCCCTCCATTTCGTTGCGTAGCGGACCGTCGCCGGCAAGCAGCAACAGGCTGTGCGGATGACTCTGCACCACCCGCGCGTAGGCGGTGAGCAGGTTCGGATAGTCTTTCGGAATTTCGAACCGCCCTACCGCTAACCAGACGAAAGCTTCACTCACACCCAGCTCACAGCGCCATCTTGCACGCATCTCCCCGTCGGGGCGAAAGAGGTCGGTGTCTATCCCGTTGGGGATATGCCGTATTTTGTGAGCAGGTACAATCCCTGTCTTCACATACCGCTCCGCCCCCGCCCGGCAGACATGGGTGGTCATGTCGCAAAGCGGGTCGGTAAGGCGGTACAATACCTCGCGCAGGCGACTGCCCTCGATGATGCTTCGTGCGCTGGAGATGAGCACCGGCACAGGAGCAAACAGGCGCGTCACACGTGCCAGAAGATTTGCGTGCACCATGTGGCTATGCACGATGTCCGGTTTCCACAGCCGCACCATGCGAGCCAGACGCAGGATGGCACGGGGGTCGGGTATCTTCCGTCGCATACCCAGCGTGGTCACAGGAATGCTCTCCTGCTCCAGTTCGTCCACGTACGCCGTCGGAGGGATCAAGGTGACCACTTTCACGTCCCAACCGCGTCTCTTCAGGCGCGTGGCAACGCGCACCAGCTGGGTTTCCGCCCCACCGTAGGCTAGGCTATTGATGAGGAAGAGGATAGACGTGCCGTCCCTTGTTTGTGCCTCACCCATGACTGCATTCCAATCCATATCATAGCAAGTATGCCCACTATCCACAGGTAACCGCTCAAGGTACCGCCGGTACTGCTACGGTGCACCACCAGCGCAAACATGCCGAAGCTGCAGTAGAACGCAGCGAACCAGGGTGACAAATATCGATTTCGCAGAATCTCGAATAGCCCCAGCAGAGAACCATACAGGAAGAAAACCAGCGGTGCACCGAAATCTCCGAAGTTCATCCGCGCTTCCAGAAGGCTGGAGAACGCTGTGCCGGATATCCGCGACCTCAGCGACCAGTCCGCAAAGAACCGGTTACGAAACTCGTAAACGATGCTCGTTGGTTTCTCACCGGGGTACAGGAAGCCCGGAATGACCACTGTCAGGTCGCGTAGAAAAGTGGAGCCGTAATATAGCGTGTCGGTGCCGGTCTGCATCATGATGCTGTAATTCCCAAAAGGTGCCCCAAATTCGTTAACAGCAGGGTTCAAAGAACTCAGCAGTAGTTTCCGAATGGTGTCAGCCGGCAAATCGAGTGATTTGCCGGAGAGCCACATCGGAAAAGCCCAGCGGAAACCGTATAACGGAGAAAGAACGAGATAGAGAACCAGCAAGCCAACCACCCATTTGGCTGGGAAACGTTTGATAGCTGTTCGATAGGTCGTGCCGAGTAGAAAAGCAGCACAGTAGGAAGCTATTTCCAGCCGTTGCCCCAGAACGAGGTGAATGAACAAAAGGGGAACAGAGATAACGAGAAACAGCACACCTCGAAAGCGCTGTGAACTCCTGTTTTCCCCGTAATGTGCCCCTACGAGTGCTGAACCGTAGTGTAGTCCCAGAAACGCAAAAGCCAGCAAAGCAAAGCTGGGTGCAGGAAAAGTCAGTTTAAGGTCGGCAGTTGCAGCCTGATATGCAGCCTTACCTGCCAGCAGTGTGGCACTGCCTCCTGCTCTCATCAGGTTGATCAACTCTCCAATAGTGGCAAGAAGTACAAGCAGCAAAGCTATGCGCATATAGTCGATAAGACGTATCGACGGGTTCCGCCGCAAACGATAGGCGAAGCGAAACAGCATCGTTGCCCATGTGAAACTCGTCGCCGCGACCGCTGCGTCAATTAGCCACTCTCGTACGTAAAAAGGGGGCGAGAACGGAGGAATTTCTCCCGACCCGAAAATGACCTCGAAAGGCCCGGAGAGCGTATACATTGCGAAAGCGGCGATGAACAGGTGCGAGAGGGTGATCCAGCTTCCCCAGAGATAACGCAGCAGAACGAGGTCGCAGACAAGGACAGCGCAGAGGAATACGAAAGCAACATTGTATTGCTCATAGGCTGCCGCGGTAATAGCAGCCACGGCAACCAGGTTAGTCGCTATGAACCACCTCAACGCACTCATCTTACCAGACCCGCCAGCCGCTCATACCGGTCCAGAGCGTATTCCAGCGTAAATCGCTCGTAGTCCTGTGCCGTTCTCGATGTGCCCGGGCTGCTGAGAGTACTCTCTATCGCCTGCGCCAGGGAATCAGGGTTACCCACCTCGGTCAACATACCCAGCCGACCGTTGTCAAGTATCTCTACTGTCCCGCTTGGGCAATTGGTGGAAACAATCGGAACATCCAGCGCCAGCGCTTCCACCAGCACCGTTGGCAACCCCTCCCAGCGTGAAGACAGCACGAAGACGGCAGCTCGTTTCATGTAAGCATAAGGGTTCTGCACAAAACCCGGCAGACAAACATCCTCCTTTATTCCCAGCTCCCTCACCAGCCGTTCCAGCTCGGGACGCTCCTCCCCTTCTCCCAGAATCATCAGCCGTGCCGGTCTTTGCCTGCGTACGAGGGCGAACGCGCGAATAAGTGTCGGGAAATCTTTCGGCTTGGTTAACCTCCCAACGCCCAGTATCACCGGCGGTTCCCCCTCCCGAAACCAGGGGTGATCCAGCGGTTCTTCGGCTTTTCGGAATAGCTCCGGCGTAACGATGGGGTTGTATACCACCTTCACCCTCTCCTCTGGAATGCCGACGTAGTGCACCAGTTCGTCCGCAACACCCTGCGACACCGCGACCACCGTATCTGCCCAGCGGTAGAAAAAGCGCGTCCAGACCGGCAACAGCTTCGCCCGGAGCGTGCGCGCATTTGCCACTACCTGACTGGGTGTGCTGTGTATCGTCACGATGACGCGGGTGGGTGCCCGTGCGAGCCATCGGGCGCATATAGCTACGGCGTTTGCATGGTCCAGCGCCGACAGCAGAGCGCAAGGACGCTGGTCGCGCAGATAGCGAACCAGACCGGGCAGGCTGGTCAGCACGCGTGAGGCGCGCAGGTCTATCATGCGCACGCAGGAGGGTACCTGAGGCAGATAGGGACCCTGTGCCCTTGCAAGCACAAGATGTACTTCATAGCCTCGCTCTGCAAAACCGCGAGCGAGGTGCAGAAATACTCGCTGTGCCCCGCCGCCCGCCAGCGAAGGCATGTAGAACGCAATGCGTTGTTGCCGCTGTGCGCTCACTGTGCCCTCCTGAAGGCTGCGATACCTTTAACCCTCAGTTTCAACAACAGAGCCTTCTGCCACAGGCGATAAAAGGTCATATCCCCTGTACTTCTTGCTCTATCAGCTAATCGTACTGCGTCCTCTAGCGAAATGATCGACGAGGCGAAGCGGGCAACATCACGAGCGAACCGTTGCAGGTCACGCTCGCTAAAGCGGTTATGATGATAGCATATCGTCCACACCCCAAACGGCATCGCGCGAAACTGCCACATCTGCTGAGGTATCCATGTCACCTCCAGCCAGCGTACCGGCTTTAAGAAGAACCCATCGCTGATTACCTCGATGCCGTTGCTTCGCAAGGCGATGAGGGTGTTCCTGTCGAAACTGTGTGCCGGCGCCACAAACACCTGCGGACGAATACCCTGCTGGTGGAAAATCGCCAGCGCTTTTGCTATTTTTTCACGCTGTCGTTCCAGCGGTAGCCCTGCGAACTCACTGCGAGCATTCACGCCCAGCAATCCGGCATCTTCGGTTTCGTACAGGTGCTGATAGCCATGAACACCTATCGTCCAACCCCGGTTATACTTCTCGCGCAACCACTCCCAGAAGTCCGGGCGCGGCGGCTCTATCTGTAACTTCGAATCCTTGTTGTCAGGCACAACTGCCAGAATCGGCCGCACCCCATGGGCGCATAACGTCTGCTCTACCTGCTGCCAGATGCTCCAGCTCATGGTCGGGCATATATCATCGAAGCGCACCAGATAGCGTGCCGGCATGTTACTCCTCCGCTCTCTGCACGAAGATGCGGTCGATATGCGGCTCGAGATACTCTACCACCATCTGCTTGATAGGATACCTGAGGAAAAGCATCGGAATACGTCCCCTGGGGGGATGCGGATGCCCAATTTTGATACGCAGTGCGGCATTCAACCATGTTCGGAAGCGTGCATGGGGAGAAAGCCTATCCCATCCAAAGCTGGAGTTGTTCGTTTCTATATAGGCGTATCCTCCCGGGCGCACAAGCTGATAGATGATATCTACAAAAGAGGCGTCGTTCCAGCTGTAGCAGAAGCAAATTCGATTAAACACGAAGTCAAACTGTTTGCGTAATATCTGCAGCGCCTCATCCATATAGCCCAGCACAAAAGTAACCTCTACTCCCGCCCCCTTAGCCTTTTCCTGAGCAATCCGCAGGTAATTACGACTTACGTCCAGCCATGTTACCGAAGCGCCTCGTTTCGCGAAGGCAACGGAGTACTGCCCCGGACCTCCGCCAAGGTCCAGTACCTCTTTTCCCTCGAAACCGCCTATTCGACGTGCCAGAACGTCCAGCCAGGCTTCATCTACCTGCCGCCACACCGCTTCGGCATATTGCTGGGCGTAATCGGCTGGTACGGGGTCCCAACCACGCTCCGGGCGGTATATGCGCGCATGTATCTTATTTATCACGACGGTTCCTCCGCGCAAAAATGCTATTGCTCATGAATATCCGTTCGCGGTATCTGACCATGTACAACAAGGCGAGCGTACAACAGAAGTAGGCGAAAATCGCAGTACTGACCTGCAGCAGGCTACCAACCAGATTGTCCGGGCGCGGCATCACAAAGCAGACCACCAGCATAGCAAGAGTAGCAGCAGCTACCTGCATAATTCCTTTCCAGTTAACAGGCACGGGGAACACTTTCCTGCCCAGCACAGTACTGGCAATAAGCGCCACAGCGTACGCTGCAAGGGTCGCCCAGGCAGCTCCTGTGATCCCCCATCGCGGTATCCACATCACGTTAAGCACAATGTTCGTAGCCGCTGCAATACCGGTGACCCACAGCTGTCCCAGCGTGTATTTGCCCAGCTGGAAAGCAAGGTCAAAGTGATACGAACGGATGCCTGCCAGAAAGATAGCAACAGCGATCCACGGGATGATAGAGCTCGCCGAGCGATGGAACTGACTACCCAGCACCAGCGATATCTGTGGCGCGAAGAGCACAAGAATCATTGCCGGCGGCACCGCTACAGCAACAAGTAGCCATATATTTCGCGATAGCTGCGCTTGTGCTGCTTGCACCCCTTGTTGCTCCAAACTGGATACAGCAAGCGGGTAGGCAGCCATGTTCACCACCAGCATCACCACCAGCAGAATCTGGGCGGTTACATCGTAGGCTGCGGCATAAAGCCCTGCCTCCTGCTCGTTTAAGTAGTAAGCCAGCAGAAAACGATCGGACGAACTGATCACGAAGCTCAGAGCAAAAGTGCCAGTAAGTGGCATCCCATAATGAACCAATTGCTGGATAATCGGCTTATTTATTCTTGCGTGCACTCCAAACCACTGTCTGCTGGCAAGCAATAAGCCTCCAGCTAAAGCGCCTATTACCTGCCCCGCTAACGGCGCGTGTGCCACCGGATAACGCAGCAAAAACAGTGTGCTCGTTATTATCATCGTGGAGGCGCGAATACCTGAGCCTATCCCATATCGTACAGGTTGCAGTCGGGTACGAGTAATCTCAAGGTTGAGGTCAAACCATGTTTGCGCCCAGAGCAGGACAAGTGCCAGCAAAGTCAACCCTTTCCACGCCGTTGGTACCCCGGTAAATGCCGCTACCAGCACAACCAGAGTAATCACGCTCGCCAAAAGGTAGTACATCCCCTTGACGGACGCCAGCAGTGTAGTCGGCGTCGGGTAAGCCGGCAGGAAGCGAAGCACGGAGAGATTGAGCCATTGAAAACAAACTATGTTCACCAGCCCTACACCCGCCACTACCAGTGCGTATCGCCCGTACTCGTCAGGCGCAAGCAGGCGGGTGTATACCGCGATAGCCAGAAAGTTAATGGCTCCTGGCAGACCGCGTGCCAGCAGGTAGATAGCACTATGGCGTAGCAATGCTGTCATGTTATCGTGAAGGTCAACGGCTCGGTTTTGTGAACAAGACCACCAGTGTACCCAGCATCAATCCTCCTGCCAGAGCCAGCGCGATGTTGAGCTTCCATCGCTTGTTCACCGGCTCCTCTTTGAGCGTTCCGTCCTCCAACACCTCCCACCGATTGGGGTCGCGCGACATCTCCATGCGCGCCTGTTCCAGATTGACGCGCAGCTGCTGAACGATGTCGTTGAGCGTAGCCACCTCACGCGCCAGCCTCTGCAGTCTCAGCGTATCCTCAGGCGCACGTGCAGCCAGTTGTTGCAAAGCACTGATCTGCGCCTCCAGCCCTACCCTCTGCAGCTCCAGCGGTGCCAGATTGGGGTCCAGATTCATGTTGACCGCCTGCAGATAGTTATCTATCTCCTTGCGCAGCTGCCGGCGGGTGAGATCAATCTGTCTCTTCAGCTTCACCACGTTGGGCGCATCGGGACCATACGTGAGCTCGGCAACACGCAGTTCGTATTCCAGATCGGTGAGCTTTTGTCTCCATTGTGCAGCAGGAGGCAGGTCTGCAGGCAAATTCGCTGCCGACTTAGCCAGCTTTTGGGCGGAGGCGCGCGCCGTCGCGATTTGTTCATTCACCTGCTGAAGCTGCAGCCGGGCAGAGTTCAACTGCTGGAGATAGGAACCATCCAGCCCCGACGTGGTGCCCCCCAGCGCGCGCAGGGGGGAAGTGGGAGAGATACCTGCTGTTGCTCCTCCACCTGCTGAAGGCGCGCCACCCTCCCGTACCATTCGCTGGTGAAACTGCAGCAGCCGGTTCTCAGCCTCGCGCAGCTGCCTGGTGCGCAAAGCGAGTTCCTTCTCCAGAAAATCCACCTGATTGCGTACCAGGGGCAGATTCAGTTCGCGATTCAACGTCGCCAGCGTGCTCACATACAGCCTCGCAATCCGTTGCGCAAGGCGAGGGTCTTTATGCCTGACCGATACCGTGATCAAGCTCGCCTGAGCATCATCTTTTATCGTCGTTATCTGCAGTAGCAGTTTGGGGGAAACTTGCGCTTGTTGAGCGATCAGTGCGCGAATGCGGTCGCTTTCCAGCACAGCGCGGTACATTTTGAGGGGTGCGGCTCCGCCCGATGGTATAGAGAGTCCGAATGACTGCGCCAGTCCTGCAAGGGGCGACGTTCCTCCAGCAGGGAAAAGCAGGGTGGAAGACGCCTCGTAGACAGGTGCAGGTAACCACGTCGCCAGCACACCGATAAGTACACTCAGCGCGGTGACTACCGATACCGTCCACTTGCGCTGCCAGATTGTCCCGAACAGGTCGGATAAGGTAATCTCTTCTTCTTCAACCGCCATGAGGCTTATTGCGTCTCCCCTCGTCCGTAATAGCCAGCAAGTTATTCTAACAGTGTGGCAACGCATTCGTCAAGCTAGCGATTTGCACTCCCCGCTCGGCGAACAGGACGAACCTCGCCCCGTGGCGAAGGAAACAACGTGACTCCCACTCAATGGAGCAACGCCCATGATTATCTGGATATGCACCGATATGGAAGGCATCGCAGGCATCGACAGCTGGGACCAGTGCTACCATCCCGACGATAACGCTCCCGAGTACCTCTACGGACGCGAACAGTTGACCGCTGAAGTCAATGCAGCTGCGGCTGGATGTTTTGACGCCGGAGCCACCGAGGTGCGTGTCATCGACGGGCACGGGCGTAACCGCAACCGGGGCTTCATCCAGGAGAAGCTGGACCCACGCATCAAACGGGTGTGGTTCAGCAGTTTTACTCCTATCCGCTTCGAAGGGTTGGACGAAAGCGTACACGCGGTGGCAATGATCGGTCAACATGCGATGGCAGGCACATTGCACGCTTTCATCGACCACACGCAGGTACCTAAAGAGATATGCCGATTCCGAATCAACGGACAGGAGCACGGCGAGATGAGCCAGTTTGCCCTGTATGCGGGGGCGTACTGGGTGCCGCTGGTGTACGTGTCAGGCGACGAGGCGTTGTGCGAGGAAGCCCGACGGCTGTTCCCGCATGTGCGCTGCACCCCTACCAAACGCGGCACCGGCTGGGCAACGTGCGAACTCTACCCACCCGACGAGGTACGCGAGCGCATTCGTCATGACATCGCCGAGGCCGTGCGCCACGCCGACCGCGCTAACGCCTGGCGTTTGCCTACGCCGATTGAGGTCTCGGTGGAATGGGCGTATAGCGGGCTGGCGGACTATCGAGCGCAGTTCGCCGGGGTACGGCGTGTGGACGCTCGAACGGTGGCATGGAAGATTTACGACCCAAGGGACATCTACATGTTCCCCAGCGAGTCATGGCAGCCGGGCACAGTATACAGCGAATGAGAGAACGCAAATATTACCCGTGTCAATCCGTCCCATTCGTGTTTATCTGTGTCCTTCGGTACACAGATGGGCGGCGAAGAGCTCTGTACGAGAAGACTCCCATCGCTGGAGGTGCAAAGTGCAATACACAGGTAGGTACTGCATCGTCCTGCTGACACTAATGCTGGCTCTGCTACCCGCGTATGCTGCAGAGCAGGTCGTTCGTGTGCAAAACACCGCCCAGTTCCGCCAGGCGGTACGCAACGCGCGCCCCGGAGATACCATCTTGCTTGCCGCAGGTGAATACGAGGGCGGATTGTACTTTGAAAACGTGCACGGCGAGGCGGGCAAGCCGATAGTTATCTCAGCCGAGGACCCGCGCAACCCTCCCGTCATTCGCGGCGGTGGCGAGTGTTTGCATATCAGCAAGGCTTCCTACCTTGAGCTCCGTGCTCTGGTGCTGGTTGGCGCGCGCTACAACGGCTTGAACATCGACGACGGTGGCCAGTACGGTTCCCCCACCCACCACATCATGCTGAAAGACCTAACGGTCAGAGACATCGGTCCCGAGGGCAACTGCGACGGTATCAAGCTCTCCGGCATCACCGATTTTCGTGTGGAGGGATGTACTGTAGAACGCTGGGGCGATGGAGGTCAGGGAATCGATATGGTGGGCTGTCATCGTGGGGTGATCGAGGGATGTACCCTGCGCTTTGTGGACGACAAAGGCTACGGCGTACAGGCGAAAGGCGGATGCACCGACATCGTCGTGCGTCGTTGTCGCTTTGAACACGCAGGAGCACGCGCCATGCAAATCGGTGGTAGCACCGGCTTGCAGTTCTTCCGCCCTCCGTTGAAACCCGGCGGCGAGCACGCCGAAGCGCGAAATATCACGGTAGAAGGTTGCACGTTTATCGGCTCGACGGCGGCGGTGAGCTTTGTGGGGATAGACGGCGCAACCGTGCGATTCAACACCATCTACCGCCCGAAGCGATGGGCAATTCGCATTCTGCAAGAGACACGAGCCGAAGGCTTCGTGCCCTGCCGAAACGGACGTTTCACCGATAACCTGATCGTCTTCCGCACCGGCGAGTGGTATGAAGGAGGCGTTAATATCGGTCCCGCCACCGCTCCGACGACCTTTACTTTTGCACGCAACTGGTGGTATGGTGAAGATGCACCCGAACGAAGCAAACCCGCGCTTCCGGTGTCTGAAAAAGAGGGGGTGTACGGTGTGAACCCACGCCTGCGCGCACCGGAAAACGGCGACCTTTCGGTAGAGGCGGGTAGTCCGGCACACCGCGTGGGAGCACACGCTTTGCCGCCGCAGACTGAGGTGAGGTAGCGATGCCATCACGATTCAACGAAGCATTACTTGCACAGCGGTTCGGCGAAATTCGGGAGGTGAGAGACCTGCTGGAGACCTGCACTCGTCTCCCCGTCGAGCAGTTTGTATCTGACCGTGAGGCGGTTGATGCCGCGAAATACCGCTTGCTCACCGGTATCGAAGCCTGTGCGCAGGTGTGTAGCCACTTGCTATCACGTCTGACCGGGCAACCGCCGGATAGTATGCCTTTCTGCTTTCAAAAGCTTGCGGAACTGAATGTATTGCCTGCTGACCTCGCTAGCCGTCTGGTGCAAATGGCGCGATTCCGCAATCTGCTGGTTCACAGGTATCAGGTTATCGACAACGCGCAGGTGTATCAGATAATCCGTGACGGAATCGCTGATTGGGACGCATTTATAGAGAGCGTTCAGCAGTTTGTACGTGGAGGGACTTATGCGTAAGCACTTCACCGAAGCGGAGAAGAAACACATCCGACAGGTGCTGCACGAGCGGCTACTGCAGTGCGAGCAGGTGCGCTTCGCGTATCTGTTCGGCTCCTTTACACTGGAAGGCAGTTTTGAGGATATCGATGTCGCGGTGTATGTGACGCCGGACATCCTGCAGCATACGGATGCACTGACCCTGTCGTTCGATCTCGCAGACACCCTGGAGCAAGCGGTTGGGCTGCCGGTGGATGTGGTTGTTCTCAACACCGCGCCTTTGGCATTGCAATTCGAAGCGGCGCGCGGTGAACCGCTCATGGCTCGTTGTTGGGAGGAGCTTGCCGACTTTGCAGAGCAAGTTACCCTGCGCTGGTGGGATACGGAGGGACTGCGCTACGCAGCGATGCTGTGACCCGTTCACGGGATGAAACAGGAGGTGGACTGTATGCCACGCTTTCAGGAACCGCTATTTCCTCGTTCCAATCAGTACCAGCCCCGCCTGCACTCGGACAACGCGCTGGACTACTATCTGGTCGCAGCGCGTTCGATACAGGGTAGCGGAGACCCTGCACACCAACCGCCGAAGCCCGGAGACGTGCGCTGGATACAGCAGAACGAACGGGCGTTCCGCATCCTTCAGCAGGGGGTGAGCAAGCCATACCGCTGGGTGATAGAGTACAGGGTAGGTGACCCTCCTTTCCCCGATTTCGCCGCCCTGCGCAACCTGGCGCGTCTGGTCGCCGGGCGTATCCGTCTCGCCATCGCTACCAAAGACGGCATGGACGCTGTGCGAGACTGGCGCGTGGGGGTGCACATGGCGTGGGATATACAGGGTGATATGATGCTGAACTATCTTGTGGGCGTAGCAATGGAGGCAATGGTTCACGCTCCTATCGTCTCCGAGATGGACTTCTTCTCCTCAGCGGAGTGCAGGGCGATGGCGGATACCCTCATCCGCATGGAACGCAGCCCCGACCGTTTTCCGAGCGCTATAGAGGGTGAACGCGCTTTCGCGCTGCGCTGGCTGGATGAAATGCTACCGCCGGGCAAGCCCGAAATCCTGCTGGAAGTAGTGCGTACGGACTGGAACATGGACCCGCAAACGGGCAAGCCCACAGAACCAGAAGAGCCTGCGGAAGATGAAGAGGAGGAAAAGCTGCGGGCGGAAGAACGCCGGCAGTACGAGCGCCTGCGGCCGCAGATGCTTGCTATCGCTCAGTCGCCCACAGCCTACGAAGAGCTGAGAGCAAGCCTGCGTCGGGAGATCAATCGCTGGGCAGAGGAGTCTCTTCGCGTGTTGCGATTACCCTACGGCAGGCAGTTGCAAGCACTGCGCGAGCCAGCCTCCCGTGAGGATACTCCCTTCAGCTACTTTGCCGAACTCCTTCGCCCGATGAGAAGCCCCTTGCTCTCCGGTTACCTTACCAACCGTGCTCGTCGTCGGCTGATGCTGGTGCACCTGATGCTGCGCGTGTACCGCCTGCAGTACGGCAATTACCCCGATACCCTGCACACACTCAAGCTGGAGGAGCTGATTATAGACCCCTTCAGCGGCAGAGAGCTCGTCTACAAGCGCGAAGGCGAACGATACCGCCTGTACAGTGTGGGGCAGGACGGCAAGGACGACGGCGGTCACCGCCCGCAACCCGGCGAGCACCCTGTAGAGGGCGATGCCATCCCCCGTGACCTGTTCCTGACACGCGATGGATGGAGGTGAGTGTAGCAAAACCTGCAGTATAATAATCCTGTCATGCCCAATCAAACGCCGGAACAGAACGATGCGGAGTTGTACGTGTGGAGCGCATGGTTGCTGCGTGCGGGCAACGCAGTAAGCGTTGTACTGCTCGTGTTTGGCATCGCGCTTTCACTCTGGTATAGAAACCACATCGCACATCGTTCACACTCCCTGCTCACCGCCTGGCGAAGCCTGCTGCGGGGAGACCCCGCGGGCTTTCTGGAGGCAGGGCTACAAATCGTTATCCTGACGCCGATGCTGCTGTCCCTGGCGATCTGTTTGTACGCTATCGTCCGCAAGCAACGCTCTTTGCTGATACCGTCTCTGCTGGTGGTTGGAGGACTGGTGCTGAGCCTATGGATAGGTATCGCGTGGTAACCCTGCCCTCGTACGCGAAGGTGAACCTCACACTGGACGTGCGGGAGCGATTGCCCAACGGCTATCATCTGATTCAGACGGTGATGCAGCAAATCAGTCTGGCGGACGAGGTGACCGTGCGCCAGACCGGTGAGGAAGGCATTTGCATCGAGTGCTCCGACCCAGCTATCCCCTGCGACCAGACCAATCTGGCATGGCGTGCTGCCGAGCGGTTCTACGCCCGTCTGGGAGAATCTCCGCGCGTTACCATCACTCTGCGCAAGCAGATTCCAGCACAGGCGGGGCTGGGCGGGGGTAGCAGTAACGCAGCAACGACTCTGCGCGCGCTGAACATCCTGCATGGACAACCCTTCTCCCTGAAGGAGTTACAATCGCTGGCGATCTCGCTGGGGTCGGATGTGCCCTTCTTTCTGCACGGCGGCACCGCACTGGTAGAAGGGCTCGGCGAGGTAGTTACTCCTTTACCTGTGCCCGCCAGTTATCCACTGCTCATTGCGGTTCCCCCAGAGGGCATTTCCACCTCGTGGGCATATCAACGCATAGATGAGGAACGTGCCCTGACCACAGGCGAGGATCTGCCCCCGCCACGTACACCGGCGATGGTCAGTGCACTGCGGACGGGCCTGGACTGGCTGCCTCTGCTACACAACGACTTCGAGGCGGTGGTACTGCCGGAGTTCCCGGAAATACAGCGGGTAAAGCTGCTCATGATGTCCTCGGGCGCGCAGGCAGCCTTGCTATGCGGAAGTGGTTCCGGCATGATGGGCGTGTACCCCGACGAAGTAACAGCACATCGCGCTCTGCTACGGCTTCGGCGGACCGGCATTCGTGCGTGGCATTGCGTCTTCTGCTGGCGATAACAAAAAGCGGGGGTGCGCTGGGCGACGCACCCCCGTGCGGGCGGGAGGGGTCAGGCTGCTTTGGGCTGGGGTTTGCGGGCTAAGACCTCGAACTTCGGTTTGTAATCAGGACACTTGTACGACTTGGAGTACTCTTTCGGGTTCTCCGCCTCGCTGATGAAAATCTGTGCGTTCGTGACGGCACATCGCTCGTAGGTGCGGTCGTAGTTCCCGCAGTCGTAGCACCGACGCAACACCGTCCAGCACACGCTGCACCGCAGGCTTCCAATCAGCTCCACACGCCCGCACAACGGGCAGTGAATGTACACCTCGCGGAAGCCGTATTCCTTGTTCTGCAAAGCGGTGCGTACGCGCTGGTTAAACTGCTCCAGCTCGTGCTGCAGCTCGCCCGTAGTTGCCAGCAGCTGGTTCATCTGCTGGGTGTTGATGAACTCGATCACGCGCTCATCCAGCAGGTCTGACACAGCCGAACATGCCTTCTGCAGGTTCTTCAGGTGCTGGTCAGCGGTCTGTGGTTTGTAGGGTCGTTGTCGCTCGCGGTGCGCCCCCAGGTGTTTCAGCATCTCCTCGGTCACGTGCAGCGGCACACGCAGGAACGCCTCTTTCTTGTTGGGATACTCCTGAATAGCGTTAACGATTTTCTCCAGGTCGCCGATGGAGAGCTTCTCGTTGCGCACCTTCTCCACCAGACGCAGCTGCGTGCTGACCTCCTTGTTCAGAGGCAGTAGAGCGCGGGCGTGCCCTTCTGTGAATGCACCGCCGTTGCCGTTCACCGAAGAGGGCTTCATCAGCTCCTGCTGAATCACCTGCGGAAGCTCCAGCAGTTCCAGGTGACGGCGCAGGGTGCTCTCACTCACCCCCAGCGTGCGCGCCACCTGCTCCCAGCTCATCATCGTCAACAGCTTCTGGATTGCCTGTGCACGCTCGATGGGGTTGAGGTCTTCGCGCTGGAAGTTCTCCAGAAGCGCATCGGCAGCCGCTTCCTCGTCGCTCAGTTCGCGAACGATAGCGGGGATTTCGGTCAGCCCGGCCATCTGTGCCGCCCGATAGCGACGCTCACCCATCACGATTTCATAGCGTCCGTCAGCCGTCGGGCGCACCACAATCGGCTCCAGCACCCCGCGCTCCTTAATGGACTGCGCCAGCTCCTGCAGGCTTTCCTCATAGAAAGTCTGGCGAGGTTGATTCTTCCCAGCAATAATCTGCTCCAGCGGTATCATCTGCATGTCAGGCATCTCAGGAACTCCCTCCCTGTATCTCTTCACAGATTCCTTTCCGTACCCGCTGCAGGTGAAAACCCGTACCAATGCGGTTTTCCCGCTGTTCCCCTCTGTTCCACGCCTGCTTAAGCCGATAATAAGTTCAGAGAAGACGAGGCGACGTGCATGGAGCAACACTGTCCGCTCGATACCCTGCTTATTTGCGGGGTACCTGTCTTGCAATGGCGCGGCGCGATGAGCAGTTTCGCGTTGCGTCGCTGCCAGCAGATACTGCAGGCACTGGCGCACAACGGATACCGCGAAATCGTGCTGGACCTGCAACAGGCGGTCGCCGGCGCTCCGCGCGAGTGGCAACACTTGCTGAATGCGCTGGAGAAGATGCTCCCCGCGCATACCCGTGCGGAGGTGGTGCTACCGGCAGGTAACGCGCCTATGCACCACCTGAAGCGCATGCGGGTAGCACCGTCGGTAGCCCTCGCGCTGAGCCATATTACCCGAATGCCAGCAGCCAGTTTGCAGGCAGCCCTGACTACCCATGTGCGCTGGCAAGAAATCAGGGATGAGGAGTGAGAAGCATGGAGCAAAAGCAACCCACCGACCTGAAAGTGGTAAGGATTATCGACCCCTCGCTCTGCGTGGAGTGTCGTTTTGCATATATTGCTACCGTAGAACTGGTGGACGGCAGTCTCAAAGAGATGCTCTACTGCCGTCGTTTAGACTGCGATAACTGGGATTACACCGATTGGGATGAGCAAGAATGGCAAGAGCTGTGGGGAGAAGAAGCTGCGTAGCCACGCGCTACGACAACAGGGAACAACAGCTGCACACCTCAGCGATAGTGCAGCTGTTCCGTGAACTGCAGAGGGATTCAGCCGAGCAAACACTGTCTGCGATGGCGAAGATGGACCACTGCGAAGAGAGGCTATTTCGTGCAATCCATCGTTACCCTTCTATCTCCTCCACGACCTGAAGCACTCTGCCTACCGGATCGGGGTCCGCAGTGACCGAACGTCCGATGACCAGATAATCCGCTCCCGACCTCACCGCTTGAGATGGCGTCGCGACGCGCCTCTGGTCATCCGCACTGTCCCCTGCAACGCGGATACCGGGCGTGACAATCAAAAAGCCTTCGCCCAGCTGTCTGCGTACCGCCCTTGCCTCCTGTACCGACGCCACCACACCGTCCATGCCCGACTCCTTTGCCAGCGACGCCAGATGCATTACCTGATTCGCTGCCCCGCGCCGTGTGCCGACTTGCTCACGCAGTTCCCGCGAGGAGAGACTGGTCAGCACGGTTACCGCAATCAGCAAGGGTGGCTCGGAAACGGAATGCGCTGCCTCCACCGCCGCCTCCATCATAGCGCGTCCGCCGGAAGCGTGCACGTTCACCATCCACACGCCCATGCTTGTAATGGCACGCACCGCCCGCGCCACCGTGTTCGGGATGTCGTGCAGTTTGGCGTCGTAGAAAATTCGCTGTGCTCCTGCTTCGCGCAGGCGGTCAAAAATGCCGAAACCCGCTGCGTGCACCAGCTCCAGTCCCACCTTGAATCCGCCCACGTACGGCGATAGCAGCCGCACCCACCGAACCGCCTGCTCGACATCGGAGGTATCCAGCGCGATTAGAATTCGTTGCCGGGCTTGCATCGCCTCACCGTGCCCACGATATGCTTTATATCCTTCTCGCCCTGCTCGCGCAGGTACTGCTCTATCCCTTCCAGTACCTCCATGCTCGCGCGCGGGTTCACGTAGTTCGCCGTGCCCACCGCTACCGCCGACGCCCCCGCCAGCAGGAACTCCACCGCATCGGTCGCGTTCATGATACCGCCCATGCCGATAATAGGTACCTTCACTGTCTGCGCCACCCGCCACACCATGTACAGCGCGAGAGGCTTGATCGCCGGTCCGGACAGTCCGCCCGTGACGTTCGCCAGCTTGAATCGGCGCGTCCTGGCGTCAATCGCCGTGCCCACGAAGGTATTGACCAGGCTCAGGATGTCTGCTCCTCCGTCCACCGCTGCCTGTGCTGTCACGGTAATGTCCGTCACGTTGGGCGAGAGCTTCACAATCAACGGCAGGCGCGTGCGCTTGCGCACTCTGGACACTACCTCGCGCGTGGCTTCGGGGTCTACTCCGAAATGGATACCGCCCCTCTCCTGATTCGGGCAGGAGATGTTCATCTCCAGCGCGTGCACACCCTCTACCCCGTCCAGTCGCTCTGCGAGCTGTTCGAACTCCTCGTAGGAGTCGCCCGCGATGTTGACGATGACCGCGCATCGATAATGGCGCAGGAAGGGAAGTTTCTCACGAATGAACGCCTCCACGCCCACGTTCTGCAAGCCGATGGAGTTGAGGCATCCCGCCGCCGTTTCCACCATACGGGGCATCGGGTTGCCGGCGCGAGGGTGCAGGGTTGTGCCCTTCACCATGATGCCCCCAAGGCGGTTCAGGTCCACCAGGTCGGCGTACTCACTGCCGTAGCCGAATGTGCCCGAAGCCACCAGCACGGGGTTCTGCAGGCGCAGTGCCCCCAGCTGCACCGATAGATTAACTTCGCTCATCCCCACACCACCTCCGCCGCGTCGAAAATGGGACCGTCCACGCACGCTCGCTTGTAATCTGTGCCGTCGGCGGTGCGCACTTTCACCGCGCAGCCCAGACACACCCCCAGCCCGCACGGCATCAGCGTCTCCATCGATACCTGACAGAGCAGGTTGTGCTTCTGAGCGAACTTCGCTACCGCCTCCAGCATCGCGGTGGGTCCGCAGGTGTATATCTGACAGCGGTTACCGGACAACTCGCCTCGCTCGTGCAACGCCTTCAGCACATCGGTGACTTTGCCCTTCGCCCCCGCGCTACCGTCTTCGGTTACCGTCCACAGGCGAACGCCTAACTCCGCAAAGTGTTCCTGGCATATCAGCAGGTCCTGGCGGCGCGCTCCGTTGACCACCACCACCTGCTGATGTGGTACACCACTCTGAACCAGCTCCTCCGCCAGCAGGTACAGCGGCGGTGCGCCCACTCCACCTGCTACCAGCACGTGCAGTACCTCGTTTGCAGGCTGGGCTACGAGAAACCGATTCCCCAGCGGTCCCACCACGAACACGCTCTCCCCCGGCTTCTTGCTGGCAAGCATCTGGGTAAACGCGCCCCGCACCAGATAAACCACCGAGAAATTGCCGCGCTCGGGGAACCTGCGGAACACACTGAACGGTCGGCTGAATAACGGCTCGTAACCGCTTTGCACGCGCATCTGTACAAACTGCCCCGGCTGTGCGTGCAGGGCAACCGTCGGGCAATGGATTTCTATCTCAAACTGGTTGGTCGCTACCGGTCGGTTCGCAACCACCTCGCAATGCTCAGCGCAGCGCATGAAACACCTCGTTCGCGATTTCCCTTTGCCGATTCAGTCTACCCCAATCCGAATCCTGCAGGGACGGGACACGGATAAACACGGATGGGACGGACTGGCACAGATATTATCCGTGTGCTGCGTTATTCGGACGCAAGCAGGGTTCTCCCCCTGCTCTGGCAAAATATCCCACTGGCAAAGTACCATCGTGCCTCACAACAACCCGGAGAGGTGCTGCGATGAGTGCCCTCAACCCTGAAGAAGCACGGCGAATTTACACCCTCGCCCGCAAGGTGGTGCACCAGCATGGTACATGGGTTCCCCGCTCGGACATCAGCATGTACTGCGGCGCGTATCTGTATATCGAGCTCAAAGAGGATACCGGCAAGCTAACCATCCTCGCCTTCGATGAGAGCGGGCAACCCGTAGAGGAACCTGCTTTCATCGGTTATGCAGACGGCAGAGCCGACGCCTTCCATCCGGGCGAGTGGCAAACCCAGCTGCAACTGCTGGCGGAGGGAAAGGTGATGTAAAGGCAGGATTCGGGCTACAACACGCGAATCGCGGTAAAAGAAACACATCCTCATGCGAGGAAGGGGAGGGATAGAATCGATGTTACATCTGGCTTCGATGCTTGTGTCAACCTTGCTGTTCGCGCTCCTGTCGCTGTCTGCGTCGTGGGCGCAGTCATTGCAAGCGGGAGCCGCTCGGGTCAAGATAACCCCGGACAAATTACCCTATCTGGCAGGATACAGCGCAAACCGTCGCGCGGAAGAGGTGCACGACGACGTGTACGCCAGCGCGGTGGTTATTCAGGCTGGCGATACCAAAATGGCTATCGTCTCCTGCGATTTGATCGGGTTGCTGAACCCTGCGGTCAAGGATATTCGCAGTAAAGTCACCTCCGTGCCTGCAGAGAACATCATCATCGCTGCGACCCACACGCACAGCGGTCCCGATAGCATCGGCTTGTGGGGACAGCCGGAGCAAGGCGTGTCGGGCGTGGATAAAGAGTGGTACGCCCAGATGAAACAAAAGGTGGCGGACGCCATCGAGGAGGCGGCGAAAAACCTGCAGCCGGCGGTGCTGCGTGTTGCCGGTGCGGAAGGCGTGACGAGCGTCTCGCGCAACGTGCGCGTCGCGGAGATACTGGATACGTCCATCGCGGTGCTGCAGCTGCGCAACGCTAACGACAACAAAACCATCGCGACCATCGTGAACTACGCGGTGCACCCCGAGCTGATGAACATCCGCTCGCTCACATCCGACATCGTGCACTACATGCGCCAGACAATTGAGAGCACAGAAGGCGGCATCGCCCTCTTCCTGAACGGCGCACAGGGGGGTATGGTCACTGTGGACTCGCCCGGCAACGACTGGAAAGAGTGCGAGCGCGTGGGCAATGCGCTGGGGCAAGCCGCGCTCAACGCGCTGAGAAACGCCACTACTCTGAGAGAAGCCCCTCTTGCCGTTCAGCGAGCCGAGGTTAGCATCCCGCTGGAGAACGAGAGGTTCAAGCAGGCTGCGCAGGCAGGCATCTTCTCTGAGCCGGTGCTGCAGACCGACGAGGTCACTACCGAAGTGATGCACGTCACGCTGGGACCGGTGGAGATGGTCACCATCCCCGGCGAGGCTCTGCCCAATATCGGCTTCCAGCTCAAGCGACACATGAAGGGCAACCCCAAACTGGTCATCGGTCTGGCGAACGATGAGCTGGGTTATATCCTCACCGAGGCAGACTACGGACTGCAGCTGTACAGCTACGAAACCAGCATGAGCATCGGCGAGAAGGCGGGGCGCGTGGTTACCGATAAGCTCCTCGCTATGGCACAGCAGTCACCGCCTGTCACCGCAACATCTAAGGTGGCTGCTTTCTTTGATGCCCTGCCGTCGCGCTTCCGTCCCGAGCGGGCGCAGGGGGCGAAGGTAACGTACCGCTTCAACATCACCGGCGAAGGCGGCGGCGTGTGGGAAATCGTGATTGCCGACGGCAAGTGCACCATCCGCAAAGGCGCATCCGGTGTGCAGGTGGACGTCACCGTGAACACCAACGCCCAGACCTTCCTCGCTATTGTGGAGGGCAGGATGGCAGCTGACCAGGCTTACATGAACGGACAGCTGCTGGTGGATGGCGACCTGTTCCTTGCCCAGCGCATCGCCGATTTCTTCGCGTTCTAAACAAACGAAAAAGGGGCGGGACGGCGGCGCCCGACGTTCTCCACCGGCTCTTCCGCTGTCCCGCCCACCGCATCGGCTGCGTGGCGCGTAGCCATCTTTATCATAGGACATTCTGTCCAGCCCGATAGCTGTGTAAAATACGGTATTTTGAGAGGTTCAAGATTGCCCAGAGCGGTTGTCGTTCACAACGTGGTTAAAATGCACGCTGAGCCCAACGGCGATAGCGAGCAGGTGTCGCAAACGGTTCTCGGGCACACCCTGCTTCTTTCTGCACCGCCCGCCCCCGAAGAGAACTGGCTAAAGGTGCAAACCGATGACAACTACACGGGGTGGGTACGGGCGAAGCAGGTTCGTCTGCTGGGCGAGGACGAGGAATACCCCACGCAGGGACATGCTTACCGCGTAAACGCGCTGTGGGCGTTTGTGCGCGAGCAACCGGATATCCAGTCCCCACATCTTACCATCGCCCCGATGGGCGCATGGCTGGAAGGGCAGGAATGGCACGGCGATTGGCTGCACGTGCGCCTGCCCGACGGATGTGAAGGCTGGGTATCGGTGCAGGATGTGACCTCGCAATGGGTGGCGGTTACGCGCATCGGCTCGTTGCGGGTGGAGGGCATGGTGATTTCGCGGGGAGAGAGCACCGAGCGGTATGCGGTGCCTCGTGCAGGCTGGCAGAATGCGCTGGTGTACACTGCCAGACGATTGCTGGGCGTGCCTTACTTATGGGGAGGCAGCTCCACCTTTGGACTAGACTGCTCGGGATTCGTGCAGCTGGTGTATCGAATGTGCGGGCTGATTATCCCTCGTGACGCCGACCTGCAGGCACAGTTCGAGCGCACCATCGATGTACCCCTCTCCGACGCGCAATCGGGCGACCTTATCTTTTTCGCAGGCGGAAGCGACCCGCACCGGCGCACGATTACCCACGTGGGGATGGTCATCGACGGCGAGCATTTCATCCACTCCTCCGGCGGCGTGGGCGTGAACATCACCCGTCTGGACGAGCCGTATTACCGGTCTATTCTGTGGGGGGTCAGGAGAGTTGTTGACGCCTGAAACTAATCCTGTGCTACAAAGCGTACTATCTCCGCACCCGCACACCGAACCCAATATTATCCGGGCATAACAAAAGGGCACAGGGTGTTCCTGCGCCCTTCGTCTCTATCCCACTTCTGTGGTGGTTCTACGCTTTGCGCCGCCGCAGCAAAGGAAGCAAGCCGAGTGCGAACAGGCTCATCGTGGCGGGTTCGGGTACGACTGCCATGCGAATCACCATGTCGTTGTAGTCGCCGCCGAAGCCCTCGCCGCTGTTCGCGGGCTTATCCTCGATACCAATCCAGTAAACGCTCGGAGCCTCTTTGAACAGGGCAAAATGCTGGTGCTGTTGCTCTGACCCCACGTTCAACATAGACTGGGTGTAGTACTTCTTTCCGCCCGCGGTCTTGATATACAGACCGAAGTTTGTGGTGGGGGTGAACACGGTGGTAGAGCCTGCCCCAGCCGGACCGGGGAAGATAACCCCGCCGACAGAGGGGTTGCTCACGTCGTACCAACCCAGCTCGTTAATATTCGCGTAGCCTGCAACCTCAATATACAGCTTCACCGCCTGTGACAGGTTGCTGTTAAAGTAGAAGTTGAGGTCCGCGCTGCCACCGCTATAGCCCCACCAGGGCGGCGTGATGTTCGGGCTGGCGGGATGGCTGCTGAAGCTACCGGTCTTGCTCAGGAAGTAACCGATATTCTTCTGGTTCCCGTCCTGAGAGGTGTTGTCCCAGTAGGGGTTCCCATCCTGATTAGGCGCAGACCATGCCTGCCACCCAGCCCCTGCAGAGCCCACCACGTTGGTGGTTGCGCTGGCGGAGACAGTCAACGCCATCACCCCCGCCACCACGAGCAGGAGCCATCGAGAAACGCGTTTCTGCATGTGTACACTACCTCCTTAGAAATGTAGTCACCCTTATTAGATAGCAAAAAGTGGCGCAGATGGGCTTCGCAAAATACGGGGATTCCTGCCAAGAACAGGGAAAACAAGCAATAATACAGGGGAGACCGTGCGGCGCGTTGACTTCGCCCTGCCCTCTTTGATATACTGCTTAAGGATTTTGAGCACACAGGAGGTTCGCTTTCTTGATAGACACCAGCGATTTCCGTAACGGTCTACATATCATCGTAGATGGCGACATCTACACTATCATCGAATTCATGCACGTCAAGCCCGGTAAAGGCGGGGCATTTGTGCGCACCAAGCTGAAGAACGTGCGCACGGGTGCGGTGATAGATAAAACCTTCCGTGCCGGCGAACGCATGGAACAGGCGTTCCTGGAGCGCAAACCCATGCAGTTCCTGTACAATCAGGACGACGAATACTACCTGATGGACATGGACACGTACGACCAGATTATGGTGCGCCGCGAGCAGTTCGGCGATGGCATCAAGTACCTCAAAGAGAACATGGAGGTAACGGTGCTGATGCACGAAGGGCGTGTGGTCGGCGTGGAGATACCCTGGTTTGTGGAACTGCAGGTGGTGGAGACCGACCCCGGCGTGCGTGGAGATACCGCTTCTGGTGGCTCGAAGCCCGCTACGCTTGAAACCGGCGCGGTTGTGCGCGTGCCATTTCACATTAACGTGGGCGACATCATCAAGGTGGACACGCGGACAGACCAGTACCTGGAGCGCGTGAAAGCGCAGTAACTGGTGGAGAAAGGGGGCGAAGACATGGGTCGCCCGGTTCGTTCCTTTCGCGCCCGTAAGACCGCAGAAATGCTGCAGGACCTGCTGCAGCTTGTCGGTGTTGTATCAGCAGTGGGTGCGGTATTGGCAATCGCATACCTGCTCTGGGGCGTCTTTTCAGGGATGGTCAGTTCGTGGGCAACCCTGCCCCCTGCCGAACGTTTGCGTGTGGAGCAGAACGTGGATATTGCCGGGCGCGTGCTGTTGATAAGCACCGCCGCTGCCGCAGCGAGCTTCACCTTGTTGTACATTCAGGAGACCACTATCGGCTATATCTTTTTGCTACTGTCGGCTCTGCTGGCTCTGGGCGCGCCTCTGGGCATTATCCACCTCGCCCCACAAGGGCGGGAACCTACTCTTTTGCCCGCGGTGGTGGTGGCTTTCCAGCAGGCAGGGTTACTGTGCCTGGTGCCGGGCATTATCTTCGCGGTGCTGGATGTATGGATGCGCGTGACCTCCGGTTACTTCCGCGAGATGTTCAATCGCGCGAATCTGCAGTACGGTGCGAACGTAGCGCGAGAGAGCCAGCCGACCAACCGACTTCTCGGCAAGTGCTGGCAGTTGCCTTTTTGTCGTCCAAGCATTCGCAAGAGCTGCCCTATCTACCACGCCCGACGTGCCTGCTGGCGGGAGGGGGTGGGTTGCATGTGTGAAGAGCGTGTCATCCTGCAGGCGCTGGAGGGCAAAGGCGCGCCAAGCAGTGACCCTCGTCAGAACGTGCGCTTCATCCCGTACAACAGGCATCTCTCGGAAGAAGAGAAGCGTGAACGGTGCCGCAACTGCATCATCTACAACTACCGACAGCAGCAGAAGTATCAGGTTATCGCCCCTGTCGTGATAGTGGCTGCGGTCACCATCGTGGTGAACTACGCACAGCAAGCTCAACAGCTGCTATTTCAGGTGCTTCGTACGGTGGATAATTTCGTCGCCCGTTTCGCCTTTCTGCCTTCATCTGGTGAGGTGCAGTATATGAAGATCGAGTCGCTGGCGCGCTCCTCTGAATTCGTTGCGTGGATGATGATAGGCATCATCGCGGTGATATTTGTCAGTTACATCCTGCGTATTGTGGAATACTTTATCTTTCAGCTGAAGGTGTAGCCGATGGCACAGGCAGAAATGGAACGGATTGAGCGCCTGCTGAACCTGCTCCACCATAGCGACGCGAGCGAGCTGGAGGTGGAGACCAGTACATGGCGATTGCGGGTGCGCCGGCAAGTAACTGCCACGACGCCGGCAGTTCGCGAACCGATAGCGGAGCAGACTCCGTCGCCACCCGAGCCCGTTTCGGTATGGGTACGCTCGCCACTGGTGGGCTTCTTCCAGCCGCGCCCCAAGCCGCTGCAAGTGGGTGATGTGGTCAAGCAGGGTGAGGTCATGTGTTTGATTCGGGCGATGGGACTGATGAATGAAGTGCAAAGCCCTGTCAACGGGCGTGTTGCCGAGGTGCTGGTCGAAGAAGGCATCGCGGTGGAGTATGGTCAGCCTCTATATCGCCTGGTGGAGGAGGAAGGCGATGAAATACGGTCGTAACGCATGGAGCTTGATAGAGATACTGGTGGTGCTTGCCCTGCTGCTGATCCTGGCAATCTGGCTGCTACCGAAGTATACCGGCAGAGGCACCGAGCCGTCCGGTCAACCTCGCAAGACGCCTGAAAACGCGGCATTGGCGGTGCAATGCCGGAACAACCTGCAGCAGATTCGCCTCTCCATCCGTATGTCTCGCCCGACAGGCGAAGAGCCTTTACCTGCCTCTTTACAAGACCTGCGATTACCGGCGGAGATGCTGTACTGCCCGGTTAGCAAACAGCCCTACTGGTACGACCCCCAAACCGGGCGGGTACAGTGTCCTACTCCGTCGCACGAGGGATTTTGAGCATGTTTCAGAAGATACTGATTGCTAACCGAGGTGAGATCGCTCTGCGCATCATTCGTGCGTGCAAAGAGCTGGGTATAGCCACCGTTGCTGTCTACTC
>Ga0073929_1000236_pt1 | contig 85627 bp, 93 predicted proteins | sample DewCreD2012metaG_3_FD_76966 | JGI IMG/M metagenome (GOLD analysis project Ga0073929, IMG submission 76966) | Hot spring sediment bacterial and archeal communities from British Columbia, Canada, to study Microbial Dark Matter (Phase II) - Dewar... ... | reverse complement strand
CAAGGGCCCCTTGATGAAGGCGGCCCAGATGTTCGCCACGGTGCCGGACCTGCTGCCGCCCGAATTCGCCGCCGAGCTGGCCGAGTTGCAGACCAACGCGCCGGCCATGGGCTGGCCTTTCGTCCGCCGGCGGATGGCCGCCGAGCTGGGGCTGGACTGGACGTCCAGGTTTCAGAGCTTCGAGCACGAGGCCGCCGCCGCCGCGTCGCTGGGTCAGGTGCACCGCGCCGTCGCCCCCGACGGCCGCGCCCTGGCGGTGAAGCTGCAATATCCGGACATGCAGAGCGCGGTCGAAAGCGATCTGGGCCAACTTCGGAGCCTGTTTGGCCTGTTCAAGCGCATGGACGGCTCGATCGACCCGTCGGAGATGATCGTCGAGATCGGCGACCGGTTGCGCGAGGAACTGGACTACGAGCGCGAGGCCAAGTTGATGGCCCTGTATGGCGGCTTCTTCTCGGGCCGGGACGACATCCGCGTTCCGCAGCCCGTGCCGTCGCTATCGACCCGGCGGCTGCTCAGCATGACCCGGATGGACGGGCAGGGTCTGTTGGCCTTCAAGGACGCCCCGCAGGAGACCCGCGACCGCATCGCCGCCCTGCTGTTCGAAGCCTGGTGGAGCCCGATGACCCACCTGGGGATCATCCATGGCGATCCGCACCTGGGCAACTACACCTTCGGCGGACCCGAAGGCGGCGATGGAGCCGCGCACCTGAATCTGCTGGACTTCGGCTGCATCCGCATCTTCCCGCCGCGCTTCGTGGCCGGCGTGGTGCGGCTGTATCGCGCCCTGTCGAACGACGACCGCGCCGAGCAGGTCGAGGCCTATCGCAGCTGGGGCTTCGCCAACCTGAACGACGAGCTGGTCGACGTGCTGAACGTCTGGGCCCGCTTCATCTACGGCCCGTTGCTGGACGATCGCGTGCGCACCGTGGCCGACGACGTGCCGCCCGGCGAGTATGGCCGCCGCGAGGCGTTCAAGGTGCGCCAGGCGCTGAAGGAGAAGGGGCCGATCACCATCCCCCGCGAGTTCGTGTTCATGGACCGCGCCGCCATCGGCTTGGGCGCGGCTTTCCTGCATCTGGGCGCGCGGCATAACTGGAAGGCCCTGTTCGAAAAGTCGCTGGAGGGCTTCTCGGAAGAGGGGCTGGCCAGGCGGCAGGCGGCGGTGTTGAGCGCTGCGGGGGTTTCCTAGCGGCGGGCTCTCTGCGTGATCCTCGTCCTTCGACAAGCTCAGGATGAGGATCAATTGGAAATCGGCTGACTAGGAAACCTCATCCTGAGCTTGTCGAAGGACGAGGTTTCCGGGCCAAGATGGAATGACCATGACCCCTCGCACCCTCAAGCGCCTCCACCCCGCCCAGCGCGACGACATCGGCGACCTGACGACCCGTCGCCCGCTGCCCGGCCCGGCGATCTCGCAGCTGGATCCGTTCCTGTTCCTCAACCACCACGGGCCGCAGGTCTATCCGCCCCACAATCGTGGCCTGCCGTTCGGGCCGCATCCGCATCGCGGTTTCGAGACGGTGACCTTCATCCTGGACGGCGAACTGTCGCACCTCGACAGCGGAGGCCATGAGAGCGTCATCGGTCCCGGCGGGGTGCAGTGGATGACCGCCGGCCGCGGCCTGGTGCACGCCGAGCTCTCGCCGGCCAGCTTCAAGCAAGCGGGAGGGCCTCTGGAAATCCTGCAGCTGTGGGTCAACCTGCCCAGCCGCCTGAAGATGACCACGCCGAACTATCTGGGCCTGCAGGGCGCGGAGATTCCCAAGGTCGAGACGGCCAAAGGAGAGATGGGCGGGGCGACCATCGAGGTCGTCTCGGGCGAGGTCGCGGGCGTGAGCGGCCCGTTCCCGTCGCTGATCGGCATCGAGATGAGCGTCGTGCGCCTGTCGCCCGGCGGGGCCGTGAACCTGCCGGCGGCGCGGGGCAGGGCGGTGTTCCTGTACGTGGTCTCGGGCCAGATCGTGGTCGGCGGCCAGCCGGCTCCGAAGTGGAATCTGGTCGAGCTGAACGACGACGGCGACGCCGTGGCCTTCGATGCGCCGACCGGGGCGGTGGTCCTGCTGGGCCATGCCGACCCGATCGGCGAACCGGTCGTCGCTCACGGGCCGTTCGTGATGAACACCCGCGAGGAGATCATCCAGGCGATCGACGACTACAACGCCGGGACGTTCGGGAACGTACCGGGATAGGGGGCGTCTACTCGCGATAGTCCTCCAACAACCCCTCCAGTCGCCGTTGCTCGGGCTTCAGCACCTTGAAGAACCGCAGCGCGTTCCAGCCGACGCTGGCGCCCAGGGCGACGCCGAACACCAGCAGCATCTGCCACATGTTCCGATCGGTGGTCTTGCCGACCTCGTTCAGCTGAACCACGCTGAACAGCAGGGGGACAATGAACACCGGCAGGCTCATCCAGAAGATCCGGTAGTTGATCCGCGCCCGGCGGTTGGCCGCCAGCATGGCCTCCAGGGTCTGGCGGACCGGCGAGCCGTCGCGCGGCGCGCGCTTGGCCGTGACGGCGGCGATCATCACCGCCGCCAGCACGGTCCAGCAGACGCCTAGCATGGCCAGGGCCCCCCATTCGCGGGTCAGGTCGGTCTGGCCGGCCAGGATCGAGCGAACGGCGATCACCGTGAACAGGGTCATGGCGGCGACGGGGGTCGCCAGAAACAGGATCTCGCCGCGGCGGCGGGCTTTCAGCGCGTGCATCAGTTGCTCCATCAAATAGGCCTGGGCCTGTTGGTCGGGGGTGTTGGCCTGGGAGCGCCAGGCCTGTTCGAGACGCTCAAACTCCATCGTCGCGCTCCTCCACGAGGTCGGTGAGACGGCGGCGGACACGGCTGAGCCGCGCGCCGACATTGGTTTCGCTCAGACCGTGCAACCGGGCGATCTGGGCGTAGGGCTGGCCGTCCAGCGACAGCAGGATCAGCGAGCGATCCAGCGGCGGCAGGGTGCGGATGGCGTTGTAGAGCCGGTCCAGCAGGCTGGTCTCCGGCGCGTGGTCCGCTGTCAGCCGCAGGGCCATTTCCGCCTCGATCGCCTCGCGCCGCCGCCGGCGGCGGTTCTCGCCGCGCTTCCAGGTCAGGGCGGTGTTGTGGGCGACGCGGTAGACGAAGGTCGCATCGGCGCTTTCGGCCCGGAATCGCGGACGGGCCCGCCACACCGCCAGCATCAGCTCCTGCATCAGGTCGTGCTGGTCGGCGGGCTCGGCGAAGCCGCGGGCCACCCGGCGCAGGGCGCCCAGGTGCGGCGCCAGCCATGCCGCGAAAGCCTCGTCCCCCTGCCGTCCAGCGCCCATGGTTCACCCCGTTTTCGCAAGGTTAGACGCCGGCGACCGCGCCGTCCTTACAAGGCCCCTGAAACTTCGCGCGCGTAATGCTTGCCACGCTTCAAACGCTTGTTAGACTTCACCCATGTCCGACGATCTCACAGACGCCCAGGCCGCCGCCATTCCCGAGGGCTACAGCCAGTTGAACTGGTCGCGCGGTTTCGGCCGCCAGATCGGCCCGCTGTACGAACACCGCGCCGGCCCGGGCGACGCGACCCTGGGTTTCCGGGTCGAGGAGCACCACACCAACGGCCTGGGCAATTGCCACGGCGGCATGCTGATGAGCTTCGCCGACATGGCCTGGGGGCGGATCATCTCGCTGCGGAAGTCCTACAGCTGGGTCACGGTGCGGCTGAACTGCGACTTCCTCTCGGGCGCCCAACTGGGCGACTTCGTGGAAGGCCGGGGCGAGCTGATCTCCGAGCAGGACCTGGTGTTCACCGTGCGCGGCCGCATCTGGGCCGGCGAGCGGACCCTGATGACTGGCACAGGCATCTTCAAGGCCCTGTCGCCCCGGACGCCCCGTCCGGGCGAGGTCGCTTTCAAAGAGAAGGCCTGAGCATGGCCGACGACCGTCCCGCGCCCACCTCGTTGCTGGGTCCGTTCAACGGCGAAAAGCCGATGGCTCCCGCCTGGTTCGAAGCGGCGATCGCCGTCGAGCCCGACCGCTCGCGCATCACGGTCGAGGGCGCGGAGATCGAACTGCTGACCTGGGGGGCGGTGGGCAAGCCCGGTCTGCTGTTCCTGCACGGCAACGGCGCCCACGCCGACTGGTGGAGCTTCATCGCCCCGTTTTTCGCGGCTGACTGGCGCTGCGCGGCGATCTCGTGGTCGGGCATGGGCGGCTCGGACTGGCGGCCGGCCTATTCGGCCCAGTCGTTCTCCGCCGAGATCTTCGCGGCGGTCGAGGCGGCGGGGCTGGAGGCGGGCGGCGTGAAGCCGATCCTGGTCGGCCACTCGTTCGGCGGCTTCCCCACCCTCTATTGCGGCGTCGAGCACGCCGATCGGCTGCGCGGGATCGTCATGGTCGACAGCAGCATCCAGCCGCCCGAGAAGCGCTGGCGCGGCCCTCCCACCCGAACCGACCCCGCCAACCGGGTCTATCCGACCCTGACGGCGGCCCTGAGCCGCTTCCGCCTGGCCCCGCCGCAGGGGTGCGAGAACCTCTACATCGCCGACCACATCGCCCGGGGCTCGCTGAAGGAGGTGGAGGGCGGCTGGACCTGGAAGTTCGACCCGGCCATCTGGCAGCGGTTCTCGATGCCGGACCTGGGCCTGCTGCTGCCGCGCATCGCCTGCCCGGCGGCGCTGATGTGGGGTGAGCGCTCGGCCCTGATGAGCCAGGAAACGCTGGACTACATGTTCGGCGAGATGCCCGACACCGTCCTGCGCGTCGCCATTCCCGACGCGGACCACCACGTGATGGTCGATCAGCCGCTGGCCTTCGTTGCCGGCCTGCGAGGGCTGCTGGCGGGGTGGGGGTAGGATCGCCTACCGCTATCCTCCCGGATCTGCGCGCTCCGCGCTTGTCCGGGATGACAACCGATTTTGAAGCGACTTCCTCAATCCTGATCGAGCGGGCGGCCGTCGCGTTCCTTCAGGTCTTTCAGCAAGGTCCGCATGGCCCAGCCCATGGCCTTGGCGATATCCTGTCCGCCCAGGCCCCAGTGGTCGCGCATCTCCAGCCAGGGCGTGGTGTGCAGCACCTGCAGCACGGCCGTGGCCAGCTTCTGGTCCTCCGGCGCCAGAGCCTTGACCGCCTCGGCCGCGGCGGCGGTGTAGCTGGCCACCCGCCTGACGTTCTGCGAACGCCGCACGGCGCGGCCCTGCGGCGTGGAGCGCACCAGGGTGGCCAGCGGCGCGATCCTGTCGAAACCCGTATAGATCGGCTCCAGCGAATTCAGCATCTCGGCTTCCGAGCGCGGGAAGGTCACCTCCGGCCCGGCCAGGCCCGTGACGCGGTCCCAGGCCGACTGCATCAGGGCCTCTCGGTCGGGGAAGTAGCGATAGACCGTGCGGCGCCCGACGCTTGCCCGCTCGGCGATGACATCGTGGTTCAGGTCGGCCACCCCTTCGGCCAGTAGTTCGATCAGGGCGTCGGTGATGCGCGCGCGCACCTCATCCTTCTTGGCGTCGCGAACGCGAGTCGGGGCGGCGTCTGTCATGGCCTCTGCTAGAAGTTGGCACAAAAAATGTCAAATTATCGTTGACACAATTTGTGCCATTTTCTATGACCCCGCCACGAACAGGGGAAACCGATGTTATTTCACATGTCGATCGCGGCGAACGATCCGCGCCACGTCGCCGGCGTCATCGCCGAATTCTGGGGCGGAGAAGCCCTGCCATTCCCGCCGGTCAGCGACGACGGCTGGATCGTGATGGCCGGCGACGACCGCGGCAGCGCTCTGGAGGTCTATCCCGCCGACACCGTGCTGCGCGAAGCGGCGGGCGACGCCGACGCCTATGGCGAGGCCCTGGGCAAGGACGTCTTCACGCCCACCCACTGCGCCCTGGCCACCAGCCTGGACCGTGACGCGGTGCTGGCCATCGCCGCCCGCGAAGGCTGGCCGGCCAAGTACCGCAAGCGCGGCGGCATGTTCGGCGTGATCGAGCTGTGGATCGAGGGCCGTCAGATGATGGAGCTGCTGACGCCGGAGATGCAGGACGAATACCGCTCGTCCATGACCATCGCCAACTGGCGGGCCATGCTCGCGGCGGGGCCGCCGCCGGTGGGTTGAGGGGCCGCTGTGACTCAGCTCGCATCGGCGTATTCATTTTACAACACCGTCATTCCGGGCCTCGTGCCCGGAACCCCTGGTTCAACTGACGGTGAAGCACGTTGGCGCGCTGGCGCGCCACACCCCCGCACTTGCGGCGGATAGAGGGGTTCCGGGCACAAGGCCCGGAATGGCGGATGAAGGGGAGGGGCTGGATGACAACATCACAAGCGCCCGCTAAGCCCGTCGCATGGACGAACCACAGCACCCCGGCCCCGTTCTCGTCTACGCGCCCGATCGCGGGATCGGCGACCTGATGTGGCACCTGCCGACCTTCCGGGCCATCGCCGCCCAGGCGCCCGAGGGTCAGGTGGTGCTGGCCGCCCGGCCGTCCAGCCGCGCCGCCGAGGTGCTGGCGGTCGAGCCGACGATCAGCAAGGTGATCTATGCCCGCCATTTCACCGGAACGCTGAAAGGCTTTTCCGAAGTCGCCGACTTCTGGCGGATCTGCCGCGAGGTGAAGCCGCGCGCCGTCTGGATCCTGGAGAAGATCGGCCGTCCGGCCCAGGCCGCCTGGCTGGCCGGCGTGCCCGAGCGGCGGGGCTTTGGCCTGGGGCACAAGAGTCAGGAGCAGTGGTTGCAGGGGCCATTCCTGCCCAAGTCCATGCGTCCGGCTCATCGGCTGGACAAGCTGGCGGCCTTCGAGGCGCTGCACGGCCTGAAGGTCGAGAGCCGCGAGCCCGGCCTGCTGCTGGATCCCAAGGCCGTGGCCGCCGTGAAGGACCGGTTCGGCGACCGGCCCGGTCCGTGGCTGGTGCTGGGCGTCGGGGCCAGCGAGCCCCCGCGGACCTGGCCCGTCGAACGGTTCGCCGCCGTTTCGCAAGCCTTGGCCGACCTGTTCCCGACTGTGTTCTGGCTGGGCGGACCCAATGACGCGCCTCGGATCCGGGTGACCGTCGAGGCCCTGCCCTCGGGCCGCGACATCCTGGCCTGCGACCTGCCGCTGGACCAGGCCGCCGCCCTGATCGCCCTGTCGGCCGGGTTCCTGGGCAACGACTCCGGACCGCTGAACGTCGCCGCCTCGGTGGGCCGTCCGGCCATCGGGCTGATGGGCTCCAGCCCCGTGCCGGCCTATTCGCGCTGGCTGACTCGGCTCGACGGCGGGGAAGGGCGGATCGCCGACATTTCGATCGACGAGGCCGTCAGCGCTGTTCGAACGCGGTTCACCGACGAGGCCTGGGCCAACCGCGACATCCCGGCGGCTTGAGCCGACGCCCCGCACGTTGTAGGCAGCGTGGCGTTTTTAATTCCACCTAGGAAACAGACATGGCCGGCGACTACCAACGCGGTGAAATGGACATCCAAGAGCAGTCCGCGACCTTCGAAGCCTTTGGCAAGATGACCAAGTGGGGTTCGCTGGCCGTCGCCGTCCTGCTGCTGACCATCACCCTGTGGTTCTGCACCTCGGCCGGCTTCATCGGCGGCGTGATTCCGGGCGTCGTGCTGGCCGTGCTGGGCGTGTTCTATCTGCGCGAAAAGCCCGCCTCCAGCCACTGACACCGGTGGACATCGGTATTTTTTTGCCCATGACGCGAGCGTAAGGCTCGACATCGGGCAAGAACATCCCCTAGAGAGACGCGCAAGCTCGTCGGAGCAAGCAGCGTCCTTGGGAGGGGTATGCCGATGGCCGTTATCGCCGTCACGAAAGAGACCCGCGGTGGTGAAACCCGGGTCGCGGCCACGCCCGAGACCGTCAAGAAACTGGCCGCGGCCGGCTGGTCGGTCGTCGTGCAGGCCGGGGCGGGAATCGCGGCCTCGTATCCTGACGCCGACTACGAGGCGGCCGGGGCCAAGCTGGCCAAGACGGCGAAGGAAGCCCTGACGAACGCCGACGTCCTGTTCAAGGTCCGCGCGCCCGAAGCCGCCGAGATCGCCGCTCTCAAGAAGGGCGCGATTGTCGCGGCCGCGCTCAATCCGCACCAGGACAAGGACACGCTGAACGCCCTGGCCAAGGCCGGCGCCAGCGCCCTGGCGATGGAGTTCATCCCGCGCATCACCCGGGCCCAGGTGATGGACATGCTGTCTTCGCAGGCCAACCTCGCCGGCTATCGGGCCGTGATCGAGGCGGCCGAGGCCTATGGCAAGGCCCTGCCGATGATGATGACCGCCGCCGGCACGATCGCCGCGGCCAAGGTGTTCATCATGGGCGTGGGCGTGGCCGGGCTGCAGGCCATCGCCACCGCCCGCCGCCTGGGCGCGGTGGTCACCGCCACCGACGTGCGTCCGGCCACCAAGGAGCAGGTCGAGTCGCTGGGCGCGAAATTCCTGGCCGTCGAGGACGAAGAGTTCAAGAACGCCCAGACCGCCGGCGGCTACGCCAAGGAAATGAGCAAGGAATACCAGGCCAAGCAGGCCGAGCTGGTCTCCTCGCACATCGCCAAGCAGGACATCGTCATCACCACGGCCCTGATCCCCGGCCGCCCGGCGCCCAAGCTGGTCTCGGCCGAGCAGGTCGCCTCGATGAAGCCGGGTTCGGTGATCGTCGACCTGGCCATCGAGGCCGGCGGCAATGTGGTCGGCGCCCAGCTGGGCGAGACGGCGGTCACCGCCAATGGCGTCAAGATCCTGGGCATTCCCAACCTGCCAGGCCGCATCGCCACCGACGCCTCGGCGCTCTACGCCCGCAACCTGTTCGCCCTGTCGGGCCTGTTCCTGAACAAGGAAGGCGCCTTCGCCCCCGACTTCGAGGACGAGATCCTGAAGGCGGCCCTGGTGACCCAGGGCGGGGCTGTGGTGCATCCGAGCCTGCAGGGATGAGACACGCCGCCCTGGCTTTCGGCGTCTCGGCCGTTCTGCTCGGCGTCGCGACTTCGGCGGTCGCCCAGCAGAACGCGTGCGTGCAGGCCTATGGGGACAAGCTCGCCGTCGCGCAGGTCGAGGTTTCGATCGGCGACGGCCTGATCCCGGTCAATAGCGACGTCCAGGCCGTGGCCTATCTGGCCAAGCAGGCGCCCGCCGACCAGAAGGCCCGCTTCGAACGCTTCGTCGCCGGCCGCAAGATGTCCGACGACCTCGCGGCTGAGCGGCTGGCCGAGTTCTTCGCCACCGAAAACATCGCCGACCGCCTGAAGGGCGACGGGACCGCGTCGCGACGCGTCCGCTTGTCGATCACGATCGACAAGGCCAAGTTCCCCGTGGCGAAGATGCCGCTGGCGCCGGCCATGCCGATCCTGAACCCGAGCATGAGCGGCGACTTCAAGATTCAGGACGCGACCTCTGGCGCGGTGCTCTGCGAAGGCCGCATCATCGACAGCGTCAGCTTTGTCCCGGACATGCGCGAGGCCAAGAAACGTAACGCGCTCAAGGTATTGAACTTCGGCCGCGACGACCATCTGCAGGTGCTGGCCGGCGCCGGCAACGGACTGGCCCGCGACGTCCAGGCGCTACTCCAGGACCCGTCGCCGGGCCGCATGAGCGTCCAGCGGATCGAAGGTGTCGAGGTCCAGCAAGCCACGTTCGAAATCCGGGTCCCGCAACCCGCCACTCATCAGGAGTCCTGATCATGGAAGCCGTCGACCCCACCGTGTTCCGCCTGGCGATCTTCGTGCTCGCCATCTTCGTCGGTTATTACGTCGTGTGGAGCGTGACACCCGCCCTGCACACCCCGCTGATGGCCGTGACCAACGCCATCTCGTCGGTGATCATCGTCGGCGCGCTCCTGGCCGCCGCTGCGCACGGCGCCGACGCGGGGCTGGATGGCGGCACGGTCGCCGCCTCGACCTGGATCTCCAAGGGGGCCGGCGCGATCGCCGCCGCCTTCGCCGCGGTCAACATCTTCGGCGGCTTCCTGGTCACCAACCGGATGCTGGCCATGTACAAGAAGAAAGAGAAGAAATAGGCGCGAAGGCAGCGGGAGCCTTCGGGCATGTTCAGCGCCATCAAGCGCATGGCCGGCAGGACCGACGCCCTCAAGCGCATCGCGCTGGAGCGGTGGTGGGACGAGCTGCGCGCCTCGCCCCGGGCTCAGGAGCCCGGGCGGTTGATCGCCCATGGCCGCAAGACCTACAGCCAGAACGACGAGGACGGCATCGTTCTCGAAATCTTCAACCGCATCGGCGAGGGCGACCGGCGTTTCATTGAGTTCGGCGTCCAGGCCGGGGTGGAGTGCAACACCGCCCTGTTGCTGATGGCCGGCTGGAGCGGCCTGTGGCTGGACGGCTCGGACAAGTATGTCGAGGCCGCCAAGGGTCACCACGCCGTGGCCGTGGGCCAGGGCCGGCTGACCGTCCAGAAGGCCTTCGTCACGGCCGACAACATCGACGGCCTGCTGGGCCCCTGGGCCGGCGGGACCGCCGAGGCGCCGGCCAGCGTCGACCTGCTGTCGATCGACATCGACGGCAACGACTACTGGATCTGGGACGCCATCACCGCCGTACGGCCGCGCGTCGTGATCATCGAATACAACGCCGCCTATCCGCCGCCCGTCGCCTTCGTGGCCGAATACAAGGCCGACCGGGTTTGGGATGGCGGTAACTATCACAGCGCCAGCCTGACCAGCCTGGAGGCCTTGGGCCGCGCCAAGGGCTACGCCCTGGTCGGCTGCAATCTGTCCGGCGCCAACGCCTTCTTCGTGCGCGAGGACGAGTTGGTCGGTCCTGACGGACAGCCCCGCTTCGCCGCGCCCTACACGGCCGCCAACCACTACGAGCCGCCGCGCTACGACCTCTCCGGCCTGCCTTCGGGCCATCCGCCACGGTTCGGCGTCAACGCCGCGCCGACGCTTTCCTCTTCGCCGCTCTTGGGGGCCAAGACCTGACATGAACGCCAATCTCGCCGCCATCCTCTACATCGTCTCGGGGGTTCTCTTCATCCTGGCGCTGCGTGGGCTGTCCAGCCCGGTGACCAGCCAGGCGGGCAACCGCAACGGCATGATCGGCATGGCTATCGCCGTGCTGACCACCCTGGCCACCCTCTGGAAACAGGGCGCGCTGGCCCCCGTGACCATCGGCCTGATCCTGGGCGGGATCGCGGTCGGCGGCACGGTGGGGGCGGTGATCGCCCGCAAGGTGGCCATGACCTCGATGCCGCAGCTGGTGGCGGCGTTCCACAGCCTGGTCGGCATGGCCGCTTGTCTGGTGGCCGTGGCGGCGATCTACACCCCGGCGGCCTACGGCATCGTCGGCCCCGACGGCCACGTGCACCTCAACAGCCTGATTGAGCTGTCGCTGGGCCTGGCGATCGGCGCGATCACCTTCACCGGTTCGGTCATCGCCTTCGCCAAGCTGAACGGCAACATGGGCGGCGCGCCGATCCTGCTGCCGGCTCGCCACCTGCTGAACATCGCCCTGGCCCTGGGCATCGTCGCCCTGATCGTGGTGCTGGTGATGAGCGGCGGCTCGGCGATCTGGGCGTTCTGGGGGATCTTCGCCCTGGCCCTGATCGTCGGCATCACCCTGATCATCCCGATCGGCGGGGCCGACATGCCGGTCGTGGTGTCGATGCTGAACAGCTATTCGGGCTGGGCGGCGGCGGCCCTGGGCTTCACCCTGGAAAACACCACCCTGATCATCACCGGCGCGCTTGTCGGCTCTTCGGGCGCGATCCTGTCCTACATCATGTGCAAGGCGATGAACCGCAGCTTCATCTCGGTGATCCTGGGCGGCTTCGGCGCCGCCGACGCCGTGGCGGGCCCGGGCGGCAAGGTCGAGACGCGTCCCGTCAAGCAGGGCAGCGCCGACGACGCGGCCTTCATCATGAAGAACGCCAGCAAGGTGATCATCGTCCCCGGCTACGGCATGGCCGTCTCGCAAGCCCAGCACATCCTCCGGGAGATGGGCGACAAGCTGAAGGAAGAGGGCGTGGAGGTGAAGTACGCCATCCACCCCGTCGCCGGCCGTATGCCCGGCCACATGAACGTGCTGCTGGCCGAGGCCAACGTCCCCTATGACGAGGTGTTCGAGCTGGAGGACATCAACAGCGAGTTCTCCACCGCCGACGTGGCCTTCGTGATCGGCGCCAACGACGTCACCAACCCGGCCGCCAAGACCGACCCCACCAGCGCCATCTACGGAATGCCGATCCTCGACGTCGAAAAGGCCCGCACCGTGCTGTTCATCAAGCGCGGCATGAGCTCGGGCTATGCCGGCGTCGAGAACGAACTGTTCTTCCGCGACAACACCATGATGCTGTTCGGCGACGCCAAGAAGATGGTCGAGGGGATCGTGAAGGGGCTGTAGGGCCTGGGATCCATCGACCTAAAAGAAGGAGGCCCCGGACGTTCCCGTCCGGGGCCTTTTGCTTGTCTGGATCATGCGGTCGCTCAGCGGGCGGCGATTGCGACCGGGGTGGCGCGGGCGGCCGTCTGCAGGCCTTCACGCTGGGTCTTGGACAGTTGCGACGCGGCTTGCTTGCGAACAGAGGCCTTGCAGCCGGCGATCGTGAAGTCACCACCGGGATTGTTGCGGGCCAGGTCGCGGCAGACGCTATCCGCCGCGGCGTCGATGCGCCCCGTGAACTCGGCGGCGTGGGCGGGGTTGGAGAGGTTCAGGCCGACCAGCGACACCGTGGCGGTGGGCTCGGCGGCGTGGGCGTTTTGCAGCAGGCCCAGGGCGGGCACGGCGGCCAGGGTGAGGGTGGCCACGGTGGTCAGGCTGGTCATGAACTTGCGCATTTGGAGTGTCCCTTTGGTTGATGTCGTTGGCGCGTCCCTGCGCCCCATGTCCAAAGATATACTCTCGGCTTCTCCTGAATACTCGTTACGTCTCCTTCATGACATGTAATTAAAGAAATGTACTGGAAGTAATGTTCTGAAATTCCTGTAATGTGGGGGAAGATTATCTGCCCGCTGATCAAGGTCATGCTTTACCAATGGTTAAGCTGCGCCGCCTTTTTGCCTCAAGGGCGCGGCATAGAGCGCACCTTCACCATCCCGAAAGGTCACCTGTGGGATGGGAGCGCGCTTCGGCGCGGTCTCCTTGAGTGACCGACCGTCTGTGAGGATCACTCTTGGCGTCACGAGCCCTGACCGCAACGTCGTCTCCCTATTCGCTGGTCGCGTTCACCGCCCTGGGCGGCGCGATCGTGGTCTGGGGCATGATCAACGCCGTCACGGCCGTGGGCGCGATGAACGACGGTCTGGACAAGCCCGCGCCGGCTCCGACGGCGGCGCCCGTCACGCAGCCCGCCCCGCCGCCCCCGCCGCCGCCCGCCTTCGTGTTCGACGCGCCCTTGCCGGGCCGCGTGATCAATTCGCCGTTCGGCCTGCGCCAGATGCCCTGGGAGGAGAACGGCCGCCTGCATGAAGGCGTCGATATCGCCGCCCCGGCCGGCGCGCCCGTCCATGTGGTGACCGACGGCGTCGTCATGCGCAGCGGCGTCAGCGGCACGTACGGCCGGTTCGTCGAGGTGGGCCACAAGGACGGCTTCCGCACCCTCTACGCCCATCTGGGGCGCGACGCGGGCCTGAAGCGCGGGGCCTATGTCAAGCGCGGGGCCACGGTCGCGTATGTGGGCAGCAGCGGCCGCTCGACCGGCTCGCACCTGCATTTCGAACTGCGCAACAAGGCCGGCAAGCCCCTGAACCCGGCGCTGTTCATGGGCAAGACCTTCGCCGAGAAGAGCGACCTGCCGCTGACGGCGGCCGCGCGCGTGGGCCGCAAGGTGCATCTGGCCCAGGTGTCCAGGTGGCCCGAGGGCGTGAAGGGCAAGATGGCCGCCAACGGCGAGGGCGTGGTCACCCGCGTCAAGGGCGGCCGCATCCGTACCCGGATCAATGTCGTCGATGGCTAGGATCGCGCCAGACCAGGCGCCGCAACGCATTTAGGCGGGACGGTCACTCGACGGCCATGCTTGCTCGGCTAGAGTGGCCGAATGCTCAGACACGTCGGACGCGCCCTTGCTGGTTTCGCTCTTCTCATCCTCTCGTTCGTCGCCGTGGGCGGCTTGATGTCGGCCGCGGGCCATCCCAAGCCGCGTGGGACCATGGTGGGCATCGGCGAAGGGCGCAGCCTCCGGCTGGTCTGCGAAGGGCCCGCCCAGGGCGCGACGGGCGACCGTCCGACCGTCTGGCTTGAGGCGGGCGCCTTCGGCTTCGCCGCCGACTGGGGCGCCGCCCAGGAAGCCCTGGGCGCCGCGGGCTGGCGGTCCTGCGCCTATGATCGGGCCGGCATGGGCTTTTCGCCGCCCGGACCGGCGCCACGCGACGGCCTGGCCATCGTCACCGATTTCGAGAAGCTGGTCGCCGCCTCGGGCGAGCGGGGACCGTTCATCCTGGTGGGCCACTCGATGGCCGGCCTGCGCCTGCGGGAATATGCCGGACGAAATCCGGACAAGGTGGCGGGGCTGGTGCTGGTCGACGCCGCCGTGGCCGACGCGGCCGAGCTCGAGGCGTTCAAGCCGTTCATCGAGGCCTTCGCCACCGCGTCGCGCTGGGCGGCGCGCGGCGCGTCGATCGGGCTCTACAAGCCGCTGATCTATACCGGCCTGGGCGACAAGATCGGCTTGCCGCCGGCCGCCAAGGCCGAGAAGCGCTGGGCCTTCGCCAACGGCCGCCACAACCGCACCGCCGCCGCCGAGGTGGGCCAATGGTCCTTGGCCGCCCAGCAGGCTCTGGCCCAGCCGGCCTTTGATCCGGCGTGGCCGGTGGCCGTGGTGACGGCGGGGCCGGTCAAGGGGCGTGAGCGGCGCAAGGCGATGCAGGTCACCCCCGCCGAGCGCTCCCGGCACGGCTATGTCGATCACGTGGAGGCGGCGAGCCACACGCGGCTGCTGGGCGAGCAGTTCGCCGGCCATATCGTCAAGGCGGTGGCGTTCGTGGCGGGGGCGGGGAAGGGGAAGTAGGTCCTCCCCAAAAGCCATCGGGCTTCGGCCGCCTCCGCCACGGGGGCAGGACCAGACAAACAAAACCCGCCCGGATCGCTCCGGGCGGGTTTGGTGTTCCAGGAAGCTGGAAGCGTCGCTTAACGCGCGCCGACCGGCTTCTTGGGCATCGGGATCAGACCTTCGCGCTGGGCGCGCTTGCGCGCCAGCTTGCGGGCGCGACGGACAGCTTCGGCCTTCTGACGGGCGCGCTTTTCCGACGGCTTTTCATAGTGCACGTGCCGCTTCATTTCGCGGAACGAGCCTTCGCGTTGCATCTTCTTCTTCAGGGCCTTGAGGGCCTGATCGACGTTGTTGTCGCGGACGAAAATCTGGACCAGGGGTCTCTCTCCATTCGACGGCCCGACCATCTTCCCGAGTCCCTCTCAGGGGCCGGGCGGGCGAACAAAACCTGATAAGCCCGGAAAGGGATCTCCCGGGCGACGAGGGGCGGCTGATAGCAGAGGCGGGGGGCTCTGTCCATGGCGACGCGGCCTAAACTCCCGTGTAGACTCGGATTCATGAGCGACAAAACCGCCGAAGCCAATCAGGACCCGGGAGACTGGGCCGACACGACCGAGCAGCGGGTGCTGGACGAGGCCTTGCGCCTGGCGCCGCGCCTGGGATGGAACCCCGGCATGGCCCGCGCCGCCGCCGTGGCGGCCGGCCTCAACGCGGGCGAGGCGCAACTCCTGCTGCCGCAAGGGCCCAAGGACCTGGCCGCCCTGCTGTCGCGCCGTCATGACAAGGCCGCGCTGGCGGCGCTGGTCGCCCTGAACCCGCCGCCGGCCAAGATCCGCGACAAGATCCGCGCGGGCGTGATTGCGCGCCTGGACGCGGCCCGGCACGACGCCGAGGCCTTGCGCAAACTGTCGGCCTTCCTGGCTTTTCCGACCAACATTCCGCTGGCCCTGACCCTGTTGTGGGAGAGCGCCGATGTCTTGTGGCGCTGGGCCGGCGACACGGCGACCGACGAGAATCACTATTCCAAGCGGGCGATCCTGTCGGGGATCCTGGTCTCGACCCTGGCGGTCGATATGGCCTCGGGCCGCGAGTCGGCGCTCAAGCACCTGGAAGGCCGCATCGACAACGTCATGGCCTTCGAAAAGTGGAAGGCGGGGATGAAGCCGATGAACCTAGCGGCGGAAGTGGCGGCCGCGCTGGCGCGGATGCGGTACGGGCGGGGGTGACCCCCTCCGGCCCTCCGGGCCACCTCCCCCAGAGGGGGAGGATTTAGGACGCGCCGCGCTAGATGCTCCCCTTGGGGGAGCTGTCGCGGAGCGACTGAGGGGGCCTTTACCCCGCCAGCGCCATCTCCACCGCCGCCATGGCATGCAGCGTCGTCGTGTCGAACAGCGGAACGCTGCTGTCGTCCTGCGAAACCAGCAGCATGATCTCCGTGCAGCCCAGGATCACCGCCTGGGCGCCACGCGCCACCAGCCGGGCGATCACCGCCCGATAGACCTCTCGCGAGGCGTCCAGCACTTGGCCGGTCACCAACTCGCGATAGATGATCCCGTGCACCGCCTTGCAGTCCTCCGCGTCCGGGATCAGCACTTCCAGGCCGAACTGCTGCTCCAGCCGGCCGCGATAGAAGTCCTGCTCCATCGTGAAGGCGGTCCCCAGCAGGCCCACCCTGGTCAGGCCCGCCGCCTGGATCGCCGTCGCAGTGGGGTCGGCGATGTGCAGCAGGGGGATCTTCACCGCCGCGTCGATGGCCCAGGCGCAGCGGTGCATGGTGTTGGTGCAGAGCACCAGAAAGTCGGCCCCGCCGCGCTCCAGGGCCTTGGCGACCGTGACCAGTTCACCGGCCAGGGCGTCCCAGTTGCCGGCGTGCTGCAGGGCCTCGATCCGGGCGAAGTCGAACGACCACATCAAGGTGCTGGCCGAGGCCACGCCGCCCACGCGGTCGCGGACACCCTCGTTTATCAGCCGATAGTACTGGGCAGAGCTCTCCCAGCTCATGCCGCCGATCAGACCGATCATCTTCTGGCCGACTGGGTCTGGCTCGGCCATGGGTCGCTCCGGGAAGGCGCCGTCACACCGCCGGCGCGTCTTCCGCCAAGCTTGGACACGAACCAGGAAAAACAAAAGCCCGACGGCGCCGCTTGACTCATTTAGACGATTAGCTAATCGTCTCATCATGAGCACGGTCTTCAAAGCCCTTTCCGATCCCACCCGCCGACGGGTGCTGCATCTGCTGCGCAAGGGGCCCATGAGCGCGGGCGAACTCAGCGACCAGTTCGACGTCTCCAAGCCGACCATGTCGGCCCACTTCGCGGTGCTCAAGGAGGCCGACCTGGTGCATGCCGAGAAGGCCGGAAAGTCGGTCCTCTATCACTTGAAGCTTTCGGTGCTGGAAGAGGCGCTGCTGGGCTTCGTCCATTCGTTCGGCCTGGGCGCGGAGACGCCTGAGCCCCAGGGGACACCCAAGGAGGAGACTGCGCGATGAACAAGGATCTGATCGGAAGCTTCGCCTGGGGCGTGGGCATCGTCGTCCTGGCGCTCGCCGCGACCCTGGCGCGCAAGCTGGGCTATATCGACGGCGACACGGTCCTGAGGCTGGTGATCGGCGCCAACGGCCTGATGATCGCCTGGTACGGCAATCGCATGCCCAAGACCTTCGTCCCCAGCGCCCGGGCCCGCGAGGCCAGGCGGGTCGCGGCCTGGTCCCTGGTGCTGAGCGGGCTCGTCTATGCCGGACTCTGGGCGTTCGCCCCGATCCAGGCGGCGGTCATCGGCGGATGCGGCGCGGTCCTGATCGGGATCGCGGTGACGCTCGGCTATTGCCTGTCGCTGCGAGACAAGGCGAACGCCGGCTAGGCCATCCGCCTTCGATAGCGCGGCTAGTCCTTCAGCCCCCTCAGCCGGTTGACGTGCCCCATCTTCCGGCCTGGGCGGGCCTCGCCCTTGCCGTAGAGGTGGACGCGGGTCTCGGGTTCGGCGGCCAGCTTGGCCCAGGCCTCGACCTCCTGGCCCAGCAGATTGGTCATCTCGACATGGGCGCGCGGGGCGGTGGGGCCCAGGGGCCAGCCGGCGACGGCGCGGATGTGCTGCTCGAACTGGTCGACCTCGCAGCCGTCCTGGGTCCAGTGGCCGGTGTTGTGCACCCGGGGGGCGAACTCGTTGACCAGCAGCTTGCCGCCGGCCAGCTCGAACAGCTCCACCCCGATCACGCCCACATAGTCGAGCGCGGTCAGGATCTTGGCGACGATCGCCTCGGCCTGGTCGCGGGTCGCTTCGGTGATCTTGGCCGGGGCGCTGGTGCGGCGCAGGACGCCGCCCTCGTGATGGTTGTCCGACAGCGGATAGCAGGCGATCTCGCCGTCGCGGCCACGGGCGGCGATCACCGACAGCTCGCGCACGAAATCGGCCGGCGCCTCGAGGATGGCCGGCTGGCCGGCGATCTTGTCGAAGCTGGCCGGAGCGTCGGCGGGGCGCTGGATCCAGGCCTGGCCCTTGCCGTCATAGCCCTCACGGCGGGTCTTCAGCAGCGACGGGGCGCCGATCCTGGCGACGGCGGCGGCGAGATCCTCGGCGGTCTCCACAGAGGCGAAGGCGACGGTCGGCACGCCGATCTCGGCCAGGAAGCTCTTTTCCACCACCCGGTCCTGGGCGGCGGCCAGGGCCTTGGCGCCGGGGGCGACCAGCACGCCCAGGGCCGTCAGCTCGGCGACCGTGTCGGCCGGGACATTCTCGAACTCGTAGGTGACGACATGGCAGGCCTCGGCCAGGCGCCGCAGCGCCCAGCGGTCGTCATAGGGGGCGACGATCTGGCGCGAGGCCACCCGGCCGGCCGGGCTGTTCTCCTCGGGATCCAGGATCACCACGTCGAAGCCCAGGCGGGCGGCGGCCAGGGCCAGCATGCGGCCCAGCTGTCCCCCGCCGAGGATGCCGATCGTGGAGCCAGGCGGCAGGGGGAAGGAAGCGGCCATCAGTCTTCAACGCTCTCGGCGACGCTGTCGGTCTGCTCGGCGCGGAAATCGGCCAGGCGCTGGGCCAGGGCCGTGTCGGAAAGGGCCAGGATCTGGGCGGCCAGCAGACCGGCGTTCTTGGCGCCGGCCTCGCCGATGGCCAGGGTGGCGACCGGAACGCCGCCGGGCATCTGGACGATGGACAGCAGGGAATCCAGGCCGTTCAGGGCCTTGGACTGCACCGGCACGCCCAGCACCGGCAGGAGGGTCATCGAGGCGACCATGCCCGGCAGGTGGGCGGCGCCGCCGGCGCCGGCGATGATCACCTTGTAGCCAGCGCCCTGCGCGCCCGTGGAGAACGCCACCAGGCGCTGGGGCGTGCGGTGAGCGGAAACCACCTTGGCCTCATAGGCCACGCCCAGCGCGTCGAGCGCCTCGGCTGCCTTCTTCATCGTCGGCCAGTCCGAGCGGCTGCCCATGATGATGGCGACAGGTGGCGTGGCGGTGGGCATCGGTTACGATTTCCCTAGAAGGCGGCCGCGGAGCGACGCATGCGCTCCGTGACCTGACGGCCGTGAATCGCGGGCCTTATAGCCGCTGGGGGCCGGGCTCCAAAGCCCGTTCTCACCGAATGGACCCGGCGAAAACCGCAAGCGATCCACAGGGATAGAGCTGCGCCGCGACGCTGCGACACATGGTCGTCGCCATTGTCATGGTTAATGAAAGAACGCAGAAATGCGCAAAGCTTCACCGCAAGTGATTCCCCCACGTGGTTTCTGTCGTCCCATGAAGATCACCAGCGCGCGTACCGAATCCTTCTCGGCCATCCGTCGCCGGGCGCTGACCGAGGCCGCTGGGCCCGTCGTGGCGCGGGCCGTGGTCGCGGCCGACACGGCCGGCTTCCTGGGGCTGTCGGAAGCCGATCTTACCCCGCAGGTGCAGTCGGCCCTGAAGACCCTGATGGTCGAGATCGACGACCTGCGTAACGAGGTGGCCCGGCTGAAGTTCAAGCTGGGCGAGGCGCAAGGCCTGGCCGACCTGGACGTTCTGGCCCCGGTGCTGAACCGCCGGGCCTTCCTGCGCGAGATCAAGCGGGTCGCCGCCTTCGCCCAGCGTTACGGCTCGCCCGCCAGCCTGGTGTTCTTCGACCTGGACGGCTTCAAGGCAGTCAACGACCGCTTCGGCCACGCGGCCGGCGACGAGGCCCTGAAGGCCGTCGCCGGGCGTCTGCAGGCCCATGTCCGCGAGAGCGACGTGGTCGGCCGGATCGGCGGCGACGAGTTCGCCGTGTTGCTGGTCCAGGCCGACCAGCAGACCGCGACCTGCAAGGCCGAGACCCTGGCCGCGGCGATCACCAGCACGCCCGTGCAATTGGGCGAATGGTCGGCACCGCTGCATATCTCCTGGGGCGTGCGCGAAATCGAGGCCGGCGCCGATCCAGAAGTCGCCCTGGCCGAGGCCGACGCGGCGATGTTCCTGAAGAAACGTGTCCGCAAGGAAGCGTGACGTTTCGGCTCTAGACGCTAGGTTGCGAGCTTCAGCATAGCCGCCAGACCCCAGCACCATGTTCAAGGCCCTATCGATTATCATGGCGCTCGCGATCGCCGCTCCGGCCATCGCCCAGCAGGCCAAGCCTGATTTCTCGCTGATCGACCCCGCATGGGCAGCCAAGGAAACTGATCGCAGCTTCCAGAGCGGCCAGTCCAAGGTCGCTTGGAGGGCGTTGAAGCGCAATTTTCCCGCCGAGTATCAGGCGTTCGTCGTCGAATACGCCAACGCGACGCTCAAGCATGAAGACCTAGCCCCGATCTCTGGGCGTTTCATCCAGGACCACACCCTGGGGGCCCTGGCGCTTGCGCGTCAGGCGCCCGCGCCGCAGCTTGCTCGCGTGCAACGTTCGCGCGCCAAGCTGATCCAGCACCTGGCGACATCCGATGTGGCGGCCTGCGCCGTGATGGCCAAAGGCGGCGACTTGTCCAGTTTCGATCCGACGCGGGATCCCCTGACCACGGCTTTGTTCTACGAGAATCTGGCGACGTTCGCCGATGCTGCGGGAGCGGGCCGTGACAAGCCAACATCGCGGACCCTCCTGGCCGAGGATGTAGCGGAGCTCCAGGCCCTGATCGTCAAGCAAGGGGGCTCCGCGAGGGAGGCTGACGCCATATTCTCGGCGGACGCCACCACCGGCGACGACGCCCAGTCCTGTCGTTATGGCGTGATGTTCTACAAGGCGATGGCCGCCGCGCCGGACGAAACGGCGGCTAAGTTCGCTATTCGATAGAGCGGGCGCAGATATCGGATCAATCCCAGCGCCGATCCAGAAGTCGCCCTGGCCGAGGCCGACGCGGCGATGTTCCTGAAGAAACGCGTCCGCAAGGAAGCGTGATCGCGACCTTTTTCTCGACGTGAAGAGTTTTCAGAAATATTCGGGGTTGCGCCTAAATTCTCAGGTTCTGGAAACAATAGGCGTTTCAAGAGTTGCTGTGGTCCAAGAGGACTTCGGCAAATGAACGCTCATCAGATTCTGTTCGTGGAAGATGACCCGATCATCAGCATGTCGGCCTCGGAATTCATTCGAGATCGCGGCTTCAAGGTGCTGGACGCTGATTGCGCCCTGGACGCCATGAAGGTCATCGATCGGCATAGCTATCTGTCGGCGCTGGTCACCGACATCGATCTGGGACCGGGTCAGGACGGCTTCGCCCTGGCGCGCGAAGCGCGCGCCGCCTATCCGCGCCTGCCGGTGGTCTTCGTCTCCGGAACGGCCGCGTCGCGCCACGCGGCGGAAGGTGTCGAGGGCTCGGTCTTCATCAACAAGCCCTACCACCCCCGCCAGGTCGTCGAGGCGCTGAACGGCATGCCGGCCTATCACGCGGCGGCCTGACCCGTCGCGCCCGACGCTTCAAGCCGGTTCTTGAAGCCGGCGTTCGCGGGCTCTACCAATCCTCCGCCGTCGTCCGGAGGTCCTCAAATGTCCAAGTCGCATCGCTACGCCACGACCCTGACCTGGACGGGCAATACGGGCGAGGGCACGGTCAACTATCGCGCCTATGAGCGGGCCTACGAGATCGCCGCCGATGGCAAGCCGGCGCTGCTCGGCTCGTCCGACCCCAGCTTCCGGGGCGACCCGGGCCGCTGGAACCCCGAGGAACTGCTGCTGGCCTCGATCAGCGCCTGCCACCAGCTCTGGTACCTGCACCTGTGCGCGGTGAACGGCGTGGTCGTCACCGCCTATCGCGACGCGGCCACGGCGGTGATGGTCGAGGACGAGACCGGCGGCGGCCGGTTCCAGAGCGCCACCCTGCGGCCGCAGGTGACGATCGCGGCGGGCTCGGATGCGGCCAAGGCCATGGCCCTGCACCACGAGGCCAACGCCAGGTGCTTCGTGGCCAATTCGATGAACTTCCCCGTGGGGCACGAGGCGAGCGTCGAGGCCGAGCGCTGAGCTCTAAGCCAGGATATCCGGCAGCAACTGATCTTCCAGCCGCACGATCTCGTCCTTCAGCGCCAGCTTGCGGCGCTTGAGGCGGGCGATCTGCAGCATGTCGGGCAGGGGGCGTTCCTCAAGAGCGGTGACCGCGGCGTCGAGGTCCTGATGTTCCTCGCGCAGGGTCGCCAATCGCCGCTCGAGGGCGATGTCGCTGTCGTCTGAAGCGTCGTCGTCGTTCATGGACGCCCCTGCTGTCGTGGCCCGGTGATCCCCAAGAGGGCGGTGATAGATAGCAAAGCCTGACAGTGGGTAAAGGGTATCACGTCAAGGGGCCGCCGAGCGCGTCGGAAAGGGCGCGCAGGGCGGCTTCCCGCGGCGGGTCGCCCGAGGCCCGGGCGGCCTCCTGCAAGGTGTCGAAGACGTCCAGCTTGGTCCCCGGTTCGCCACTGAGGGCTTCCAGGCTTTCCATCAGCACCTTCTCGCCGTGCAGTTCGGTGGCCTTGACCGCGTTGCGGAAGTCCTCGCGCGCGCCGTTGTCGACGCCCGGCCAAGCCGGCTTGATCGCGCGGCGGACGGCGCGAAGGGGCGAGCCGACCTCGGCGTCCCAGCGCTTGACCAGGCGGGCGGCCTCCCGGGCGTCGGCCGTGCGACCCTCGCTGGCCCGCCACGCGGCCCAGAGCAGATAGGGCACATTCTGGCCGTGTCCGTCCTGCAACGACAGGCACGCCTCCGCGACAGAGGGTCGCGCATAGACCTCCATGGCCCATTGCCAAAGTCGCATCGTGGTTAACCCCCAAGCCCTTTTCAGGCCTCTCCAGTGATGGTCGCCAGGTCTTCGCCCCAGCGTTTGACCGGCCGCCACGAGAGGCCGAACAGGTCGAACGCGCGGCCCACCGATTGGTCCACCATCTCAGCGATCGATTGCGGTTTTGCGTAGAAGGCGGGCAGGGGCGGCGCGATCACAGCCCCCATCTCGGCCAGCTTGGTCAGGGTGCGCAGGTGGCCCAGGTGCAGCGGCGTCTCACGAACCATCAGCACCAGGGGCCGGCGCTCCTTCAGTGTCACGTCGGCGGCGCGGGTCAGCAGCGAAGCCGTTACGCCCGTTGCGATCTCGCTCATGGTGCGCACGGAGCAGGGGGCCACGAGCATGCCGAGCGTGCGGTACGACCCTGAGGCGATCGATGCGCCGACATCGCCCACGCGATGGACGACATCCGCCTTTTCATTGACCTCGCCTATGGAAAATTCGGTCTCCTGCGACAGGGTCAGGGCCGCCGATTTCGACAGGACCAGATGGCTCTCAACGCCCAGTTCCCGGCAGGCGTCCAGGGCCCGCAGGCCGTACACAACCCCCGAAGCGCCTGAGATTCCGACGACGAGACGAGGTTTTTCGGACGCGGTCTGAGAGTGCGACATGGTGAATTTTCGTCCGTCATGGGAGCAAGCGGCGCCGCGTCAAGCGCGGCCCATTGCAATCATATGTGATCTGACAGCTTCGAACAGCGGGTGTTGACTTCCCTCTCCACCAGCAAGGAGCCGACAGCCATGGCCATCGAATCCCGTATCCGCGAGCTTGGGTCCCGTCACGAGAACCTCGACCGCACGATCCAGGAGGAGACCAGTCGACCCGTCAGCGACAGCACCCGTCTTCGGGAGTTGAAGCGGCAGAAGCTCAGGCTCAAGGAGGAGATCGAAGGCCTTAGGGCGCGACTTCACTAGCCCCCTCTAGCCATCGCCGCGTCGGAATGGCGGTGGCCGCCAGAGGAGGCCGAAAACAGAAAGGCCCGCTCCGTTCGCACGGGGCGGGCCTTTTGATTGGCGGCGAGGCGTCTAGTCCTCGTCGTCCTCTTCGTCGTCGGCCACGTAGGTCGACTTGCCGAACACGTCTTCGGCCTTGGGCTCGATGCGGCCCTTGCGGATCGCGGCCTCTTCGTCCTCGTGGTCGTCCGGCAGGGCGCTGGTTTCCGAGGCCGGACGCAGGGTCGGATCTTCCGGCAGGATACCCTTCTTCAGGTCGTCCTTGGCCTTCTTCTCGGCCGCCTTCTTGACCAGGGCGTCCAGCTCCAGCTGGCCGACCAGGCCCAGGGTCACCGGATCGACCGGCTTGATGTTGGCCGAGTTCCAGTGCTGGCGGTTGCGCACCTGCTCGATCGTGGACTTGGTGGTGCCCAGCAGCTTGGAGATCTGCGCGTCGGTCACTTCCGGGTGGTGGCGGATGAACCAGGCGATGGCGTCCGGGCGGTCCTGGCGGCGCGAGACCGGGGTGTAGCGCGGGGCTTTCTTCTGCGGCTTCAGCAGCTCGGCGTGCCGGCTGACCTGGGCCTTCATGCGATAGGCGTCGTTGGCCTGGGCCTTGTCCAGCTCTTCGCGGGTCAGCTGGCCGTTGCCCATGGGATCGGCGCCGCGGATGTCGCGCGCCACTTCGCCATCGGCGATGCCGCTGACTTCCAGCGGATGCAGGCCACAGAAGTCGGCGATCTGTTCAAAGGTCAGCGACGTGTTTTCCACGAGCCAGACGGCGGTCGCCTTGGGCATCAGGATGTCGGCCATGAGGGGCTCCAGAAATGACGGCGCCCGACCTTGCGGCCGGGCGGGATGTTCAGCCTGGAGCTATAATGCGGTTCTCGAAGAAAGGGAACGGGGGATGAAGGATCCGGGCCGGCGCCGGCAGGCAGGGACCTGTCGCGCGACCTTCGCCGGGCCCGACCCATGTCATCCTATTCGGTGTAAGCTTAGAAGGTCCCTCTGGCGTAGATTTGTATTATCATATAACTAAAGCTGCATGCATCTGTTGTCAGTTGTTGTGCCAGGCCAACCTCTTCGAGGTATAGACGAGACAAATTGTCGCGTCATTGACTGATTAACCGCGACTTAACCCGACAGATCGATTCATGGGGGACATTTTATAGTCTTCAATGAGGTGACTGGTCGACATGCGCAAATTACTTTCTGCGATTCTTCTTGGCTCTTCCATGCTTGGTGGCGTTGCTTCCGCACAGGAGGCTCCTGGTTCGGAAGCCATGAGCCTGGAGGACATGAAGGCCCAGATTCGCGTCATGCAAGCGCGCATCCAGGTTCTGGAAGCCAAGGCCAGCGCGCCAGCGCCGATGGCGACGGTCGCCGCCGTTCCGGCCCCAGCGCCCGCCGCCGGCGCCGCTCAGATCAAGTGGGAAAATTCGCCGCGGTTCACCGAGTCTAGCGGCTCGACCTTCAAGATACGCGGTCGCCTCTTGCTGAACGGCGTCAACGTCAATGTCGATCGGGAGACCGGCGCGACCTACAAGTCTCGCCAGTTCCGGGCCCGGCAACTGTTCCTCGGCGCGGAGGGGCAGGTCGGCGCCTGGGCGTATCGCCTGGAAGGCGGCGCGGCGAACGGCTCCGGCTGGGCCTGGGACGACGCGGTCATCGAATACAAGCTGAAGAGCGGCACGCTGCTGACCGTGGGCAACCAGAAGGTCGGCGGTCTGGAAAACCTCACCTCCATCAAGACGATCACCTTCATGGAGCGCGGTCCGTTCGGCGACCTCACCGACATAGGGTTCGTCCTCGCCGCGCAGGCCACGCATGTGGGACCCAACTGGTCGCTGCGCGCCGCGCTGCAAGGCGACTCCATCAACAAGGCCGATATGTCCGCCGGCGCCTATAGCGCCAACAACGCCAAGGAGCGCTCCGGCGTCATGGCCCGGGCCACCTGGGCGCCGACAATGACCCCCGCCGACACCGTCCACCTGGGCGTCTGGACCCGCTATCGCGACAGCGGCGGCGAGACGGCGTTCAGCTATTCTGGAGCGGCCAACACCGCCTATCGCGCGCAGAACTCGGCGGGCGGCGTGCTGCTGTCCAGCGGCGCGGTCGGCGACAGCGACATGACCGTGGGTCTCGAAGGCGCCTGGGCGCACAAGAACGTCTCGTTCCAGGCCGAAGTGGCCGACATCAAGGTCAACCGCATCGCCACCGCCCTAAGCGCGGCCAATGGCGGCCAGGACTTCGACATCGTCACCGGCTATGCGATGGCCAGCTGGTTCCCGACCGGCGAGAAGCGGCCGTACAGCCCGGGCGGCCTGTTCAGCCGCATCAAGGTCCTGCATCCGGTCGATAAGGGTGGGCCGGGCGCTTACGAAATCGCGGCGCGCTATGACTACGCCGATCTCAGCGACATGAGCGCCAACACCGCGACCGCCTTGGCCAACCAGTCGGGCCTGGCGACGGCGGGGACCTACAATGGTCTCACCTTGGGGCTGAACTGGTATCCGTATAGCTACGTCCGCTTCATGACGAATGTCACTCAAGCCAAGATCAACAATCGACGGATTGGCGTGACGGAGAATGACGCCGATGTGACGGTTATTCAGAGCCGAATGCAGATCGAGTTCTAGCTCGATTATTCCGCCGATATGGCTCCTGGGACTGGAGAATATAGATGTCTTTCCTGAAAAACATCTCGATCCGTAACAAGATCATGATGTCGTTCGGCCTGTTGCTGGGCGCCGCTGTCGCCATGATCCTCAGCGTTTTTCTCCAGCTCGCGGGCATGAGGGAAGCCATCCGCCTGAACGACGAAAGCAAGTCGATCATCGATCAGACCCAGACGGCCGAGAAGGGCATGCTGCGGGTCAACTCGCAGATGCGGGGCGTGCTGCTGACCGGAAGCCCCAAATATATGGGCTCGTACGAGGAGGGCTGGAAACAGTTCAACGACGCGGTCGCCAGCCTCGAGGCCGCCAGCCTGACCAAGGAAGAGAAAGAGGCCCTGGCCACCGTCAAGGCCGATGCTCAAGTCTGGCTCACGCAATTTGGCGCCCCGCTGACGAAGGCGGCCCTGGACCCGACCCGCATCGAGGCTGGTCGCGCCGTACTGATCACCGCCGGCGAGAAGGCCCGGGTGACGCATATCACCAAGAAGGTGGCGTTCATTCGCAAGACCGAGCAGGCGCGCATGAGCGTGCGGGAGGCCGCGCAGCATCAGGCGATCTTCTCGTCCACCGCCATGCTGATCGGCGGCGGCGTGGGTCTGCTGGCCATCGCCCTGGGCATGGGCTGGCAGCTCACCTCGCTGGTCGCCGCGCCGGTGGGGCGCATGACCCAATCGATGCTGCGGCTCGCGGATGGCGACTTCGAGGTCGAGGTCCCTGACCGCGACCGCAAGGACGAGGTCGGTTCGCTGTCGCGCGCCTTCGAGACCTTCAAGGAAAACAGCATCAAGGCCCTCCGCTTGGAGCAGGAAACCAGCGCGATGCGCGACATGAGCGAGGCCGAGCGCGCCAGGGCCGAAGCCCAGAAGGCGCGGGAGGCGGCCGAGGATCGCGCGGTGATCGAGGCGCTGGGCCGAGGCCTGCACGCCCTGTCGGCCGGCGACCTGACCCACCGGATCAATGAGCCCCTGGCCCCCAAGTCCGAGCAGTTGAAGGATGACTTCAACGCCTCCATCGCCAAGCTGGAGACCGTGATCTCGGGCGTGCGGCATGCGGTCATGACGATCAGCGGCGGCGCACGGGAAATCTCGGTGGCGTCCGACGATCTGGCGCGCCGCACCGAGCAGCAGGCGGCCAGTCTCGAGGAAACCGCGGCGGCGCTGGAGGAGATCACCGCGACCGTCAACAAGACGGCTCACGGCGCGGGCGGCGCCAGCACCGCGGTCAGCGGCGCCAAGACCGACGCCGAGCGCGGGGGGCAGATCGCCGGGCGGGCCGTGGTGGCCATGAACGAGATCGAGCAGAGCTCGCAGCAGATCACCCAGATCATCGGCGTGATCGACGAGATCGCCTTCCAGACCAATCTGCTGGCCCTGAACGCCGGTGTCGAAGCCGCGCGGGCGGGCGACGCCGGTCGCGGCTTCGCGGTTGTCGCCCAGGAAGTGCGGGCCCTGGCCCAGCGCTCGGCCGACGCGGCCAAGGAAATCAAGTCTTTGATCAACCTGTCGACCAATCAGGTGACCGTGGGCGTTGATCTGGTCGGCCAGACCGGCAAGGCGCTGGAAAGCATCGTAACCCAGGTGCTGGACGTCAGCACGATCGTGCGCGAGATCGCCGCCTCGGCCCAGGAACAGGCCAGCGGGCTTCAGCAGGTCAATGTCGCCGTCAACCAGATGGATCAGGTGACGCAGCAGAACGCCGCGATGGTCGAGGAAGCCACCGCCGCCAGCCATGGTCTGGCGACGGAGGCCGATGAGCTGGCTCGCCTGATGAGCCAGTTCAAGGTCAGCGAACCCGGAAGCCGGGTCGCCCAGCAGTCCGTCGCCGCCTAGCCTTAGGGTCTCGCACAGGCAATGGTGCGTGAAGAGCGGCTCAAGCCGTCAGCACCACCTTGCCCACATGCTCGCCCGCCTCCAGGTGCGCATGAGCCTTGGCGGCGTCTTCCAGCGGGAAGGCGGCGTCGATCACCGGCTTCAGCTTGCCCGCCGCGATCCACGGCCAGACCACGCGCTCGATCTCGGCGGCCAGGCGAGCCTTTTCGTCGGCCGAGCGGGGGCGCAGGGTCGAGCCGGTGAGCACCGCGCGCTTCTGCATGATCTTCATCACCGGAACTTCCAGCACCGGCCCGGCCAGGGCGGCTATGTAGACGATGCGGCCGCCGGTGTTCAGGGCGTCGAGGTTCTTGTCGAAATAGCTGGCCCCGACCATGTCGAGCACCACGTCGACACCGCCGGCCGCCTTGGCGATCGCGGCGAAGTCCTCGGTCTTGGCGTCGATCGCGATGTCGGCGCCCAGGGCCAGGGCCTGGGCCTTCTTGTCGGCCCCGCGGCCGGTGGCGATCACCCGCGCGCCGTGCGCCTTGGCCATGGCGATCGCCGTTGTCCCGATACCGGACGTGCCACCATGAATCAGAAGGGTCTCGCCAAGCTTCAGCGCCCCATGTTCAAACACATTGGCGAACACCGTGAACACCGTCTCGGGCAGGGCGGCGGCATGGGCGTAGTCGAAGCCCTCCGGAAGGGGCAGGGCGTGGCGGGCGTCGACCACGGCGTATTGGGCGTAGCCGCCGCCGCCCAGCAGGGCGCAGACCTTGTCGCCGGCCGTCCAGCGTCCCGATCCGACCACCACCTCGCCCGCGACCTCCAGGCCCAGGGTGGCCGGCGCGCCCGGGGGCGGCGGGTAGAAGCCCAGGCGCTGCAGCAGGTCCGGTCGGTTCACCCCCGCCGCGCGCACGCGGATCAGGATCTGGCCGGGGCCGGGTTCGGGCCGGTCCACGGTCTCGGGACGGAGGGCGTCGGCCGCGCCCTTGCCGCCTTCGATGGCGATGGCGGTCATGGTCTCGGACATTGGCGGATCATCCCGTGAGGCTTGCGTCGCGCCCTTGGTAGGCGTCAGATGCCGGATCGAAAAGGGGTCGAGCAAAGGGAGACCGATCCGATGATCGAAGAACCGGTCGAGCCGCGCGCCTTCCGTGGCGATGCGCTCAATGTCGCCATCCACGAGGACCTGGACACCTACGGCGTGGCCGAGCTGGAAGAGCGGATCGAGGCGCTGGAAGCGGAAATCGCCCGCACCCGCGCCCAGCTCACCAAGAAAAAGGCCGGACGCGACGCGGCCAATGCGTTGTTTGGTCGCCTAGACTAACGATCGGTTTACGCTACAGGCGGACTCTCAAGCTCGCCTGACTCGGATATCGGCTTTCGTCGAACTTGGGGGAGGGGCGGTCGCGAAACGGGACGACACGTCTGGCACGGGGGTTGCAGTCCTCCTGCCTGGCGAGACCGTCTCGCGGCCTTTCGAAGGGGCAATGAGTAGCTATGACCGAGTTGAACGTGGCCCAGGCCCCTTGGCGCGCTGGCGTCATACAGGATTTCGCTCGCTCCGAGCTGTTTGATCGGACGTTCGAGGAAGGCATGACGCTGGTCGAGGAAACCGCCGCCTATCTCGACGGGGCCGGCCGCCACGACAGCAAGATTCTCTCGCGCAACGCGGCTCTGGCCTATGCCAGCGAAAGCATGCGGCTGACGACCCGACTGATGCAGGTGGCCTCGTGGCTGCTGGTTCAGCGCGCGGTCAAGGAAGGCGAGATGGAGGCCCAGGCCGCCTGCGCCGAGAACTACCGCCTGGGCCTGGAGGCCGGCGAGCCCGCCGCCGTCGAGGACCTGCCTTTCGGCCTGGTCAACCTGCTGCAGCGCTCCGAGCGGTTGTACGAGCGCGTCCGCCACCTGGACAAGCGCATGTACGTCGAAGCCGGCGAGGTGGAAGCCCCGCGCCCGGTGCAGGCGCATTTCGACCGCCTGAGCGCTGCGTTCGGGGCGGCCTGATTTCACCCTCTCCCAAAGGGAGAGGGAGGGACCCATCGCATAGCGATGGGAGGGTGAGGGGGTAAGGCGCCAGACGGCGTGCCGGACCTTGCTCACCAACAAATCTTAGAAATCGGCGAGGGCGTAACCCCTCACCCTCCCACGCCTTCGGCGCGGGCCCCGCCCTCTCCCGCTGGGAGAGGGTGTCGTCATGCGCTCATGACGGCCACCAGAAACAGAAAAGGCCGGCCCGCGAACGCGGTACCGGCCTTTTGTCGCCCTTACGGCGAGAAGCGTGAGACGCTTACTTCTTGGCGGTGAAGCCGGCGAACTTCGCGTTGAAGCGCGAAACGCGGCCGCCGCGGTCCAGCATCTGGCTGTTGCCGCCGGTCCAGGCCGGGTGCACGCGCGGATCGATGTCCAGCGCCAGCGTCGCGCCTTCTTTCCCGTAGGTCGAACGGGTCTGATAGGACGTGCCGTCGGTCATGGTGACGGTGATGAAGTGGTAGTCGGGGTGAATGTCTTGTTTCATCGGGCGATCCAACCGACTTGAGGCGGCGTGTAATGTGGGCGGGCGCCAAACCTTGCGGGTGGCTCTCGGAGACGCGCGGCTATAAAGAAAGCGCGCGAATTTGGCAAGGGACAGTTGATGAGCGACGTGAACGCGGGCGAGATTTCGGCCGAGGGCAGGCCGAGCGCGGGCGCGGAGCTGGTGCAGACTCTCGCCGAAGCCGCCAACCGCCGGCCGCGCCGCAAGGACATCCGTCCCCTGGCCCATCTGCTGCCCTTCGTGCGCCGCCACATCGGCGACGCCCTGGCCGCTGGCTTCTTCCTGCTGTTCTCGACCGGGGCCACCCTGGGCCTGACGGGCGCCTTCAAGGGCGTGATCGACAAGGGCTTCAGCCAGGGGTCGGGCGACGCGGTCAACAGCGCCTTCATCGGCCTGGCGGCGGTGGCGCTGCTGCTGGCCGTGGCCACGGCCCTGCGATTCTTCTTCGTCACCCGGTTGGGCGAGCGCGTGGTCGCCGACCTGCGCCGTGCGCTGTATGGCCACACCCTGAAGCTGGATCCGGCCTTCTTCCTCAAGACCCGCACCGGCGAGGTGCTGTCGCGGATGACCACCGACATCACCATCGTCGAGCAGTTGGTGGGGACCAGCGTCTCGGTGGCCCTGCGCAACACCCTCAGCCTGATCGGCGGCCTGGGCTACATGGCCTTCGTCAGTCCCAAGCTGGCCGGCTTCATCGTGCTGATGGTGCCGGTGATCCTGGCGCCGATCTTCCTGCTGGGCCGCAATGTGCGAAAGCTGTCGGTCAGCGCCCAGGACAAGTTCGCCGACGCCGTCGGCTATGCCGGCGAGAGTCTGGACGCCCTGGACACCGTCCAGGCCTTCGGTCGCGAGCGCGCGGCCGACAACCGGTTCGGCGGCGCCGTCGAGGCGGCCTACAAGGCGTCGGTGCGACGCATCAGCGCCCGGGCGGGCATGACCGCGGTGGTCATGGCCCTGGCGTTCTGCGGAGTCACCCTGCTGCTGTGGGTGGGCGCGCACCTGGTGCTGACCGGCGAGATGACGGCCGGCACCCTGGCCCAGTTCGCCCTGCTGGCGATCTTCACCGCGGGTTCGGTCGGCGCCCTGGGCGAAGTCTGGGGCGACGTCCAGAAGGCGGCGGGCGCCATGGAGCGGATCTCCGACCTGCTCAATTCCGAGCCCGGCATCGCCGCGCCCGAGACGCCCCAGGCCCTGCCGGTCCCGAGCCGGGGCGCCATCGCCTTCGAGGGCGTGACCTTCGCCTATCCCGGTCGTCCCGACCTGCCGGCGCTGCGGGGCTTCGACCTGGTCGTGAAGCCCGGCGAGACCGTGGCCCTGGTCGGACCCTCGGGCGCGGGCAAGAGCACCGTCCTGCGGCTGCTGCTGCGCTTCTACGACCCACAGGCCGGCGTGGTGCGGCTGGACGGCGTGGACCTGCGCGCCGCCGATCCGGGTCAGGTGCGCGAGCGGATGGCCCTGGTCGCCCAGGACTCGCCGCTGTTCTCCGGCTCGGCCCTGGACAACATCCGCTTCGGTCGCGAGGACGCCACCGAGGCCGAGGTTCGCGCCGCCGCCGACGCGGCCCAGGCCACGCCGTTCATCAACGCCCTGCCGCAGGGCTTCGACACCCCGGTCGGCGAGCGCGCCAAGACCCTGTCGGGCGGTCAGCGCCAGCGCCTGGCCATCGCCCGCGCCCTGGTGCGCAACGCGCCGATCCTGCTGCTGGACGAGGCCACCAGCGCCCTGGACGCCGAGAACGAGCGCCTGGTCCAGAAGGCTTTGCACGACGCCATGAGCCAGCGCACGACCCTGGTCATCGCCCACCGCCTGGCCACCGTGCTCAAGGCCGACCGCATCGTGGTCATGGAGGACGGCCGCGTGGTCGAGCAGGGCACCCACGCCGAGCTCTCGGCCCAGGGCGGCCTCTACGCCAAGCTGGCGCGGCTGCAGTTCGGGGTGGAGGCGGCGTAGGCGCGTCATTGACCGTCGCGGCGTGACTGACGATGGTATGGCCCAGCTTGTAACGGGGGATGTTCCAGTGGCCGACCTTTCACGCATGATCAATCCGACGGCGTCGATCCAGACGCAGGGCGACGCCTTGGCCGCCGGTCGCGGCGGGGCCCTGGGCGCGTTCCTGATGGCGGCGGCCAGCGTGATCGGGTCCCTTGAGATCTTCCTGACCGCCGACGCCTATCTGGCCAAGATGCGGGCGGCGACGATCGCCCAATACGGCGAGGGCACGGAGGTTGCGAAGGCCGCCCTGTCGATGATGACGCCGACCATGATCTACATGACCGTGACCATGACCCTGCTCTTCGCCCTGCTCTACGCCGTCCTGGGCGCGGTGCAGTGGCGCAAGCCCAACGTGATCATTCCGCTGCTGCTGGGGCTGCTGTCGGCCTATGGTCTGGCGACGATGCTGCTGGCCCAGCTGAACGGGTCGGCCCTCGCCGCGCAGATGCATGTCCCGATCTGGCGCCAGGCCCTGAGCGCCCTAGTTGCGATCGTCGCCGTGGTGCTGTTCTACAATGGCTTCCGGGGCGCGAACCGGTTGAGCAAGCTGCGCCGCGAGGCCGCCTAGCCCTCTTCCCGCCGGATCACATCGACATGCTCAAGCTGCAGCTTGAGCGCGGCGACGGCCGGGTGGGCGGGCATGCCCTGGGCCTCGGCCCAATCGACGATGACGGCCATGGCCTCGCCGATCCGGCCGAGCTGGCGGCCATAGCTGCCGACCTCGTCGAGGATCCGCGCCTCGACGTCGGGCGAGGCCGACTTGCCGAGGTTGATCGTGAACAGGCTGACATTGCCGAAGGTCCAGGACCACGGATTGATCGTCTGGGTCAGTTGGCTGGGGGCGAGGGCGAGCTTGAAGTCGGGCATGGCGGGGCTCCCGGAATGAGGCATCATCAACGCTGAGATGCATCTCGGCGTGGGACATCTTCCGGGATCGGGCGACAATCGTGCCTGCGCTGGAACTTTGGGCGCCTAGGCCGCCTCGCGCCCTTCGAGCGCTTCCAAGTCCACCCCCAGCCGCTCCCGCAGCGCCTGGCGGCCCAGCGCCGTCAGTCGGGCCGCGCGGCTGCCGGCGGCGGCCTCGATCCAGCCCAGGGCGACCATGCGGCTCAGCAAGGCCACACCCAGCGGCCCGGCCAGGTGATGGCGGCGCTCGGTCCAGTCCAGGCACTGGCGAGCCGCGCCGCGCGTGGAGCGCATCGCGTTCAGGTCCAGGCCCAAGTCCTCGAACCAGGCGCGGCCGTTGGGCGGAACCTCGTAGAGCTTGCCGTCGACCGGACGGAGGATGTCCTGGGCCGCCAGGGCGTCGGTCACCGCTATGCCCAGCCGGCCGGCCAGGTGGCCGTAGCAGCAGCGGCCCTCGCGCAGGGCGCGGGCCTGGGGCGAGCGCGGCTGCTCCAGCGAGCGGACCGGCGCGGCCAGCACGGCCAGGGCCTCCAGCGCGTGAGCGACCTCGGCGTTGGCCAGGCGGTAGTAGCGGTGGCGGCCCTCGCGCTCGACGCTGACCAGCCCGCCGTCGACCAGCTTGGCCAGGTGGTTGCTGGTTGCCTGGGCGGTGAGGCCCGCGGCCCAGGCCAGGGCGCCGGCCGGCTGGGCGCGGCCGTCCATCAGCGCCTGCAGCATGGCGGCCCGGCTGGGATCGCCGATCAGGGCGGCGGGGGAGGCGATGTTGGCTTCCATGATCCGATCATAAGGCAGGCAAGGGGCTCATGCTTCACCCTTGCGTGTAACATCCGGCGCCGTCCTGGGCGAAGATCGGGTCATGACCCGAGTCGTCCTTCCGCCCCGCTTGCCGATGATCGTGGCGGCCGCCAGTTTCGGCTTCACGATCGTCCAGCTGGACGTGACCATCGTCAACGTGGCCCTGGACGCCGTCGGCCGCGAATTCGGCGCGCCGACCGCCAGCCTGCAATGGGTGGTCGACGCCTATACCCTGCTGTTGGCGGCGCTGCTGCTGTCGGCCGGCGCGCTGGGCGACCGGTTCGGACCACGGCGGGCCTTCCTGACGGGACTGGTGCTGTTCGCCCTGTCCTCGGCCGCCTGCGGCCTGGCGCGTGACGCCCTGCAGCTGATCCTGTCGCGCGCTGTCCAGGGCGCGGCCGCCGCCCTGCTGGTGCCGCCGTCCCTGGCCCTGATCACTCACGCGGCCGCCGGCGACGACTGGGCGCGGGCTTGGGCCGTGGGCTGGTGGACGGCGGCCGGCGGGGTGTCGATCGCCGCCGGACCGGTGATTGGCGGCCTGCTGATCGGCGCCCTGGGCTGGCGCTGGGTGTTCCTGGTCAACGTGCCGCTCTGCCTGCTGGGCGCGGCCCTGACCCTGGCCTGCGTGCCCGAGGTTCCGCCGCGCGAGAAACGGCCGCTGGACATCGCGGGGCAGGTCCTGGGCTTCGTCGCCCTGGCCTGCCTGATCGGGGCGGTGATCGAGGGCGGTCATCGAGGCTGGAGCGATCCGCTGGTGCTGGGCGCGCTGACGGCCGGCCTCGCGACGGCGGCGGCCTTCCTGGCGGTGGAGATGCGCAGCGCGCATCCGGCCGTGCCGCTGGCGGTTTTCCAGAACCGCGTGGCATGGTCGGCGGTGGTCGTCGGGGTCAGCGTCAACTTCACCTATTATGGCGTGATCTTCGTGCTGGGCCTCTTCCTGCAGCGGTCGGCCGGCTATGACGTGGTGCGGGCGGGCCTGGCCTTCCTGCCGCTGACGGCCACCTTCATCGTCTCCAACCTGCTGAGCGGGCGGGTCGCCCATCGCTTCGGCCCGGCGCGGACCATGGCCGGCGGCCTGCTGGTGGCGGCGCTGGGCTACGCCCTGACCAGCCGGCTGTCGGCGGACAGTTCGTTCTGGGCGATGCTGCCCGGCTTCCTGCTGATCCCCGGCGGCATGGGCATGGCGGTCCCGGCCATGACCAGCGCCCTGCTGGCCAGCGTCGACCGCCACGTCTCGGGCGCCGCCTCGGGTTTGCTGAACGCCTGTCGCCAGGCGGCGGGCGCGGCCGGGGTGGCGGTGATGGGCGCCCTTGCGGCCGGCGGACCCGAGCGGATCGCCGCCGGTTTGCGGACCTGCGGACTGATCGCGGCGATCATGCTGATCGGCGGGGCCTGGATCGCGTGGCGCAGCGAGGGACGAAAGACGCAGAGTGTCGGATAGCCGACCGCAACCGAATGAAATCCCTCACCGTTCTGGCCTTCGCAGGTGGGTAGGGGCTGTTTTTCGTTGGATGAGAGTCCCAGGTTCCCGCGCCACGGCTTGAAACCCCGCCTGCCTTGAGGTCTGCTGCACCTTGGCCGTTGACCGCGGCCGGGAAGGAACACGGTCATGGTGGAAACCCGTGATCAGGGGCGCGCCCCAGACACGTTTCCGGAGGGCACGCTGCCGGGCGACACGTTCGCGCCGGGCGACATGCGCGCACGGATCGCCGTGTTCGACTGGGCGGCGACGCCGCTCGGCGCGCGCGAGACATGGTCGCCCAGCCTGACCTTCGCCGTCGACATGATCGTCGCCAGCCGCTTTCCCAGCGCCCTGCGCTGGGGTCCCGAGCTGGTGCTGATCTACAACGACGCCTATGCGCCCATGCTGGGCGAGCGCCACCCTGGCGTGCTGGGCAAGACCTTCGCCGAGGCGCCGCCGACCTCGGCCGCCGAGTCCGAAGGACCCGAGCGGGCGGTGCTGGCCGGCGTCAGCGGCGGCACGATCATCGAGGACCTGTTTCTGAACACCGTCCAGGCCGACGGCTCGGTCACCGAGGGCTATTTCAACATCCGCGTCAGCCCGATGCCCGACGCCACCGCGCCGTCCGGCGTGGGCGGGGTGCTGATCGCCCTGACCGACGTCACCCGGCGCGTGAAGGCCGAGCAGGCCCTGCGCGCCAGCGAGGAGCGCTACCAGCTGGCCCTGCGGGCGGCCAGCGGCGTGGGCGCCTGGGACTGGGACGTCGTCGCCGACAAGGTCTATGCGGACGCCCGCTACGCGATGTTTCACAACGTCGATCCCGAGCGAGCCGCCGCCGGAGCGCCGCTGGCCGAATACACCAAGGCCCTGCACCCGGAAGACTTCGCGCGGCTGCTGGAGTCCGGCCGCACTCATCTGAGGACCACCAGCGATTTCGACGAGGAGTACCGGCTGATCCAGGCCGACGGCTCGATCCGCTGGGTGCAGACCCGCGGCCAGGTCGAGCGCGACGCCAACGGCTGGGCCGTCCGCCATCGCGGGGTGATGGTCGATATCACCGAGCGCAAGCGCATCGAGCATGCCCTGGAAGCGGCCGAGGCCGACCTGCGCATCGCCGTCGACGCCGCGGGCCTGGGCCGCTGGGACAACAATCCTTCCACCGGTGAACGGTACTGGGACCCGCGGTGCCGCGAGATTTTCGGCCTGCCGGTCGGTGAAACCGCGGCCTCGAACAAGACCTTCGCCCGGTTGGTTCATCCAGACGACTATCCGCGCCTGCTGGAGGCGATGCGGATCGCGACGGACCCGGCCGGCCAGCCTGGAACTCATGTGTTCAACCAGGAATACAGGATCTTCCGCGGCACGGACGGCGCCCCGCGCTGGATCGAGGCGTTTGGCCGGGCTTTCTTTCGGAACGGCCAGTGCGTGCGCTTTGTAGGGGTGGTCTCGGACGTCACCGAGCGCAAGCAGGCCGATGCCGACCGCGAGCTGCGCGAGGCGACCATGGCCCTGGCCCTGGACGCCGGCAATGTCGGCACCTGGGACTATGACGTCCGCAAGCGCCTGCTGCGTTGGTCCGAACGCGGCTATGACATGTTCGGCATGACGCCGGGGGCCGATGTCGGCCTGGACGACTTCTACGCCGCCATGCACCCGGAGGATCGCGAAGCCACGCGCCGTGCGCTGCTGGCGGCGATGGACCCGCTGGTCCGCGCCGACATCGACGTCGAGTACCGCACGATCGGTCGCGACGATCGCCAGGAGCGCTGGATCTCGGCCAAGGGGCGGGGCTTCTTCGATGACGCCGGCAAGCCGGCCCGGGTGGTCGGCGCCACGGTCGACATCACCGAGCGCAAGCGGGCCGAGCTGCACCTGCGGCTGCTGGTCAACGAGCTGAACCACCGGGTGAAGAACTCGCTGGCCACGATCCAGGCCATCGCCGTCCAGACCTTCCACGCCGCCCGCTCGCTGCCCCAGGCCCAGGAGGCCTTCTCGGCGCGCATCGTCGCCCTGGCCGAGGCCCACGACCTGCTGACCCGCGAGAACTGGGAAGGCGCGGACCTGCTGGACCTGTTGGGTCGCCTGGAGGACCTGCATGGCGGACCCGGGCGGTTCACGACCGAGGGCGGATCGGTGCGGCTGTCGCCGCGCATGGCCCTGTCGCTATCGATGGCCCTCCATGAGCTGGCGACCAACGCGGTCAAGTATGGGGCCCTGTCGACCCTGACGGGGCGGGTGCGGATTTCGTGGACCGTGGTTTCCGGGGGCGCTCACCCCCGGCTGGCGCTGACCTGGACCGAGACCGGCGGCCCGCCGGTCTCGCCCCCCACCCGGCGCGGCTTCGGCTCGCGGCTGATCGAGCGCGGCCTGGCCGCCGAGCTGTCGGGCGAGGCGCGCATCGACTTTAGACCCGGCGGCGTGGTGTGCCGGATCGAGGCGGCCCTGGACGGGTAGGGGGCTCAAGCCTCCCAAACGGTTGTCATCCCGGGCGTAGCGAAGCGAAGACCCGGGACCGCCGGAAGCGCTGAGTTCACGCGTCGGTCCCGGATCGGCGCGCTGCGCGCTTGTCCGGGATGACAGCGATCCAGTTCAGGAATCGACGGCTGCCGCCTTTGTCGTCTTCGCCGCGGCTTTCACCGCGCTGACCACCGTCGCGCCCAGGGCGATCACGGCCATGGGGATCAAGGCCACCAGCCAGACCGCGACGATCAGGGCCAGTTGCAGCGCGCTGATCGCGACGACCAGGGCCTTCGACTCCTGGCTGTGTCCTCGGTGGCTCTGGGACCGGAATGTGGCGTGCACGGCGGGCATGCGTACTCTCGACTCAACTCTATGTCCCCAACCCGACATAGAGCCTAGCCGCGTCGCAATGTCGCGCAATCGGGTAAAACCCTAAATTCCAGCTTTACCGTGTTCGAAGGTTGCGCGCGATCTGGGCGTCGCTGCGCCGCAGGCTCAGCAGGGCCGCGCCCGCCAGGCCCAGCGGGATCAGGGACCAGGGCCAGAAGCCGGCCACGGCGATGCCGGTGGCGCCGGCCAGCAGGGCCGAAACCACCATCTCGGCGATGGTGGCCATCCACGAGGACCCGCCGCGCCGCTTGAAGTCCGATCGCTTGCCGGGCCGCTGGTGCCAGATGTTGATCAGGCCGCTGCTCCAGGCCGCCAGGGCGGCGCCCAGCGCCGTCCAGAGGCCGGCCGCCGGCATGAACCAGGTCAGGGCGGCGATCGGCGCGACCAGGATCAGCGCCACGGGGATCAGCGCGGCGGCCAGCTTGGCTCGGCGAAGGGTGCGCGTCCGGGCCGGCGACACGGCCAGCAGGTCGGGCGTCTCCTCGGCCGACAGGGTGATCCAGGCCAGGCTTCCGGCCACCTGTCCCGCCAGGAACGCCACGACGCCTGCCCCGCTGGCCAAGGCCGTTCCGGTTCCGTCGGCGGCGTTGCGGCTGAGCACCAGGGCGACGGGGATCAGGTACAGCACCCTCAGCAGCACCTGGGACAGCAGGCTGGCGTCGCGAGCGATCAGCAGCAGCTCCTTGCGCAGCGTGGCCAGGAACGGGCCGGCGGCGAAGGCGCGCCGGGCCTGGCCTCGACTTGCCCGGGCCGGCCGCGCGGCGGTCTTGCCCTGGGTGGCGGCCGCGGCGTCCGAGAAGCGCCGGCCCAGGGTCAGGGCGGCCAGGGCGAACAGCCCCGCCGAGCCGGCCAGCAGAGCCGTCAGCGGCAACGGCTCGCCCAGCATGGCCCGCAGCGGCAGGCTGACGATCGGGGCCGGATGCAGCCGACCTTCCATGGCCTGGCGGGTGATCTCGGCGAACAGGCTGTCGCTCTTCTGCTCGCCCAGGATGACGCGGGCCTGGCTGACCAGGAAGAAGCCCGCCCCGACCAGGGCCGCCATCACCTGGGCCACGGTGCGGGTGCGGCGCGGGCCGATCAGGGCGAACAGGGCCATGGCCAGCAGCAGGCCGACGGCGGTCGAGGCCAGGGCCAGGGCGCCCAGCACCCCGAACACCCCGATCCAGCCCGGATGGCCCCAGATCACCGACGGCAACAGCAGCGGCGTGACGCCCAGCAGGAAGATGGTGATCACCCCGCCGGCCACGCCCAGGCAGCGTACGAACAGCACCTTGGCCGGACCGATCGGCGAGGAGAACAGCAAGTCCAGGTCGCCCCGCTCGTACAGGGCCTCGCTGGAGGCGCTCAGGGTCTGGGACAGCATCAGGGTGAACACCACCAGGGTCGCCAGGGCGGCGATGCTGATCGAGATCGGATGGATCGGCACCTCGACCTCGCGCAGGCCCAGCGCCGCCAGCACTCCGCCGCCCAGCATCATGGCCCCCACGACGATCAGGCTGATCAGGCCCCGCGCGCCCTTGCCGGCGCGGCCCGCGCGGTAGTTGCGCCACGCGATCCGCATCTCGTGGGCCAGCAGCCAGGGAATCGAGCCGGGGGCGGCCAGCCTCACGCGGCGGCTCCCGCGTCGGTCGCGGTCAGCTGCAGGAAGACGTCTTCGAGGGTGGAGCCGCCCCATCCTTCACCCTTGGGACCCTCGCCCGCCCGGGCCCGCAGGGCGTCCAGCGTGCCCTCGGCCAGCAGGCGGCCGCCGGCGATGATGCCGATCCGGTCGGCCATGCGCTCGGCGACTTCGAGAATGTGGGTGGTCAGGATCACGGCGCCCCCGGCGCGAACACGGTCCTGCAGCATGTCCTTGACCAGGCGGGCGGCGGCGGCGTCCAGGCCGGTCAGCGGCTCGTCCAGGATCAGCAGGCGCGGATCGTGGATCAGGGCCCCGGCCAGGGCCACCTTCTGCTTCATGCCGCGCGAGAAGCCCTCGCAGCGGGTGCGGGCCTCGGCGGCCAGGCCCAGCTTGGCCAGCAGCGCCTCGGCCCGGGCCTTGGCGGCCTTGGGCTCGATGTTCCAGAGGCCCGCCACGAACTCCAGATATTCCAGCGGGGTGAGCCGGTCGTAGACCATGGCCTCGTCAGGGGCCCAGGCGGTGATCGCCTTGGCGGCGGCCGGATCGGCCCGGGCGTCGATCCCGAAGATGCTGATCTCGCCCTTGTCGGGCTTGGTCAGGCCCGCGACCATCCGCAGGGTGGTGGTCTTGCCCGCGCCGTTGGGCCCCAGCAGGGCGTACAGCTCGCCCGCGTGGACGGTGAGGTCCAGGTCCATGACCGCCGGCTTGGTGAAGGTCTTGTCGAGGCCGCGAACGATCAGAGCTTCGGTCAAGACAAGGTCCCCAGGTAGGTGTCGGCCATGTGACCGCGATTGGCGGCGAGGTTCAAGCGGCGACCGCTTGCCCCCTACGGACCGCTTCGCGGTCGTCTTCCCCCAGAGGGGGAAGAGGGGCGCGGTGCGGCGTCCTCCGCCCCCTCTGGGGGCGGACAGGCGGCGAAGCCGCCAGGTGGGGGCAAGTGTTAGCGGGCACGGCTTTTCAAGCTCACGCTCTCGCTGTGAGTGGGAATGGAAAGGGTCGCGGAGCGCCGGACATCGTCCGGAGATCTTTGAATAAATACCGTTTCGACGAAGCCAGTCGCTCCGCGCCATCGTTATCCGCCAGCATCCGGTGGGCAGCCCTGTTGAGGCTTAGCCGGACCCGGTCTCGATCCCTTTCGGGAGAAACCGGACGCCGGGGGCGCGGGCCTATGGGCAAGTCACGCGCTTTGTCCCCGTTCGACGCCGACGGCGGGCGGGCTCCCCAACGATGGGAGTCCCCGGACACGCTGGAGTAACCCCCTCCAGCCCAGTCCCGCTCGATCGCCCCCCGCCGCCGCATCGGTCGCTGGCCATGCGCCCTTTCCTCGCGACGAGGTGGGTACAGGATACGCGCGGTTCCGAGAGTGGGGATAAGTTTGGTCGAGAAAGTTCAGGGCGTTGAAATCGTCGGGGTTTGTTGGCTGAACGCCGAGGATAAAAGCCCTTGAACCCATCCTCTCCCCGCCAGGAGGGGGCGTAAGAACGCCCCCGCGACGACCCTCACGACCGTCACGCGCGCTCGCCCAGGGTGGCGAGTAGGGCGTCCAGCTGCTCGAACTGCTCGGGCATGCCGTCCTCCATCCCGACGATGGCCTCGTCCAGCGCCGCCTTCGAGGGATAGACCTCGTGCAGGGTCAGCAGGGTCTGGCCGTCCTTCTCCTCGAAGGTCACCGTCGTCACGGCGGCGTCCTCGCTCTCGTCATTGGTCCAGACTAGGCGCGAGGGCGGCGTCACTTCGAGGTACTTGCCGAAGAACGCGAAGGACGACGCGGCGTCGTGTCCGAACGCGAGCCGGTACCCGCCGCCGGCGCGAACATCCATCTCGCACGACAGCAGGGGCACGCCCGACGACTTGGGCGCCCACCACTGCTGCATCAGCTCGGGCGTGGTCCATGCCTCGAACACGATGCGCGGCGGGCCGTTGAACATGCGGGTGACGACGAGCTCGCGCTCGGATTTCCGTTCGATCGTGGTGAGGTTAGTCATCGATCTTCTCCTTGCGTTTCAGGTTCTCGACGACCGCGTCCAGCGCGTCGAAGCGCGTGGCCCACAGCTGACGGTAGCTTTCGATCCAGGCGGCCTCTTCCTCGAGCCGGCGCAGGCCCAGCTTGCAGGTGCGCACGCGCCCGACCTTTTGCGTCGTGACGAACCCGGCATGCTCCAGGACGCTGACGTGCTTCTTCATGCCCGTGAGGGTCATGTGGAACCGGTCGGCCAGCTCCGTGATCGAAGCGTCCGAACGTCCCAGCTGCTCGAGAACGCCGCGCCGGGTGGCGTCGGAGAGCGCGGCGAACGAGGCGTCGAGGTGGGGTGTCATATACTGAACCATTTGGTTCAGTGTTAGCGCGCGGACCGGCGATAGGCAAGAGGCGATCCGGCACGCGGTGGAGGCGGGGCCGACGAGGGCGCCGCCTGGCGCCCGCCGGGTTACGGACGCGTCGAAGTAAGTTCGCGGACGATGTCGGCTTCAGGCGAGTTCGATCGTCGTCCCGAAGAGGCCGGCGCCAAGGTCCCGGTCGCGGCCCGGTGAACCTGGAAAATGGAGGCCCTCGGCATGAGCGTGCGCGAACAGATCGACCGTTACATCGGCGACCAGTCCCCGGCGAAAGGCGAGGAGCTGCGGGATCTGCACCGGCGCATCCTGCGGATTTCGCCCGACGCCCAGCTGTGGTTCCTGGACGGCAGGAACGGCGACGGCAAGGTCGTTTCCAACCCCAACATCGGATATGGGGCAACGACGCTCGGCGACGCCGACGGGCGCGCGCGAGCGTTCTACAAGGTCGGCCTGAGCGCCAACACGGCCGGGCTGTCGGTCTATGTCATGGGCCTCAAGGACAAGGCCTACCTGTCCGAGACCTATGGGTCGCGGATCGGGAAGGCCAAGGTCACCGGATACTGCATCAGGTTCAGATCCGTGAGGGACGTGGATCTGGGCGTGCTCGAGGAGGTGGTCGCGGACGCCCTGGGCCCGGGGGCGGCTGGCGCGCCGTCCTAGGGCGGACTTTCCGAACGCCCGCCACGGTGGGAAACAGATCTCGCTGAAGCACAAGCTTCGCATATGCCTGCGGTCAGGGTCCGCTACGGTCGACCCTCAGTCACACAAGGAGAGGGCCAGCGCATGATCACCGTTTGGGGCGGACAGACCTCGCGATCGATCCGGGTCGTCTGGGTGCTGGAGGAGATGGGCCTTCCCTACCGCGTGCGGCAGGTGGACATGCTGGCCGCCGCGCAGGACCCCGAGTTCCTGGCGATCAACCCCGCCGACTACATCCCGGCGATCCAGGACGGCGATGTTGTCATGGTCGAGTCGATCGCGATCATGGAGTATCTGATGGCCCGCTATGGGCCGACGCCGCTGGCGCCCGCGCCGCGCGATGCGGTCTTCCCCGCCTACCAGCAGTTTCTGCATCTGGGCGAAGCCGGCCTTGCGACCCTGATGATGCCCGTCGTCGTCAGCCGCTTCATCGCGCCCGAGGACGAGCGGGAGAACTGGGGCGCGGCCTGGTGCCTACGGTCGTTCCAGAAGCGGCTGAAGCTGGTCAGCCAAAGGCTCGAGCGCTCGCCCTACCTCGCCGGCGAGGCTTTCACCGCTGCTGACATCTCGGTGACCTACGCCCTGAACCTGGCCCAACGGAACTGCGGCATTACCCTCGGCGACGCTGAGCAGGCCTACCTCGCCCGCACCACCGGACGCGACGCCTACAAGCGCGCCATGGAACGCTCGCACGAGGGGGTGACCCCCTAATCCCTGTCTCCTCGGTGTGTCGAGACAGGAGAGGCGGCGGCTCGACATCCCAAGCGGGCAGAGAGCGGCGGGGGCGCCGATCCCGATAGCCGACCTCAGTTCGGCCGGCCGTCCGGCTCCAGCTCGAACGCCGCGTCCAGCGCGACCTCGTCCACCACCTCGCCTTTCAGGGCCGCGTCCAGGACCTCGCCCAGCGCGCTCCAGACGAAGGCCAGCTGTTCCAGCACGGCGGGCAGGCGCTCGGGCTCGAAGCCGGGATAGAGGTCGGCGACCAGCCACAGCCCGGTCAGCACGTCGAAGCCGAACCGGCAGCCGATCAGGCGGAACTGGACGCGGGCGATGGTCTCGAACAGGGCGTCCAGGCTGCGGGCCTGGTCCAGGTCGGTGTGGTCGAACACTTGGCAGCGCGCCTGCAGCCAGTCGCCCTCCGGGAACAGGTAGAAGGCCCCGCCGTCGTCGGAGCCGGAGACCTCCAGGCCGCGGTCGATCTCGGCGACGACGTAGCCGGCTTCGCGGCAGGCGTGGGCGATGTCGTGGAGGGCGATGGGGGTGTCTTCGGCCATGGGCCTATCCTTCTAGATCCGCTCCCCTCCCCCTTGATGGGGGAGGGGTTGGGGGTTGGGGTGACTGGGGCGGTGGAGGTCGCTCCGGTCGCGCCTATCCTGACGCGGTGTCACCCCCATCCCCGGCCCTTCCCCCATCAAAGGAGGAAGGGAGAAGAAAGAGGTCACCGGTCTAGGTGATCCGCCCCTAGCTCCGATAATCCCCGTTGATCGCCACATACTGCTTGGTCAGGTCGCAGGTCCAGACCGTGGCCGAGCCCTTGCCGACGCCGACGTCCACCGAGACCTCGAACTCCTGCCTCTTGACGTACCGGCTCATCGCCGCCTCGTCGTATTCGGCCGAGACCAGGCCGTCGCGGGCGGCGTAGAGGTCGCCGAACCGGACGCTGATCCGCTCGCGATTGACCGGCTCGTCGGCCCGGCCCACGGCCATGACGATGCGGCCCCAGTTGGCGTCCTCGCCGGCGAAGGCGGTCTTGACCAGCGGGCTCTCGGCGATGGTGCGGGCGATCTTGCGGGCCGACAGCGGGCTCTCGGCGCCGTTGACGGTGATCTTGACAAACTTGCTGGCGCCCTCGCCGTCGCGGACCAGTTGCAGGGCCAGGTCCAGCAGCAAGGCCTCCAGCTTCTCGCGGAAGTCGGCCAGGCGGCGGTCGCCCGCGCGGTGGATCTTGGGCGCGCCGGACTTGCCGGTGGCGAAGAGCAGCAGGGTGTCGTTGGTCGAGCGGTCGCCGTCCACCGTCACGCAGTTGAAGGTGGTGCGGGTATAGAGGCTGACCAGGGTCTGCAGGGCGGCCGGGGCGATGGCCGCGTCGGTGGCCACGAAGGCCAGCATGGTGGCCATGTCGGGGGCGATCATGCCCGAGCCCTTGGTGATGCCGGCGATCCGCACCTCGTGCCCGTCGATCATGGCGGTGGCGTAGGCGCCCTTCGGGAAGGTGTCGGTGGTCATGATCGCCGAGGCCGCGCCGGCCCAGGCGTCCTCGGTGAAGCGGGTCTCCACCTCGCGCAGGTTCGAGATGATCTTGCTGTCGTCCAGGATGACGCCGATCACCCCGGTCGACGCCATCATCACGTCGCGCTGGCGGCAGTCGAAGCGCTTGCCCACGGCGGTGGCCACCCGGCGCACCGCGTCGGCGCCCGGCTTGCCGGTGAAGCTGTTGGCGCAGCCGGCGTTGACCACCAGGGCCCGCACATCCAGCCCACCGGAAGCGGCAAGTTGCCGCTTGCACCAGTCGACCGGGGCCGAGCCGACGCCGTGGCGGGTGAACACGCCGGCGCAGCTGGTGCCCTCGGCGAAACGCATCAGCAGCAGGTCCTCGCGGGCGTGCTTGTAGAAGCCGGCGCGGCCGGTGGTGATCTCGACGCCGGCGATCGGCGGGATGGTCGGGAACGGCACGGCCAGCGGCGAGACGGCCAGGCCCGGCTTGCCCGGGGCTCCGGCGGCTACGGGCGCGGCGGCCGGCTTGGCCGCCTGCACCGCTTCCGGGCTGCCCTGGTTGGCGTCCTTCTGGGCGCGGCGCAGGCCGGCGCGCTTCAGGGCGGCGGTCAGCGGGTCGACCAGGGTCCGTTCCAGGGTCTGGCCGACGCTGGCGACGCCTTGGCCGACGATCTCGGCGGGGGTGGGCGAGGTCGCGGCGGCCGGGGCCTTCGGCGCGGCCTTGGCGGTGTTCTTGGTCGCGGGCTTCGGGGTCTTGGTCATTTCTTGGCCGGAGCTTGAGCGGGGGCGGACGCCGGCGGGGCGGCGTCGAGATCAGAGGCGGGGCCCTGGTCGGCCGCACCCACGGGCGCCGACGCGGGCTCCTGCGGCGCGCCGGGCACGTCCTGCGGCTTGGTGGTCAGCATCTCGACCTTGGAGCCGCCGCGCAGCTTCTCCAGCAGGTCGCGGACCTGGTCATAGGTCAGGAAGCGCACGATCTGCGGCCGGGCGGCCTCCAGGGTGATCGGCTCTTCCAGGCGCTTGTCCTCGACGCGCAGCACGGCCCAGCCGCCCTCGGTCTGGAACGGGCCGACCAGCGCGCCCTTCTCGGCGCCCTGCAGCGCCACGGCGTAGGCCGGCGGCATGACGTCGACGGTGAAATAGCCGAGATCCCCACCGTTGAAGCGGGTGGCCGGGTCGGTCGAGCGCTCCATGGCCAGGGCGTCGAACGAGGCGCCGGCGGTCAGCAGCTTCTTGACGGCCTCGGCGTCGGCCTGGCCGCCGACCAGGATCTGGCGGGCGCGAATTTCCTCGCTGCGCTTGGAAAGCTTCTGCTGCTCGGCGTAGAGGCCGCGGATGGCGTTCTCGTTGACGGCCTTCTCGACCACGCTCTCGACCAGCATGTCGCCCAGGATGCGTTCGCGCGCGGCGGCCAGGCGGCGTTGGGCCACGGGATCCTTGTCCAGCTTCTGCTTGAGGGCCTCGGCGGCCAGCAGCTTCTGGTCGATCACCTCGTCCAGGCGCTGGCGGAACAGGTCCGAGCCGATGTCCAGCGGCTCGCCCTCGCTGATCAGCCCCTGGGCCACCGCCTCGCGCTTGACGTCGGAGGCCCAGACGGTGTGGCCGTCGACACGGGCGACGGCGGTGTCGCCAGGCTCGGGCGGCCGCTCGTCGGCCTTGTTGCGGCCGCAGGCGGCGATCAACAGGCTGAGGGCCAGGACGGCGACGAGGCCGTACGCACGAGGCTTACCAATATTCATCTGGGGCCGATCTCCGGCTGAATTTCATTGAGCGCTCTAGCGCGGTTTAGCGGGAAGGGGAAACAGCTTCGCGCGGCCGAACGATCTTGTGGCGAAGACTTGTCACCTGCGCCTCCAATATGCCCCGTCATTCCCGCCACAAGGGCGGGAATGACGAGAGGTGGTGAGATAAGGTGAATAGGAGGATTGGTCTGGAACCAACCTCCACCGCAACGGCTTAAGCGCCAACTTCCACGCCAATCCCGCGGTCTACAATGCTCATGACGCCCCCCGCCTCGCGTTGACACCCGCTAGGCCGGTGCTTAAGTCTCCGCGCGCGTGCTAGAAGCTGGTTTTCCGCCAGCTTCGACGCCCCCATTTTACCGTAGTGAAGGCCTTCAAGCCCTAGCGCCGGCCTCACAGACACCGCTCCGGAACCCCCACTTCATGCTCGGCTTCGCCAAAAAGTTCTTCGGCTCTTCCAACGAACGCAAGGTCAAGGCGATGTCCGCCCAGGTGGCGAAGATCAACGCCCTGGAGCCGGAATACGCCGCGCTGTCCGACGAGGCGCTGCGCGCCAAGACCGACGAGTTCAAGGCGCGCCTGGCCAAGGGCGAGACGCTAGACGGCCTGCTGCCCGAAGCCTTCGCCGTGGTCCGCGAGGCCGGCAAGCGCGTGCTGGGCATGCGCCACTTCGACGTCCAGATGGTCGGCGGCATGGTGCTGCACAACGGCGGCATCTCGGAAATGCGCACCGGCGAGGGCAAGACCCTGGTCGCCACCCTGCCCACCTACCTCAACGCGCTGGAAGGCAAGGGCGTCCACGTCATCACCGTGAACGACTACCTGGCCAAGCGCGACGCCGAGTGGATGGGCCAGATCCACAACTTCCTGGGCCTGTCCTACGGCGTGATCGTCAACGGCCTCAGCCAGGGCGAACGCCAGCGCGCCTATCGCAGCGACATCACCTACGGCACCAACAACGAGTTCGGCTTCGACTACCTTCGCGACAACCTCGTCTACAGCGTTGAGGAAATGGTCCAGCGCGGTCACCACTACGTCATCGTCGACGAGGTGGACTCGATCCTGATCGACGAGGCCCGCACGCCGCTGATCATCTCGGGCCCCACCGAGGATCGCAGCGAGTTCTACAAGGTCATCGACGTCCTGGTGAAGGAGCTCATCAAGGACAAGACCAACTACGATCACGACGAGAAGCAGAAGCAGGTCATCCTCACCGAGGAGGGCCAGGAGCGCATCGAAGAGATCCTGATGGCGGGCGGCCACCTGGCCGAGGACACCGCCGGCCTCTACGACGCCGCCAACATCTCGGTCGTGCACCACGTCAACCAGGCCCTGCGCGCCAACGTGTTGTACACGCTCGACAAGGACTACATCGTCAAGGACAGCGAAGTCATCCTGATCGACGAGTTCACCGGCCGCATGATGACCGGTCGCCGCCTGTCGGAAGGCCTGCACCAGGCCATCGAGGCCAAGGAAGGCGCGTCGGTCCAGCCCGAGAACCAGACCCTGGCCTCGGTGACCATCCAGAACTACTTCCGCCTCTACACCAAGCTGGCTGGCATGACCGGCACGGCCGCGACCGAGGCCCAGGAGTTCGACGACATCTACAAGATGGGCGTCAGCGAGATCCCGACCAACCGTCCGGTCCTGCGCATCGACGACGACGACGAGGTCTATCGCACCGAGCGCGAGAAGAACGACTCGATCCTCAAGCAGATCACCGACTGCCACGCGCGCGGCCAGCCGATCCTGGTCGGCACCGTGTCGATCGAGAAGTCGGAAGAGCTGTCGCGGCTGCTGTCGACCTACGCCTGGGAATATGAAGGCAAGAAGCACGCGGGCATTCCGCACCAGGTGCTGAACGCCCGCTTCCACGAACAGGAAGCCGGCATCGTCGCCGACGCGGGCGTGCCTGGCGCGGTGACCATCGCCACGAACATGGCCGGCCGCGGCACAGACATCCAGCTGGGCGGCAATCTCGACATGCGCCTGGCCAACTGGCGCCAGCAGCAGAAGGGCCTGGGGATCACCCCGACCCCCGAGGACGAGTTGGCCCAGAAGGCCGAGCTGGAAGTCGAGATCTCGGCCGCCAAGGCCCAGGCCCTGGCCGCCGGCGGCCTGTTCGTGCTGGGCACCGAGCGCCACGAGAGCCGCCGCATCGACAACCAGCTGCGCGGCCGTACGGGCCGTCAGGGCGACCCGGGCCGTTCGAAGTTCTTCCTGTCGTGCGAGGACGACCTGCTGCGCATCTTCGCCGGCGAGCGCCTGGACGCTATCATGCGCACCTTCGGCGTCCAGGAAGGCGAGGCGATCACCCACAAGTGGCTGAACAACGCCATCGCCACCGCCCAGAAGCGCGTCGAGCAGCGCAACTACGAGATCCGCAAGAACCTCCTGAAGTACGACGACGTCGTCAACGACCAGCGCAAGGCCGTGTTCGAGCAGCGCCAGGAGTTCATGGAGGCGACCGACCTCTCGGAGATCATCACCGAGATGCGCCATGACGTGGTCGACGACTTCGTCGCCCGCTACATGCCGCCCAAGGCCTATGCCGAGCAGTGGGACATCGAGGGGCTGGACGAGCGCGTCCAGGCGATCCTGGGCCTGACCCTGCCGCTCAAGGAGTGGGCCGCCGAGGAAGGCTTCGGCGACGAGGAGATGCGCGACCGCCTGGTCAAGGCCGCCGACGCCTACGCCGCCGAGCGCGAGGCGATCATCACCCCCGACCAGATGCGCTCGGTGGAGAAGAACTTCCTGCTGCAGATGATCGATCTGCAGTGGCGCGAGCACCTGATGCACCTGGACCACCTGCGCAACGTCATCGGCCTGCGCGGCTATGGCCAGCGCGATCCGCTGAACGAGTACAAGACCGAGGCCTTCTCGCTGTTCGAGAAGCTGCTGGGCGACCTGCGCACCAACACCACCCGCTGGCTGATGACGGTCGAGATCGCCTATGCCGATCCCGAGCCTCTGCACACGCCCGAAGGGCTGACCGAGATCCACCTGGATCCGCTGAGCGGCGAGAACGTCGCGGTGGCCGGCGCGCTGCCGGAAGGCCTGTCGCCGCAGCAACGCGAAGCCCTGCCGGTGTCGGTCCTGCCGGAAGGCTGGGAATACACCGCCCGCAACGGCTCGTGCCCCTGCGGCTCGGGCAAGAAGTTCAAGCACTGCCACGGGGCGCTGGTTTAAGCGCTTCTTCCTTCTCCCCTTGCGGGAGAAGGTGGCGCGCAGCGCCGGATGAGGGGTTGAAAGACCTGACCGCCGCGATCAGCCGAAAGGCCGGTCGCGGCGGTTTTCGTTTGAGAGACCCCTCATCCGACCTGCTTCGCAGGCCACCTTCTCCCGCAAGGGGAGAAGGGGGCTGCCTAACCCCCCACCAGCGCCCCACGCAGCGCCTGGACCTGGCGGTTCAGAGCGTCCAACTGGTCCAGGGTCATGGCCGACTTCGCCACCAGGGCCTGGCCCAGGCAGTCGCACTGGTTCAGCAGGGCGCGGCCAGCCTGGGTCAGGCTCACCTGGACCTGGCGCTCGTCCACGGTGCTGCGCTGGCGGGCGGCGAGGCCGGCCTGCTCCAGGCGCTTGACCAGCGGGGTGATCGTGCTCGACTCCAGCGCCAGGCGCTGGGCGATCGCCCCGATGGTGGCGCCGCCATCCTGATCGCCAGCTTCGCCCAGCACGCTGAGCACCAGGTACTGCGGATAGGTGATGCCCATCGCGTCCAGCATCGGCTTGTAGGTGCGGGTGATCGCCATGCTGGTGGCGTAAAGGGTGAAGCAGATCTGGTCGTCCAACGGGATAGGCACTGCGGTGGTCCTTATGAGCGAAAAAGCCCTCCGGATTACATTACCACGAAAAATGATATCGCGACAAAGATTCTGCTGGACAGGTCGTCGCGGGCGCCTTAGTCATACCGTTATCGCGATAACGAATATCGCAGAAACAATCTGAGGGCACCACCATGAACCAGTCGATCAACCAAGCTTCGCGCCGCTCGCTGATGACCGGCGGCCTGGGGCTCGCCGCCGCCGCGACGGCCGCGTCCTTCGCCGCCACGGCCCAAGCCGGCCCGGCCGCGTCTCCCGCCTCGGGCTCGAGCGCCAGGACGCCCTCCGGCAGCGGCTTCGTCACCACCCAGGACGGCACGCAGATCTTCTACAAGGACTGGGGTCCCAAGACCGCCCAGCCGATCGTGTTCCACCATGGCTGGCCGCTGAGCAGCGACGACTGGGACGCCCAGATGATGTTCTTCGTCGGCCAAGGCTACCGGGTCATCGCCCACGATCGTCGCGGCCATGGCCGGTCCACCCAGACCGACACCGGCAACGAGATGGACACCTACGCCGCCGACGTCATCGCCCTGGCCCGCCACCTGGACCTGAAGAACGCCATCCACGTGGGTCACTCGACCGGCGGCGGCGAGGCGATCCACTACGCCGCCCGGGCCGACGCCGGCCGCGTGGCCAAGGTGGTGCTGATCGGGGCGGTGCCGCCGATCATGCTGAAGACCGCCGCCAATCCCGGCGGCCTGCCCAAGGAGGTGTTCGACGGTTTCCGCACGGCCCTGATCGCCAACCGCGCCCAGTTCTTCCACGACGTGGCCGCTGGTCCGTTCTACGGCTTCAACCGCCCGGGCGCGAAGATCTCGCCGGCCACGGTCGAGAACTGGTGGCGCCAGGGCATGATGGGCGGCGCCAAGGCGCACTACGACTGCATCACCGCCTTCTCCGAGACCGACTTCACTGACGACCTGAAGGCCGTGAACCTGCCGGTGCTGGTGATGCACGGCGAGGACGACCAGATCGTGCCGATCGCCGACAGCGCCTTGCTGGCCATCAAGTTGCTGAAGAAGGGCGTGCTGAAGACCTATCCCGGCCTGCCGCACGGCATGGCCACCACCCACGCCGAGGTGATCAACAAGGACCTGCTGGCCTTCTTCAAGGCCTAGGGTTCGCCGGAACGAGAAAACCCGCCCCGGGAGACCGGGGCGGGTTTTTGCTACCTGTACCTTTCCCTCCCCACGAGGGGGAGGGAAGGGGGCTCAAACGAGAAACGCCCGCCCCGGATGACCGGGACGGGCGTTTTGCTTTATCGGCTTAAGACCGCAAGGCCTCAGTCGATCGGGTTCCAGCGTTCCGCCGGAGCGGCCACGCGCTTGGGGCCGCGGAAGTCGCCGCCGCCCGAGCGAGCCTGGCCCTGGGCTTGGGCCTGGCCGTTACCCTGACCGCCGCCGTTGCGGCCGCGGTTCGGCTGGCCGCCCGGCTTGCCGCCCTGGCCTTGGCCGGCGCCGCCGGCCTTGGCCGGACGGTTGCGCTGGCGGCGCAGTTCCGACGGGACGTTGTTGCGCGGGTCGGCGCGGCGCGGATCGACGTACTTTTCCGGCGGAGCCAGCTTGTCGGCCACGGCCGCGGCGGCCGCCAGGTTCTTGTCGTTGCGGCGGTCGAAGGTCGGGATCGTCTGGCGGGTGGCCTTCTGGATGTCCTTCAGCAGCGGACGCTCGTCATCGGCGCAGAAGCTGATGGCGATGCCTTCCTTGCCCTTGCGGGCGGTCCGACCGATGCGGTGGACGTAGGATTCCGGCACGTTGGGCAGCTCGTAGTTGAACACGTGGCTGATGTCGTTGACGTCGATGCCGCGGGCGGCGATGTCGGTGGCGATCAGCGCCTTGACCTGGCCGGCCTTGAACGAGGCCAGGGCCCGTTCGCGCTGGCCCTGGGTCTTGTCGCCGTGGATGGCGGCCGCTTCGATGCCGCTGGCGACCAGATACTTGGCCACCCGGTCGGCGCCGCGCTTGGTGCGGGTGAAGACGATCGACCGCTCGACGGCCTTGTCGGCCAGCAGTTCGGCCAGCAGGGGGCGCTTGCGCTGGGCTTCGATGTAGATCAGCGACTGGTTGATGCGCTCGACCGTGGTGGCCGAGGGGGTGATCGCCACCTGGGCCGGGTTCTTCAGCAGCTCGCCGGCCAGCTTGCCGATCTCGGTGGGCATGGTGGCCGAGAAGAACAGGTTCTGGCGTTCCTTGGGCAGCTGCGACGCGATCTTGCGGATCGGCACCACGAAGCCCAGGTCCAGCATCTGGTCGGCTTCGTCGAGCACGAAGATCTCGACGCCGTTCAGGTGGGCGGACTTTTCGCCCAGGTGGTCCATCAGGCGGCCCGGGGTGGCCACGACCACGTCGACGCCGGCCGCCAGGGCCTTCATCTGCGGGCCGTACTTCACGCCGCCGAAGATGGTGGCGACGGTCAGGCCCATGTGGCTGCCATAGGCCTTGAAGTTGTCGGCGATTTGCGTGGCGAGCTCGCGGGTCGGGGAGAGGACCAGGCAGCGGAAGCCGCGGCGCGGCGCGGGCCTGCGGTCCTCGGCCAGGCGATGCAGGATCGGCAGGGCGAAGGCGGCGGTCTTGCCGGTGCCCGTCTGGGCGATGCCCAGCAGGTCGCGGCCGCTCATGACCAGCGGAATGGCTTGTTCCTGGATGGGGGTGGGCTGGGTGTAGCCCTTCTCGGTCAGCGCCTTCAGGAGGGGTTTGGCGAGGCCGAGATCGGTGAATTGAGTCAAGTCAGATGCTTTCGTGCAACCACGAGACGGCGCATGCGGTCCTCGCACGGCTCGCCTGGCGGCGGGTCGGTGGGGAGCGCCCCGCGTGACACGGGCGGTCTGATGAGAAGCGTTAGGGCGCTCGACAGGCTGAACCGAAAACGGTCCTTCACGCAGCTGGAGCGCCGATAGCGCCAGACGGCGCAGGGCCTAGATCGTTTATTGCGGGTGCGAAGTCAAGGGGAAGCCAAGACCGGCAAGGATCGGCGGCAGATCAGTGCAGGGTTGCTCTTCAAATTTCAACAACCCATGATCGTTCCTCCGGTCAGTCGGCGCGGAGGCGCACGAGCATGGACGATCCGAGCGTCGCGTCGATTCCGACCTGGCAGGACTTGGCCGAAAAGGTCTTTGCCTCCCTGCAGGGAGCGGCAAACAGCTCGCCCACCATCGTGAGGACGCTGGAATACGGATCGCGGTACGCGACGATCGATCGCGCCGCCGGCGAGATCGTGTTCGACCTGCGCGCCCTTTATCTTGGCCTTCTCGGGGCGGGATTGCTGGACGAACAGGCCACGACGCCTGGCCTTGCCGGGGCGCGATCGGTGGATGATCAGGCCGTGACGCTCTGGAATTCGGCCGCCTGGTTTTCGGACTGGCTGGCGAAAAAGATGGGTGGGAATGGCCGCATCATTCGCGCGCTGGAGCGGCACAGCCAGGCGAACGACCCGCTGATCGCGATGCGCGAGGGGCTGAAGGTCGTCTCGTCCCGCTCGCTCAAGGCCCTGCTGCCCCAGGCGTCCGACTATGCCCAGGCGACCGTGAGCCGTCCCAGGTTCGACATGCGGCATCTGTTGGCGGCGATGGTCAATGGCGGCGTCGTCGGCGATATGACGACCCGCATCTTCGAGATCGTCTTGACGACCCGAGACATCGAGGACCTCGCCCTGACCCTGTTCATGCGGGTGATGAGCACGCCCGAGGCCAACGAGAGCCAGGAGGCCTGGCGCGACGTCCTGAGTATCCGCGAAGCCCAGTCCTCGAACCGCGACGACGAGGAACAGGCGTCCCGGCTGTCCGAGGACACTGTCTCGCCGTTCAACGGCGACACGCCCATCGCCGACGACAACGACGTGCTCGATACTGAGCGCGACGTCGAGGCCCTGGCGCAGCTGGTCTGCCTGGATCGGGTCACGCCGCTGGCCGTGGCGATCTTCGGCGACTGGGGCTCGGGCAAATCGACCTTCATGGCCCGGCTGGAGCAGGCGGTGCGCGACATGCCGGGGCGTGAGGCCGGAGCGGCCCTGCCCCTGGTGGACGAGGCCAGCGCCGCCCGGTTCGTCCATCCGATCGTGCAGATACGCTTCAACGCCTGGCACTTCGCCGACGCCAACCTGTGGGCCAGTCTGACCGCCGAGTTCTTCGATCAGCTGCGGGCCGGCGGCTATGACCGCTCTGGCCAGGCGCGGCACGCCCAGCTGGTCCAGCGGGTCAACCAGCACGTCCACGCCCTGTCCGACACGCTGTCGGCCAACCGCCGGGCGATGGCCAAGAACGGCGAGGCGGTGCTGGAAGCCCAGAAGGCGCGCGACACGGCGGCCAAGGGCGTGCGCGGCGCTTCGGGCAAGGTCTTCGCCCGGACAAGCATGAACCTGCTGGCCGAGAGCTACGCCGCCCAGAAGGGGCGGCTGGCGGCGCTGGGGCTCGGCGGCGCGGCCGACGAAGGCCGAGCGGCTGGAGTCATCGTCGGCGTGGCCAAGGACGTTTCGTCGGCCTTCGGTTCGCTGCGGGCGGCCTGGGGCGTGTTGAAGGCCTCAAGGCGCTTGAGATGGCTGGCCGCGCCGCCGGTCGCCGTGATCGTGGCCTGGCTGATGGTCGCGGGGCTGGAGCCAGACCTGAAATGGCTCGACGTGGCCGCCCCCGCCCTGGCCGGCGGAATCGCGCTGACGGCCAGCATCGCCAAGGCGCTGGGCCCAGCCCTGGCCATCGTTCGCGACGTGGCCAAGCGCGGCGCGGCTCTGGCCGGCGAGATCGACGCCGGCAACAAGGCCGCCGTCGCCGACTTGCTGACCAAGGAGGTCGAGCTGAACCAGACCCTTGCCGAGGCCAGGGCGCTGGAGGAGGCCGAGCTGGCCTCGGCCAAGGCCCTGGCCCGCTATGTCGATCCCACCGGCAAGGCCAATCCGCCCAGGCTGCTGCGCTATGTGCTGGAGGACGATCCCGACACCAAGGCGCTGGAGAAGGACATCGGCCTGATCGGTCGGACCCGGCGGCTGTTCCAGGCGGTGGACACCATCGCCCGCGAGGTACGCGACGCTCGCCGCGAGGCGGGCTACGCCGACCGGAAGGACGCCGACTGGGAAACCCCCGAGCGGATCATCATCTATATCGACGACCTGGATCGCTGCCACGAGGACAAGGTCTACGAGGTGCTGCAGGCCATCCACCTGCTGCTGGCCTTCGACCTGTTCGTGGTGGTGGTTGGCGTCGACGTCAAATGGGTGCAGGCGGCGCTGGCCAAGCAGTTCGAGACCGGCGACGCCAAGGCCGACGCGGCCACCGAGCAGCAGCGCAACGAGCGGGCCATGCACTACCTGGAAAAGATCTTCCAGATCCCGTTCTGGCTGCGGCCGCTGAGCAGCGGCGACGAGGGCACCTTCCGGCCGTTCATCGAGATGCTGGCCGGCGAGTCGGTCGAGACGGCGCGGGAGAAGGCGGCGGCCGTCGAGCAGGCCCGCAAGCTGGCCGAGCAGAGCCAGGTCTTCGACACGCCCCCAGCCGGCGGCGCGCCAGACGCTCCGGCCTTCGGCGCCGCCAACCCGCGCAAGGGCGCGACCGGGACGGGTAAGTCCCTGGACGCTCTGTTCAGCCAACGCGAGGTCAAGCTGGTCGAGGCGCGGCGCAAGCTGCAGCTGACGGACGCCGAGATCGCCTTTCTGGGTTCGCCGGCGATCGCCGCCCTGGCCGCCACGGCCCCGCGGGGGGTCAAGCGCCTGGTCAATGTCTACCGCATCGCCCGCGCCCGGCGCGGCCAGGAGGACGGCGAGGCGGTGCTGGGTACGGCCGATCGACCGCCGGACTATCCGCTGATCGCCCTGATGGCGGCGGTGGAGACCGGGCAGAACCACACGGTCGCCGAATGGTTCTACGACCAACTCAAGGCCGGTGGCGGGAAGCCCGTGATCGACTTTCTGAATCCGGCGGCCCTGGCGCTATCGCCGGCGGGTCCGGGCATTGCGGGCGCGACGGCGTCGCTGCTGATCGCCTCCAAGGCGGCGGCCAAGCTGCGCGACGACGCGCTGACGGCCGACGACCTTCTCGCCGCCGCGCGCCTGGTCCGTCGCTATTCGTTCAACCGCTATCGCTAGACCGTATCACCCGTCTCCAGGAACCGCTCCACCTGCGCCGCCCAGCCGTAGGTGGCGCTGTTGAGCTGGTCGCGGTCGTAGGCCGGGGCCGCCTTGAAGCGGTCCTTGGTGAGGTCGGCGACAAAGCCCTCGTCCTTGTCGTCCCAGGTCAGCAGGCGCCAGGGCAGGGGGCGGAACTTGCCGCCGGCCGCGAACAGGCCCGCCGGCTCGACGGCCACATAGCGGGCGATCCCGGCGTCGCGGTCGATGAACACCTCGCGGATCGTGCCCAGCTTGTGGCCGCCGGCGTCGTTGACCTTCACGCCGATCAGGGCGGCGCTCTTCACCAGGCGATCATCGAGGCTCATCGGGTTTTTCCTTCAGGTTGCCGCGAACAAACGCGGCCACGGGGCGGATCGATCCAGAGGCGGCGCGGATCCGTGTTTCTTGTCTTACCAACCTTAGTCGGGGGTCAGGCCAATCGCCTTGCGAGCCTCGGAGGCGCGGTTTATGCCTGTTACCGCTACCGTCGGGGCGAGGCCGCCAACAGCAAGGCGGAGCGGGGAGAAGCGCATGAGCGGCAAGATCCGGGCCCTGCGGTGGTGGATGATCGGTCTGGTGATGCTGGGCGCGGTGCTCAACTACCTGACCCGCAGCACCCTGGGCGTCGCGGCCCCAACCGTGCTGGCCGACCTGAACATCGGTCCCCAGGAATATTCCTGGATCACCGGCGCCTTCCAGCTGGGGGTCATGCTGCAGCCGTTGTGCGGCTATGTGCTGGACTCCATCGGCCTGAAGCTGGGCTTCGCCCTGTTCGCCACGGCCTGGTCGGTGATCACCATGGCCCACGGGTTCGCCGGAAACTGGCAGGTCCTGCTGGCGCTGCGGGGCGCCTTGGGCGCGGCCGAGGGCTGCGCCCAGCCGGCCGGCATGAAGGCGGTGTCGATCTGGTTCCCGGCCAAGGAGCGGGGCTTCGCCGGCGGGTTCTTCAATATCGGCGCTTCGATGGGGGCCGTGCTGGCGCCGCCGCTGGTGGCCTGGTCGATCCTGCTGTGGAACTGGCGGGCCGCCTTCCTGGTGGCCGGCGGCCTGGGCCTGGTCTGGGTGGTGCTGTGGCTATTCGCCTACCAGTCGCCCGACAAGCACAAGGCGCTGTCGGACGAGGAACGCGACCTGATCGCCTCGGGCCAGGAGACCCACCTGGAGGACACCGGCGCCAAGCCCTCGATGCTCAGCCTGCTGAAACGCCGCAATTTCTGGGGCATCGCCCTGCCCAGGTTCCTGGCCGACCCCACCTGGGGCACCCTGGCCTTCTGGGTCCCGCTGTACCTGACCACGGTGCGTAATTTCGACCTGGCCCAGATCGCCATGTTCGCCTGGCTGCCGTTCGTGGCCGCCGACATCGGCTGCCTGTTCGGCCCGGCCGTGGTGCTGTTCCTGCAGAAGCGCGGCGTCAGCCTGATCGACGCCCGACGCTGGGCCTTCACCCTGGGGGCGGTGCTGATGACCGGCATGATGTTCGTCGGCCGGGTCGAGAGCCCCTACCTGGCCATCGCCCTGCTGTGCCTGGGCGGCTTCGCGCACCAGACCCTGTCGGTGACGGTGATCACCATGTCGTCGGACCTGTTCCGCCGCAACGAGGTGGCGACCGTGGCCGGCATGGGCGGATTCTTCGGCAATCTGGGGGTGCTGATCTTCTCGCTGCTGATCGGCGGACTGGTGGCCAAGGTCGGCTATGATCCGTTCTTCGTGGCCCTGGGCGTGCTGGACCTGTTGGGGGCCGTCCTGCTGTGGACCCTGGTCCGCGATCCAGGCCGCATCTCGCCGGCCAAGCCCGTCGCCATTCCCGCCCTGTAGAGTTCCCATGCCGCAAGACACGATCTCCAACCCGATCCTGCGGGGCTTCAATCCCGATCCTTCGATCATCCGCGTCGGCGAGGATTACTACGTCGCCACCTCGACCTTCGAGTGGTTCCCGGGCGTGCAAATCCACCACTCGCGCGACCTGGTGAACTGGCGGCTGCTGACCCGGCCCCTGACCCGGGCCAGCCAGCTGAACATGCTGGGCGCGCCCGACAGCTGCGGGGTCTGGGCGCCCTGCCTGACCCACGCCGACGGCAAGTTCTGGCTGATCTATACCGACGTGAAGCGCTACGGACGCACCACGGTGGGCGGAGCCTCGGGCGCGTCCCTGCGCGACTTCCACAACTACCTGGTCACCGCCGACAGCATCGAGGGGCCGTGGTCGGATCCGGTCTATCTCAACAGCAGTGGCTTCGACCCCTCGCTGTTCCACGACGATGATGGCCGCAAGTGGCTGCTGAACCAGCTGTGGGACCACAGGCCGGGCCGCAACCGTTTCGCCGGTATCGTCGCCCAGCAATACGACCCCGCCGCCCAGGCGCTGGTGGGCGAGCGCGTGAACATCTTCCCCGGCACCCCGCTGGGCCTGACCGAGGCGCCGCATCTCTACAAGCGGGGCGGCTGGTATAACCTGATCACCGCCGAAGGCGGCACGGGCTTTGGCCACGCCGTGACCATGGCCCGTTCGCGCGCTCTGGAGGGGCCCTACGAGGTCCATCCCGACGGCCCGGTGCTGACCAGCCGCGCCCGGCCGCATCTGGCGCTGCAGCGGGCCGGCCACGCCGATCTGGTGGAGACGCCCGACGGCACGACCTGGATGGCCTATCTGTGCGGTCGGCCCCTGCCCAATCGCGGCCGCTGCGTGCTGGGCCGCGAGACGGCGATCCAGCCGATGACCTGGGGGGACGACGGATGGCTGCGCACCCGCGACGGGTCCGGCGATCCCGAACTGAACCCGCCGTCGCCTGGCCTGCCGCCGCATCCGTTCCCGCCGACGCCGGACTGGACCGACTTCGACGGCGCGGAACTGCCCCTCGACTTCCAGTGGCTGCGCTCGCCCTTCCCCGAAGACCTGTTCAGCCTGTCGGCCCGCCCCGGCTGGCTGCGCCTGTTCGGTCGCGAGACGATGGGCAGCCAGTACCGCCAGGCCCTGGTCGCCCGCCGCCAGCAGGCGATGTGCTACAGCGCCCGCACGGTGCTGGACTTCGCGCCCCAGCACTTCCAGCAGGCCGCGGGGCTCGTCTGCTACTACGGGGCCAGCAAGTTCCACTACCTGTTCGTGTCGCGCGACGAGGAGAACGGCCGCCACATCCAGGCGATGTCGGCCCTGCCCGACAGCGCCCAGGCCGACGCCTTCACCACGCCGATCCCGCTGCCCGACACGGGGCTGGTCCACCTGCGGGTCGAGGTCGATTTCGAGCGCCTGCGCTTCGCCTTCAGCCTGGACGGAGACAGCTGGACCTGGCTGCCGCAGGTGTTCGACGCCTCGATCCTGTCGGACGAGGCGACGCTTCCCGGCCCGCCCAACTTCACCGGCGCGTTCGTGGGCATGGCCTGCCAGGACCTGTCGGGCGCGGCCCTGCCGGCCGATTTCGATGGGTTCGGCTATGTGGAGCGGGAGTATGAAACCCTCTCTCTTTGAGAGAGGGAGGGGCCCGCCGCCGCAGGCGGTGGGAGGGTGAGAGGTTTCACCCTGTCCGGCAAATCCGAGGTCACAGAGCATCTCGAAAGGCCAAGCTTCACCATCGCTGCGACGGCCGACGCACGCTGTCTTCGTCGGAGTTTTATTCTGGGAGATTTTAACCTCTCACCCTCCCACCGCTTCGCGGCGGGCCCCTCCCTCTCTCTAAGAGAGAGGGTTCAAGGTTGCCAAGTCGCCCGCCGCATCCGACTAACGCCCCCATGACCAAGCTCGCCCCGAAGCCGACGATCCTCGTCGCCGCCGCCGCCCTGATCGATGTCGACGGCCGCGTGCTGATCTGCCAGCGCCCCCAGGGCAAGCAACTGGCGGGTCTATGGGAGTTTCCGGGCGGCAAGGTCGAGCCTGGCGAGACGCCCGAACAGTGCCTGATCCGCGAGCTGGACGAGGAGCTGGGCATCAAGGTCGCCCAGGCCTGCCTGGCCCCGTTCGTTTTTGCGTCCCACGGTTACGAGTCCTTTCACCTCCTCATGCCACTGTACCTGCTGCGGCGCTGGGAAGGACTGGTGACCGCCAAGGAGCACGAGGCGCTGAAATGGGTGAAGCCGGACCAGTTGGCGGACTATCCGATGCCGCCGGCCGACCTGCCGTTGATCGCCTGGCTGCGCGATCTGCTTTGAGCCGGTTCTGGCGCGACGAGCGCGGCGCGACGGCCATCGAGGTCGGGTTCATGGTCGCCATGATCAGCCTGGCGATCGTCGGCATCCTGAGCGCGCTGCAGGGCAATATCTCGATTTCGTTCGGCAAGATCGCCTCGGCGATGGACAGCGCCAACGCCGAGAACTGAGGTCAGGGCCGAGCGGCCTAGCCGCCCGCCTTGTCGCCCGCCGACTGTTCCACCGCGCCCAGGGCGTCGGCCAGGCGCATCTTGGCCGAGCCGGGGCGCAGCGGCTTTTGCTGGCGCTCGTGCGGCGCCCATCCCGTCACCGTGATGATCTCGAACGTGGCCGGCACGCGACCGTCGGGTTCGGCGAAGCGCTGCTGATAGATCTCCATCGCCCGCAGCAGCACCTTGCGCCCCAGCGGCTTGCGCGAGCGGTCGAGCAGCACGCTGGTCTCGCCCATGGCTCGCAGGTCCTTGAGCAGGGCGATCGGGTGGGCGTAGCGCACCTTGACCCGGTCCTTGTCGGCCACCGGCAGGGCGAAGCCGGCCCGTTGCAGCAGGCCCGCGGCGTCGACTGTGTCGGCGAACGGCGAAACGCGCGGGAAGGCGCCGCCGGTGACCTCGTCCTCGGCGGCCAGCAGGGCCTGGCGCAGCTCGGTCAGGGTGGCGCCGCCGAACAGGGCGCCGACGAACAGGCCGTCGGGCTTCAGCGCCCGGCGGATCTGGATCAGGGCCCCGACCAGGTCGTTGGTCCAGTGCAGGGCCAGGGTCGAGACGGCCAGGTCGAGGGTCGCGTCGCCGAACGGCAGGCGCTCCTCGTCGGCGACGATGCGCACGCCGTCACGCCCGCGGAGCATGGCCGCCGACAGGTCGGTCTCGATCAGCAGGCCGATCTTGGCGCGGGCGTCGCTGCCTTCCAGGGCCCGGGAAAAAGCGCCGTTTCGGCTTCCCAGATCGACCGCGACCGGAAACTCCCGCAGGATCGCCTCCAGGCGCAGGACGGCGTCCTCGGCGGCCCGCGCTTTCAGAAAGCCGGCGGCGTCGAAACCGGGGGCGGCGCGGTCGAGGCGGGCGCGCAGCAGGGCGCGGTCGAAGAGCAGGGGGGCGGTGGTCATGTCGGCGCAAGATGGGGCTTCTCGCGTCGCATGGAAAGGTTTGGGCAAACCGCCCGCTCGCGTCACGGCGTTCGCGCAAGGGATGCTGGACCTGATCCTGCCGCCGCGCGCCTTCGACGGCGGGGCGGCCCTGACCTCGGGACTGTCGGCGCAGGCGTGGAGCCGCATCACCTTCCTGGACGGCCCGGTCTGCGACGGCTGCGGCGCGCCGTTCGCCTATGATATCGGCGAGCTTCGCTGCGTGCTGTGCCAGACCAAGCCCCGCGCCTTTGCCCGGGCGCGCGCCGCTTGCCTCTACGACGAGCATTCGCGCGACCTGATCCTCAAGCTCAAGCACGCCGACCGCACCGACCTGTCGGGCCTGTTCGCCCGCTGGCTGTCGCGCGCGGCGGCCGACCTGTTGGACGAAGCCGAGGCGGTGGTTCCTGTGCCCATGCATCGCTCGCGCCTGCTTCGGCGGCGCTACAACCAGGCCGCCGAGATCGCTAGGCCGCTGTGCGCCCTGGCCGGGCGGACCTATCTGCCCGACACCCTTGTGCGCCGGCGCGACACCGACAGCCAGGGCGGCAAGTCGGCCGACGGCCGCCGTCGCAACGTCGCCGCCGCCTTCGCCGTGCCCGAACAGCGCCGCCATCGGGTGATCGGGCGCAAGGTGCTGCTGATCGACGACGTCCTGACCACCGGCGCCACCGCCGAGGGCTGCGCGCGAGCCTTGTTGGCCGCCGGCGCGACCCAAGTGACCCTTGCGGTCGTCGCGCGCGTTACAGAAATGCAAGCGCGTCCTATATGACGACGGAAACGACTTCTGTTACGGATTCCACATGGCCAAGGTCACCATCTACACCCGCCCGTTCTGCGGCTACTGCGCCCGGGCCTTGAAGCTGCTCAACGACAAGAGCGCGGACTTCACCGAGATCGAGGCGGGCATGGATCCCGCCCTGCGCAAGGAGATGATGGACCGTTCGGGTCGCACCACCTTCCCGCAGATCTTCGTCGGCGAGCAGCACATCGGCGGCTGCGACGACATGATGGCGCTGGAGCGCGAGGGCAAGCTGGACCCTCTCCTGGCCGCATGAGCCCATCCGCGCCTCTCCGAGTCGGCCTGATCCAGACCCGCACCCCCGCCACCCACGCGGCGGCGCTGGAGCATGTGGCGCCGATGGTGCGCGAGGCGGCGGGGCAGGGCGCCCGGTTCATCCTGACGCCGGAAGGCACCAACGTGCTGCAGAAGGACCGGACCCGGCTGCTGCCGACCCTGGTTTCGCTGGAGGACGACCCGGTGGTGCGCGGCCTGCGCGGCCTGGCCCGCGAGCTTTCCGTCTGGATCGACGTCGGCTCGGCCCTGGTCAAGCGCGAGGACGGAAAAGCCGCCAACCGCCAGGCGGTGATCGACCCGACCGGCGCGATCGTCGCCACCTACGACAAGCTGCACATGTTCGACGTCGATCTGCCGACCGGTGAGACGGCGCGGGAGTCTGCGACCTACGAACCCGGCGAACGGGCGACGGTGGTCGAGACCCCGCTGGGGACCTTCGGCCTGACCATCTGCTACGACATGCGCTTTCCGGCCCTGCACCGGGCCCTGGCCTTGGGCGGGGCCCAGATTCTGACCGTTCCGGCCGCCTTCACCCGTCCCACCGGCGAGGCGCATTGGGACATCCTGCTGCGGGCCCGGGCCATCGAGACCGGATCGTTCGTGATCGCCGCGGCCCAGGGCGGCTTCCACGAGGACGGCCGCGGCACCTGGGGTCGCTCGATCGTCGTCGGTCCCTGGGGAGAGGTGATCGGCAAACTTGACCATGACGAGCCGGGGGTGTTGATCGCCGACCTCGACCTCGCGGCCGTCGACAAGGCCCGCGCGGCCATCCCGGTCCTCAAGAACGCCCGTGCCTTCACGGGTCCGTAGTCCCTATATAGTCCCCATGATCAAGTACGCGCTCAGTTGCGACCACGACCACGCCTTCGAAGGCTGGTTCGGCTCGTCGTCCGACTATGACGACCAGGCCGCGCGCGGGCTGCTGGACTGCCCGCTGTGCGGGTCCAAGACCGTGCGCAAGCAGATCATGGCCCCTGCCGTGGCCGGCACCAAGGCCCAGAAGGCCGCGCCCGAGCCCAGCGCCGCCATGCGCGAGATGATGATGACCGCCATGGGCGAGGTCCGCCGCCAGGTCGAGGAGACCTTCGACTATGTCGGCGACAGCTTCGCCAAGGAGGCCCGCGACATCCACGACGGCAAGTCCGAGGCGCGCGGCATCTACGGCGAGGCCTCGCCCAAGGAGGTCAAGGCCCTGGTCGAGGACGGCATCAAGATCGCGCCCCTGCCGCCGGCCCCGCCGAAGAAGACGGACGTGAACTAGCGAGCACGAAAAAGGGGACGGTTTCCCGTCCCCTTGTCCGACCGGCCTTGAGCCGTCGCCTAGTAGCGGCGGTACTCGTAATGGCAGTTCTTCTTCTTGGAGTTCTTCTTGGCGATCTGGTTGCCGGCGACCGCGCCGAGCACGCCGCCCAGCACCGCGCCCTCGGTCTTGGCGCCGTTGCCGGCCACCACGGCCCCAAGGGTGCCGCCGCCGACGGCGCCGATCACGGTGCCCTTGTTACGGTCCTTCTTGTTGCTCTTGCAGACCCAGACCTTGTGCGTGCGCGTCTGGGCTTCAGCCGCGGTGACGGCCAGCGAGGAGGTCGTGAAGCCCAGGGCGACGACGACGGCGAGGGTCTTGAGGTGGGCGCGCATGGCGAGCTCCGTTTCTTGGTTGTTGGCCTTGAACGCAATGAACGCTCAAGCTGGTATCGGGTTCGAACAGTGTCGGCTTTCCGACCTGAACGGGGGATGAAACGACGGCGGCGCCGCCGTTCATCTCCGTTTCAGGTTCGGGGCCGGCTAGCCTTGGACGCGATAGCGACCGGCGCTGTCGGGGCAGACGCGGACATAGCGAGTCTCGACGCGGCCGTTGTAGTCGGTCTCGGCCGGGGCCAGGCGGCAGCGGCGGCTGTAGTCGCTGTAGGCCGTGCTGGAACTGGCGCGGTAACGGCTGCTTTCGCGATAGGCGACGGTGTCGTCATGGGTCCAGTACTGGCCGCTGGCGTCACAGCGGCCCTTGGCCGAGGCGTTGCCGATGGCGGCGCCGGCCCCGGCGCCGACCAGGGCGCCTAGCACGGTGCCTTCGGTCTTGGCGTTGCGGGCGGCGATGTTCGAGCCGGCCACGGCGCCGACCAGGGCCCCGATCACGCCGCCGGCGGTGGCGTTGCGCTTGGCGTCGCTGCGGCAGGGCTCGGAGTACGAGACATTGTCGCCGTAGCCGCCGGCCGAGGGCGCGCTGTAGCGGGTGGCGTAGTCGGGATAGCGACGGTCATACGAGCCCGAGCCGTAGCGGCGATCGTAATCGGCGCGGGCCCGGTCATACTCGGCCCGGTCGCGTTCATACTGGGCGCGCTGGTTCAGATAGTCGCTGCCGTTGGAGCTATAGACCTCGCCGCTGGTGCTGAAGCGCCGGGCCTGGTCGGGATAGCGGCGGTCATAGGCGCCGTAGCCGTTGCGACGGTCGTAGTCGCGGCGGGTGTCCTCATAGGCCTTGCGGTCGCGATCGAACGAGGCCTGTTCGCGATAATAGTCCGAGCCGTTCTGATAGGTGGGGCTGTCGAAGCGCGTTGCGTACTGCGGATAGCGACGGTCGTAAGAACCCGAGCCATAGCGACGGTCATAGTCGGCGCGGGCGCGCTCATACTTGGCGCGTTCGGCCTTGTAGGCCTTCTGCTGGGCGCGGTAATCGGCCGAGCGTTCGTCATAGGCGGCCCGCTGGTCGCCATAGGTTTCCAGGCGCTGCTGATAGGCGGCGTCGGTCGACTGGGCCAGTACAGGCGTGGCCGTGCTTAGGGCGATGGCCGAAGCCATCAGCCAGAGAGTGGTCTTGGAAGTCATGATTGCTTCTCCGTTCCGACGAACGGATCGACGACGGCCCCCGATAGCGGCCGCCAATCCTTGGTAGGGTGTCCCTGGCCAATACAAGGCGCGACAGCGGCACAGGTTCCGTCAGGCGGCGGGGGTAGCGGGCAGGGCGCTCTGGATGTCGGTACGGGTGAAGTCCTCGCCCTTGTAGAGCAGGGCGCCGCCGCCGTGGGATTTCGCCAGGGCGTAGGCGAAGCAATCGCCCATGTTCAGGATTGCGCGCCCGAACCGAAGGCGGGCTTCGATGGCGATCCGGGTCTGCTCGGCGTCGATCGGTGTGATCTCGACGCCCAGTCGCGTCATGAGGCGTTCCGCGTCCGGGCGCCCCGCGTCATCGCGAAGATGGGCGGTCCGAATATAGGTCTCCCAGGCGTTGACGGGCGTGATCACGCCGCCGCCCGCCTTGAGGATGGCGGCCAGGAAACGGTCCCATTCGGGTTCACGGAGCAGGATGGTCACGAGCGCCGATGCGTCGACCACCATCACTTCGGAAAGCCCTCTTCGTCGTAGAGGTCAGCGTCGGTAAGCACCTCGCCCGTCCTGGGGCGAGCCCAGATCTCTTCCAGAAGCGCCATGACCTTGGCTTGGCGTGCTTCGAGATCGTCGGCTTTTAGCGCGCGCTCCCGCTCGAGCGTTTCGCGCACCGCCGCCTCGACCGTCTCGGTCAGGCCCGCGCCGCGCAATCGGGCCAGTTCGCGGATGTTTTCCACGACCTCGGCGTTACGGATCTGGATGGGGCCGGGCTTCGTCATGACGGAGCGCAGTCTATCATGAAGCGGGGGCGGCGTCAGTCTTTCGTGACCGTCATCATGTAGTTGATGTCGCAATCGGCCGAGCGGCTCCAGCGGCCGGTCAGCGGGTTGTAGGCCACGCCGAACGGACCCTGCACCGCGACGGGCTCTCCGGCCAGGAAGGCGCGCAGTTCGTCGGGTTTCAGGAACTGCTTCCAGTCGTGGGTGCCGGGCGGCACCCAGCGCAGCACGTATTCGGCGCCGATCTTGGCCAGGGCCAGGGCCTTGAGCGTGCGGTTCAGGGTGGCGACGATCAGCAGGCCGCCGGGCTTGAGCAGCTTGGCGCAGGTGCGCAGGAACTCGCCCGGATCGGCCACGTGCTCGATGACCTCCATGGTCAGGACCACGTCGAACGGCCCCGCGCCCTCGGCCAACAGTTGCTCGGCGGTGGCGGGGCGGTAGCCGATCTCCAGTCCTTGCTCGGAGGCGTGGGCGGCGGCGGTCTTGATATTCTTTTCCGAAGCGTCGATCGCGGTCACGGTGAAGCCCAGCCGCGCCATCGGCTCGCTCAGCAGTCCGCCGCCACAGCCGATGTCCAGCAGGGTCAGGCCCTCGAAGGGCGTGCGTCCATTGCCGTCACGGTCGAACCGCGCCAGGGCCTGCTCGCGAATGAAGCCCAGCCGGCAGGGGTTGAAAACATGCAGCGGCGCGAACTTGCCGTGCGGGTCCCACCACTCCGCCGCGATGGCCGAGAACCGCGCCACGTCGGCGGGGTCGATGCTCCAGGAGGGGGTGTCGGAGGCGGACTGGGTCATGATCAGCGTATGAGCACGACTTCGACCGGAAGGTCCAGATCGCTCCAGGCGCGATCGGCGGTCATGACGGGCAAGCGCTCGCGCATCGCCAGCGCCAGGCAAGCGCGGTCGCCGAGAGACAGGCCCTTGTGGCGGGTGGCTTGGCGGAGGAGGCCGGCCTGGATGGCGAGGTCGCGGTCGAGAGTGACGACCAGGGAAGGAAGGCGTCCTAACTGCATTTCGGTTTCGTACGGCGATATCCCCGTCTCGACCATGTTGGACACGACTTCGGCCAGATTCAGGGTGGTGATCCGGCTCTTTGCCAGGGACGCCGCGACCTGTTCTCGGCCCGCTTCCCCATAGAACAGAGCCAGAATGGCCGACGCGTCCATGACGAATTCAGTCGTCACGGCGCGCCCAAGCCTGATGCTCCTGGAAGTCGCGCTCTTCCATTTCCACTTCTCGCCGGCGCTCAGCGAGCAATTCGTCAACCGCGGAGACCCCGGGGCGCCGGTAGGGCCGCATCCATTCCTGGAGCTGGCGGATCGCCTCCATCGTGCTGATCAGGGTGAAACGATCTCCCTCAAGGTCGGCGATGATCACGCCGCCCGTCGGAGCGCCGAGCGCCTTCATCACCTCGGGAGGGAGGCGAACGGTTCCGTCTTCGGCGACCTCGAGCCGATAGGTCGTGGGACGATCGTCAACGAACGCGCCCGTATCGCCCTCGGCCATGCCTTGTTGACGGGGCGTTGGCATCGCCGCCGCCTTTCCTGGCTCCTCCAGCACGTTCCGCACATGCTGATACCGCTTGCCTAGCATCCGGGCGATTTCGGCGCGGGGATAGCCGGCCGCGGCCAAGGCGCGGATCTTGGCGGCGACGGTGGTCTTGCCCTCCAGCAGGCGGGCGACGTCGGATGAAACGGGGGCGCTCATAATGGCGACCTTCATGGATAGGTAGTCAGTTAGATAGATTGTCCGCGCGTCGTCAACAGCGCCCCGCGACGAAAAAGACACCGCGCGACATTGCCGTTGCGCCCCCGCGCCGCTAGAAGACCACGCCTTGCGCGAGCGGCGCGGTTCGTCCGCTCCCGGCGCAAGAATTGACCTTAGGTTTTGACGGGGTAGGGCGTGTCACGTCTGGTGATGAAGTTCGGCGGCACCTCGGTGGCCGACCTGGAGCGCATCCGCCGGGTGGCGCGCCTGGTCGCGGCTGAAGTGGCCACGGGCAAGCAGGTCGCGGTGGTCGTCTCGGCCATGTCGGGCAAGACCAACGAGTTGGTGGCGTGGACCGACGGCTCGGGCCGCGCGGCGCAAGGGCTTCCGGAGTCGGACGACGAGTACGACGCCGTCGTGGCGTCGGGCGAACAGGTCACGGCCGGCCTGCTGGCCATGACCCTGCGCAACATGGGCCTGAACGCCCGCTCGTTCCTGGGCTGGCAGGTGCCGATCCTGACCGACGACGCCCACGGCCGGGCCCGCATCGAGGACATTCCGCCGGCCAATCTGGAGGCCTGTTTCGCGGCTGGCCAGATCGCCGTGATCGCCGGATTCCAGGGCGTGACGTCCGACCAGCGCATCACCACCCTGGGCCGGGGCGGCTCGGACACCAGCGCGGTGGCCATCGCCGCCGCCGTGAAGGGCGACTGCGACATCTATACCGACGTCGACGGCGTCTACACGACCGATCCCCGTATCGAGAAGAAGGCCCGCAAGCTGGCCAAGATCAGCTACGAGGAAATGCTGGAAATGGCCTCGCTGGGGGCCAAGGTGCTGCAGACCCGTTCGGTCGAGATGGCCATGGCCCATCGCGTGCCGGTGCGGGTGCTGTCGAGTTTCGTCGAACCCGGGGAGGCCCCCGGCCAAGGTACGATCGTCTGCGACGAGGAAGAAATCATGGAAAAGCGCATCGTCTCGGGCGTCGCCTATAGCCGCGACGAGGCCAAGATCACCCTGCTGGGCCTGCCCGACCATCCGGGCGTGTCGTCGCAGATCTTCGGCCGCCTGGCCGACGCCAATGTGAACGTCGACATGATCGTGCAGTCGCGCGCCCGCAGCGCCGACACCGCCAACATGGAGTTCACGGTCGGCAAGCGCGACGCCGTCCGCGCCGTCGAGATCGTCCGCGCCGCCCAGAAGGAAATCGGCTTCGAGGACGTGGCGATCAACGAGGACGTGGCCAAGGTCTCGGTGATCGGCGTGGGCATGCGCAGCCACGCCGGCGTCGCCCAGTCGATGTTCGCGGCCCTGGCCGAAAAGAACATCAACATCCAGGTCATCTCGACCTCGGAGATCAAGATCTCGGTCCTGATCGACGCGGCCTATACCGAACTGGCCGTGCGCGCGCTGCACGCGGCGTACGGGCTGGACCAGCTGTAGGGCGGGTATTCGCGCTTGATCCAAAAGATTGTCGCTATCTGGCGGCGATTTTTTGGAGCTGCGTGTCCCTTTCAAGGGCGATCAAAGCCAATCCGATCATTCGATTTAACCGATCGGACTTCTCCCACTTAATCACGGATTGACGCGTCACTTCGAGTTCTGCAGCAAGCTGAGCTTGGCTGTAGTTATTGCGTATACGCCATGCGCGGAGCCATGGACCATTAAGCTCGTTCATCGCGCTCACGTTCAAACTCCGCGCTGAAGCCCCATCCTTTGAAGGCTAAGCGAATTCGTCGGTAGGTCCTGGACCAAGCAGCCTTTCCGTCATCCACCGCCACGTTCGGTACTGGTGAGTTTAGGGTGATGTCTACTTTTTTAACGTCAGCTTTCTTTACATTGCGGCGCATTGGTACGGCCATTCATGAAATTCGCGGGGTCAGCAATATGAAGTTCGGACCTCATGGTTACTGAAAAGTAAACGGACACAGTTACCGCTTGGTTTACCGCCATGGTGCGAACGTCTCCGTTAGCCAAACGTCGCGTTCTGACGGTATGAAGGGCCGCGAATCCCTTCCAGGAGCCTCCATGTCGGTCTTCCATTTCGATCCCGAGAAGAAGTCCGTCACCTTCCAGGGCGATGCGGGGCTAGACCTGCTGTACGACCTGCTGCTGCGCGCCAAGTTCGGCGACGGCTACGAGAAGCCCCTGCTGGTCAGTCCGTGGCTGGCGGCCCTGCTCAAGCAGCTGGACGTGTTCCTGCCCGATGACGGCCAGTGGTTCCCCGAACAGCCCGGCCGGCCGATCTTCGACGAGGACGACCTGCTGGCCATGGGTGACGCGGTGATCGAGGAAGGTCACACCGTGGGCTGGTGGACCATGACCGAGCCGGAAAAGCGGGCCTATCTGCGCGAGGTCATCGCCGCCCCCCACCCCCTGACGGACGCCGAGGTCGAGTTCATCGAGCGCGACATCGACGGCGCGGTCGAGCAGGCCAAGCAACTGGTGGAAGCGATCAGCGAGCCCCTGGCCCTGCCTGGTCACGGCTGACCCCCAGAATCTTTCACGCCCCCTGTCGAAATCGCGCGCCCTGGCGCGACTTCTCCTCGAAGGCCCCGCGAGGGCCCGCCACGAGGAGGATGAAGATGATCACGATCAGTGCGTTCGCCTGGGTTCCGCCCTTCGCCCGGGGTCTGGTGCGCGATCTGCGCGTGCGATGGGCGCTGGAGGAGGCGGGCCTGCCCTACCAGGCGCGGTTGCTGAGCTTCGAGGACAAGGACACCGCCGCATATCGCGCCCTGCAGCCGTTCGGCCAGGTGCCGATCTTCCAGGACGGCGACTTCGTGATGTTCGAGACCGGCGCCATCGTCCAGCACATCGCCGAGCGCTCGCTGGCCCTGGCGCCGCCCGATCTCGAGGGGCGACTGCGAATGAACACCTGGCTGTTCGCCGCCCTCAACTCGGTCGAGCCGGCGCTGGAGAACCTGATCCAGATCGACCTGTTCCACACCGACGAGGCTTGGGCCAAGGAACGCCGCCCCGGCGCCGTGGCGTTCGCGGCCAAGCGGCTGGAAGGCCTGGCCGCCTGGCTGGACGGTCGCGACTATCTGGAGGGCGACCGCTTCACGGCCGCCGACCTGATGATGACCACCGTGCTGCGGATCGCGCGCAACACCGACCTGGTGACTTCCAATCTGGTGCTGGACGCCTATGTCCGCCGCTGCGAGGCCCGCCCGGCCTTCCACCGCGCCCTGGCGGCCCAGACCGCGCCGTATGAAGAGGCGACGGCGGCGGCTTGAGGTCCAAAGCCGTTGTCATCCCGGAAAAACGCGCAGCGCGTTCGGGATGACAACGTTTGGGTGGTTGAAGAACAGGCCATTGAGGCTCCTGCCCAACGTCCGGGAGGTTTCGCCATGCCTCCCGGCGCCGCCTCTGCTACCTCCACCGCATGAGCCACCAGCAGCGCCTCGCGATCGGACTTCTGTGCGGCCTCGTCGCCGGGGCGTTCTGGGGCGGGGTGTTCCTGGCGCCCAGGCTGCTTGACGCCTTCACGCCGCTGCAGATGACCGCTGGACGCTACCTCTGCTACGGCCTGGCCTCGGCGGCCTTGCTGGTTCCGGTGGGGCGCAAGGTGCTGGGCCGCCTGACCCTGGCGGACTGGCGCGACCTGGCGGGCCTGAGCCTGCTGGGCAATATCGTCTACTATGTGTGCCTTGCGATCTCGGTGCAGATCGCCGGCGTCGCCCCGGCCTCGCTGATCATCGGCCTGTTGCCCGTGACCATCACCCTGGTCGGCGCGAAACAGGGTGAGGGCGTGGCCCTGCGCCGGCTGGCCGCGCCGCTGCTGCTGGTGGGGGCGGGCGTGCTCTGCATCAATATCGCCGCCTTCCAGACCGCCAGCGGCGTGGGAGTCGGAAAGCTGATCCTGGGTCTGCTGGCGGCGGTCGGGGCGCTGGCGGTGTGGACGGTCTACGCCGTCTGGAACGCCCGCCGCCTGGCCGCCACCCCGCGCTTCAACAGCCATGAGTGGTCGCTGCTGACCGGCGTGGTCACCGGCCTGTTGTCGCTGCTGCTGGTGATCCCGGCGTTCTGGCCTGGCCTTTGGGGCGGCGCGTCCCACGTGCCGAACGCCTGGCTGCTGTTCTGGAGCGTCAGCCTGGCCGTCGCCCTTGGGGCCTCGGTGATCGGCAACGGCCTGTGGAACGCCGCCAGCCGCCTGCTGCCGCTCAGCCTGTCGGGCCAGCTGATCGTCTTCGAGACCCTGTTCGCCCTGATCTACGGCTTCCTCCACGAGGCTCGCTGGCCCCTGCCGCTGGAGCTCGCCGCGATCGTGCTGATGCTGGCCGGCGTGCTGTGGTCGGTGCACCTGCATCGGCCGGACGCCGAGGCGCATCCGGCGGGGTAGCGAGAGCAAGGCCCTCCCGAACATGACCGCAACCTGAACATCGCCGTTCAGATCGGGTTCAAAGGCCAAGGCCGATAAAGGTCCCAACAGCGCCGAACCGGACTTCCCCGGACATGACGCTTCGAATTGGAGCCAGTGCCATGAAGACCACCAAGTTCACGAAGATCGCCGTCGCCGCGGCTGTCACCGGCGCCCTGGTCCTGCCCGCCTCGGCCGCCTTCGCCGGCGACAAGAGCAACAAGACCGAGCGCGCCGTGATCGGCGCCCTGATCGGCGGCATCGCCGGCGCGGCCCTGTCGGACGGCAAGACCGGCGGCATCGCCATCGGCGCCGTCGCCGGGGCCGCCCTGGGCGCCTCGACCGGCAACAACGACCGCGACCGTCGCTATTCCAGCAACTACCGCGACCCCCGCTACGGTTACGGGTCCAGCTACAACAACGGCTATGGCCAATCGGGTTACAACAACGGCTATGGCCAGTCGTACAACACCGGCTACGGCCGCGACCGTCGCGGCGACCGCTACAACACCGGCTATCGTCAGGATGGCGGCCAGTATGGGAACGGCTATTACGGCCAGCGCCGCTAACCGCTTCCCAGCCGAAACGACCGGCGCCGTCCCTTCGGGGGCGGCGCCTTTTTCGTGCGCGATCCGCGATTTGACCGCGAGCGAACGCTGTGCCTCGCGCGAAATCTGCTATAGCCCGCCTGAGGCTGATCGGCTTCTTAACCCCTGGCGCGTCGTGTCAGGCTAAGCCGTTCAGACCAAAGGCCTGAGGGCGGCCGTATGGCCGACCGGCCAAGAGTGGGGAGTGCGCGGGCAAACATGGCGGCGTCCGGGATCGCTGTTCGGGGACCACGCAGCCTGCTTCGGCAGATTCGCGAGGCCATGGCCGGGGGCGGCCCCGCCCAGGGCAAGCTCGACATGGTGGTGCGCACCATCGCCATCTCGATGGTCGCCGAGGTCTGCTCGATCTATCTGCGCCGCGCCTCGGGCGACCTGGAACTGTTCGCCACCGAAGGCCTGTCGCGCGACGCCGTCCACGTCACCCGCATGAAGCCGGGCGAGGGCCTGGTCGGCGAGACCATGCGCCTGGGCCGTCCGCTGAACCTGTCCGACGCCGCCAGCCACCCGTCGTTCTCGTACCGCCCGGAAACCGGCGAAGATCCGTACCACGCCTTCCTGGCCGTGCCGCTGCTGCGCGGCGGCCGGACGATCGGGGTGCTGGTCGTCCAGAACCGCACCGAGCGGGTCTATGACGAGGAAGAGGTCGAGGACCTGCAGATCATCGCCATGGTCCTGGCCGAGATGGTCAGTTCCAGCGAGCTTTTGGGACAGGCCGAACTCAAGGACGTCGAGATCGCGCCCCACAAGCCCGAGCGGTTGAAGGGCGCGCGCTTCGCCGAGGGCCTGGCCTACGGCGTGGCGGTGCTGCACGAACAGCCGGTGGCGCCCGAGCAACTGCTGTCCGACGACGCCCTGGCCGAGGAGGCCCGGCTGAAGTGGGCCGTCGAGGCGCTGCAGACCCAGATCGACGAGATGCTGGAAGGCCAGCACGGCCTGGTCGGCGCCAGCTATGAGGTGCTCGAGACCTACCGGATGTTCGCCCACGACCGGGGCTGGAACCGGTCGCTGCAGGAGGCCGTGCGCTCGGGCCTGACCGCCGAGGCCGCCGTCGAACGCGTCCGCTCCGAGCACCGCGCCCGCCTGGGCCAGGCCCGCGACCCCTATCTGCGCGAACGCCTGCACGACCTGGAAGACCTCAACGACCGGCTGCTGCGCCACCTGTCGGGCGACGTGCACGCGGTGCGGGTGCTGCCCGAGGACGCGATCCTGATCGCCCGGAACCTGGGTCCCGCCGACCTGCTGGAATATGATCGCACCCGGCTCAAGGGCATCCTGCTGGAGGAAGGCTCGGCCGCCAGTCACGCCGGCATCGTGGCTCGGGCGCTGGACATCCCCTGCGTCGGCCGCCTGGCCGGCCTGCGCGACCGGGTCAACGAGGGCGACCCCGTGGTGGTGGACGCCGAGACCGCCGAGGCCTGGCTGCGGCCGCGTCCCGACGTGGTCAAGTCGCTGAAGGCCCGGATGGAGGTCCGCGCCCAGCGCAAGGCCGAGTTCGCCCGTATCCGTGAGACGCCGGCCGTCACCAAGGACGGCGACAAGGTCACCTTGCTGATGAACGCCGGCCTGGCCGTCGACCTGGACATCCTGGGCGAGACCGGCGCCGAGGGCATCGGCCTGTTCCGCACCGAGTTCCAGTTCATGGTCGCCGAGGAAATGCCCCGGCTCGAGGCCCAGACCGCGCTTTACGAGAAGGTGCTGGAAGCCGCCAACGGCATGCCGGTCACCTTCCGAACGCTCGATCTCGGCGGCGACAAGCTGCTGCCGTACATGGAGCTGGAGCGCGAGGACAACCCGGCCCTGGGCTGGCGGGCCATCCGCATGGGCCTGGACCGGCCGGCCCTGCTGCGCATGCAGATCCGCGCCCTGATCAAGGCCGCGCGCGGCCGCGAGCTGCGGATCATGTTCCCCCTGGTGGCCAATGTGGACGAGTTCCGCGCCGCCCGGGCCTTTGTCGACCAGGAGGTCGCCTGGGCCCTGAAGCGCGGCCGGCCCGAACCGGCGCGTCTGGACGTCGGCGCGATGATCGAGGCGCCCTCGCTGCTGTGGCATCTCGACGCGTTGCTGCCGATGACGGACTTCGTTTCGGTCGGCACCAACGACCTGATGCAGTATTTGTTCGCCGCCGATCGGGGCAACCCCAGGGTTTCGGACCGTTACGATCCGCTGTCCCCGGCCGCCCTTCGCGCGCTGAAGACCATCCAGCAGGCCTGCGCCGACACCGGCACGCCGGTCTCGGTCTGTGGCGAGATGGCGGGGCGTCCGCTGGAGGCTTTCGCCTTGCTGGCCTTGGGTTTCGACCGTCTGTCGATGCCGCCGGCCGGCATCGGGCCGGTCAAGCAGATGGTGCTGTCGTGCGATCGCGAGGCCGCGCGGCGCAATGTCGAGGCGCTGCTGAAGACCTCGGCCGGATCGCTCCGTGGCGAGATCGAAACCCTGGCGCGCAAGCTTTACGTGGCCGTCTAGACACGCGCCTAGACATGGGCTCGGTTAACCAAGCGCGGCCTTATAGTGTATTGAATCCCGCCACTTACTTTGATATCGACCATAAAGTATTAACAAATCCCGGCTAGGACGGGTGGGGCAAGTCGTCGGTTTGGTCTCTCAAGGGGCTGAATTCTCCTCCGACGCGAATTTTGGGGTCTCATGGCAGCCATGCCGCTGGATACGGGCAGGGTTCCGCACTTGCATCTGGTCGCCGACGGCGAGCGCGAAGACGCGCCGGTGGCCGCGCACCAGCCCTCGATCGACTACGGCGCCGACATCGGCTCGGCCCTGCGCGCGGCGCGCGAATTCCGCGGCCTGAACCTTCAGGACGTCGCCGACGCCACCCGCATCCGCCTGGCCTATATCGAGGCGCTGGAAGACCTGCGCCTGGACGAGCTGCCCTCGCGGCCGTTCACGATCGGCTATGTGAAGTCCTACGCCAAGATGCTGGGCCTGGACGGCGACGCCGCCGTGGCCCGCTTCAAGGTCGACGTGCCCGACGACAGCGAGCCGCTGCGCGCTCCGGTCGGCGTGCGCCACGAACGCGATCCGCGCCTGGGTCTGATCCTGGCGCTGGGCGTGCTGATCGTGGCCGCCATCGTGCTGTGGAATGTCGCCCAGCGCGCCATCGCCAAGGACGCTCCTCCGGCCCAGGTGGCCCAGGAGCAGGCCAGCGCCGCCGTGGCCTCGCCCGCCGCCGTTCCGGTCGATCCCAACGCCACGCCGGGTTCGGTTTCGCTGGGCGCCCCGCTGCCGGCCCCGGTCGAGTCGACCACGCCCGAGCCCTACAAGACCCCCGGCCTCGACGACGCCGCCGCCAACGGCGGTTCGGCCGACGCCGTCGCCGCCGCCTCGAAGGCCCGCGCGGCCGAAGCGGCCAAGAGCGGCGTCGATCCCAACCAGGTGTTCAATGTCGGCGCCCCGTTCCGGTCCAGGGGCGCGATCTACGGCGCGGCCCCGGCCGAGGCCTCGACCCTGATCCTGCAGGCCCGCAAACCGGGCTCGCTGACCGTCCGCGACGCCGGCGGCGCGATCTATTTCAGCCGCTGGATGGCGGCCGGCGAGGCGTTCCGCGCCCCGCGCAACGGCGGCCTGATCGCCGAGGTCTCCGATCCGGGCGCCTTCGAGGTCTACAACGCCGGCGCCCTGACCAGCCGCATGCCGGGTCTCACGGCCTCGCTGGGCAAGCTGACGACGGCGCCGGCCGTGGCTCAAGCGCCGAAGCCGGCGGGCTAAAAACAGCCGGGGACATGCCCTTGCGGCGTGTCCCCACGCATCCTCCAAGCTTTCCAGGGTTGAGGCACGGCCTGCTGATGAGGACGCGCCGCAAGGGCATGTCCCCGATCCTAACCACGCCCGCGCCCCGACTTCGCGAACAGCAGGTCCGACCAGTTCCAGGACCGCGAGCCCAGGGCCAGGCGCGGCGCGCCCGGCCCGTCGCTGAGCGATATCAGGACCAGGCCGCGCATCGGGTCGGACCGGCAGGCCTTGGGGGCGAAGGCCACCTCCAGCATGATCAGCTCGCGCACGCCGGCCAGACCCTTGCCTTCCTGACCCGGGCTCTGAACCCAGTCGCCGTTCCAGACCAGCACGGCCTTGCCCTTGGCCGCCGCCTCGGGGTGGACCTGCATCATCGCGGCGCGGACGCGGGGGTTCTTGCGCAGGGCGTCCTGCAGCAGCCGCACCATGTCGCAGCCGCCGCCGCCCGGATCGTTTCCGTCGCCGCCAGCCCCCGATCCGCCGCCGGCCGTGGCCGCGCCGATCAGGTCGGCCTCGCCCAGTTCGGCCGCCACGATCGGCTTGGGCGCGGGCTTGGCGGGCAGGGGCTCCACCTCCGGCGGCGGGACAAGTTTCGGCGGGCGCGCGGGCAGCTTGGGCGGCGAGGTCCTGGCCGGGGCGGGATCGCCGGCCGGTTCGGGCGCCAGCTTCGGCGGCTCGGGCGGCGGGGGAGGGGGCTCATACAGCGCCACGGTGATCGGCTCGGGCTCGGGGCCCATCGGCGGCTGGACGCGCACGGCCAGCACGGCCAGCAGCAGCCCTGCATGGGCGGCGATGCTGAGCGTCACGCCGATCACGCCGTCGGCCGTCGCGCGCCGGCGTCGGACCGGCGTCGGAACCAGGGGATCGTACGGCCGCGGTCGCCCGCTCATCGAAACTCCAGAGCCGCTTTGGGGACGAATTAGAGACCACCCGCCCGAGTCAGGATCATGGCGCCCGCGACATTTCCCCATCTCGCCCCAGGGGCTCTTGGGTTCCGCCGCCAAACCCCTTAGATTGTCGACATGGCCACCGACCACACCCACATTCGTCCCTGGCGCAAGATCGAGCGTCGCCAGTCGCGGAAGATCCGCGTCGGCAATGTCGAGGTGGGCGGCGACGCGCCGATCTCCGTCCAGTCGATGACCAACACGCTGACCAGCGACGCCGCCGCGACGCTGGAGCAGATCCGCCAGCTGGAGGAGGCCGGCGCCGACATCGTCCGCGTCTCGTGCCCCGACACCGACTCGACGGCGGCCTTCAAGACCATCGCCCGCGAGAGCCGCGTGCCGCTCGTGGCCGACATCCACTTCCACTACAAGCGCGGCATCGAGGCGGCGGAAGCCGGCGCGGCCTGCCTGCGGATCAATCCGGGCAATATCGGCAGCCCCGACCGCGTGCGCGACGTGATCCAGGCGGCCCGCGACCACGGGTGCTCGATGCGGATCGGCGTCAACGCCGGCTCGCTGGAGCGCGACCTGCTGGAGAAGTACGGCGAGCCCTGCCCCGACGCGATGGTCGAGAGCGCTCTCAACCACGCCCGCATCCTGCAGGACCACGACTTCCACGAGTTCAAGATCTCGGTGAAGGCGTCCGACCCGTTCATGACGGTGGCGGCCTATTACCAGCTGGCCGAGCGCATCGACTGTCCGCTGCACCTGGGCGTGTGCGAGGCCGGGGCCTTGCGCACCGGCACGGTCAAGTCGTCCATCGGCATCTGCTCGATGCTGTGGGCCGGCATCGGCGACACCATCCGGGTGTCCCTGGCCGCCGATCCGGTGGAAGAGATCAAGGTCGGCTTCGATATCCTGAAGTCGCTGGGCCTGCGCCACCGCGGCGTCAACATCATCGCCTGCCCGTCGTGCGCCCGTCAGGGCTTCAACGTGATCAAGACGGTGGAGGCGCTGGAGCAGCGCCTGGCCCACATCAGCCAGCCGATGTCGCTGTCGATCATCGGCTGCGTGGTCAACGGTCCTGGCGAGGCCCTGATGACCGACCTCGGCTTCACCGGCGGCGGGGCCGGCTCGGGCATGATCTACATGGCCGGCAAACCCGACCACAAGCAGTCGAACGACGGCATGATCGACCACATCGTCGAACTGGTCGAACAGCGCGCGGCGGTGCTGAAGGCGGCGGCGGAAGCCGAGGCGATCGCGGCGGAGTAGGCCGCACCGGAAGCTTGACTTTAGGTGGCGTGATCGGAAATCTCCCCCTGCGGCGATGATCGCTGCTGTGTTTCCGGGGGCTTTCAAGTGAGAATTCTAGCTATCGTCGCGCTGGCCGCGACCGTGACGGCTTGCGCCACGACCGAGGAGACGGTGCCCGTCGGCTACGTGCCGGCCCCGGCCTCCGCCCAAGCCGGCGCCGAGGCGATTCAGGTCACCGTCACCGCCGTGGATGCGCGCAGCACAAACCGCGCGCGCATCTCCACCAAGATCAATGGCTATGGCATGGAGATGGCCCCCATTCGATCGCAGGGCGAGGTGGCCGACATCGTCCGCGACGCGCTGAGCGCCGAGTTCAAGCAGCACGGCTACAAGCTGGCGGCCGGGGGACCCAAGGTCGAAGCGAAGGTGTCGACCTTCTACAACCAGTTCGGTGTCGGCATGTTCGCTGGCAAAGCCAATTCCGAGGTCAACCTCACGGTCGCCGTGACGTCTCCGTCAGGCGTCCCGGTCTACAGCCGCGACCTAGCCGGCAAGGCGAGCAAGTCGGTGCAGATGGCCAGCGGCAAGAACGCGGCGGCTTCGCTGAGCGAGGCAATGGCTGAGAACTTCAAGGTGCTGTTCGCCGACGAAGCCTTCATCAAGGCGCTTTCAGCGCAATAGAACCAAGGCGAGCCCAAAAAAAGGGCGCGGAGGCCGAGGCCGCCGCGCCCTTTTCCTTGCCGATCGCGCCGTTACCGAGCGACGAAGGCGCGCTTGCAGATCTCGGCGCCGAAACCCGACGACATCTGGCCCTCTGCGTCGGCCATCGCGGCCGCGGCGATCAGGCCGCCGCCGCCCGTCGAGCGGTCGATCTCATAGTCGGCCACGACTTTCCCGGTGGCGGGATCGATCAACTGGGCCACGCCCTTGATCTTGTTGGACGAGCCCACGAGGATCGTCATGCCCGCGTTGGCCTTCTTGAAATCGGTGATGTTGACCTTCAGCAGCAAGGGCTGAGAGCCCTTGGCGCAGGCCGCCAGCTTTTCGGAGACGTTCTTCTTGAACGTCGTCTCGAATTGCGCACCGGCCCCGGCCGGGGTGTTGACGGTGATTTCCTTGACAAAGGCGTTCTTCGAAATGTCGGACGAGATCTGGGCGATGGTGTCGCCACCCGAGTTCGTGACGCAGCCGGCAGTCACCGCAGCCATGGCGGTGATGAGGAAGATACGACGCATTACAGTTCCAACCTACTTGACTGGCTGAAACAGTTTCAGCCCCCCGGAAAACCATAGCAAAGCTTCGGTCTGCCAAGGAAGGATGTTTTCCAGGCCAGTTGAACGTCGATCGCTCACCCCAGCGACGTCTCGATCGGCACCCCGCCCTTGATCGCCAGGGTCACCGGCGTCCGCTCCGCCACGTCCGCCAGCCGCGCCCGCTGGGCCTCGTCCAGCGGACCGGTCGGGACCAGCACGCGCTCGATCCGGGGCGGGGTCTCGCCGCCGTGATAGTGAAGTTGGACTTCCAGCGACTCCAGCGGCCAGGCCTTGTGCTCGGCGTACATCTTCAGGGTCATGGCGGTGCAGGCGCCCAGCGCCGACAGCAGCAGGTCGAAGGGCGCCGGTCCGGCGTCCGCCCCGCCGATAGCCTCGGGTTCGTCGGCCGTCAAAGCGTGGCGGCCGGTGGTGATCGTGGTGGCGTAGCGGACCTCGCCGATGCGGGCGGTGGCGGTGGCCATGGGCGGCTCCTGTGGTGTCTTCGTCCAGATCAGGGTTTCGGGCGCCGCGATCGCCGACGCTAGGCCGAAACGGCGAAAACCTCAGATCACCGCCCGCGAGCGCTCATCGCCGAGCAGGGCCGCCGCGACCACGCGCAGGCCTTGCTCCAGTTCGCCCAGGTCGGTCGCCGGGCCGAGGCAGACGCGGACGCCGGTCTCCAGTCCCGCCGCCACGATCGGCGCGCCGGGCGGGGTGACCTCCACGCCGCCGCGCAAGGCGCGGCCGGCGACCCGTTCGGCTTCCAGCTCGCCCATGGGCAGCCACAGGTGGGGCGCGGCCGGCGAGGCCGGGGGCTCGGCCGCCGACCCCAGGATCTCCAGGGCCATGGCCAGGCGGGCGGTCGTCTCGGCCACGCCGGCGGCGGCGATGAGGTCCGCGGTCCCGTCCTCGATCCATTGGGTGGCGATCAGCCCCCCGAGGGCCGGCGGGGCGTAGGCGATGGCGCGGGCGGCGCGCAGCACCCGGTCCAGGTGCTCGCCGGGAGGCGTGACCAGGTAGCCGGCGCGCAAGCCCGGGGCCAGGGACTTCGACACGCCGGAAACGTGGAACACGCGCTCGGGCGCCAGCACGGCCAGGGGCGGCGGGTGGTTCGGGCCCGCATAGATCGCGTAGATGTCGTCCTCGACCAGCCACAGGTCGTGCTTGCGCGCGACGGCGACGATCTCTTCGCGCCGGCGGAGGCTCATGATCCGGCCGGTGGGGTTCTGCAGGGTGGGCAGCAGCACCGCGACCCGGGCGCCGTCGCGCGCCGCCGCCTCCAGCGCGTCGGGCCGCACGCCGTCGGCGTCCATGGCCAGGCCCCGCAGCCGAAGGTCGCCATACTCGGCGATGGCCTTGACGCCCTGATAGGTCGAGGCCTCGCACAGCACCGTGTCTCCGGGCCGGGCCAGGGCGCCGAGCGCCAGGGCCAGGCCCTGCTGGGCGCCGGCGCAGCAGACCAGCCGCGTCCAGTCCGCGCCCTCCAGCCCGCCGCTGCGCGCCAGCCAGGCCGCGCCGGCCCGCCGCTGGGTCTCCAGTCCCGCCACGGGCGCGTAGGCCAGGTGGTCCAGCAGGTCGGGACGTCGCCGCAGCTTGGCCAACGCCTCGGACAGATGCTCGGCGGCGGCCCGTTGCGGGGCGATGTTCTGGGCCAGGTTGATCGGACCAGACGGGGCGGCCGTCCGTGTCCGCGACGCCGACGCGGCGCCGCGCACGAAGCTGCCGCGCCCGACATGGGCCTGGACCAGCCCGGCCTTCTCGGCCTCGACATAGGCCCGGGTCACCGTGCCCAGGCCCAGGCCCAGGCGGTGGGCCAGGTCACGTTGCGGCGGCAGGCGGTCGCCGTCGTTCAGGACGCCCGAGGCGATGTCCGCGCGCAGCGCGTCCAGCAGGCGCTCGTAGAGCGGCGCCGCGCCGGGCGAGAGGGTCGGAGTCCAGCCGGCCATCAACGATCTCCAAAATTGTCACTGTATCAATATAGGTTTTGACTCATGATGCAATTGGCAAGATGACCGTGACATTTACTTAGGAGTGTCGCCATGACCGCCCAATTGCTCCTCGCCTTCGTCCTGTTCGCCTTCGCCACCGCCGGCACGCCCGGCCCCAACAACATGATGCTGCTGGCCTCGGGCGCGAATTTCGGCTTCCGGCGCACGGTGCTGCACATCCTGGGGATCAGCGCGGGTCTGGGCGTGATGGTGCTGGCCATGGGGCTGGGCCTGGGTGGCGTCTTCAAGGCCTGGCCGGTGCTGCATGACGTGCTCAAATGGGTCGGCGGCGCCTACATGCTGTGGCTGGCCTGGAAGATCGCCACGGCCACGGGGATTTCCGACAAGGGCGCCGGTTCGCGCCCGATGACCTTCCTGCAGGCCGCCGCTTTCCAGTGGGTCAATCCCAAGGCCTGGGCCATGGCCCTGACCGCCGCCACCACCTACACGCCCGAGGGCTCGACGATCGGCGTGTTCTTGGTGGCCGGGACCTTCATGCTGGTCGGCGCGCCCTGCAGCGCCGCGTGGGCGGGCTTCGGCCAAGGCATGCGGCGGTTCCTGGACCGGCCGGCGACGCTGCGGACCTTCAACCTGACCATGGCCGCCCTTCTGGTGGTCTCGCTCTACCCGCTGGTGGTCGAGACGCGTCCCGCCGGGGCGTCCAAGGAAGCGCCCCGCGTCCTCGCCGACCTGCCCGCGACCCCGCGCTGGTCCTCGCGGGGGTAGGAGGGCAGGATTACCGAACCTTAAGTGGTCCGACCTGACCGATTGGGGTCTGGTGCGGCGACCGAATCCGGAGTCGCTCATGTCACTCGCCGCCCGTTCAGCCCTGCTGGCCATCCTGCTGCTGGCGGGCGGCGGCGTCGCCGCCCAGGCCGCCGTCACGCCCGTGCAGGTCGGCCAACCTCTGGCCCGTTTCGCCAATCTCAAGCCTGGCGTGCACCGTTACCTGCGCTTCAAGCAGGCCGGCGACACGGTGCGCGTCGCCGATGTCTGGACCCGCGAGGTGCGCTTCGACGAGCAGGACGGCCACCGCCGCCTGCACATCGTTCAACACTGGGACGGGGTGGGCCCCGCGCCCTCGGACCGCCAGCTGGACAGCTGGTTCGAGCTCGGCACCTTCCGCCCCCTGACCCATGTCCGCCGGACCCAGAAGGACGGCGTCGCCAGGGTCGAGGCCTACGCCTTCCAGCCGGACCGGATCGTCGGACTGAAGGACGTGGCGGACAACGCCGCCAAGGACTTCGAGGTCGCCTCGCCCCAGCCAAGCTTCAACTTCGAGACCGACATGGAGTTCATCCAGGCCCTGCCGCTGGCGGCGGGCTACGAGGCCAGCATCGTCTTCACCCATCCGGGCGGCGGGCCGCCGGCGGCCTATGTGTTCAAGGTGGCGGGATCGGAGATCCTGAACCTGCCGGGCGGCGGCAAGATCGACTGCTGGGTGGTGACGGCCGACTACAACCGCCCCGACATGCCGGTGACCCGCTTCTGGTTCGCCAAGGGCGACCAGGTGATGATCAAGCAGATCTCGCCGCTGCCGGACGGGTCGGGCGTGCTGGGGAAGATGCTGCTGTATTAGCGGATTGATCCGCTCGCCCGGAGGCCAGGATGAGCGATGGAGGGGTTGTGCAACCGCCCGCATCAGCCCCAGATCGGGCCTTAACACGAGGTCCCGCCCATGCGCCCCACGCTTCTACTCGCCGCCCTGGCGACGCTGGCCGCGACGCCGGCCCTGGCCCGGGATCTGAAGATCACCGTGCAGGGCCGTGACTCCGTGGTCCTGACCGCCGCCGACCTCAAGGCCCTGCCGCGCGCCAAGGCCGCCTTCACCGCCCACGGCAAACAGATCACCTACGAGGGCGCCGTGCTGAACGCGGCCCTTAAACAGGCCGGGGTCGTGTCAGGCGACCGGCTGATGGGCCGCTATCTGAACCAGGTGGTGATCGCCACGGGCTCGGACGGCTTCACCAGCACCTATTCGCTGGGCGAGACCGACCCGATCTATCGCGCCAATCCCGTGATCGTCGCCGACAGCAAGGACGGCCAGCCGCTGGACGCCAAGGAAGGGCCCTACCGCCTGGTGGTCGACGGCGACCTGCGGCCGGGGCGGTCGGTGCGGATGCTGGTGTCGGTCGAGGTGAAGGCGGTTCCGTAGGGAATCTAATCGTTGTCATCCCGGACAAGCGCGCAGCGCGCCGATCCGGGACCGGCGCGTGAACTCAGCGCTTCCGGCGGTCCCTGTGTAGTTCAAGTGTGCGAAGATGGTCGCGGGCGGGAGACCGTTCGGTCCCTGGTCCTGAGACCGTGATCCGGCCTGGTCCCCGCCCGCTTTAGTGCACCCACCT
>Ga0073929_1000232_pt1 | contig 86593 bp, 95 predicted proteins | sample DewCreD2012metaG_3_FD_76966 | JGI IMG/M metagenome (GOLD analysis project Ga0073929, IMG submission 76966) | Hot spring sediment bacterial and archeal communities from British Columbia, Canada, to study Microbial Dark Matter (Phase II) - Dewar... ... | reverse complement strand
TGTTTCACCGCCTACCTCTGCAGCGGCCACTCGGGGATCTACCTGTCCCAGCGCCTTGGCGTGGCCAAGACCGATCGCGACCAGTTCCCGCCCGACATCGCCCTGCGTCAGGCCCGCCAATGGCGCGGCGCGACGTCAGCACGGGGTACAGAGCCGCCGTCCGGCCCAAGTCGCGTCCCCGACAATTCCAAGTTTTGACGTCCTACAAAGGCCCTCTCATGACCTTCAAGCACTCCGTCACGACCCATGAGGTCGGCATGATCCGCATCTACATGAAGCCCCGCGACAACGCCCGCGAGGCCAGGCTGAAGACCCTCTTCAACGCCAAGCCGCTCTATCGCCAACTGGTGGAACAGGCCAAGGCGGCCGGGATTATGAACGCCGTCGCCCACCACACCCACTATGGCTACAGCAACCACGGTCGCATCCAGGACGAGGGGGTCGAGATCGGCAATCCCGACCTGACCATGTGCGTCGAACTGATCGGCCCTCGCGATCAATTGGAAACCTTCTGCCGCGCGCACGGCGACCTGCTGCGCAACAAGGTCATCATCTACAAGCACCTCGAACACTGGCGCATCGCCGCCGATGAGGTGGAAGCCAGCGAGATCGCCCCGACCGTCGCCACCAATCCTGTCGGTTAGGGCCGGCCCTGATGCTGACCTGCCCCTGACCTGTCGCGTGATCTCGTCACGAAGATCTAAGGCAAGAGCGTCAGGCGCAGCGCCAAGGCCGCCAGCGTGATCAGAAGGATCGGCGTGGTCAGCACGATCCCGACCTTAAAATAATAGCCCCAGGAAATCCTGATCCCCTTGGCGCTGAGCACGTGCAGCCACAACAGCGTCGCCAGCGACCCGATCGGCGTGATCTTGGGGCCCAGGTCGCTGCCGATGACATTGGCGTAGATCATCGCTTCCTTGACCGCGCCCGTCGCGCCACTGGCGTCGATCGACAAGGCGCCGACCAGGACGGTGGGCATGTTGTTCATCACCGACGACAGCAGGGCGGTAAGGACGCCGGTTCCAAACGCCGCGCCCCACACGCCACCCTTGGCGAAGTGATCGAGCAGTCCGGCGATCTGGTCGGTCAGGCCGGCGTTTCGCAGGCCATAGACCACCAGGTACATGCCCAGCGAGAAGACCACGACCTGCCACGGCGCGCCCTTCAGCACCTTGCGGGTGCTGATGATGTGTCCGCGTCCGGCGATGACCAGCAGGACCAGGGCGCCGACGGCGGCGGTGGCGCTGACGGGGACGCCGAGCGGCTCCAGGGCGAAGAAGCCGATGAGCAACAGGGCAAGGACCACCCAGCCGGCGTTGAACGTCGCCGCATCCTTGATCGCCTCGCGCGGCGGCTTCAGTTGGCCGACGTCGTAGGTCTTGGGGATGTCGCGCCGGAAGTAGAGCATCAAAGCCACAAGCGTTGCGGCGATGGCGGCAATGTCGACGGGGATCATCACCAGGGCGTAGCGGCTAAAGCCAATCTTGAAGAAGTCCGCCGAGACGATGTTGACGAGGTTGGAGACCACCAGCGGCAGACTGGCCATGTCGGCGATGAACCCCGCCGCCATCACGAAGGCCAGGGTCGCCTTGTCCTTGAAGCCCAGCGCCATCAGCATGGCGATGACGATCGGCGTCAGGATCAAGGCCGCGCCGTCATTGGCGAACAGCGACGAGACCGCCGCGCCGAGCAGCACGATGGAGGCGAACAGCAGCCGCCCCTTGCCGCCGCCCCAACGCGCCACGTGCAGAGCCGCCCACTCGAAGAAGCCGGCCTCGTCGAGCAACAGGCTGATGATGATCACGGCGATGAAGGCGCCCGTGGCGTTCCAGACGATGTGCCAGACCGTGATGATGTCGCCTGGATGGACGACGCCCGTCAGCAGGGCCAGGACCGCGCCGAGGGTGGCGCTCCAGCCGATGCTGAGGCCCTTGGGCTGCCAGATGACCAGGGTGATGGTGAGCAGGAAGATCAGCAGGGCGAGGATCACGGGCGGGGCTCTATCCAGGGAAACGACAAAGACGGCGGACAGGATTGCCCTGCCCGCCGTATCAGTATGGCGGTCGAGCGGCGCGCCGCTCTCCCAGAAATTAGCTCTTCGGCGGAGCCATCGCCGGCAGCTTCTCCGCCGCGGTTTTGGCGGCCTGATGCTGGACCGGCGGAAGCAGGATCAGGCCACGACCCGCCAGATAGCCGCCTCGCCCCGTCGCCGCGTCGGAAACGTACTCTTTGATGAAGTCCTTAAGGCCCGGCGTGACGCCGACATTGGCCTTCTTGACATAGATGTAGAGCGACCGCGACACCGGGTAGGTCCCGTTGGAGATCGTCACGGCCGTCGGCTTGACGCCATTGACGCTGGCGCCCTTGATGCGGTTGGCGTTCTCCTCGAGAAACGAATAGCCGAAAACGCCGAGCGCGCCGGGAGTCTTGGTGATGGTGCCAACGATGGCGTTGTCGTTCTCGCCGGCATCGATCCAGCCGCCGTCCGTGCGCATGGGATCGACTTTTGATTTGAAGGCCTTTTCATCGCTGTCGTGCAGCGCCTTGGCGCTAGGGATGCGCTTGGCCCCGCCTTCGATGGCCAGTTCGACCCAGGCATCGCGGGTGCCGGAGGTCGGCGGCGGCCCGTAAACGAGGATGCGGTTGCTCGGCAGGCTGGGGTTCACGTCTCGCCAGGTCTTGAAGGGGTTGGCAACGAACTGGCCATTGCGCTGAGCGTTCTGAGCCACCCCCTGATAGAGGTCTTCAAGCTTGAAATTATAATCCGGCGCCTTCTTGTCCATGGCGATGACGATACCGTCAAAGCCGATCTTGAGCTCGACGATGTCCTTGACGCCCTTGGCCTTGCAGGCCTCGAACTCGGACTTCTTCATCGGGCGTGAGGCGTTGGCCACGTCGGGGAAGCCCTCGCCGTTGCCGCCGCAGAACATCTTGAACCCGCCGCCCGTGCCCAGGCTCTCGACCTTGGGCGACTTCTTGCCGGTCTTCTTGGAGAAGTTCTCGGCGACGCGGGTGGTGAACGGGAAGACGGTGGAGGAGCCGGCCACCCAGACATAGTCGCGAGCGGCATGGGCGGCTGAGGCGCACGTCATCAGGGCGGTCGCCGCGGCGACGCCTAGGAGCTTTTTCATTGGGGTGTTCCTGATCGTTCGGGGGATTAGGTCAGGGAAACGACTTCACCGTCTTCCTTGGTGAAGCTGGCCGGCTTGCGATCCAAAAGATCGAGCACGACTTCGGACGGGCGACACAGCTTCACGCCCTTCGGCGTGACCACGATCGGCCGATTGACGAGAATGGGATGGGCGACCATGGCGTCGAGAATCTGATCCTCGGTGGAGCTGTCAGCCAGAAGACCCAGCTCTGCGGCCGGCGTGCCCTTCTCGCGCATCAATTGGCGCAGGGTCAGCTCGGCTTCCCCGGCCAGTTCGCGCAGTTGGTCATGGCTCCAGCCGGCCTTCAGATATTCAACGATCTTGGGCGCGTAGCCGGCCGCCTCGACCATGGCCACGACATTGCGCGAGGTCCCGCAGGCGGGGTTGTGGAAGATCACGATCGGAAAGTCGGCGTCGGACATAAGATCACCAAGCAGCGGAGTACGAAAGGGAGGATCAGGCGGCGGACTCGTCAGGCGCCTTGGACTTGCCGATCTCATCGAGCCGGCGCTGCAGCGACAGCTTGTCGATCGAAGCCAGCGGCAAGGCGCAGAACAGGGTGATGCGGCTGTTGAGCTGACGATAGGCCTCGGCGAAGGCCAGAGCGACCTCGGCCTCCGTGCCCTCGGTCGAACCGGGGTTGGGGATGCCCCAATGGGCGGTCATCGGCTGACCCGGCCAGATCGGGCAAACCTCGCCAGCGGCGTTGTCGCAGACGGTGAACACGAAATCGAGTTCTGGCGCGTCCGGATTGTTCAGCACCGCGAACTCGTCCCAAGCCTTGGAGCGAAGATGGTCGGTCTTGTAGTTCAAGTGCTGCAGGAGGCTGATGGCGCGCGGATCGAGCACGCCGCTGGGCATGGATCCGGCGGAATAGGCCTTGAAGCGGCCGGCGCCGACCCGGTTCATGATCGACTCCGCCATCACCGAGCGGGCGGAGTTGTGAGTGCAGAGAAACAGGACGTTGAAGGGGCGTTTTTGGCCGTCGCTCATGCGGTCTCCAGTTCGGTAAGGCAGGTTCCGTCGCAGGCGGCGGCCTTGGCGACGATGTCATTCAAGGGCCCGCAGATCTGGGGATTGCCGCCGCAACAATCCTCCATCAGGAAGCCCAGCAAGCCGCTCATCGCCCCGTAGTTGGCCGAGTAGATGATCGAGCGCCCCTCGCGACGCGAGACGATCAGGTCCGCGTGGCTGAGGATGTTCAAGCTGGACGACAGGGTGTTGGGCAAGATGCTGGTGGCCCTAGAAATGTCGCCAGCGGCCATGCCAGAACTGCCCACCTGGACCAGCATCCGGAAGATGCCAAGACGGCCTTCATGGGCCAAAGCGCCTAGGGCGTTTGCGGCGGCTTTCGATTCCATATTTCGACCTTACTCGAATTATGCGATGGTAATATGACATTGGCGTCTGGGTCGCAAGGCGGCGTCGATCACAAGACGGCCTTGATGACGCGACATGGACACAGCGTTCTCGCCAGCGCCGGCTTCGGCCTCGCCTATGTCGTCGCGATGGGTTCATGCTGGTCCTGAAAAACACTTGCTTGAAAGCGTTGCGCCACGGTCTGGTCAGCTTCGGCCCTTTTCCGGGCGCTCGTCATTGACCTGCTGATGCTTGGTGTCGCCACGGCCGTTCCAGCGGCCGATGAGGCTGGGGCGGCCGCCAAGACATGCTCGTGCGGACCGCGAGTTTGATGCGACGCAAGGCAGGGCTCCTTCAAGGGTGTAGGCATGCGCCTTCCGCCCGTAAACGATGTCAGGAGCTGCGATGCCGATGCCCAACCCCACTGCGCTTGGCGATGACACTACCTCCCGCGTCAGCGACTTGGCATGACGGAGACCGCATCCAATATCCGCGACGTCATCGTGATCGGCGGCGGCCAGGCCGGACTCGCCACGGGGTACTTCCTGCGCCGCACCGGCCTCAGTTTCGTGATCCTTGATGGGCAAGCTGGCCCCGGCGGCGCTTGGCGCCACGGCTGGGATTCACTTCGCCTGTTCTCGCCCGCGCAATGGAGCTCCCTGCCCGGCTGGCCCATGCCGCCTGCCGCCAACGACGGCTATCCAACGCGCGACGAGGTTTTGGCCTATCTAGCCGCCTATGAGGCGCGTTACGCCCTGCCGGTCATTCGACCAGCCGAGGTCGATCTCGTCCACGCTCAAGACGACGCACTGGTCGTCGAAACCTGCCCGGCCGCCTGGAGGGCTCGGGCCGTGGTCAGCGCCACCGGAACCTGGCGCGCGCCCTATTGGCCCGCCTATCCGGACCAGGCCCTCTTCGAGGGCGTTCAGATCCACTCGGCCCAGTATCAACAGCCAGGCGCCTTCGCCGGAAAGCGGGTGCTGGTCGTCGGCGGCGGCAACAGCGGAGCCCAGATTCTCGCCGAGGTTTCGCAGGTCGCCGAAGCGACATGGGTGACACCGGAGCCGCCAATCTTCCTGCCCGATGAGGTGGACGGCCGCGTGCTCTTCGAGCGCGCCACCGCGCGGTGGCAAGCCAGCCAAGGGCTTGGCGCGGATGCGCCTCCCCCTGGCGGCCTGGGCGACATCGTCATGGTCGAGCCGGTCAGGGCCGCCCGCGCCCGCGGCGCGCTGAATGCGGTCCGCCCGTTCGAGCGCTTCACATCCAAGGGCGTGGTCTGGCCCGATGGGCGCGAAACCGAAATCGATGCGGTGATCTGGTGTACCGGCTTTCGGCCAGCGCTGGGGCATCTGGCCAACCTCGGCGTCATCGAGGCTTCAGGACGGGTGGCGGTCGAGGGCACGCGCGCGGTCAAGGAGCCGCGCCTGTGGCTCGTGGGCTATGGCGAATGGACGGGGTTCGCCTCGGCGACGCTGACTGGCGTGATGCGCTCGGCGCGAGACACCGTGCGCCAGATCGCCGAGGCGCTCGCCTAGACTGTCGTCCGGTCAGCGCGCCTGCCGATGGATCGCCACAATGATTGCCAGGGCTTACACCGGTTGGGCGGCGCGTTCATGGGACATCGCCGCCTCGCCCAGCGCCACATGCTCAGGGATGCGCCCAGCCGACTTGCGCTCGCTGTAGCGATCGACGAGGTAGTCTGAGCGGTCGCGCGTCAGCAGGGTGAACTTGAAGAGCTCCTCCATCACGTCGACCATGCGGTCGTAGTAGGCCGACGGCTTCATGCGGTCGTGCTCGTCGAATTCCTTATAGGCCATGGCCACCGACGACTGGTTGGGGATGGTGATCATCCGCATCCACCGACCCAGCAGGCGCAGGGTGTTGACGGCGTTGAACGACTGCGAGCCGCCAGAGACCTGCATCACCGCCAGGGTACGCCCCTGCGTTGGACGCACGCTGCCGATCTCCAGCGGGATCCAGTCGATCTGAGACTTCATGATTCCGGTGATGGCGCCATGGCGTTCCGGGCTGCACCAGACCTGCCCTTCCGACCACAGCGACAACGTCCGCAGTTCCTGGACCTTGGGATGTTCGGGCCCCGTGGCGTCCGGCAGCGGCAGACCGGCCGGATCGAAGACACGGGTCTCCGCGCCCATGAGATCGAGAATGCGCTGCGCCTCCAGTGTCAGCAGACGGCTGAAGGAGCGCTCCCGTAGCGATCCGTAGAGCAACAGGATGCGCGGCGGATGCGTCGAAACCTTCGGCGGCTCCAGCTTCAGCAAGGTCGGATGGTCGGCGTGGTCGAGGCTCAGGGCGGGGAGATCGGGCAAGGCTGCTTCCTGGAAAATCCAAAAATAAGGAGATCGTGATGCTGGTTGGAAAAGAAGGTCAGGCAGCAGTCTGGGAGCCGCAACCAAGCTCCAGACCGACGCAACAGCTTTCGGTCAGATAGGCGGCCAGGGCGTTGACCCGCTGATAGTCGGCCGTGCAGATCACCTCGCGGCCGCGCCGCGCCTGATGGACCAGGCCGGCCCGCGACAAGGCCGTCAGGTGGTGCGTCAGGGTCGAGGCCGGGATTTCCATCAGCCGCACGAGGTCGGTGACATTGGCCCCGGCCTCCCCGGCCCGCACCAGCAAGCGAAAGAGGCGAAGGCGCACCGGGCTTCCCAGGGCGGCCAAACCCGCGGCGGCGTCGGTTTCGATCAGCGTTGACATGATATAACGGTATTTCTAGTGATATCGTGATGTCAACCTGGACCGAAAAGATGATCGCATGGCAGCCGCGCTCACCGTAAGACCCGCCACGCTCCAGGATGCGGCGGCGATGACGGAGATCTACAACGAAGGAATCGCCGACCGTATCGCGACCTTCGAAACCGAGCCCCGGTCGATCCAGGACGTCGCCGCCTGGTTCGACGCCGATCGCCCGATCGTGGCCGTCGTTGACGCCGCCGACACCATCGTCGGCTATGCCGCGACGTTCTCCTATGCCGATCGCTGCTGCTACGCCGGGATCGCTGAGTTCTCGGTCTATGTTCGCCGCTCGCATCGTGGCCAGGGCGTGGGCGCGCGGGCGATGACGGCGCTGATCCAGGCGTGCGGCGAGGCGGGCTATTGGAAGCTCTTGTCGCGGGTATTCGTGGAGAACGCCGCGAGTCTGGCGCTTCTCCAGTCGGTCGGTTTCAAGCGGGTCGGCGTCCACGAAAAGCATGGCAAGCTTGACGGTGTCTGGCGCGATGTGGTGGCCGTCGAGCGCCTGATCGACGCCAATCTCTGAGCCGGTGACATCGCTTCCTGTTGTGGATGGTCTTCGCTAGCGGCCCTGGAGCCGCAAGCGCCGGCCAAGGCCAGAGCGCCTGCACGGACGAACGACGCCACCAATCGAAGGCCGATCCCTCCGCGATCACACCCGTCCCCGCTCGCGCGGGGTCGGACGCCCGATCTGGCGCCTGGAGACTGGACGGGGCTAAACGCTCGCCAGCCCAGCAGTTCGACATACCGGCTAGGTAGTCCGGCGGCCTACCCGACCCGCGCCGACAATCAAGACGCCGCGACAAAGTTCAACTCAGCCGTGCTTTGATTAAACGTAGCTATATTTGTGGACCGTGGGTTGCATTTCCCCTTGGCAAAGCCTCGCTTCATGGTAGCGTCATAAAACTGTCACGACCCAGCGGCGATTGCCGCTAGCCGCGCCGGCGCCGATCCGCGCCAGCCCAAGCCGTCGTCACTTCGTATGCGTCCAATGAAGTTTCGCACTTGGGGGGGGCCCGTGCATGATCTTGTCTGGATTTCTGCTGATTTCGACGCTGTTCCTGGCCTATGCCAACGGCGCCAACGACAACTTCAAGGGCGTGGCGACGCTTTATGGAAGCTATAGCCTCGACTATCGCGGGGCCTTGCTGCTTGGCACCGTGGCCACCTTCCTGGGCGGCTTAGCCTCCATGCTGGTGGCGACGGGCTTGATCAAGATGTTCTCGGGCGCCGGGGTGGTTCCAGCCGAGGTCGCCGCCCTCCCCACCTTCCTGGCCGCCATTTCCGCCGCCGCTGCCGCCACCATCATCCTCGCCACGGTTCTGGGCCTTCCCGTCTCAACGACCCATGGCCTGACCGGTGCGATCATCGGCGCGGGATTGGTCTTCGTTGGGCCTCATCTGAACCTGGCGCTGCTGGGCAAGACCTTTGCCTTGCCGCTGATCGTCAGCCCGGTGGTCGCCGTGGGCTTGACCATGTTGTTCTACGGCTTGATGCACGAAGTCTCCCGCCGCACGGGGCTCAAGCGTGAGACCTGCGTGTGCGTGGACGGCGTGCGGCTGACCGCCGTGGTCAACTTGCAACCCGTCGCCGTCGGGGCCGAAGGCTTCGCGACCGCCTACAGCCATGGCGCTGGTGAATTGATCACCGTCGCCTCGGCCGAGCAGTGCGTTGAAAAGTATGGCGGGCAGATCCTAGGTTTGCGCGTCCAACAGGTCACGGACGCCGCTCACATCGCCAGCGGCGCCGCCGTCAGCTTCGCGCGCGGTCTCAACGACACGCCCAAGATGCTGGCCCTGCTGCTGGCCGCCAAGGTCCTCGACATCCGCTTTGGAGCCGTCGCCATTGTCGTGGCCATGGCCATTGGCGGCCTCCTAAACGCTCGAAAGGTGGCCCAGACCATGGGACGCGGAATCTCGCGCATGAACGACGGACAGGCCTTGTCGGCCAATCTTGTCACGGCGTTCCTCGTGATCGTCGCCAGCCGTCTGGGCATGCCCGTCTCCACCACCCAGGTCAGCGTTGGCGCTATCGCCGGTATTGGCCTGATCAACGGAACAGCCAACCGCAAGATGATCTCCGGAATCCTGGCGTCGTGGCTCATGACCTTGCCGATCGCCGCGGTCCTGGGCGCGGTGATGGCCGCGACCTTGCGCTGGCTCGCTTAAGGCGCCGGCGCCTCATGACGCCGTTCCCACGTCCCACGGCGGGCCGCCATACACGGCAGGCTTGCAAGAATGGTTCTGGGCAAGCTCTGCGGTTTCGGTTAGGCTTCCCTTCTGCGTTGTGTTTCGATCGCGTTCAACCTGTTCCGACAGAGCAGGCCCGCGCGGATTTTTGACCGTTCATTAGCCTGGGGGCGATTGAGTTGGCGAGCATGAGCGAGCCTCTTTCGAGTATGCGTGGGCGTGGTCCCGCCCGATGAGTGTCCCGCTTGAGGAAACCTCGTATCGGCGTCGCACACCTCCCCCTCGCGACAGCGCGCCCCGTGACCGGCGTCATGAATTTTCCTATCGCAAGCGCTCTGGTGCGGCCGGACCTTCCGCGGCGAGCGGGGCCTCCTATGTCGCCGGGTTCGCGATCGCCTTCGCGACGAAACTTGTAAGGAGCCTGGCCTCGGCCAGCCCGAAAATCCAAGACGAGCCGCCGCCTCAGGCGGCGCCCGGCGTCAAGCGCGCCAGCCCGAGCCACGCCCGCCGCCCGGCTGCGCCAACGGCGCGGGGACACCAACCGCAAGCCCCGCTCAACATCACGCCGCCGAAGCCAAGCTCGATTGGCGATCTGATGCGCGCGGCCCTGGCCTGGCTGCAGCGAAAACGTGAAGCGATCCAGGAGCGACTACGGGCGCTGATCGCGACGCTTTCCTCTGGCGCCGAGGGCGTCAAGGAATACGCGCTGGTGACTCTGGCCTATTGGGGCCTGACCATCACCGATGGCGCGATCCGCATGCTGATCCTGTTCCAGGTTTATCTGATGGGATATTCGGCGATGCAGATCGCCTCGCTGTTCTTGTTCTATGAAATCTTCGGTGTTCTGACCAATCTGTTCGGCGGTTGGATCGGCGCCAATTTCGGCCTTCGGGTCACCTTGTTCGGCGGCCTGGGCATCCAGGTGGTGGCGCTCGCCATGCTGGCGCTTCTCAACCCGGCTTGGCCGACCTGGCTGGTGATCAGCTACGTCATGGCCAGCCAGGCCCTGTCGGGCATCGCCAAAGACCTCACGAAGATGAGTTCCAAGAGCGCCATCAAGGCCGTCGTCCCCAAGGACGCCGACGCCACCATGTACCGCTGGGTCTCGCTGCTGACGGGCTCAAAGAATGCGCTGAAGGGCGTGGGCTTCTTCGTCGGCGCCCTGCTGCTGACCGTGACCGGCTTCAACCTGTCCTTGCTGATTATGGCCGCGGGACTTCTCTTTGTACTCAGCAGCCTGTGGCGCCACCTGCCCTCCGATCTTGGCCGCACCAAGCAGAAGTCGAAGTTCACCTCGATGTTCTCGATGGATCGGCGGATCAACATCCTTTCGGCCGCCCGCTTCTTCCTGTTCGGGGCGCGCGACGTCTGGTTCGTCGTGGCGTTGCCGGTCTATCTGGCGGCCGTCTTCGGCTGGTCCCCGATGGTGGTGGGCGCTTACCTGGCGCTGTGGACGATCGGCTACGGGGTCGTCCAATCGCTCGCCCCCAAGTTCATCGCCTCTAAGCCGGGCGAGGCGCCCAAGGGCTACACCGTCTTCTTGTGGGCGGCGATCCTGACCGCTGTCCCTGTCGCCATCGCGATCGCCTTGGGGGCCGGTATTTTCCCCGGCTTCTCGCTGGTCGCGGGGCTAGCCGCCTTCGGCGTGGTCTTCGCCATCAACTCGGCCGTCCACTCCTACATGATCGTCAACTACGCGGAATCCGAGAAGGTCGCGATGACCATCGGCTTCTATTACATGGCCAACGCGGGCGGCCGTCTGGCCGGCACGGTGCTGTCGGGACTGGTCTACCAGTACGCGGGCGGCATCGTGGCCTGTCTCTGGCTGTCGGCTGTCTTCGTCGGATCGGCCGCGCTGATCTCGACTGGCCTGTCCCTTCCCGAAGACCGCAGAGCGATCAGCTCTGGCCCTAGAGGCCAGTTGGCGCTCGGCCATGCCGCCGCCCCCGCCTAGTCGATCACCGAAGCCTGCCTCTCCAAGGCGATGAACAGGAAACCTCAGGAGCCATCATGACCAAGCCCCCCAAAGACCCTTCCGCTCAGCCCGCAGACGCGGCGGACGCCCTAGCCGCCAAGCCGAGCCGCGCCGAAGGCGCTCCCAAGGCGAGCGCTGACGCCGCCGGCGACACCTCGCACAAGACTGCCGAACCCGCCGGCGAGAAAGCCGAAGACGTGTTCCGCGCCTTTGAGAAGGGCCGTGACGACGCCATCGAAGCGGCCGCCAGGGTCGCCCCCGGCCTCAAGCGGGCTGCCGCCAAGGGCGCCTATATGTTCTGCTACTACCTGGCGTTCGGGGCCGTCTATTCGGCCGAGCTCGTCATGACCGCGGTCCCGGACGATTCTCCCATCCGGCACGGCTTCAGCGACGGGGCCGAAGCGGCCAAGGCCGCCCACACCCACCACAAGAGCGCTAGCGGTCTCGCCCACGCGGCGTAACGGCTTTCGCGCGCCAAGGCTTCGGCTCCGAGGCGCCGCTCCAATGCGACTATCACCCAGCTCCGGCCGCAAGGCCGGAGCCATGAGGAAAGCGTCATGCCCTACCTGATCGTCCTGGCGGCCGGCTTCATCCTGGGCAAGGAGTGGCGCCGTTTCCAACGCGCCTTGGACCCTGTCTCCGGCGCCGCCTCCGAAAGCTTCGACAAGCTCTATTCCGGGGTCACCCGCAATGTCGGCCAGAAGGTCGAGTATCTTGAAGACCGCATCGCGATGCGTCAGGCCCGCAGCGTCAATAGCCGCTGATCGCCCGACCCATGCAGGTTTCCTACCCCCGCGACGGTGCGCTTCGGATTGCTGACCTGGGCTTTTTGTCGATGCCCGAAAGCAGCGAGTCCAAGCGCTTCTTGGCCACCCTGTTCCAGATGCCGGAGGTGCGAACGGTCGAGATCGCGCCAAACCGCTCTAGCGCCGAAATCCACTTCGACCGCCCCTTGGCTCCGGCCGAAATGGCGCGCCGGATGGGCTCCCAGGCCGTCGTGCGCGATGTGGAGGACCACCCGAAGCTACCGGTTTTGTCGCCCGATCAGACTGGGCGCGTGCGGCTCAATCGGTACGGGTCGATCATCTCCAGTTGGTCGATCGTCAGCGACCTGCCCGGCCGGATGCGGTTTCGAAACGCCCACCTGTTTCGCAAAAAGCAACTTTGCCAGGACATCGAGCGCGAGCTGATGACCGTGTTGGGCGTCGATCGCTTCAAGATCAATCCGCAGACCTGCTCGCTGCTGATCCATTTCGACCCCGCCGCCATCGACCAATGGCAGCTCCTGGAATTTCTCGAGCAGGCGCTACGCAACGCGCAGGAATACCCCTCCCCCGACAAGAACAACCACGACCTCTTGGTCTGCAGCGCGGCCGCAGGGCTGGCCGCAGTCGCCCAGTTCTCGGCGCCCGTGCTCCTCCTGCCCGCCGCAGCGCTCTTCCTCTATTGCGCCATCCCCACCTTGATTGGCGCCTGGGACACGATCTTCAAGGAGCGACGGATCGGCGTCGATGTGCTCGATGCCATCGTCGTGGTCATCTGCCTCTTCACTTTGGAGATTTTCGCGGGCGCGGTCCTGGCCTGGTGCCTCAGCTTCGGTCGGATGCTGCTCGAACGGGCCCAGGAAGATTCACGCCGCCGCCTGGTCAACGTGTTCGGCAAGCAGCCCCGCACCGCCTATCTCTATCGTGACGGCGTCGAGATCCTGGTGCCGCTGGATCAAATTCATCCCGGCGACGTCATCGCCGCCCACACAGGCGAGGTCATCGCCGCCGACGGGGTGGTTTGGGAAGGCGACGCGCTGGTCGATCAGCACGCCCTGACTGGGGAGTCCGTTCCTGTCGAAAAGCAAGCGGGCGACAAGGTCTTTGCCTCGACGTTGGTCATCGGCGGCCGGCTCCTGATCACCGTGGAGAGCGCGGGCCGGGAGACCGCCACCGCCAAGATCAGCGCGATCCTCAACGACACGGCGGCTTTCCGCCTGACCTCACAGTCCAAGGGCGAGGCCCTGGCCGACAAGGCCGTCTTTCCGACCCTGGGCCTGGCCTCCCTGGGTCTGGGCTTCGTCGGCCTTCAAGGGGCCACCGCCATCGTCAATTGCGACTTTGGCACGGGAATCCGGATGGCCGCACCGCTGGCGCTGCTCAGTTCGCTCTCGGTCTGCGCGGGACGCGGCATCCTCATCAAGGACGGTCGCGCCCTGGAAGAGATGGAAGGGGTCGACACCGTCCTTTTCGACAAGACTGGCACGCTCACGCACGAACGCCCTGAGCTTTACCGCGTCCATCGCTTTGGCGGCCTCAGTGAAGAGCAGGTTCTGACCTATGCCGCCGCCGCCGAGCAGCGGCTTGAACACCCGATCGCCGCCGCTATCGTCGAAAGTTTCCGCCAACTGGGCAAGCCGTTCCTGAAGACCGACCAGTCATCTTTCAAGATCGGCTACGGCATCAGCGTTCACATCGATTCAAAGCCCGTGCTGGTCGGCAGTAGCCGGTTCATGACACTCGAAAACGCCACGGCGCCGGCGGCTGTCGACGACATCGAGAAAGAGGCCCACGACGAAGGCCATTCGATCGTCTTCGTGGCGGTCGACGGCGAGGTGGTCGGCGCCATCGAACTGGCCCCCAAGCTGAGGGCCGGCGTGCGCGAGGTCATCGCGGGTCTGCGCGCTCGCGGCGTACGCCAGATCGTCATCATTTCCGGCGACCACACCAAGCCGACCCGCAAGCTCGCCGAGGCCTTGGGCGTCGATCGCTACTTCGCCGAGGTCCTGCCTCAGGACAAGGCGCGCTACGTCGAACTGCTCCAGGCCGAAGGCCGCAAGGTCTGCTTCGTCGGCGACGGCATCAACGACTCCATCGCCCTGAAGCGCGCCAACGTCTCGGTCTCGTTGCGCGGCGCTTCGACCGTCGCCACCGACACGGCTCAGCTCGTCTTCATGGAGAACGATCTTTGGAAGCTCTGCGAGTTTCGGGATATTTCCCGTGAGCTCGACAAGAATGTGAACCTGAGTTGGAAGATCATTCTTGTGCCGAACCTGCTTTGCATCGGCGGGGCGTTCTTTCTCGGCTTTGGCGTCATGGCGTCCGTGCTCGCCAACAATGTCGCGGCGATCGCGGCCCTGGCCAATGGGCTGCGCCCGCGCGGGATGTACGCCGACGACCTCGCCGCACAGTCTTCGACGTCTCGCCCGTCGGTCGCCGCCGCTTCTGCCCAGGCCCTGGCGCGCGCCCTGCCCCTCCCTTGGCGCAAGTCAGACGCGCCTTCTCAACTGATCGCTGACGACGACCTGAGCGCGTTCATCGCCCATTCGCCCGCGATCCGGCGAAGTCGCTCGTTCTTCATCTGGGCCGGCCTGGCCGGACTGATCTTGCCGGGCGTACCGGGATGGCCGCTGTTGATCGTCGCTGTCGCGCTAGGTTCCGACGGCAAGTCCGGTGGATCGGCCTTGGATCGATGGGTGCAGACCCGCCTTCCCCGGACCAGGGTCCAGGCCCTGCGCTTCGCCAAAATGCTGATGGATGACCTGGAGCGGCGCTTTCCCGAATTTGGGCCGGACGCTGGCGCCGCCAAACAGATTGGCTTCGGCTCGACCCATTTGGCGATTGAGGGGCAACGATGAAAACGAGAGTTGGCATCAACGGTTTTGGGCGCATGGGGCGCCTGGCGCTGCGCCACGGCTGGGACAATCCCAACCTGGAATTTACCCAGATCAACGAACCCAAGGGAGGCGCGCGCGTAGCGGCGCACTTGGTCAAATTCGACTCCGTCCATGGCCGTTGGCCCCACGAGGTCGAAGCCGCCGACAACGCTATTGTCATCAACGGAAAGCCCGTCGCGTTCAGCGAGTCGGCCACGGTAGAGGGCATCGATTGGCGCGATGTCGATGTCGTCCTCGAGTGTAGTGGGAAGTTCCGCACGCCCGCGTCGTTGCAGCCGCACCTCGTCGGCGACGTGCGCAAGGTGATCGTCTCCGCCCCGGTCAAGGACGACACGCTCAATATCGTCATGGGCATCAACGACGACCTCTATGATCCGTCCGCCCATCACATCGTCACCGCCGCGTCCTGCACCACCAACTGCCTGGCTCCGATCGTCAAGGTGATCCACGAGAACCTCGGCATCCGCCACGGGGTCGTCACCACCATCCACGACATGACCAACACCCAGGCGGTGAGCGACACGCCGCTCGCCGATCTGCGGCGCGCGCGCGCGGCGAGTCTGTCGCTCATCCCCACCACAACCGGCTCGGCCACAGCGATCGCCTTGATCTATCCAGAGCTTGAGGGTCGGCTCAACGGCTTGGCCGTGCGGGTTCCCCTGCTCAACGCCTCCCTGACCGACGCCGTCTTCGAGGTGGAGCGGCTGACAACGGTCGCCGAGGTCAACGCGCTGTTCAAGGCCGCCTCCCAGGGCCCGCTCCGAGGCATCCTGGGCTATGAGGAACTGCCGCTCGTCTCCGTCGATTTCAAGGGCGACACCCGCTCGGCGATCATCGACGCGGGCTCGACCATGGTCGTGGCCGGCACCCAGGTTAAGGTGCTTGGCTGGTACGACAATGAGACCGGTTACGTCTGCCGGATGATCGACCTCACCCAAAAGCTCGGCCGCGCGCTCAAGCTCGAAAGGCTGGCGGCGGAATGACGGCGGCTGTCGGCGCCGTACGCTATGGCCTAGCGCGCGCCCAACTTGGCCTTCTGCGCTTCGTAGCGCGTATGCACGGCCGGCTCGCCGTATGTCCGCTCCAGTCGGCGCACGGTGAAGTGGCCCCTGGCCTTGCGCTCGAAATGGTCGGCGAAGGCGGAGTTGACGATCAACCCGGCGACCGCGCCGACAACCGCCACGCCTTGGCTTCCCAACTTCACGCTCACCAAGGGTGCGAACCGGCCCGAAACTCTCGCCGCCAGGGCCGGAACGATGTTGGCGATCGACTTCTCGGCAAGCCGCGGAAGACCGGTCGCCAAGGCAACGCGGGTGGCGAAATAACCCTCGTTTTGCTCGTCGTCGCCCGATCCTGGCCCGCCGAAAGCAAACACCTTCAAACACTCCAGCTTCGCCTCCGCCGTGGAGAGATCCTCCCCTTCCCTGGCCGCTGTCTGGGCGATGCTGCGCATTAGCAAGGCCGTGGTCACGGGAAGTTCGACGAGCGTTCCGGGCAAACCGGCCAGCCCGCCGCCGCCGCCGCTCAAGGCCACACTGATGCGGGAAAACCAGTTCGACGACGTGAGGCCTGAGCCTTCACGATCCACGGTCAGGAGCACCTTGTCGAAGGTGAACTGCAGGATCCGGGAGAGCACATCGGTGAGGCTGCTACCGACCTTGGCGGGCACGATCGCACTGACACCCTTCATGCCGACGCTGGCGGCGGCGCCCGCGATGCTCAGCAGGGTGTCAGTGAGGGTTTCCTTCTCCAACAGTCCGACGGCCAAGACCAGCGAGGCCTCGTCTTCAGCGCTCCACTCAAGCTCGGCCACGCTCTCTCCCTCTTCGTTCGCGGGACAATCGCAGCCATGATCCTAGCGCGAAAGCGGGGTCTCATGCCGCCCGATGTTAGGTCACCGGAACCCGAAGGTCGCCACAGCGCCCGGGCCGGCGGGTTTCTGCCTGACAACGTTACCAGGCCGAGGGCGAACGGCATGGCCCCCGCCGACCAATCAGGCAGACACCCAGACGCCGCCATAACGGCCTTGCGCGATCGGACGGATCACGGCGCGGATCCATGGCCTGCCCGCGCCAACAACAAGGGTTTCGCGCGCCCTCGCCCGTCGCGGATCGGAAAGCCCGCGCCGCCGGACGAAGCTGTTTGGTTCCTGATGTGACTCACGTCGAAGCGGCCATCGCATGATGCGGCGATGGGTTTCCCGCGAGCGTCTCGTCGATCACGAGGTATGAAATCGACGCCCCAAATCCCTTCTCGAAAGATTTACAGCATGCTTGAAGCTGCCCTCGAGACCGTCCGGACCAACGGCACGGTTCCCGCGCGCTACGGCAACTTCATCCGCGGCGCGCTCGCCAGCACCGCTGAAGGGCGAATATTTCACCACCATAGCCCGATCAGCGGCCCAAGCCTCGCGAGGGAGCCAAGTCGATCGCCGAGGATGACCATTCCAGTCCACGCGAGAGCTTGTGACGCAAATGGCGCATGCAGCAAACTCGAACCCGCGCAGATTTGGATCAGCATAGGAAAATATTCAAATATTGTTTTAATGATGTCGAGTGCCGATATTTATTCCAGCCCCAAAAGCAGGAGAGTTGGAAACAATTTTCACCCTATGAGTTTGCTCATCTCATAGGAATTCGGAAAATGGCTCGCGATTGCATTTTGTACGTCGAAGATGATCTACTGTGTAGCTTGGAAAATTCGGAAGCTATTCGAGAGAATGGATTCGATGTGGTCGAAGCCCGCTGTGCCGCCGAGGCGGCGGAGGTGGTCGATCGACACGATCCTCTCGCGGCGCTGGTGACGGACATCAACCTCGGCGACGGCGCGGACGGCTTCGAAGTCGCGCGCCATGCGCGGTCGGCCTATCCAGGCCTGCCGGTCGTCTATGTTTCAGCGGCGGCGGCGGCGCGCGTTTCGCTGGAAGGCCTCAAAGGCGCGGACTTCATCGCCAAGCCCTTCTACGCCCAGCAGATCATCGCCGCGCTCCATCGCATCATTACGCCGCAATCGGCCTCACCTCTGTTCGACGCGGCGCCCCCGATCGAGACTTGGGCTGAGGCGGACACGCTGGCGCTGGCCCCGCCTGCTGACAAGCCCCAGGCGATAACAGAGACCTTGCCGTGATCGTTAACGTCACCTTCGCCGAAGGGCTGATCAGGCTCGCCGATTGCCGGCTAGAAGTGGGATGCTATGGCGAGGTCAACACCTTGGTCCGGGCCGCCTGCGACCAATTCCACGCCAAGTACCCGGACAGGTCGCTCTTCGACGGCGTGAGCGTCACATTTCAGCGGGCCGTATGAGATGACTTTGCAGAGGGCGCGGCTACGCCGGGCCAGGGTGAACAGATGAGCATGCGAACGTCGAACGAGTGCCGCACCAAAGCCTGTGAGATGGAACGCAAGGCTGAGAGCTGTCCCACCTTCGAGTTGGAGGCCGAATTCCTCGACCTGGCGAGAACTTGGCGGGACATCGCTTCGATGGCCGAGTGGCAAGATGCCGTCGAACGGTGCATCCGGCCAAGCTAGACGAGTTGAAGATCCGTCGACGGAACCGCGCAGCAGGTCAGAACGGTGTCGCGTTCCACGCGGCCGGTCAGAAGGCACCGGGCTTCACCTGTCGCGATCCGCAGCCGGCATTCGCCACAGTCTCCCACCCGGCACTCGCTGGGTATGTCGAATCCTTGGGCTGTCAGCGCATGGAGAAGGGTTGGCTCGCCATGGAATTCGAAACCGCGCCCGCGATAGACAATGTTGGCGCGGACATCGCCGCCCGTCAGGGCCAAGCCGAAGGCCTCGCTATGGATGCTGGAGGTCGGAAAGCCCGCCAAGGCCAACCCATCCTTCAGGGAGGCTTCCATGGCTCGCCCGGCGCACATCAGGATCTGGGCGGCCGCTTCTCCCGAGAGTCCGGCGAGGACATCCTGAGCGGAAAGCCGGGCTCGCTCGCCGCTCCATCCCGCGTCGCCCGTGACACGCGGTTCGTATGAAAACCACGCGCAGCGGGCGGCCATGTCGACGAAATCATCGTGGTAGTAGAGCTGGTCAAGGGTGCGCGCCGAGACGTGCAGGCGCACCTGAAACGGCGGCGGGCGACGGACCCAGTCCTGCAGCATGGCCCGGAACGGCGTCACGCCGACCCCTGCGGCGACCAACGCCACCCTTTGGGCGCCCCTCAGCAATCCGCTGTGGAAATCCCCGCGTGGCGGCAACACCAACAGTTTCTGGCCTGGCTTGACCTGATCCACCAGCCAGGGCGACACCTCGCCGCCCGGCTCGCGCTTGACGCCAAGTTCCAGCGGCCTTCCACGGCCGGGGGCGCCGGCCAAGGAATAGGCCCGACGCCGCCGCCCGAGCCCGGGAATATCGGCGACGATCACCACATGCTGGCCAGGCCTGAACCGAGGCGCGGGGCGCCAGGCGCGCGCCGGGACGAGATCCAGCGCGACCGCGTCAGACCCCATCTCGCGACGGGCGACAACCCTATAGCTATGGGGGCGTTTCTTGGCGGCGAGCCGCCTGGCCCGCCACATCTCCACCAAGCCTTGAGCGACCAGGATGACGGCGCCGATCGCCGCCAGAATCAGAAATCCAATCGCCAGGCTGGCCAATATCAACCGGCGCCTACTCCGCCGCCATCAAGGCGGGCGCGCCGTCGTGGGTTTCCTCGATCTGACGGCGACGGCGGCGCGCCCGCATCCAGATGATCAAACCGCTGAATGAGAGGAACAGCATCACCCCGCCAACGGCGTCGATCCAGATCCATTCGCCGGTCTTGCCGAAGAAGAACTTGCCCGTGTGCAGGTCCATGACCAGCTTGTGCATGGTGAGGGGTTCAGGCGGCGCGTTTGCGGCATAGGCGACAAGGTCAGACTTAAGGCCCTTGTCAGCCTTCCATTGACTGCCGGAGCCATCGGACACCATCAAGCCCTTGTCCTTGACGGTCGCCGACAGGCTTCCGTCAGCATTACGGACCGCCCACCAGGCATCGCCCTTGAGAACGCGGGACCAGTCTCCCTGACCGCTTTTCAGCCAGACGCCGCCCTTGCCCGCAGCGACCACGGTGTCTGAATAGGCGGCGACCGTGCGGAAATCCTCGACCGCCACACCCTTCACGGGCGCAAAACCGCTCGCGGTCTTGACCAGCAAGCCCTTGTTCGTCGCGACGAGATACTCACCGCTGGCGGTCTGAGCGGCCGCCCTGACGTCCGGCGCCTCGGCGGCCTGCGCGCCAAAACCTCCGGGCAGCGACACCGGCGCCTGCTTGAGGCCCAACGCGCGCTCATGAGCGATCAACACGGCCGTCGCGGACACGATGACAATCGGGACAACGAGCACGACGCTGATCCAGCTGTGCCAGTCACGCAATCCTTGCTTCTTGCTGCTCATTCGCCCGCCCTTTTCGACGCCTAGAACCGTCCCACCAACGAGACGCGCCAGATGCGCGCGCCAGACTCATAGGTGGTCTCTCCGGAGGTCTTGCGGGTCACCCGCTCGGTTCCGCCGAGGTTCTCGCCACTAATGACCAATTTGAGATTGCTACGCAATCTCTGACTCAGTTGGACATCGGTCATGACCTCCGAAGCGCGGCGATCGCCGTTTTCCTCGTTGGTCAGACGGGAGGTGTGGGTCAGCGCGACCGAGACCGCCGTGCCGGTGGGCGTGTTGCCCCAGTTGAAGATCAGGTTGCCATAAAACGGCGGCTGCTCCTTGAAACGTCGGGTCGCGCCGTTGGCCGGGTGCAGGGCGCTGCGAGTCCAGGTGCCGTTGGCGGTGACCGAAATGCCCTTCAGAACCGGCGCGCCGGTAAAGCCCAGGTCGAGCCGCTGCTCGACGATGAGGCCCTGGGTCCAACCGTCGCCGACATTGACGGTCTGCTCGACGGGGATGGTCGTGGCCCCATAGGGGCGCTGACCAACCGTGATGGTTTCGATCACGCCCTCGATGTCGCGATAGAAGCCGCCGACGCTCATGGTCCAGGGGCCGCGACTGTAACGGGCGTCAACATCGAGCGACCAGGCGCGGGCCGGCTCAAGGTCGGGGTTGCCCAGGGTCACCTTGCTGGACGTCACGGTTTCGAACGGCGCCAGTTCGTCAAACTTTGGACGGTTGATCGCCCGCGCCAGGCCGCCGCTGATGACCAGATTGGGCGTCCACTCGAACTTGGTGGCGACGGACGGCAGGACCTCGGTGTCGGTCGAGTTGCCAATATCGCCAGCGCCGCTCTTACTTTCCAGGCGCATGGTCTCGACGCGCAGACCCGGCGTCACAGTCCAGGCGCTGTTCACATGGACTTCGTCCAACACGTAGGCCGCCAGCAACCGCTCGTTCAGATCATAGGTGTCCTTGGCCGCCGTGCTGACCACGCCCCCGGTCGTGGCCGCCTTGTTCTTGCTCCGATCGCGCTCGCGCACCAGCAGACCAACGCGCGGCACATGCCCGTCATCGGCGTCGCCAAAGCGCGCGTTCATGTCGAACTGAACGCTCTGGTCCTCCTTGGCCTCGGTTTCGGTCGCCCGCTTGGCCGTCTGCTCGACGCCTGCGGCGCTGTAGACGTTTTTGACCTTATCCTTGTCCTCGGTGTTGCGCGCGAAAGCCACGCGCGCGTCCAGTTCGACCTGGTCGTTCAGCCAGGATGGCGTGTCGCGGCGCGTTTTGCCCGACAAGCTAAGGCTGGTCGTTTCCTTGATCTTGTCCTCGGTCTCCGGTTCGGAGCCATTGGCCGCGCCCGCCGCCGTGAACTTGGCGACGGTTTTATCCTTGCTCTCTTCCACCCGGTAATAGGCGGGCTGGACGCGCAGCAGCGTGTCCCCGACCGTGTACTGGAAGTCGCCCAGCACATCGGTGGCGTCGGCGGGCTTGCGCTCGGTTTCCACCTGGGTGACGACGCCGCCCTTCTCCGTGCGCTTGTCCTTGATGCTCGGCAAGCGGCTCCAAGACACCGCGCCCTGAGCGCCCCAGCGGCTCGAAAGCGGCCCGCCGGCCACGATGCCGACCGTCTCGGACTCGGCGCCATCCTTGTCGGCGCGGCCATAGCCGGCCAGGACATCGATCATGCGGTGCGAGGGGATATTGCGGGTCTTGATGTCGATCCGCCCGGCGATCCCGTCGGCTTCCTGATCGGCGGTCTTGGCGCGTTGCAGATCCACCGACCCCACAAATAGCGACGGAAGGCGATCCAAGGTCAGTTCGCGCTTTTCGCCGCCATCGGGCACCGACAGACCATTGACCGTCGTGCGGGAGAATTCCTTGTCCAGGCCAAGAATGCGAACGTCCTTGTCCTCCCCTGGGCCGCCGCCGGAGGTGACCCCCGGCAGGCGCTTGACGATCTCTTCCACGCGAAGCCCAGTTGGCATCTCCTCGATGGCCCGACGCTCGATATGCGCGCCGGCTGGCGACAAGCTGGAGGCGGTGATCAGCGGGCTTTTGCCGGTGACCAGAAGTTCGCTGACCGTATTGGCGTCAGCTAAGACAACCGGCGCCTCGGCCGCCATGCCGGTCGAAGGCAGGAGCCCCAACCCAAGCAGCAGGGCCGGAAGGCTCGCGCCCCTGGCCACCCGATCCCGCAACGCCATAACCAAGCCCGCCCGAACTAATATTGAGAGGCGTTCGCATATTAGGGATACTGGTGGGCGTCAAGCTTTGCCGATCGCGGCGGCGCCCTTGCCAGATTGCGCCCTCGGGCCCCGTGGTTTCGTCGCCTCGTGCTCCAAGGCTCGCATTCCGCTTCGCCGCGCGAGCATGAGGGACCCGCGACGGGGCGCCATCGCAGGTCAACCAATTCGCCTAACTTGATCAGATGATGGGTTTGCTCGCGGCGTTGCTCCAACCGACGACTTCCCTGCCTGCGGCAAGGACGCCAGACGGTCCATCTGGCCAGGGCCCGGCATGCACTTGGGGCAAGTTCAGCCCCATGGCCGTGAGTTTACATTTGCTGCTGAGGTGTTGGTTGTGAACACGGCCAGTTCAGTGCAACGGTCAAGTTTTTGATTTCTGAAGTGAAGGGCAAGAACCAAACCATGGATGAGAAGAACGCCGCGCTGATCGGTTTGACCGCCGATGTGGTCGCCGCCTTTGTCGGCAACAACGCCGTCGCGGTTGCCGATCTGCCCAGCCTGATCAAGACCGTTCACGCCGCCCTATCCGGCGCCGAGGCGCCCGCCCCCGTGGCCGTCGAAGAGGTGATCAAGCCGACGACCGCGCAGATCCGCAAGAGCATCACTCAAGACGCCTTGATCAGCTTTATCGACAACCGGCCTTACAAGACGCTGAAACGCCATCTGACCACGCACGGCCTGACCATCGCGGAATACAAAGCCAAGTTCGGACTGCCCAACGACTATCCAACCACGGCGCCGGCCTACAGCGAGGCCCGCAGCGCCATGGCCAAGGCTCTGGGGCTGGGTCAGGGTGGTCGCAAGCCCCCGAAGGCCACGAAGTCTCGCGCCAAGGGCGCCTAGAAAGAGACGGCCCCTCACCTCTTGCTCTGGACGGCGCTCTTGCCGCGACCCAATTGAAGGCGGTCCGACGCTGCGCCAATAACAATGGAAACCACGGTTGACCTCTATCTCCGACGGCCGAACCCCTAACCCGATCGATGTCCATGTCGGCGGCCGCGTTCGCATGCGCCGCAAGATGCTCGGCGTCAGCCAGGAGCATCTGGCTGACGCCCTCAAGCTGACCTTCCAGCAAGTTCAGAAGTACGAGCGCGGCGCCAATCGGGTCAGCGCATCGAAGTTGTACGAGATCGCCAAGACGCTGCAGGTCCCGGTGTCGTACTTCTTTGACGGGCTCGCCGACCCTGTCACCAATGAGAGCGACGATGTCGGCGAGGCCGCCAATCGGGTCATCACGGACTTTCTGAACACGCCCGAAGGACTGGAATTGGCCGCGATCTTCCCGAAGATCGGAAAGGGTCGCGTCCGCCGACAGATTCTCGATCTGGTACGCGCCATGGCTAACGATGCCGAGTAGGCGGATTTCGTCGCGAGATCTCGCTCCTAAACAAGCAAGGCGCTAGCTGCGCCTAACACTCACGCCCGTGTGCCGTTGGCCGATCATATCCGGCGCGTCGATGGCCAGGCGCCCCGCGCCATCACACTGGGTTTGACCGTCCGGCGATGAATGCGCCGTCAGCGCAGGGCCATTTCCTTCCAGATTGCCTGGAGCATGCGGATTTGCTGATCAACGGGCTCTCGCAGGTCGTGGGCTTGGCCGAACGACAGCCCGATACGCGGTCCACGCCGCCAGACGATGGTGGCCTCATAGGCAACGCCTTCGCGCGCCAGCAGAAGGCGAAACGGGGACGTGAGCAAAACTGGACCTTCCAGCTCAATGTTCGCGCCGACCGGGCTGAGGTTGCGAATGCCGCAGGCGATGACGACGCCGGGATCACCATAAGACAGCCTGCCCGCCAGCAAGGTGCGCTGGCGGGGCGCGCCGCGGCGTTCCACCGCGCGGAGACCCGGAGAGGACATCGGAGCCGTCATAGGCTCATCATGCCCTCTAAAGCTTGACCTTACGTTGCCGCTCTTTGTCGCTGGACGCCTGTGAGGTCGATGCCAGTTGTAGGGACGCCCCTGACCGAGCAAGACCTTTAGGACGCCGGAACCCCATAGCCGCCGACGCTAGCGAACCGTGCGCATGGCGCGCGCGCAGGCGGCGGCCAGCAGCGCCGGCGAGATCGGTTTGTCCACCAAGACATCGGCGCGCCCATGCGCCTCCTTCCGCACCTGCTCGACATTGCCGGAGACGAACACAACGGGGATCGGGCCGAGCCGAGCCTCGATCGCCGCCACAGCCTCAACGCCCGTGCCCGCCACGATGCGATAATCGGCGGTGATGAGGTCGGGAAGGCGCCGGAGCGCGCAAGCAAGAGCCGCGTGAGGGCTGTTGGCGACGTCGAAACTCTCGAAGCCCTGCTCCGTGAGCAGCGCTTCCACCTCAAGCGCGATCAGAAGCTCATCCTCAATGATAAGCGCATGGCGGCAAGGCACGGAGCATCCCTTCCAGCGTGTTCCATCCCCCTAGCTGGAGCGCTGATTTCCCTTTCGGGTCAACGGCGCGGGGCTAGCGATCGAGCGCGACAGCGACCGGCGACAGCGCGCATCCACGGGCGGCCCAGATAATGCACATCGCTCCCACACGTCATACCGCCCGCCGCCGATGCCGAAACTATCACCCGAAAATCGCGCGTCAGGCGAGTTTCTTGGCGCGACGCATGGTTAAGCTTGCTAGAAAACCCGGGTGCTACAGAAAATTCAGACCTTCCTCAACGCGGCCATGACGGTCGGCCTCGGCGTTCGCCTGGCGGAACTTGCCCAGGATGTTCAGTCCAGCATCGACACGTTCCCCGATACTCCCGACCGCCGATATCTCCATCGACTCGAAGTGCAGCGCGACCGGCTGGCCAATCCCGACCTTCGGCTGGTCGGGGCCGTAATGCGCCAGCTTTGCGAGGAAGATCCGAGTCGGCGGGAGGTGCTGGAATCCGCGTTGGAACCCTTGCTGTCCCAGCATCCTTACTTGGCGGTCCTGCAACGCCAGTCGGAAAGCCAAGCCTAGGCGTTGATGGGGGGCGAATGGCCCGCCCGACATCCACCGCCCAGTTAGAACTCATTCCAGGTCGCCGCTGGGCAGCCCGGACGGTGGCGCCCAGCGCGGTCCCTCGTCAGCACCACAAGCGAGCCGCAGGACCGCTCCGTAAGCAGATGTTGGAAATAGCGATAATCGCCTTTTCGCGCCACGAGAGGCCGGAACAGACCGCGCTCACGTCTGAATCGCGTGGCGGACCTTGCGATATGCCAACACGCCTCCACGTCCAGCTTCGCGACTTCAGCTCCTGATCCGCCGCGTGTTTGCCAACGCTCCAAGCCAAACGCCCGCGGTCAGGGCGAAAAGCGCCAGCAATGGCCCCCACGGCGTCGATCCGGACGGACTTCTCGGCGCATAGACCGGCAGTCTGTCGAAATCCGCGCGCTGGAACGGCCGCTCGTTGAAGAGATAGGGATAGTAGAAGTCCTGCAGACGGCGATGGAACCGCGTGACGCTGTCCTGATAGGCCAGGTGGGCCGGCAGGTCGCTGTCGGCGATGCGGTGGACCAGGCTCTGGGCGGCGGCGGCCGGCGACAGCCAGCCCAGGCGTTCGGTCCAGGCCTGACGGGCGGCCAGGCTGGCGCGATAGGCGGCGACCTGCCCGGCCACGCTGTCATCGCCCATCTCATGCATGGCGTAGTACCACCCCCAATGGAAGCGAGCGCCAACCGGCGGCGTGTCCTTCATTTCCGGATGCTTGGCCATGAAAGGCCCCATGACCGCCGCGCGCGGAACATCCCAGGCGTGATGAACCGCCTCACGCTGGGCCAGGGTCAGATCGACGCCGCGACCGACCGGCACGGCCCGCGACAACACCGCGTTGCCCAGGGCGGGAACCAGCAGGTCCAGCACGATCCAGAATCCGACCAGCGCGGCCGCATTGAAGGCCGAGCGACGCCCCCATACGCCGACCAGGAGGCCAAGACCCGTCCAGAAGGCGACATAGAGCACGGCGACGAGGCTCGAGATCGCGACGCCCGCGACCGGCGCCTGGGCTATCGCCGCGCCGATCAACAGGGGCGTCAGCAGAGCCAGCAACACCAGCGCCAATCGCAGGCTCGCGCGCTGCAGCCAGAGCACGCCGGGCGTCGCCGGCAGGGCGCTCAGCACGCGCAGGCGGCCGGCCTCCCGCTCGCCGGAGACGAGGTCGTGCATCAGCACGATCACCGCCAGCGGCGCGAGGTAGATCAGCACGAAGGCGAAGTCGAACGGGCCCGGCAAGGCAAGCTCTGGATTGACGGTCTCGGTTTCGTAGAGCTGAGCCTGGAGACCCAGCAGGCGCACGCGCAGCACATAGGGCTGGATGTCGCGCTGCCCCATGGCGGCGAAGGCCAGGCTGGAGGGACGGTCCGAAGTCAGGTGGAAGGTGTAGTAGGCGGCGTAGCCGGCCTCGCTGTCGGGCTTGCCATACTGCTTGGCGACGGCGGCAAGATCACGCCCTTGCGCCGCCGCCACCCGGTCGATGACCGCGTTCTGGCGAGCGGTGGCCGACAGGCCGGCCCATACCGCCACCAACGACAGCGCCAGCAGCAGGAGCAAGGCGGCGGCGCTGACCTTTGAGCGAAGCAGCAGGCGCAGTTCGTATCGCAGGCGGGTCATCAGACGTCCTCGCGCAGGCGGCGGGCGACAAGCGCGCAAAGGGTCAGCAGCGCGGCCAACCAGAGGGCCAGGATGGCGAGATTGGCGGCGACGCGGCCACCGGCGAGACGCAGCACGTCGGGCGCGACGTAGGCGAAGCTGGGCACGCGCTTCCAATTTGAAGCGGCGATGCGCGGATCATCTCCGGCGTTCTGGTTGGGGATCTGCTCGACCTGCATGCGGTTGAGCGCCTGCACGAAGGCGTAGCGATAGCGCTCGACCTGATCGAGGAAGTCCTGGTGGCTCTCGATGTCCGTCCCGGCCAGGCTCATCGAGGCCTGGCGCAACGCGATCACGGGACTGACCGCGCCGAAGCCGCGCACGAACCCGCTCTGGGCCTGCTCGCGGGCGAAGGCCTCGCGGGCATAGCGGTCGAAAAGCTGGCTGGTCAGGCGCTCGCCCTCCATGCCGACCAAGCCGCTCCACTGCACGGGTAGGTCCTCGACCTGCTGAACGCCGTACTTGGCGAGGGTCTTGGCCTTGAAGGCCGAGAAATACGGGTCGTCAGGATTATGGCTGTCGCCGATCTTGGCGAGGTCCTCGTGGATGGCGATGTCGGTCTCGATCCGGGTCGGGGTCTGCAGGCGCGCCGCGACCTCTGGCAAGGTGCGGGGGATCAGCACCACCAACACCATCCAGACCGACACCAGCACGATGAGAGCGTCGCGCGACCGGCGCGCCAGGGCGGAGATCAGCACCGCCCCCACCGCCCAGATCGCCAGGTACAGCCCGTAGATCAGGAGCAGCAGCAGGGCCGGTCCGGGCGGCGCCCAGCCGACCAGCGCGGCGGCCAGCAGGGCCAGGGCCGCCGGCGCCAGGATCAGGCCGCCGACGACGCCATGGGCCACGAGCTTTCCGGCCAGCATCCGGCTCGGCGCCAGCCCCTGGGCCGCCATCAGCCGCAACGTGCCGCGCTCGCGCTCGCCAGCCACCGCGCCATAGGCCAGGAAGATCACCAGCAGGGGCGCCAGGGTCTGCAGCACGAAGGCCGGCGTCAGTTCGCCGAACCGTAACAGCAGGGACGACTGCCGCGCCTCGCTGAAATTGGCGCTGTTCTGCCGATGGCCTTCCAGGAAGACGGTGTGGCCTGTGAAGCTGTCGACGCCCCGGTCGAAGAAGGCCAGGGCCGACAGCGGTCGAAAGACGAATTGGCCGTAGTGGACCATGCGATGCGGATGCCGGTCGGGCTGGGCGTCGAACTGGCGGTCCGAACTGGCTTGGTGATGTTCGCGCGCCGCCTCGATGGCGTTGCGCTGCTCAAGACCCAGCAGCGCCGAACTGGCCAACAGCACCGCCAGGATCAATCCGGCGACGACCGCGACCCGGTTGCGCGCCAGGGCCCGCCACTCCTCGAACGCCACCCGGCCGATCAGACTGGACCGCCCGCTCACGCCGCTGCCCCGACCTGGACATAGCGCTGGCGAAGCGCCCGCACGTCGAACCGGTCCGGTCCTTCGGCGACCAGTTCGGCCTCGATCCGCCCCTCGGCCAGGAAGCCGATGCGATCGGCGACCTCGGTCGCCCCCAGCAGGTCGTGGGTGACCATCAGGGTCGCCACGCCGCGCGTCCGGGCCATGTCGAGCAGGCGGTTAAAGTCAGCCGTCGCGCGGGGGTCCAGACCCGAGGTCGGCTCGTCCAGCAGCAGGACGGGGACGCGGCGGGCGATGGCCAGGGCGATGGCGACCTTCTGGCGCATGCCCTTGGAGAAGCCGCCTAGCCGCCGATCCCAGGCGTCACGAACCAGGCCAACGGCGTCCAGCGCCTCCTCGATCAAGGTCCGCGCGGTGTCGGCCCGGGCCAGGGTCAGAAGGTAGTCGATGTTCTCGCGGGCGGTCAGATGCTCGTAGAGGGCGACGTTCTCGGGGACATAGGCGATCCGTGACCGCGCCGCCGTGGGGTCGGCTCCGACCTCGACGCCGCAGACCCGCGCCTCGCCCGCCGTCGGCGACGCCAAGCCCAGAAAGAGGTTCAGGGTCGTCGACTTACCCGCGCCATTGCCGCCGAGCAGGGCGTAGATCTCCCCTGCCCGCACCGAAAAAGTCAGGCCATCGAGCACCTGCTGGGTTCCGTAATGCTGCTCAAGCCCCACGGCTTCCAGCGCTGCGGCAGACGTCATGGTCAAGACACGGACCCCTTCATTCAAAAACGCAAAGGCGCTTGCCAAGCCGCGCCCACTCCAACTATGGACGTTATAACGTAACATCGATGTTGAGAGTCAATCGCGGATTGATGAGCTGGTGGAGTTTCGGGGGAACGACATGAGTTTCATGGATTTTCGGATCGCCTTGCTTGCGGGCTGCGCCGCGGTCGGGCTTTCGACAACAGCGGCCGCTGGCGACGTGGAGGTCGATGACACGCGCGTCGAGGATGTGACCGTCACGGCCCGGCGCGCCAACGCCAGCATCAACGGGCTAGACGTCTCGCCCCTGAAACTGCCGCAGAGCGTGCGAGTCCTGGATCGTGAGTTGATCGACCAGACGGGCGTGGCCAACCTGTCGGATCTGTTCGACCTAGCGGGCGGCATGGCGCGTCAGAACAGCTTCGGCGGCGCCTGGGACGCCTACGCGATCCGGGGCTTCTCGGGCGACATCAACCAGGGGCCAGATCTGCTGGTCAATCGCTTCACCGCCAATCGCGGCTTCAATCCGCGTCGAGACACCGCCACGGTCGAGACCTTCCAGGTGCTCAAAGGCCCCGCCTCGGCTCTGTCTGGCAAGGGCGAGCCGGGCGGCTCCATCAACATCGTCACCAAGGCGCCTCTGCGCCACGCCCACGCCTCGGCCGAGCTGGGCTATGGCAGCTTCGACACCTGGCGGGCGGTTGGTGATCTGGGCGGCCCGGTGAGCGACACGGTCTCGGTGCGGCTCGTCGGCGCCTATCAGACCACGGACGGCTATCGTGACCATGTCGGCAGCGACCGGCTGGTGCTGGCCCCGTCCCTGGCCTGGGCGCCGACCGACAAGGCTCGCCTGCTCTACCAATTCGAGACGATGGACGTCCATTTCGTCCATGACCGGGGCTTGGTGGCGGTGAATGGCGACGGCAAGGCCCTGCCGCGCGAGCGCTTCCTGGGCGAGCCCAATGATCGCGAGATCCATCAGCAGAGCCTGCAGCACCAGCTGTCCGGCGCTTTCGACCTGGCCGAGGGCGTCTCCCTGGAAGGCGGCGTCCAGTATCGCGATGGCTTCTTCAAGGGCCAGTCGACCCACAACTCAGCCTTGGTCGGAACCCAGCTACGTCGGCAACTTCGGGTCCACGACTATGACTGGCAGGACCTTTCCGGCCGGATCGAACTCAGCGTCAATCGCCAGCTGATGGGCGTCGAGCATCAGCTGCGCGTCGGCGGCGACGCCTTCACCTATGACCAGCGCCGGGTCTTCCTGCGCTACAGCCCAACAGCGGCCGCGCCCTACGGCATCGACATCTTCAATCCGGTCTATGGCCAGCCCAAGCCCGTCGCCACGCTGAACCAGGACCTGCTGGAGGAGTTGCGCGGCCAGAGCCTCTACGCCCAGGATCTTGTGACCGCGGGCCGCTTCACCGCGCTTGTGGGCCTGCGCCACGACTGGATCCAGCAGACCACGACCAACTACCGCAACAATACCGCCGCCAAGCAGAGCCCCGCGCGCAGCTCGCCACGCGTCGCCGTCACCTGGGCCGCGTCCGACCAGCTGTCGGCCTATGTCAGCTGGGGTCAGTCGTTCCGCTACAACCAAGGCGCCGACGCGGCGGGTCTGGCCTTCGCGCCGGAAGAAGGCGAGGCCCTGGAGGGCGGCTTCAAATACGCTCTGCGCGGCGGCGACCTCAACGGAACCCTGTCGGCCTTCCGGATCGACAAGAAGAACATCCTGGTCAACGATGCTGCAAACAGCGGCTTCTTCATCGCCGTCGGCGAGGCGCGCAGCCAGGGGATCGAGTTCGACGCCAATTTTCGGGTCAGCGACCAGCTGACCGTGACGGGCGTCTACGCCTACACCGATACCGAAATCACCAAGGACACGCGGCCGGGTCTGGTCGACAGCGCCTTGAGCAATATCCCCCGCCACTCGGGCGCGATCTACGCGCATTGGCGGTCAGCCGAGCAAGGGACCGGCGCCATCGGTGTCGGCGGCGGCCTCGTCTATGTCGGCGAGCGGCCAGGCGACGACGTCAATTCGGGCTTCAAGCTGCCAGACTATGTCACCGCGCGGCTGAACCTCAGCTACCAAGCGACCCAGAGGCTGTCGCTGCACCTGGACGCCGAAAACCTGTTGGACGCCTATTATCTGGAAAGCTCCTACAGCAACGTCTGGATCACGCCCGGCGCGCCGAGGACCATCACTTTGCGGCTCAAGATGACGCTGTGAGGCGTCGATTGGGCGTCGACTGTCAGAAGGTCCCGATAGGCGGCGGCGACACGCTCGACCAGCCCTCGGCGGTCCATCTGTTCGACGCCCAGGGCCGCCTCGTCGAGTCAATCGGCCGTGGCGGCCCCTCCGAGCGGGGCCTAGCGCAACTCAAGGCCCTGCTGAACCGGCAGAGGACCGCGTGACCAGAGCAGGCAGATCCCCGCCCTGGTCACGGACAGTGATGATGGCCAGCATGGCGGCGGCGCCAGTTCAGAACGTGGGCCGTGGCCAGAAGGACGCCGCCGATCACGGTCAGCGGACGCTCCCAGGCGGCCGACGGGAGCGCCAGGGCGCTGACCAGCATGAGGCCAAGGCCCGACGCCGCCAGGACGACGAGCGGCCAGGCGTGGGGCCGGCGCGCGCGCCAGTCCATGAGCGCCAGCAGAGCGATCGGGGCGGCCAGGGAAACGAACACCACATGCATCCACTCAGCTTGGGCCCAGGCGCCGACGAACGACAGGGCGAGCGCCAGCACCGGCAGCGCCAGGCAATGGACCAGGCACAGGGCCGACAGGCTGATCGCCGATGCGTCCAGGGCGCGCGCCAAGGTCGCTTTCATCACAAGATTCCCCTTCGATTGAAGAGCATCGCCGACCGCGACCGCGCCGTCGGTCCCGGCCTCGCCCAGCGCCGCCCAGATCCTCGAGACCTCACGGTAGGCCCGCCCATGCGCCTCGACCTTGAACCAAGCTTGGAACGCCGCCTGTTCCCGCGGCCCCAACCCGCGAGACTCTCGGCGGACGATCCAGTAGGCGGCCGCCGCCGCTGGATTCATGCGCCGAACAAGCCGTTCCCGGCCCAGGCTGAACATCCACCGCGTTCCCTCGCCTCGCCCCGCCAGGGTCACAGCGGCTCGCAAAAATAGATCCGTCGGGGGCCTTCACCGGGTTCGCCCGCGCCGAAGATTTCCGGCGGCGCGAACCGATAGAGGATCAGCAGCCACTCGGCGTCCTCCAGACTGAGCCCCATGACCGAAGCCACCCAGGCGGGGCCGGGCTCGCGGTCGTCGAGCGGCGGGACAGCCTTGGCGGCTAGCCCCATGACGGAAACGGATCGGGCAGTTTCGACCAGGCCTTGGGCCCAAAGCCGAACTGCAGGTCCGACAGCAGGCAGTCGTCGAAGCCCCGCGTCAGCGCCGCCTGGTCCATGTCCTGGCCGATCAGCACGATCTCCTGGCGCCGATCACCATGTGGGGCTTTCCAGACCTTTTCGATCGTCGCGCGCCAAGCCGGATCGTCCGGCCATTGGTCGCGCGGCGCGGTCGCCCACCAGCAGCCGTGCGGGCCGTGCTGGGTGACGGCCCCGGCCTGGCTCCAGCCGCCGACCCGGTCGGATCGCGTCGCCAGCCAAAAGAAGCCCTTGGAGCGGATCACCCCCGGCCATTCTCTCTCCAGCCAGACCTTCAGCTTTTGCGGATGGAAGGGCTTGGACGCCCGATAGACGAAGTGACCGATGCCATATTCCTCGGTCTCGGGCAGAACCTCGCCCATCAGCGCCTTCTGCCAGCCGGCCGCGCCTTGCGCTCGCTCGTAGCTGAACAGACCCGTGTCGAGCACGGCGTCCAGGGCCACGGCCCCACGCTCGGAGACCACGATCCGGGCGTCCGGATTGAAGGTGGCGATGATCCCGCGCAGCCGGCCCAGATCGTCGGCCGAGACAAGGTCGGCCTTGTTGAGCACGATAACGTCGGCGAACTCGACCTGCTCGACCAGCAGATCGACCACCGTGCGCTCGTCGCCCTCCCCCGCCGTCTCGCCGCGATCGACCAAGCGATCACGCGAGCCGTAGTCGCGCAGGAAGTTGAAGGCGTCGACCACCGTGACCATGGTGTCGAGCCGCGCGACGTCCGACAGGCTCAGGTCGGCCTCGTCGCGGAAGTCGAAGGTGGCGGCCACCGGCATCGGCTCGGAGACGCCGGTGGACTCGATCAACAGGTAGTCGAAGCGGCGCTCGGCCGCCAGCCGGCGGACCTCCTGCAGCAGGTCATCGCGCAGGGTGCAGCAGATGCAGCCGTTGGACATTTCGACCAGCGCCTCGTCGGTGCGCGACAAGCCCGCCCCGCCTTCGGCGACCAGGGTGGCGTCGATATTGACCTCGCTCATGTCGTTGACGATCACCGCGACCCGCTTGCCTTCGCGGTTGCCCAGCACGTGGTTGAGCAGGGTGGTCTTGCCCGCCCCAAGGAAGCCCGACAGCACGGTGACCGGCAGGCGCTTGTCGATGCGGCGGGAACCGGCGGGCGCCGAAACGGGGGCCATCGCGGCGCTCCTAGCGTTATAATATAACGCCTGATAGCCACACGCACCGGCCGATGCAAGGTATATTGTTATAATATAACACTTACGATTTAAGCGCCCGGGCTCAGTCGCCTCCGCGCGTCATCGCGGGTTTCAAGCCGCGATCGCGATCAAGATTCGCAAATCAGCGTCCTGGTGATGGGTTTTCGCAACGGGTGACCCAGTTTCGCGCTCCCGCCCGACCACAGAAGCGCCGATGGCGCCAAACCGTCCTGCGGCCTCGGAGCTTAACTAGGCGGCTTCGCTCATCTGCACTTGCAGGCGTCCGTCGCCCCTCAGAAGGTCTATACTGGCATCCCTCGGCGTCGCCCTCGCTCCGCCCCCTTACCTGACAGGACCAGCCTCTGGTCGGAGCGCTCGACGCGTGATTGTGCTGCAAGAACACCGTGACGGCCGCCAGAGCGTGCGGGTGATGCAATCACGCGCCGACGGCGCGCGATCCTATTACGACGGCGTAGTGCTCTATACGCAGGTCGATGCGGGCGGAAACAATCTCCTGACCTATATCGATGCGATGGTCGGAGCTCTGTCGTCGGCGGCCGATACGCTCATCCTGGGCATCGCCGGCGGCGCCCTGGCCACCCAGCTTCATCGCCGCGGCGCGACCGTGACCGCGGTTGACATCTGGGGACCCGCGTTCGACCTCGCTCGCCGCTGGTTTGACCTTCCCGATGCGGTCAACTGCATCCAGGCCGACGCGGCGGACTTCCTGCGCGGAACAGAGCTGAGATGGGACGCGATCGCCATCGATGTCTTTCAAGGCGTCGAAATCCCACCCTCGATGCTCGGCCACGACATCGGCGGGTTGCTCCATCGCGCCCTCGCGCCGGAAGGGCGCGTGGTCTGGAATGTGGCCGACACGCCAGGCTCCTTGCCGGTGCGCCGCGTCTGCCGGATTCTGCAATCGGCCGGCCTGGACACCAAGACCCACTCGGTGCTGGATGGCGGGGTCGGCAACACACTGGTGGTTGGCCAACTTCAGACTGTCACCGCGCCCTGACCGCTCGCCCCACGCCCTGTCGCTTCGGGTCACCGCAAGATCCCTTTGACGATGGCCGCGCCATGGGCCACGGAGGCGGCCGCCACCTAGAGAGTTCCATGACCGTCAGCCGCCCTGAGGCCCTGGCCTCCGCAAAGAAGCTTTGCCGCACCCTGATGAGCGCGCCACTGCCGCAGGTCCGCGCCCAGACCATTTTCGCCGAACTGGTCCGCGCCAAGGGATGGGACCCGGCGCATCAGGACCTGATCGCGGCCTTTGGCGAATGGCTGGCCTCGCGTCCGCCGCCGGCCGCGCTCAAGGCCCGATGCGAGGCGCTGTTGGCGGCCATCGGCTAGACGTCGCCCATGCCCGCAGCCCTCATCACCGCCGCCATCATCGCCTGCACCGCGCCCCAGGTGCATGACGGCGATACCCTGCGATGCGGCGCCGACCGGGTAAGACTGTTCGGGGTCGATGCGCCGGAGGTTCGGCGCGGTCAGACGCCGGCCGAGCCGTTCGCCTATGAAGCGCGAGACGAACTGGTGCGCCTGACCCGCGGCCGGGTCGGCTGCCGCGTCGTCGATCGCGACCGCTACGGCCGCTTCGTGGGCCGGTGCTGGTCGGACGCCAGTCCTGACCTCAACGCGGCCCTGATCCGGTCAGGCTTGGCCACGGAATATCGCCGCTACAGCAAGGGCGTCTATGCGCAGGCCGAGGCGCAGGCTCGGACGGCGGGGCGAGGTCAATGGGCGAGCGCGCCATCGTCACGTCCCTGACAAGCGGCGTCGACAGGGCGCGCGGGGCCAGTCGGGGCGTTGGAAAGTCGTGCGAGGACCCCCAGGGTTTTGGCGCGAGCGCTTGGACATGCCGCTAGGCGCCCCGACCAGGATCCGCCGCTCCAGACCTAACGCCACGCACCGGCGGCGTCAAAAAGCGCGGCCAGCTGGGCGAGCCAAAGTACACTAACCCCTGTCTTTGCACGCTAGAACCGCCGTCTTCACACAGCGCCCGTTCGCGCGCTTGCGCCATTGCCGCGGGCCTTGATCCTGGCCGTTTTCGGCCGAGGGTTCGCATGTCGGCGACACGCATCCTGTGGGCGCCGCTGATCGTCGTCTTCGCGCTGGTCCTGGCGACCACCTGGGGCGCGACCCAGTGGACGGCCCATGCCCTGAACTACCAGCCCGAACTTGGCGCGCCCTGGTTCGTCATCGGCGACCATCGGCTTTATCCGCCGCCAGCCTTCTTCTGGTGGTGGTTCGCCTACGACGCCTATGCGCCCCGGATCTTCCTGAAGGGCGCGGCCATCGCCGTTTCGGGCGGCCTGCTGTCGATCATCGCCGCCATCGCCATGGCGGTTTGGCGGGCCCGGGAGACTGGCAAGTCCAGCGCCTTCGGCACCGCGCGGTGGGCGATCCCACGTGAGGTCCGCGCCGCCGGCCTGCTGGGTCCCGACGGGGTGATCCTGGGACAACTCGACAAGGCCTATCTGCGCCATGACGGTCCAGAGCATGTGCTGTGCTTTGCGCCCACGCGCTCGGGCAAGGGGGTCGGCCTTGTGGTGCCCAGCCTGCTGACCTGGCCGGGCTCGGCGATCGTCCATGACATCAAGGGGGAGAACTGGACCTTGACGGCCGGCTTTCGCGCGACGTTCGGCAAGGTCCTGCTGTTTGATCCGACCAACCCGGACTCCTCGGCCTACAATCCCCTGCTGGAGATCCGGCGCGGCGTCTTCGAGGTGCGCGACGTTCAGAACGTGGCCGACATTCTGGTCGATCCGGAAGGTTCGCTCGACAAGCGCAGCCATTGGGAAAAGACCAGCCATTCGCTGCTGGTCGGGACCATCCTGCACGTCCTTTATGCCGAACCGGACAAGACCCTGGCCGGCGTCGCGGCTTTCCTGTCCGATCCGCAGCGGACCATCGAGCAGACGCTGGATGCGATGATGGCGACCCCGCATCTGGGTGACGACGGGCCGCATCCCGTCGTCGCCAGCGCGGCGCGTGAACTCAAGAACAAGAGCGACAACGAACGCTCCGGCGTGCTGAGCACCGCAATGACCTTCCTGGGCCTCTATCGCGACCCGACGGTGGCCCAGGTCACGCGGCGCTGCGACTGGCGCATCGCCGACCTCATCGACGGCGGGCCTTGCGCCCTCTATCTGGTGGTGCCGCCCTCGGACATCAGCCGGACCAAGCCGCTGGTGCGGCTGCTGCTCAATCAGATCGGCCGTCGCTTGACCGAACAGCTGGCCGAGAGCGCCGGTCGCCAGCGGGTGCTGCTGATGCTCGACGAGTTTCCGGCGCTAGGGCGGCTGGACTTCTTCGAGAGCGCCCTGGCCTTCATGGCCGGCTATGGCTTGAAGGCATTTTTGATCGCCCAATCGCTCAATCAGATTGAGAAAGCGTATGGGCCCAACAACGCCATCCTCGACAACTGTCATGTCCGGGTGAGTTTCGCGACCAACGACGAACGCACAGCCAAGCGGGTGTCCGAAGCTTTGGGGACGGCGACGGAAGAACGGGCGATGCGCAACTATGCGGGCCATCGCCTCTCCCCATGGCTGGGCCATTTGATGGTCTCCAAGGCCGAGTCGCCCCGGCCGCTCCTGACGCCTGGCGAGATCATGCAACTGCCGCCAGACGAGGAGGTGGTGATGGTGTCGGGCGCGCCGCCGATCCGGGCTCGCAAGGCGCGCTACTTCAAGGACGCACGCCTGGCCGCCAGGGTCCTTGACGCCCCGGCGCCCTGGCGTCCGGCCAGCCCGCTCGCCGATGACTGGACGGGACGGGTGCTGATCACACAGTCCTCGATCGCCGATCCGCCTATTGATCCGTTAACGGACAGTCAGGACACCGAAGGACCCGACCCGCGCGCCCTGAGCCTGGAACCCGCCCTGACGAAACCGATACCGCCCGTCGCCGAGTTCAATTTCGACGACGGCGAAACCGACGCCGAGGCGGCTGCGGCGCGCGCCCGGCGGTTGGACCACCGGCTGGGCCGCCTGGCGCGGCAGGCTTCGCTCGATCCCGATGACGGCCTGGAGCTTTGAACCCCGATGAGGACCAAGCACACCTTCCGCCTGCCGCCGAGCCTGGCCGGACGGCTGGCCGAGTACGCGATCCGCAAGCGGGTCTCCCAAGCCCTGGTCGTCGAGACGGCTCTGGCGTCTTTCCTGTCGCCCGACAACAGCGAGCAGTTGGAGGCGGCCTTGAGCCGACGGCTCGACCGCCTGTCGCGCCAAGCCGATCGCATCGAGCACCAGGCCACGATCTCGAACGAGGCGCTGGGCCTCTTCGTGCGGTTCTGGCTGGCCAACACCCTGGCCTTGCCGGAAGCGGCGCTCGCCGCCCAGCAGGTCAAGGGGCGTGAGCGCTACGAGAACTATCTGACGGCGCTGGGCCGGCGGATCGCCAAGGGCAAGACGCTGTCGGACGACATCGCCGCCACGGCCGCGCCGCCGGACCCCGACATGACCTAGAGCCCCGCCAAGCGGAGCCTTGATCCGGCCATGCGCTACGGTGAAAGTGACGTCGCCCCACCACGAAGGGTCTCCAATGTCCGGCAACGCTCAAACCCGTCGGGCCGCGATCGGCGGCGCCGCGCTGACCATGGCCTCGGCCAGCGCCCTGGCGGCCCTCGCCGCGCCACGCGTCGCCGTTGGGGCGGGACTGGAGACCGGAGCGATCCGGGCCATCGGCGTCGAGACGGCGCGGACGGACTATCAGGGCCGTCCCGCCCTGCGCGCCACGGCGTTGGAAAACGCCCCGGGGCTCGACCGGCTGGTGGTGCTGGACACGCCCGTCTTCGGCGACGGCGTCGTCGAAGCCTGGATCAGCGGCGCCCCGACCGCCACGGCCAGCGCCACGGCGCGAGGCTTCGTGGGCCTGGCCTTCCGGGTGCACGACGAGGCCAAGCTGGAGGCCATCTATCTGCGCCCGACCAACGGCCGGGCCGACGACCAGTTACGTCGCAACCATGCCGTCCAGTACATCTCGCACCCCGACCATACCTGGGAGCGACTGCGCACCGAAGCTCCGGCCAAGTACGAGACCTATGTCGATCTCGAGCCTGGTCGGTGGACGCACGTGCGGATTGTGGTGGCGGGCCCCAAGGCCCGGCTGCATGTCGACGGCGCCGAGCAGCCGACCCTGATCGTCGGCGACCTCAAGCACGGCGCCGACGCCAAGGGCGCCGTGGCGCTCTGGATCGGCCCCGGCACGCTGGCCCATTTCAGCGGCGTGCGGGTCACCTCCTAGATCATTCGCGCAGGTCGTCCAGGCCCAGGGCCTTGAGCGCTTCGAGCTTGAGCACCGCATGGCCGTGGATGATCCCCTCCAAGGCCGTGGCGGCGCGATCCAGGGCCACGCGGTCATCGCGGTAGGCCACCACCAGAGCCATGCCCAGCAGTTCGGCCAAGTGGTCGATCACCTGCGTCAGGCGTTCGGGATCACGATTGGCCGCCGCCAATTCGACGCTGACCAGCACGCGCATCTTGTCGGCGAAATCCATCGGGGCCTCCGCGAGAAAGGCTAAAGCCGGACGCCTTTCGCGACAAGCGCTACGGTTGAGCGACATCGGCCGGCCCCGCCACCTTCGCTAGCGCCTGTCTTTGCACGCCAGTCTGCGACGGCCCCTAAACCCTTGTTGCAGCGCCAGATTCACGGCGCTTTTTGTCTAGCCCCGAACCCCGGCCATCGCCGGACCTCGTCGAGGCTGACCGTGACGCTGCACCCGATCCGAAGCGAATCCGCCGCCCGCAGCGCTCGTATGCTGCGCACGGCGCTGGGTCCGGAGATCGGCGCCTGGCTCGCGGCCGACGACGTCGTCGAGATCATGCTGAACCCGGACGGCCGCCTCTGGCTGGACCGGTTGGGGTCGGGCCTGGCCGACACCGGCCGCCGCCTGGCGTTCGACGACGGCGAGCGGATCATCCGCCTAGTCGCCCACCACGTCGGCACCGAGGTCCATGCGACCTCCCCGCGGGTCTCTGCCGAATTGCCCGAAAGCGGTGAGCGGTTCGAGGGCCTGCTGCCGCCGGTCGTCGCCGCGCCCACCTTCGCCATTCGTAAGCCCGCCGGCCAGATCATCGGCCTGGACGCCTATGTCGCCGCCGGGATCATGCGTCCGGGCCAAGCCGCCCTCCTGCGCACCGCCGTCGCCGAGCGACGCAACATCCTGATCGCCGGCGGCACGTCGAGCGGCAAGACCACCCTGACCAACGCCCTGCTGGCCGAACTCGAAGACGCCGGCCAGCGGATCGCCCTGATCGAGGACACCGCCGAACTGCAATGCGCGGTCGCCAACCGGGTGACCCTGCGCAGCAAGGACGGCGTCGCCTCCCTGACGGAGCTGCTGCGCTCGACCCTGCGACTGCGCCCCGACCGCATCATCATCGGCGAGGTTCGCGGGCCCGAGGCGCTGGACCTGATCAAGGCCTGGGGCACCGGCCATCCGGGCGGCGTCGCCACGCTTCACGCCGGCTCGGCCCTGGGCGCGCTGCGCCGGCTTGAGCAGCTGATCCAGGAAGCCGTCGTCACCGTCCCGCGCGCCCTGATCGCCGAGACCATCGACCTTGTCGCCGTGCTCGTCGGCCGCGGCGCCCAGCGCCGCCTGACCGAACTCTCCGCCGTCCAGGGCCTGGCCGACGGCGACTACGTCCTCAGCCCGCTTGGAGATCCGACATGATTACGATGAACGCGCCCGCCGCGATCGCGGGCGCACGCCACAACCGCTTGCCGCTGGCCGGCGCGATGCTCGACCGCCTCGGCTTCGCGGCCGTGACCGCCCTGGCGCTGGTCTATGCCGCCCCCGCCCGCGCGGCCGGCTCTTCCATGCCGTGGGAAGCGCCGCTGCAGTCGATCCTGGAGTCGATCGAGGGTCCGGTGGCCAAGATCATCGCGGTGATCGTCATCATCACCACGGGCCTGGCCCTGGCGTTTGGTGACACCTCCGGGGGTTTTCGCCGACTGATCCAGATTGTCTTTGGCCTGTCGATCGCGTTCGCGGCGTCCAGCTTCTTCCTCAGCTTCTTCTCGTTTGGCGGCGGAGCGCTGATCGCGTGAGCGCCGCCTCCGAACTCAGCCTGCCGAGCGGCTATTTCGCGCCGGTGCATCGGGCCCTGGTCGAGCCGATCCTGCTGGGCGGCGCGCCGCGCACGGTGGCCATCGCCAATGGCACCCTGGCCGCAGCGTTGGGCCTGGGGCTACGGCTCTGGCTCGCGGGTCTGGTCATCTGGGCGATCGGCCACCTGGCGGCGGTGTGGGCGGCGCGGCGCGACGCGCAGGTTTTCGAGGTGGCGCGCCGGCACCTGCGCTACCCGCCCTACCTGCGGACCTGACGGCGATGATGCCGCTCTCCGCCTATGGCGCGCCGACGCCTCTGCTGGCTGACTACCTGCCCTGGGCCGCTCTCGTCGCCAAAGGCGTCGTCCTCAACAAGGACGGCAGCCTGCAGCGCACGGCGAGGTTTCGGGGGCCGGACCTCGACAGCGCCACGCCGTCGGAACTGGTCGCCGCCACCGCCCGGCTCAACAACGCCCTGCGCCGCCTGGGATCGGGCTGGGCGCTGTTCATCGAGGCTCGCCGCGACCGCGCCGATGGTTATCCCGAAGGCCTGTTCCCCGACGCCGCCTCGGCCCTGGTCGACCTGGAACGGCGCGAGCAGTTCGCCGAGGCCGGCAGCCATTTCGAGAGCCGCTACTACCTGACCTTCGTCTGGAGGCCGCCCGCCGAGGACGCGGCCCGGGTCGAGGGCCTGATGATCGAAGGCCGCGCGCGTCGCGGCGTCGATGCCTGGGAGCAGGCCAAGGGGTTCATCCAGCGCACCGACCGCGTGCTGCAGTTGGTCGAGACCTTCATGCCGCAGGCGGCGTGGCTGGATGATCAGGAGACCCTGTCCTTCCTGCACGGGGCGATCACCGACACCCGCCAGAGCGTGCGCGTCCCCGAGACGCCGATGCACCTGGATGTCCTCTTGGCCACCCGGCCGCTCAGCGGCGGCCTGGAGCCCCGGCTCGGGGGCCAGTATCTGCGGGTCCTGACCATCGTCGGCTTCCCGAGCGCGACCTTTCCCGGGATCCTCGACGACCTCAACCGCTTGGCCTTTCCGTACCGCTGGACGACCCGGGCGCTGATGCTCGACAAGATCGACGCGGTGCGCCTGCTGTCGCGCATCCGCCGCCAATGGTTTTCCAAGCGCAAGTCGATCGGCGCGATCCTCAAGGAGGTGATGACCAACGAGGCTTCGGCCCTGGTCGACTCCGACGCCGCCAACAAGGCGGCCGACGCCGACGCGGCGCTGCAGGACCTTGGGGCCGACGACATCGGCCAGGCCTTCGTCACCGCCACGGTGGTGGTCTCCGACCGCGACCCACAGGCGGCGGCCGAGAAACAGCGGCTGGTCGAGAAGGCGATCCAGGGTCGCGACTTCACGGTGATCGCCGAGACCGTCAACGCCGTCGAGGCGTGGTTTGGCGGCCTGCCGGGGCAGGTCTACGCCAATGTCCGCCAACCGCCGATCTCAACGATCAACCTGGCGCACATGATGCCACTGTCGGCGGTGTGGGCCGGGCCGGCGCGTGACGACCACCTGGCCGCGCCGCCGCTGCTGCACGCCCGCACCGATGGCGCCACGCCGTTCCGCTTCAGCCTGCATGTCGGCGACGTCGGCCACACCCTGGTGGTGGGCCCGACGGGCGCGGGCAAGTCGGTGCTGCTGGCGATGATGGCCCTGTCCTTCCGCCGCTATGCCGGCGCCCAGGTCTTCGCCTTTGATTTTGGCGGCTCGATCCGCGCCGCCGCCCTGGGCATGGGCGGCGACTGGCATGATCTGGGCGGCCAAGCCGGCCAGGGGGACGGCGGCGCACCTGCGCTCCAGCCCCTGGCGGCGATCGACGATCTGGACGAACGGGCCTGGGCCACCAACTGGCTGGCCGCCCTGCTCGCGCGCGAGGGCGCGGCGATCACGCCTCAGGTCCGCGACCACCTGTGGTCGGCGCTGGGGGCCCTGGCCTCCGCGCCGGTCGAGGAGCGCACGCTCAGCGGCCTGGCCGCTCTGTTGCAGGTGGGCGCCCTCAAGCTCGCCCTGCAGCCCTATTGCGTCGGCGGAGCGTCCGGCCGGCTGCTCGACGCCGAGGGCGAGACCCTGGGACACGGCGACGTCCAGGCGTTCGAGACCGAAGGTCTGATCGGTTCGCCCGGCGCGCCCGCCGTACTGGCCTACCTCTTCCATCGCCTTGAACGCCGCCTGGATGGGCGGCCAACCCTGGTCATCGTCGATGAGGGCTGGCTGGCGCTGGACGATCCCGGCTTTGCCCAGCAGTTGCGCGAGTGGCTCAAGACGCTGCGCAAGAAGAACGCCAGCGTCATCTTCGCCACCCAGTCGCTGGCCGACATCAAGGACAATGCGATCGCGCCGGCGATCATCGAAAGCTGCCCGACCCGGGTGTTCCTGCCCAACGCCCGGGCGCTCGAACCGCAGATCGCCCAGGTCTATGCGGGCTTTGGCCTCAACGCCCGCCAGATCGAGATCCTCGGCCGCGCGACGCCCAAGCGCGACTACTACTGCCAGTCCCCAGACGGCGACCGCTTGTTCGACCTGGGGCTTGGCGAAGTGGCCCTGGCCTTCGCGGCCGCCTCCTCCAAGGCCGACCAAACCCTGATCACCAACGTCCTGGCGGCGAGCGGCAAAGCCGGCTTCGCCAGCGCGTGGCTGCGCGCTCGTGATCTCGACTGGGCGGCCGACCTTCTGGCGTCCCTGCCGCTGACGTCACGCCCAGCGGCCTCCCCGCCCCCTGAGCCCATCCCCCCGGAGCCACAATCATGAGCCCCCGCCGTTGCCGGCGTGTGCTGCTGGCTGTTCTGCTGGCCGCGCCCGCCCTGACGCTCGCCGCCCCTGTCCAGGCGCAGGTCACGGTCTTCGATCCGTCGAACTACGCCCAGAACGTGCTGACTGCGGCCCGGACGCTGCAGTCGATCAACAACCAGATCACCGCGCTGCAGAACCAGGCCCGGTCGCTGGTCAACCAGGCGCGCAACCTGACAACCCTGCCCTATTCCGCCCTGGCCTCGCTCCAGAGCCAGCTGCAGCGCACCCGGGCCCTGATCGATCAGGCCCAGCAGCTGGCGTTCAACGTCTCGACCATCGAGGACGCGTTCAAGGCCGCCTATCGCCCCGCCGACCTCACCGCCAGCGACCAGGCGCTGGTCGCTGGCGCACAGTCGCGGTGGGCCAACAGCGTCGGGGCGTTCAAGGACGCCCTGAAGATCCAGGCCGGCGTGGTCGGCAACCTCGACGACGCGCGCCAGGAGATGAGCGCCCTGGTCTCGGCCAGCCAGTCGGCCAGCGGCGCGTTGCAGGCGGCTCAGGCCGGCAACCAGCTCCTGGCCCTGCAATCCCAGCAGCTGTCGGACCTCACCACCCTGCTGGCTGCGCAAGGCCGCGCCCAGACCCTGGAGGCGGCCCAGCGCGCGGCGGCCCAGGATCAGGCCCGTGAGCAGTTGCGCCGGTTCCTGACGCCCGGGGCCGGCTACCAGCCGGGCTCGGCCCAGATGTTCAATGGCTCGCCGGCCCGGCCATGACCTCGGCGCTCACGTTCCGGCTGGCCGCGATCGGCTTTGCCGTGCTGGCGCTCCTCGTGGCGGCCCTGCAGACGCGCCACCACGCGCCGCCGCCCGCGCCCGTCGCGACGACGCCAGTCACCAACACTGCCGATCCGGCACGCGCCGAACTCGAACGCTGCCAGGGCCTGGGTGAAACCGGCGCGCGTGAACCGGCCTGCCTGCGGGCCTGGGCCGATCAGCGCCGCCGGTTCCTCGGCCTGTCCAAGACGGCGGAGCGCTGACCATGGAAGGTCCCGGCGTCGTCGACCGCTTCCTGGGCGTCTTCACGGCCTATATCGACTCCGGCTTTGGCCTGCTCGGCGGCGAAGTGGCTTTCATCGCCACCACCCTGATCGTCATCGACGTGACCTTGGCGGCTCTGTTCTGGAGCCTGGGCGAAGGCGAGGACGTCATCGCCCGCCTGATCCGCAAGACCCTGTTCATCGGGGCCTTCGCCTATCTGATCGGCAACTGGAACGGCCTGGCCCGCATCATCTTCGAAAGCTTCGCAGGGTTAGGCTTGAAGGCCTCGGGCACGGGCTTCACCGCCGCCGACCTGCTGCGTCCCGGCCGCGTGGGCCAGGCTGGCATCGACGCGGGCCGGCCGCTGCTCGAAGCGATCTCCGGCCTGATGGGCTATGTCGCCTTCTTCGAGAACTTCATCCAGATCGCGGTCCTGCTGATCGCCTGGCTGATCGTCGTGTTGAGCTTCTTCGTGCTGGCGGTGCAGCTGTTCGTGACGCTCATCGAGTTCAAGCTGACGACGCTCTGCGGCTTCGTGCTGATGCCGTTTGGCCTGTTCGGCAAGACCGCCTTCCTGGCCGAACGCGTGCTGGGCAATGTCGTGGCCTCGGGCATCAAGGTCATGGTCCTGGCCGTTGTGGTCGGCATCGGCTCGACGCTGTTCGAACAGTTCACCACCAGCTTCGCCAGCGCCCAGCCCACCATTGAAGAGGCCCTGGCCGTCGTCCTGGCCTCGCTCTGCCTGCTGGGACTTGGGCTGTTCGCCCCGGGTCTCGCCAACGGTCTGGTGTCGGGCGGCCCGCAGCTCAGCGCCGGGGCGGCGGTGGGCGCGGGCGCGGCGGCCGGCGGCGCGCTCCTGGCGGGCGGCGCGGCGGCGGGCTTGGCGATGGGCGGCCTGGCCGGTTTGGCTGCGGGAACCGCGCGCGGCGCCGCGGCCCTGGCCGGCGGGGCGACGGGCGCGATGCAGAGCGGCGGCGCGGCCGGCCTGGCCAAGGCGGCCGGGACGGCGGCGACCAGCCCGCTGCGGCGCGCGGCCCAATCGCTCGGCGCACGCTTCGAGGCCGCCCGTCAGCAACAAGCCGGCCAGGGCCAGGGCTCTGGCCAATCTGGCGGCGAAGGCCCGCCCGGCGGCGGCGGCGGCGGCGGCCAGGGCGCCGCGCCGCCCACCTGGGCCAAACGGATGAAGCAAGCCCAGACGATTAGCCACGGCGCGTCGGCGGCGAGCCACGCGGCCTCCTCCAGCCAGAGCGGCGGTGGCGCCTCTGTCGACCTTTCGGAAGGATCCTGATGAGCCCGTTCAACCGCCCCGAAGTTCGCTACGGCCGCACGTCCGAACCGGACACGCCCTATCGCCGGGCCCGGCAAGCCTGGGACGACCGGGTCGGCCAGGTCGCCGTCACCGGCCGGCGGGTCTGGGCCCTGGCCCTGGTCGAGGCCGGCGTGATCACCGTGCTGGCCTGCGCCCTGGTCTGGGAAGGCGCGCGTGGGACGGTCACGCCGTGGATCGTCGAGGTCGACAAGCTCGGCGAGGCTCGCACGGTGTCGCCGGCCGTGGCCGACTACAAGCCCACCGACCCGCAGGTGGCCTATCACCTGGCCCGCTTCATCGAGGACGTGCGGGCCATCCCCGCCGACCCGATCGTGCTGCGGCAGAACTGGCTGCGGGCCTACGACTTCGTCAGCGAGAAAGGCGCCCTGGCGCTCAATGACGAAGCGCGACGCCAAGACCCCTTCGCCCTGGTCGGCAAGGTCCAGATCTCGGTCGAGGTCTCCAGCGTCATCCGCGCCTCGCCGGGCAGTTTCCGGGTCGCCTGGGTCGAGCGCCGCTACCAGGACGGAGCCTTGGTCAGCACCGAGCGCTGGTCGGCGATCCTCACCCTGGTCGTTCGACCCGCCCGCAACGCCGAGCAGCTGAAAAAGAACCCGCTCGGGGTTTTTGTCCACGCGATCGATTGGTCCAAGGAGCTGGCCGCATGACGCCTCCGCAACCGCACAAAGCCGCGCTTGCGGCTTTACTGATTTCCGCTCTGACCGCGAGCGCGGTCCAGGCCGAGCCCAGGCCCTATGCCCCCCGCTTCCCGGTCGCGGGCGACCCCAAACGTCCCGTCGTGGCGGCCAACGCCGCCGCCCGGGTGCAGCCGGCGAGCGACACCTTCCAAGGCGCCGTGCAGCGCTACGCTTGGAGCGAGGGCGGCCTCTACCAGGTCTATGCCGCCCCGGGCCGTGTCACCGATCTCGTCCTGCAGCCGGGCGAGCAACTGATCGGACCCGGTCCGGTCGCGGCGGGTGATACCACCCGCTGGATCCTCGGCGACACCGAAAGCGGAACCGGCGACACGCGCCGGGTCCACGTCCTGGTCAAGCCCACGGCCGCCAACCTGGCGACCAACCTGGTGATCAATACCGACCGCCGCACCTATTATGTGGAACTGAAGGCCGATCCGGCCGTCTACATGGCCTCGGTCGCCTGGACCTATCCGCAGGACGCCTTGATCGCCGTGAGGGCGCGCGTCCTGCCGCTGGCCCCGCCCGCCCCGGCGCCGACGCCGGCGGCCGATCCGCCCGCCTTGGACTTCGACTACAAGATTTCGGGCGACCGGCCGGCCTGGCGGCCGACCCAGGTCTTCGACAATGGCGCCAAGGTGGTCATCGTCTTCCCGGCGCAGATCGCGCAGACGGACCTGCCGCCTCTCTTCGTGCTCGACCCCGCCGGCAAGCCCGAACTCGTCGCCTATCGCGTCGTGGGCCGGCAGATGGTGGTCGATCGCCTGTTCACGCGGGCCGAACTGCGGCTTGGCGACAAGCGCAAGCAAAGGCGCGTGACGATCACCCGCATAGGCGCCGCCGGGCAATGAACGCCGATCCGAAGAACGAGAATCCTCCGACGCCACCGCCCGTCGAGGCGCTACGACTGCGCGCGGATCCGCCGCGCGTGGCGCAGCTGTCGCGGCCGATGATCGCCGTGCTCTCGGGCGCCGCCGCCGTGGCGATCGGCGGAGCCCTGGTCCTCGCCCTCCAACCGCGAACCCCGAAGCCCGCGGCCCCTCAAGCCGAAGCCAGTGCAGGACCGCCGGCGGCGGCTGTCTCGGGCGCGCCGAAAACCTATGGCGACGTCCCAAAGCTCGGCCCGCCCCTGCCCGGCGATCTAGGGCGTCCCATCGTGGCAGCCCAGCAGCGCGGCGAAACCATCGATCCGCCGGCGATCGGCAGCCCGCCGTCAGGCGCGGACCCGACCGCCACGCAACGCGCCGAAGCGCGGCGCCAAGCCCTCGATACGGCCCGCGCCAGTGCGCTCTTCAACGGAGCCGCGCGCACGCCACCGATCCCCGCGAGGCCTGAAACCGCCATGCCGCCCGCTCCGCTCGCGGCGGCGCCGGACGCGCCACCGGCCGGCCCGCCAGCGCCCAGACAGGCCTTCCTGGACCGGCCGGGCGATCGTCAGACGGTCAGCGCCTACAGACTGTCGCCGCCGGCCTCGCCGAACCTGCTGCAGGCTGGCTCGACCATCACCGCCGCTCTGATCACCAGCGTCCGGTCCGACCTTCCGGGCCCGGTGTCGGCGCAGATCACGCGCAATGTCTATGACAGCTTGAGCGGCCGGATTCTGCTGATCCCCCAGGGCTCAAGACTGATCGGGACCTATGACGCCCAGGTCAGCTTCGGACAGAAACGCGTGCTGCTGGCCTGGGATCGCCTGATCCTGCCCGACGGCCGCTCCCTGCTGCTGGACCGGCTGGTCGGCGCGGATGCGGGCGGCCGCTCCGGGCTCGAGGACGGTGTCGACGCCCACTGGGGCGAGATGGCCAAGGCCGCCTTGCTGTCGAGCGTGCTGGGGATCGGCGCCGAACTGGGCTCCGATGACGATGGCGACGTGGCCCGGGCCCTGCGGCGCGGCGTCCAGGACACCGTCAACCAGACCGGACAACAGGTCGTTCGCCGCCAACTCGATGTGCAGCCGACCCTGACTCTGCGTGCCGGTCTGCCGCTGACGATCCTCGTGACCCGAGACATGGTGCTCGAACCGGCTGCCGCCACGCGATGCCGTCCGCTCACGCCCTCTCAATCAGACCCAGCAGACGTCGCAGGACCGGCTTTGGCGGCCGCCTGCCGATGACGGCGTTGTAGGCCAGGATCTCGCGATGGATGGGCCGATAGACGACGCCATTGACGCGCGGCGCGCAGCTCTCCGGGACCAGGGCGACGCCTTGACCCAGGGCCGCCAGGCGCAGAACCGTCGCATGGCCAGCCAGTTGCGGAGCCATCCTGGCCGCCCCGCCAAGACGTCGAACACGCCGCGTAATCAAGGCTTCGAGATCCCGCCGCCCTTCGGCCGGCAGCAACAGCTTGCGCTCGATGATTTCTCTCCAGCGCACACTGTGTTGCGCGGCCAGGGCGTCATCCATCGGCAAGGCCGCCAACAGATGCTCTCGCCAAGCCCGATGGACGTCGAAACGCTGGCCGACGGCTTGGCCGGGAACAAAGGCGACATCCAGTCGGCCGCGCGCCAAGGCGTCGAGGTGCTCGCGAGCGTCCCCTTCGATCATTTCGAGGGTTACGTCGGGAGCAGCAGCGAGAAGCCTGTGAAGCAGGTCATCGAGGGGGCCGGGCCCCAGCGGCGCCAGGATGCCGATGCGCAAGGTCTCCTGGTCGGCTCGGGCCAGGTCGGCGACCTGATCGACCGCCCTGTCGAGCTCGACCATCGCTCCGTGCGCGCCTTCGACGAAGTCGCGTCCCGCCGGCGTCAACAGCACACCGGAAGGGCCGCGCTCGAAGATCCGCGCGCCCAGCCGGTCTTCCAGTTCCTGGATGCGGCGCGAGACGGCCGATTGCTGGACGCCCAGGCGGCGCGCGGCGCGCCGAAACCCGCCGCATTCGGCCGCCGCCAGGACGTAGCGCACCTGGTGGAGACGAAGACCGGCCCAGGCCGTCGCCTGACCGGCCGCAGGGTCGAGGACAAGGGAGCGGACGGCGGAAGCAGTCACGGCGACGCGGCACCCCGGCGCGGCCACCGGCGACCGCCGCCGCATGCAAGACCGCCAGGCTGCGCCTCGCCACTCTATACGTCGAATATAGCCGCAATATCCGCCGACCTGGTCGATGCTGGCGGCACACGCCTTGAAACGCACGGTGATCCGCCGTACATTTTTGGAGAACCAGAGGACATGGCCATGGCGATTGCCGCATCCCCCGCCGCCGCGCTGCGGGAACCCAAGAAGGAACGGATCGAACTGCGGGTCGCCGCTTCGGCCAAGGACCTGATCCAGCGGGCCATGGCGGTCAGCGGCCTGACGGCCGGGGACCTGGCCTATGAGGGCGCACGCCGCGTGCTTGATGAGCACGAGCGGATGGTGCTGACGGGCGCCGACGCCAGAGCCTTCCTCGACGCCCTCATCGATCCGCCGGCGCCGAACGACAAGCTAGTCGCCGCCGCCCGTCGCTACAAAGCCAGGATGGGTTAGGGTTTGACGATCACCATCGCCGCGCTCGACAAGGCCCACGACCGGTCGGCCTTTCGCTGCGGCCAACCCGCCCTTGATGACTGGTTCGCTAAACGCGCCGGCCAGGACGACCGCCGCAATGTCGCACGCGTTTTTGTCGCCCTGGACGAGACGGGCAGCGTTGTCGGCTTTTACAGCCTGGGCGCCTTCACGCTGGCCTTGGCCGATGTTCCGGGCGACGTCGGCAAGAAGCTGCCGCGCTACGACGCCATTCCCGCCGCCCTGATCGGCCGCCTGGCGCGCGACGAACGGGTCAAGGGCCAGGGCTTGGGCGAACTTCTGCTGGTCGACGCGATCAAGCGCATCCTCGGCGCCAGCCGCACCTTGGCGGTGTTCGCCATCCTGGTTGACGCCAAGGATGATAAGGCCGTCGCTTTCTATGAGAGCTTTGGCTTTCGGGCCTTCCCCTCGCAGCCGAACCGGCTTTTCTTGCTGACCTCGACAGCGGCCGCAGCCATGGAGCGCCTGTGATGACCACCGCGCCCGGATCTCAGATGAAGACCTCGCTGGACCACCTGCCCGCCGGAAAACGCCAGGAGTTGGAGTTCGTCGTTCAAACGCTCCGCGACGGCTTCGCCGAGGCGCTCTCTCGTCGCACGATGCCGCGCTATCGCGCCGGCAAGCTTCTCAAGATCATCCTGTTTGGCAGCTACGCCCGAGGTGACTGGGTCGAGGATCCTAAGGGCCGATACTTCTCCGACTATGACCTGCTGGTCGTAGTCAATCATGAGGATTTGGCCGAGCTTGACGAATTCTGGGGCAAGCCTGATGCCGCGCTTCTGGCGGCGCTATCCTTGGGCGAGCAGTTGCGCACCCAACCTAGCTTCGTGGTCCATAGCCTTGATGACGTGAACAAGCAGCTGCGCGATGGTCGCTACTTCTTCACGGACATACTAAGAGACGGCATTACGCTTTTCGAGGAACCCGGCTTTCCATTCGAAGCGCCACAGCCACTTTCAGCGCCAGACGCCTATGATCAAACTACGAAATACTTCTCGAAATGGTTTGGCGATGCGGAAGGACTTCTGGACACCGCTCAACTTGTCCGCACTCGTCGGCGCTGGAACGAAGCCGCGTTTCACCTCCACCAGTCAGCTGAGAAATTCTACCACGCTGTCATCCTGGTGCTGACACTTTACAGTTCAAAGACCCATCGCCTAAATCTTCTTCGTGATCGAGCGGAGGAGCTTGACAGTCGGTTGATCGGCGTCTGGCCTCGAACCAACAAGTTCGAGCGGGTCGGCTTTGACCTGATCCGCCGCGCCTACGTCGAAGCGCGCTATTCGTCAGCCTACGAGATTAACGACGAACAACTCGACTGGCTGGAAGCGCGCGTTGCCACGCTACGTGACGTCGTCGAACTCGTTTGCCGCGAGCGTGTCGACAGCTTGCGAAAGGCGGCCGCGTAGCCCTGTCAACGTGGACGAAGCTCCGTCACGAAGACACAATCGAGCGCTTGGCTCGTTGCAGCCGTGATCACACGTCGACCTCACCTAGCTAAGGCTGTCTCGGGACGCCTATCATCCTCGCCGCCATGATGGCCGGCTTCGCCTCTGGCCCAATCTTCCACCGCTCGGACGATACTGGCCGCGCCTTTTCCAGCCGCATAGACAATGCTTTTCTTGCCTCGTTTTTCGCGGATGAAATCTGTGGCGGCATGGGCTGCGGAAGCCCAAGCGATGACGAAGAGATCCGCGCGGACTGCTAAGGCGGCGAGAGAGCTGCTACCGCCGTGTTCGTGGTTGAGTTCCACACGCACTCCCGGCGCCTCCTCAAGGAGGTTTTGCTTGGCTTGGCGCCCAGCGTTCTCCGTTAGCGTGTAGATCGCGATCTCGGCGCCGTTGAGCAAATCACTTAGTCCGCCCGCCGCTGGTGTCTGACTGCTTTCCTCGGGATATTCCCATCCGACCTCGCGAGCCAAGCCTGCCAAGGCAATGCGCTGACCAGGCGTCAACCGCGCCCGCAACGCCGTGAGATCGGTCACGACTGAGAGGGTGAAGGTGTCCAAGGCGGAAAGGTTTACGGGCACGAACTGGCGCGCTATTTCCACGACTTCCAAGGCCTCGTAGGCGGAGTTGTGGCTTAGCCCGGCACGCGCGATTTCTCCCGCCGCGTCCAGAACGTCACGATATTCAGTGTCGGTCAGCCCGACCTGCAGACAGCCATCGACCAAAACAGCTGCTGATTTGAGAACAGCGCCTCCTCGCTCCGCGCCAAGCGCCATGCAGGTCAAAATCGCCAGATAGACGACAACCAGTGGACGCCTCGGCCATCTGAGGTCTTTTCCTTACAGAAGATGCGCAGACGGGCGAGACGCTCCGTTGGCCACCGAGCCCACTCGTCGGCAACCATGGACAGATAGGGTCGTGAAAGCGCGGCCAGGATGAGGCCGTCGCCGAAATGGTCGATCTCGCCCGCGCCACGCGTGATCGCCGCCCACCAGTCTCCGGCGGAGCCACCGACCTTCTTGCCCACGGCGTCTTCCGATGTGGTGGATAGGGTTAGGTCGTAAGCTGGAACATTGGCGCTGACGTCGATCAGGCCGAGCCCCGCCGAGATCACCAGCAAGCGCGCCCCAGAGGCCTCCGCCGCGCGCACGGCCTCACGGAACCCGCGACCAGCATAGAGCTGCAAGGCCGGACCCAGGTCGCTCGCCGATGCAATCCGAGCGATCCATTCGGCAGCCACCACCTCGATTGCACCGGCCGGCAAGGCGCGGGCGCGCAACTCAGGAGACGCAGCTCTCCGCTTGCGGTTCGTGCAGGTCGTGATGATCGTTGTCTGCACTGTTTCTCGGAGAGCACGCCACGAAATCGGTGCAGTTATTGTGCCCGACCTTGCTGCAAGGGTCATGCAGTTTCTTGCCCCAATGTCCGACATTGAACGGATAGACTCGGTCGCCGAACGGTCGATCGGTTCCGCAAACCTCGCGCTTCACTTCGGCCGCTAGGGGTTTGGACGCGTGAAGCGGCATTAGTCGTGTCCGGGGCGATATGAGTATCCAGGGAAATCTCCTGCGGGTGAGCGGCGACTGCAGGATAGACGTGCGACAGGGGGGCAACCCCTGGTCATCCTGCAGTTTTTCGGCAAACTAGCCGCCACATTGCTGCAGTTATTTTCAATTTCGACGCAGCGCAGGTACTTCAGACATTGCGGTGGGACGCAGACGCGGCCAGCAAACCTTGAGGTTGGAAACCCTAGCCCATAAGGTTCTTGCGCGGGCGCCGCCCTATAGGCCTCGACCTGGAGCCGGGGGTTATCGGCAGCGGTCGCGGCTGAAATCGGCGGGCTTCTGCGTTGCCGAGGTTCCAACGCCCGCCCCTTCCTCGCCTTCCAGGCAAGGCCGCTTGCGCAAAGCCGCCGATTGATTCAGGATTCCAAGGCTGGCGCTCATGGCGCTGGTGGGGCGTGGAAACCCCGTGCGACGTCTAGTGCCATAGCGATAGGCCTGCCTGGCCGACCGCTCGCGTCCGGCTTTCCGGTACGCGCCAACGTGTCCGCGTCCGCGCGGCTGCGCGCTCTTGCTCGCCCCTGCGTTTCCGACCGCGCCCCTCCGAGATCGACGGAGTTGGCGATGGAGCAGCGCAGTCCCCAAGCGGTGGCCCGGCCCGAACCAGGCTGGGAGGACGAACCGAGCCTCGAGGTCCTCTATCGCCAATATGCGCCGTGGCTGGGCGCGATGTTGCGCAAGCGCTTTGGCCAAGGCTTCGAGGCCGAGGCCGACGACGTGGTGCAGGAGACCTATATCCGCATCGCGCCCTACCGCGACGCCGCGCCGATCCGCCGACCCCAGGCCCTGTTGATGCGGGTTGCCTCCAATCTCGCGCGCGACCTCCTGCGTCGGCGCGTGGTGCGGGGCCGCCATGTCCAGGAGGTCGCCAGCGCCCCCGATCCCGTGGGCCTGACTATCGACGACCCAATGCAGAACCTGCTGGTCAAGGACATGATCCTGTCCATCCCGGAGGCCTACCGGGACGTCTTCGTCTTGAGCCGGTTTGGTGGTTTGACTTACGAAGAGATCGCGACACGCTGCAATCTGTCGATCAAATCAGTAGAATGGCGCCTGGGCAAAGCCGTCGCCCATTGCACGAAGCGTGTTCAGGACTGAGTGGAAGAACCACGCATGAGCCTTTCGCCCGCCCCGACCGACCAGGCCCGCGAACAAGCCGCGGACTGGTTCGCGCGTTTGAAGCAGCGCGACGTCTCCGCCGCGGACATGGAAGCCTTCCGTCTCTGGCGAAAGGCGCCGGGCCACAAGGAGGCTTATGACGAGGCCGACGCCTTCTGGCGCCGCAGCGAGGCCCTGAAGGCCGACGCCGACATCCAGGACGCCCTAACCGCCGCTCTGGGCCGCGCCGACAAAGCCCCAGAAAACCGGAGCGCCAAACCGATCTATCGCCCGATCGTCGGACTTGGCTTGGCGGCCGCCGTCATCGCCCTGGTGGCCGGAGGCGCGTTCGTCATGCGCGGCTCCCAAAGCTACACCACCGATGTCGGCCAACAACGCTTGGTCCGCCTGGCCGATGGCTCGACCGTGCGGCTGGACACCAACTCCAAGGTCGAGGTCCGGCTCAAGGCGGGACGGCGGGACGTGCGCCTGGTTCGCGGCCAAGCCCTGTTCCAGGTGGCGCACGACGCGGCCCGTCCGTTCGTGGTTCAAGCCGACGGCGCGTCGGTGACGGCGCTGGGGACGCGCTTTGACGTCAAGCACGAGGCGGGCGACATCCGCGTCACCCTGGTCCAGGGCTCGGTCGAGGTTCGCGCCCAGCACGGCGCCGCGCCGCAGGTCTGGCGGCTGCTGCCGGGGCAGGCGGTTTCGACAAATCAGCCCGCGGCGACGCCAAAGCCGGTCGACGTCGCCGTCGCGACCAGTTGGACACAGGGACGGCTTATCTTTCACGCCCTGCCGCTGACCCAGGCCGTGGCGGAGGTCAATCGTTACAGCCACGACCGGATCGAACTGGATCCCGGCCCCCTGGCTGGCCAGCCGATCACCGCCGCGTTCAACGCCGGCGATACAGAGGCCTTCGTGGCTGCCATGGCCGAACTCCATGACCTTCAGGTCACCCGGCCGGAAAAGGGCGTCATTCGCCTGAGCGAGGCGAGGACGAAAGACGCGTACCCGTAAGTTTATTTTCGAGGTCTCCAGGGGCGAAGCGGGGATGACGCGTCAATCCCCCGACGTCACGCGCCGTGCACAGAAGATCCGTCCCGCGACGGACGCCGCGCGACCGTCGCAGGGGACTTCATCCATGCGTTATCAAACGCTCCGCCGCCGCTTGTTGGCCGGCCTTGCCGTTTCGGTCCTGGGGGGACCGACGATCCTGACCTCCGTCCGGGCCGCGCCGACGGAGCAGGCTCAGGTCATCGACTTCAACATCCAGCCGGGCTCACTGGACGCGGCGCTGCTGGCCTTCGCGGCCCAGAGCGGGCACCAGCTCTTCTACAACCCGGAGATCGTCGCCGGGCTATCGTCGCCTGGCCTCAAGGGGCGATTGACGTCCGACGAGGCGATCGACCGGCTGCTGGCCGGCGCGCCGATCACGGTCAGCCGCAACCCGGCCAATGCGCTGGTCCTTAAGCGCCGGTCGACCCCGGCGGCCTTCTCAGGCCCCGCCGCCGACGCCTTTGCGCAGGGCGGCCTGGAGCCCGTGACCGCGCCGGCCGACCCCACCGAGTTGACGGCCATCGTGGTCACGGGTTCGCTGATCCGTGGCGCCGGCGATGGCCCGTCGCCGGTCGTGACCCTCGACCGCGACGCGATTGACCGCGGCGGATACGCCACCCTGTCCGAAGCCTTGAGCGCCCTGCCCCAGAACTTCGGTGGCGGCTCGACGCCAGCCAACCAGCTGCTGGGCGCCGACCGCAGTTTCACCAATGATTCCGTCGCCACGGGCGTCAACCTGCGCGGCCTGGGCAGCTCGGCGACCCTGGTGCTTCTCAACGGTCGCCGGGTGGCCGGCACCGGTCTGAAGGGCAACTTCGCCGACGTGTCTGCGATCCCCACGGGCGCGATCGAACGGGTGGAAGTGCTGCTCGACGGGGCGTCGGCGCTCTACGGCTCCGATGCGGTCGGCGGCGTCGTCAACGTCATCCTGCGGCAGGATTTCGAAGGCGCAGAGACGCGGGCCCGGACCAGCATCGCCCAGGGCGGCGCGGCCCAGGAACTGCAGTTCGCCCAGACTTTCGGCAAGGGCTGGGGTTCGGGCCACGCGGTGATCTCGGCTGAATATTACCAGCGCGACCCGCTCGCGGCGGCCGATCGCGACATAACCGCCAGCAGCGACCTGCGCGCCCTGGGCGGCACGGATCATCGGACCTATTTCGCCCATCCCGGCAATGTCATGGCCTACAGCGCCGCCGCCGGCGGTTATGTCCCGCTCTATGCCATCCCGGCCGGTCAAAACGGCGTCGGGCTGAAACCCAGCGACTTTGTGGCCGGCACGGTCAATCTCGGGGACGGCCGCGCAGGTTCCGACACCCTGCCCCAGCAGGAACGCGGCAGTCTCTATGCCAGCTTGCGCCAGGACATCGGCCGCACCGAACTTTCGGCTGAAGGCCTCTACACGCATCGACGCTTCAGCTATCGGCAAGGCGGCGCGACCACCATCCTGACGGTCCGCCAAGCCAACCCGTTCTTCGTGTCACCCAATGGCGCGACCTCGAACCTGATCGGCTACGACTTCACCGATGAGCTCGGGCCGAGACGGCTTACCGGCACGGCCGAGAACCTGGGCGTGACCCTTGGGGCCGCCCGTGACTTTGGGCGCACCTGGCGCGCTGAGGCCTACGGGACCTACGCTATCGACCGTGGCACGCGGGTCCAGGGCAATTACCTCAACAGCCGCTTCCTCAGCGAGGCCCTGGGCAACATCGCCGATGACCCGGCGACGCGCTATTCGGCCAGCCGCGACGGCTATTTCAATCCCTATGGCGCGGCCGGCGCCAACGGCCAGGCCGTCCTCGACTTCATCAACAGCGGCTACCTGCACCACTGGCGGCGCAACCGCGTCACCTCCGCCAGCCTGAAGGTCGATGGCACGGTATTCGAATTGCCGGGCGGGCCGGTGAAGCTGGCGGCTGGGGCGCAAGTGCGCGACGAGGACTTCATCGTCCGCAACACCAACCTTTCGTCCCAAACGACCCCGACCAAAACCGATGGCCAGCTCTTCGAACGCTCGGTGAGGGCCGCCTTCGCCGAACTGCGGGTTCCGCTGGTCGGCCCAGACCAACAGGTGCCCGGCGTTCGCCGTCTGGAGTTGTCGCTGGCCGGCCGCATCGAGCACTACAGCGACTTTGGCACAACGAAGAACCCCAAGGTCGGGGCGCTGTGGGAACCGACGCGCGGCGTCAAGCTGCGGGCCAGCTACGGCACTTCGTTCCGCGCCCCGACCTTGGCCGACATCCACGAGAGCTACGCGGTCGGCGCGGCCTTCGTGCCGGACAAGGCGGGCCAGACCCTGATCCTGCTGCAAACCGGCGGCAATCCGGATCTCGGGCCCGAGACAGCCAAGACCTGGACGGCCGGAATCGATCTGACCCTGCCCCAGCGCCGAGGCTCGCGCCTCAGCATCACCTGGTTCGACACCCGTTTCGCCAACCAGGTCGGACACCCGGTCTACGACGACATCGTCAACGCCTTGAACAATCCGATCTATGCCAGCTTCATCCGCCGCCTTGACCCGACCAACGCCAAAGATCTTGCCGACGCCCAGGTCCTGATCGACGACCCGACCTCGGCCGACGCCAAGCTGTTCCCCGCCAATGCCTTCGGCGCCGTGATCGACGGGCGCAACCGGAACGCCGGGGAACTGGACGTGCGCGGTCTGGATGTCGATGCGGTCTGGCCGCTGACGATCGGGGCCGATTCCGTCACCCTGACCACGAACCTGTCCTACCTATTGGACTATCGGCGGCAGCTCACGGTCGATGCGCCGTCCGTGCAGTTCGTCGACTTGGCGGGCTTCCCGGTCGACCTGCGGGCCAATGTCGGGGCCAACTGGAGCCACGGGCCGTTCACCACCGCCCTGACCGTGCGGTACGTCGACGACTACAAGACCTCGGCGGGCGTCAAGATCGCCGCCTGGACCACGGCGGACCTGCAGGTCCTCTGGACATCGCCCCAGACGCGGGGACCGCTGGCCGGCTTGGTGGTGGCGGCATCGGTCCACAACCTGCTGGCCAAGGATCCGCCCTTCTACGACGCGGTCCAGGGCGTGGGTTACGATCCGGCCAACGCCGACGCCATCGGCAGGGTCATGGCGCTGCAGTTCAAGAAGCGCTGGTAGCCGCCCGCTGACATCCCGGCGCGGCTCACCGGGCCGCGCCTCCCCGACACCAAGGTGAACCCTATGCGACTGCTCCTGCGGTGCGCCGCGCTCTGCTGCGCCCTCACCGCCGCCCCTGTGCGGGCGGCTCCTTTCACGGTTGATGACCTCCTGCGGGTCGAAACACGCGGCGAAACCGCCATCTCGCCCGACGGCCGCTGGCTGGTCATCCAATACCATCTCGGCCAGGCGTCGGCGCCGCGCTTCGACTATGACGCGCTGCATCCCTATGCCGTCAGCCGATTGCGGCTCGTCGATCTGACCCGCCCCGGACCCGCCACGCCCCTGTTGGCGGAAGAGCCCGGGACCGGCTATGCGCCGGGTCCCTTCTCGCCCTCCGGCCGCCGCATGTTGGTCCACCGTTTGCGCGACCATCTTTGGGAGTCGGGCATTGTCGATCTGGCGACACGCCAAGTCCGCTGGCTCGGCGTCGGCGTCGAATTGCCGATTCTCGGGCGCACGGCGGTCTGGCGGTCAGAGACCGAGATCGTGGCGATCGTCAGTCCCCCGCAAACCCCTCCGTTTCGACTGCGCATGGCGTCGGATCCCATGGCCAATCGGATCGCGGCCTGGCGCAAGACCACGGTCGAGGGCGGTCCCAGCGTGACGGCCCTCGGCAGCGGCCGTTACCTTGATCGCGGCGGCGCGGCCAAGCCCAGAACCCTGGTGAAGATCGACGCCGACAGCGGTCGTCTCCAGGCCTTGGCCACCGGAGAATTTCTCGACCTCGAACTCTCCGCGACAAGCCGGCTTGTCGCCGCGGTCAAGGAAGGCGCTGACGTGCAGCCGGGCGCGCTGGAGGTCGTGCGCGGCGGGACGGCGGTCAGGCGACGCAATCTCATCCTTGTCGATCTGGACACCGGCGCGGTTCAGACGCCGTGCGGCGACTGCGACCTTTCTCCTCACCTGCTGTCCTGGTCGCCCCATGGCGAGCAGCTCTTGGTCTATGCCCGCCAGCCCGGGCAGGCCGTGGAGGACGGCCGGTTGATCTTGATCGATGCGGCGGCGCGGCGCGGGGACGCCACGGTCAAGGCCCTCGACCAGGTTCGGCCCAGCCTGGACTACACCAACGAGGGCTATGAGATCATCCAGGCGGGCTGGATCGGCGCCCGCCCGGTGGTGCTGGGACGCCCGGCCCAGGCCTCGCCAACGACGGGTCCCGTCTGGCTCGATGTCGGGCAAGGCGGCGCGACGAACCCGTTTGCACAAATGCCGGCGACGCCCGACCTCCTGACCGCCGATCCGCAAGGCCGGGTGATCGCCATAGCGGCCGGCCGAGCTTGGCGGCTTGATGCTTCTGGCGCGATGAACGCAGGTGACCCGCTCCCCTTCGCGCCGTTGTCCTCATTGGCTCTTGGAGAGGGCAGCCGCGGCCAAGTCGCCCGGCTGCGTCCGGGAGACCATCTGATCGGTCAATCCAAAGGCGGCCTCGTGGACTTGACCTTCGACGGCCAGCGCCCGCTTGGCGTCTCGCCCAAGGGCCTGCTCCTGGCGTCGACCTCCGGCGCGGCGATCACCGCCCAGCGCGACAGCCATGGCGTCCAGACCCTCGCGGTCAGCCGGGAAGGCGTCGCGGTCACCGTCCTCACGCTCAATCTCCAACTGGCCAGCATCGACTATGGCGCCCTGCGCTCCGTCACCCACAAAGGTCCGGGCGGACAGACCCTGACCAGTTGGGTCGTGCTGCCCCCAGGCTGGACAAAGGACCATCTCCCGCCCCTGGTCGTCATTCCCTATCCCAGTCGGGTCGGCTTTTCCGCCACGTCGCCGCCGATCGACGCCCAACCCGGCACGGGTCTGACGACGGTGGCGTCGCAAGTCCTGGCCGGCCACGGCTATGCGGTCCTCTACCCAAGCATCCTGCGCAACCAAGTCGCCAATGAACCTTCGGCAGGCCTCGCCGACCAGATCCTGGCCGCTGTCGATGCGGTGGGCGCGGCCGGTCTGGCGGACACCAGCCGCATCGCCCTGTGGGGTCACAGCTTTGGAGGTCACGCCGTGCTGTCGGCGGCCACCCAGTCCAACCGGTTTTCCGCGATCATCTGCACCTCCGGCGTATCGGACCTGTTCAGCATTTGGGGCGCGTTCGGCGGCCTGCGTCCGGAGGACGGCTTTTCGATCAATGCGGGGTCTGGCTATCTCGAAACGGGCCAGATGCGGGTCGGAGCCTCGCCCTGGCAGGCGCCTGACCGCTATGTCCGCAACAGCCCGCTGCTTCACGCCGATAAGATCACGGCGCCCGTACTCTTGGGTTACGGCGATCGGGACGTCTTCAGCGCCGCCCAGGGCGAGGAAATGTTCTCGGCGCTCTACCGACAGGGCAAGGACGCCAAGCTCCTGACCTTTTGGGGCGAGGGCCATGTCGTCCTGGCGCCGGACAATGTTCGGCGGCTCTATGCCGAGGCCCTAGACTGGTTCGACAACGCTTTCGCCCAGGACCCGCCGGGTCAGTCCAGCCAGCCGGATCGACCATGAACGGACCCACAGCTCCAGCACGACCAGGGCGATGATGTCCCGGTAAGGCCCACTCCAGATCAGGGTCTCAACAGACAACAGGCGGTCGAGTTGGTCTGGATGGACAAGACCGGCCCCGACCAGTTGGCCGTCGAGGAGCAAGTCCCGCAGCGCCTCCAGGTCGCGCCCGACCATCTGGCCATAGTGGCGACTGAGGTCGCCCTTGGACCGCCGGGCCAGAACCCGGCGCGGGAGACGATCGGCGAACGCCTCCCGCGCCATGGCCCGATCGTCGCCGCCCGCGGTCAGGGCCATGGCTGACAGGCTCAGGCCATGCTCCATGACCGGCTGTGAGAGCAGTGGATTGACGAGATCGGCTTGTCGCGTCCGCGCCGAGCGGCCACCCAGCAGCAGGGTCTGGGCTAGCCCCTCGATCTGCCCCTGCTTGGTGGGCGTGACATTGGCCAAGTCCTGCAGCCAGAGGGGCCTTGGCTGGCGCGCGGCGGCGGCGAGGGCGCGCGCCGTGAGGTGCGCCGGTGGCGCCCGCTTCGTCCCGAATGGCAGGCCCGCCAGGATCGCCCGTCGCCAGACAGACCAGACCGAATGTCGCGCGTGCCTCGCGATGCTCGCCAGCGCCGTCGGCCGTATGGCCCAGAGCGGACGCCCCCTGAGGTAGTCAGCGCCTAGAAGCGGGCTGCCGCCTTGCATAAAGACGGTGTCGCCGCCCAGACCGGTGAAGATCTGTCCCGCCCCCAAGGTCCTGCAACGCGCCGCCAAGTCCTGGTCGTAACCCCCATCGACCAGGCGCCAACTGGGCCGCGCGCCATCCGCCCCCTGCGCCATGACGGCCAAGCCCAGGCTGGCGCCGGGCTTGAGGACCTCGGTCAGCGATATGCCCAGATGGGCGGCCATCGCTCGGGCAAAGGCTCGCTCGTCGCCCCCTGGGTCATCGACATAATAGTTGAGCCACTGCAGGACCCTGACCGATGGGGCGCGGCAAAGGGCTGCGGCGATGATGGAGGAGTCCAGCCCGCCCGACATCTCGGCGATCGCGCCGTCGCCAAGTCCGGCCAGGGCGGCGACGCAATCGTCGATGCGCCGGACCATCTCCGCGCGGGTCTCGGCCGTGTTGGTCAGGCCACGTCGCGCGAAAACGGCCGGACGCCAGATCAAGGTTTCAACCTGGTCGCCGTCAAGTTCGCGCAAGGCGCCAGGGGTCACGGCCAGGATGCCGATCAAGGGACAGGATCGCGCCATCTGCAGTCGATCGACGAGGCCGGCGCCGATCAGCTCCCAATCAATCGCCAAGCCTGGCGGCGCGGCGCCCATCAAGGACTCATGCAGGTCAGACGCCACGATCGTCATGCCGCCAGCCCGCCAAGCCAAGGCGTCAAGCGCGCCGGACGGGTCGCGGAACATCGCCTTGGCGCGACCGCGCGGCTCCCGGAACACCATGACATAGCGTCCCCAAGCGATCTCGGTCATGCGCCGGGCCCTGGCGGCCGCATTGCCCTCCAACGCCGCGGCGGGCGACGCGCCAAAGACGTCGCCGATCACCACACCATCCATCCCGGCCATGACCGTGACGCTGGGCGGTCGAAGGGTCGGGACCCAGACCTGAAGCCCCGGCTGATCAGCGGCGCATGTCCATCGGCCCTCGCGGGCGAACGTTCGGCCGAGCGCATGAGCCAGCTTCCCGGCGACTTGATCCTGCTCGGGCCAAGTGAGGACCGCGTAGTCGGACATGCTCAGACCGCCAGAATGGGCGTGTAGGATCCGACCCTCTCAGCGAGGTCATCGAGCACCGTATCCTCAACCTGCAGCCAGCAATGCGCTTCGAAGGGCCAGGTCCGGACGCCGAACATCCACGTGGCGTCGAAACCCGCCCGCCGCAGGAAGGCCAGCAGCATGAACGAGCGATAGAGGCAGACCCCGGGAAAGGGCGCCCAAGGCAGGAGTTGACGAAACGCCGCGACCCGCTCGACCAGCGCGTCGGAAACGCCTGGATCGCGCATCGAGATGGGGCGCCTGTCACGGGCGACGTCAATGAGGTCGCCGAACGGTCGGCCGTAATAGCGGCGCAGCATCGTGCCGTAGCTGGCCAACCCGTCCCAGCGGTCAAGCAGGCTCACGGAACCCGCCCTCGACGGCGGGAGGTCCATGGCGGCGATGGGAGGACGGTCCAGGCCGCATGACGGGACGATGTCCCCGGCCAACTCAAGGGCGCGCAAGTCGCCCCAAAGCCCAGGATCCGTTACGACCAATCGCCCAGCCGGCCCCGGTGCGAAGGCGTCCGCCGCCTCCGGCAGGCAGTAGTATTGGCCACGACGCGCATCGAGCAGGACCATGTCGGCGTCCAGGCGGGCGGCGTGGATCGACTCGGCAAGATGCAGGCCTGCGTTCATTTGCGGATTTCCTGAAAGGCGGGCGGCGCTCCGGCTGGCGGGCGCCGCCCCAGGATCAGCCCACGGCTTCCTTGGGCTGCATATTGAGTTCGATGCTGTGGTCCTGGCCGCCCTTGGTGAGGCGTTTGGCGTCGCCCAGACGGACGATGCGGATCTTACGGGTCTTGGACATGACACGCTCCGAGGTTTGAAGCGCCGCGCGAACGCGGCGGGAAAGAGGATGGAAATCGCGGGCGCCGACAGCGCAGGCGCCGCCGGCGTCCACGCCCTTCAGCCCGCCGAGGTGCGGGGCTGCAGGTTCAGCTCGATGTTGAAGACGCCGTCGCCCTTGGTCAGGCGCTTGGCGTCGCCGACGCGAACGATGCGGAACTTGCGGGTCTTGGTCATGACGCGCTCCCTGGTCTGGAACGCAGCGAAATTGCGGCTTCTCATCACGCGCACCACTCAGAGGGCATTGGCAGTATATTGCACCTATAGCGACGATATATTCGCCGAAGCTCGCATGGCGCGAATCAAGTCGCCGGCGTGGTCTTGCCGGACGTGATGGAATTCTGTGATGGCCAAGACAGCCGCCCTCTCGTCCTGATCGAAGGCGGCGGCAAGTCTTTGCGCGTCCTGATCGACGTCAGGCAAGACATCCGCTTCGACACGCACGGCCGGCGCCAGGCGAACCGCCACGAGATGGTAGGCGTCCAGTAGAGCCTGACTTCCCGCGAGTGCGACGAGATGTTCGAAGAGCCGATCACTCAGGCCAGATCGGCCGGAGGCGCCTTCGTGTTCGGTCGCCGCCAACATCACTTGCGCCCATGGCCCCCGGTCGGGGCGGTCCTGCGCGAGCCTCTGAGAGGCTCCGATCAGGTAGAGCGAACGCAGACCATAGAGTTCCACGAGGTCGGCCACATCGACCCGCCTGGCGAAATAGCCCCGGCCGCGGCGGTCCTCGATCAGCCCCTCTCCGGCCAGCCGCGACAACGCCTCGCGGACCGGGGTGGCGCTAAGGCCCAGGTCTTCGGCGAGGTTGGTGATGGTCAGCGGCTCGCCGAGAATCAGTCGCCCGCCGCGCAACTGCAGGCGCAAGGCGTCGAGGGCGGCGCTGAACGGATCCTTGGGCCGGCCGGGCGAAGACAGTCTCACGCGTTTCTCCAGGCATCGACTGCGCGCTAGAGCACCGCACCAGCACGCCACGATTACACAAATAGTCGCAATAGTTTCACAGTTCAACTCTAGGAAAATCAACATATGAACATCGATTACGCAGAATATTTGCGCCTATACGCATTAATATTGCGCCACTGGATTTGCGCTTTACTTCATGATGACATATTGGACGCGGCATGCTCGCAGAGCGGTCCGGTTGCGCCGTTGCGGGGCCGACCCCATCTGGCGCATTGACGAGTACCGTTTATCGCGAAAGCTTCGCAAAACGGTCGGTAAAATTGCGTCGCGTGGGTTCAATGAGCGCTCAGGGTCCGGAAGGCAGCAAGCGTGGCCAGTTCCTCTCCCGAGCCCTCCGGGCGGTTCGCGCCATCCGTAAGGCGACATCGCGCGAACTGGCCAAGGCGCTGGGCCTGTCCCTACGCGGCTACCAGCATTTCGAGGCCGGCGGCGGCCAACTCAATGTCGACCATGTCCTGAGTTTCGGCGCCGCGATCGACTGCGATCCGTTCGCCGTGCTGGCCGGGGTCCATATCGGCCATCCAGAGCTTGCCGCCTACATGGCCAAGAACAAGGGGATGATCGCCTACCTGATCCATCTGCAGGAATTCGTCGAGGACGCCGGCGAGGCCATCGCCTACCTGGAGACCGGGACCATGGTCTCGGCCTATCGGGCGATGTTCAAGGACCTGGCGGAAGAGGCGCGCGCCGCCCAACGGCAGGACGCTGCCTGGTTGGCGGAGAACGCCGCGCGGCTCGGCCTGCGCAGCGAAAGACCCGACGACGACGAGGGCGGCGAAGGCAAGGGCGGCGAAGGCAAGGGCGAGGACGGGGGCGAGGACAACGGCGAGACCTGAGGCTCGGCCGGCTATAGGCCCAGGCCGCGCGATCGCGAGCGGCCCCATTGGACCTCGCCACTCGGCAGGACGACGCCCGCCACAGCTCGGCCCAAGCTGGCGTCCAGGCGCGGTCGCCAGGGCACGAGTTGGAACCCCAGCCCGTCGTCGATCATGGCGAAGCGCCCGGAGGCGAGATCGAGGCGCCGTCGATAGACCCCGGCGACGGCGTCTCCCGTGGCGGCGGTCTTTGGCGCGAGGCCTGTTTCGGTCGCCATGCGGATACGAGCGGCATCCAGGTCCCGCGACTTGAGCGTGTCCAGTATCCCGGGCGACAGCACCAGACGATCTCCAAACCGGCGCGCCAACCCTCGTTCGACCAAGACCTCCCCGCGCCGAACCATCGCCGCCTGCGCCTCCTGGGCGAAGCCGCCATGGCCGGCAAAGCCGCTGCGATGGACCAGTTGGCGATCCAGCCAGGTCGCGCCCTGCGCCTTCACCTGGGCCGCGAGGTCAAGGTCGCTTCGGGTCGCAAGCTGCCTGACGGCCTGTCCGCGGTCACCGACGAAGGCTCGCAGTTCGACGATCGCCCCGGGCTTGGCGTCGCCCGTGTCGGCGAGGTCCTTGAAGACGACATGGTGCTGGCGCCCGTCGACGCCGTCGACGACGGCATAGGCCGTGCCGACCAGTTCGTCGTGCAACCCGCGCTCGACAAGCCGGCCCATCGCGGGCGCGGCGGAGAGCTCGTCGTGGACGGCGAAGCGGGCCGGATCGACCGCGCCACCGTCACGAGCCATGGCGCGATGCAGGGTCTTGATGATGTCGCCGCGGATCGACAGGTCGCGCAGCCGCGCCTCGGCGTCATCCGCCAGCCGCCACCGGGCCGGACCGACCGGCTCGGCCAGGCCCAACCGCTCCAGGTGCGCGCACCGCCCCAGCAGCAACTGGCGGGTCGGTTCCGAACGCCGCTGATCGGGGCGCAGGTCGATCACGCCCCCGGCTCGGTCGGCCGCCCACCTCAAGTCCCGATCCAGGCTCGTCCATCGCTCGGCGGTGACCTCGGCCTGCAAGGCGACGGCGATCTGACGCTCGGTTCGCGGCCCCAACTCAAGGGTGACCTGGGCCTGGGCGCGCTCGCGCATGGCGCGGCCCAGATAGTCGCCCGCGATCACCAGGTCGGCGCCCTTGTCGTCCTTGCCGCGGACCAGGATGTGCAGGTGCGGATTGTCGGTGTTCCAATGATCGACCGCGATCCAGTCCAGGCGCGTGTCGAGGTCGACCTCCGCCTGGCGCATCAAGCCGCGCGCGAAGTCACGCAGGTCGGCCAATTCGCCTGCGTCCTGCGGCGAGACGATGAAACGGAAATGGTGACGGTCGTCCTCGCAGCGCTGCGCGAAGGCCTTGATGTCGGCGGCCTCGGAGTCGGCGTCGAACATATGAGCTTTGTCGCCATCGCGCGTGACGCCTTCGCGCTCGAGATAGGCGATGTGGCGGGCCAGGGGCGCGGCGCGAAACCGCGACCCGCCGTGGCGAACGACCCGGGTCTTGATGATCACGCGTCGCTGGTCGGCCCCGGTTCGGGTCAGCAGACAAGCCCCGCGCCCGCGTCCCGTGGAGGCCCGTCCGCCGCCGCGCCGCGCGCCGCCGCCAGCGTCGGCCGCCTTGGCCGTCGCGCGCTGAACTTGCCCCAGAAAGCTGCGCCCGGCCTTGCCGCCACGGTCGGCGGCGATCCGCCCTGGCCGCAACAGGAAGTCGTCGTCAAACTCGTTCATGGGGCCCTGCCGGCGCACCGCCGGCGCGCCGCCCGTTGATCCCCCTGAGGTCTTTCCAATCGCGCCATCTCCGCCTCGGCGGCGATGGCGCGCCAACCCCAAGCCGCGCAAGGCGTGGCGACCGCAGCGACGGCGCGGCTTTTATCTGGCCCTCCCTGCGCTGCCCAAATTTCCGCGCCAGAGCCGTTCCAATCCAAGATCAGGCCAACCCTGCCCAAGACCCATAGCCACCCGCTCATGGCCGCCTCGTCGGTTCACCGCGCGGCGCAAAGAGGGCTGAGGGCTTCGATGCCTCGCCGACCGTTCGGTCGCCCTCCTGGCCAGCGGTCCGGCTGTCGACGGCGTTCGCCTTCGCCGACCAGCTGGGGACGAAAAGCTGCGCCTGGGTCCACGGCGTGGGGCGCGCCAGCTTGTCCAAGCGCGCGCCTGGATCATCGCCATTCGACAGCCGCGCCACATAGGCCAAGGTTTCGCCGGGAAGAGGTCGGCCCGCGAGGCTCTGTTCGTAGCGCCCGGGGCCAGCGTTGTAGGCCGCCAGGAAGCCGGGGGCGCCATAGCGGTCCCGCAGCTCGCGCAAATAGGCCGCGCCCGCCAGGATGTTGTCGCGCGGATCGAAGGGGTCAGGCCCCAGGTTCAGACGCGCCCGCAGCATGCGCCAGGTGGCCGGCATCAGTTGCATCAGGCCCATGGCGCCCTTGGCCGACACCGCTTCGGGATCTCCCGCGCTTTCGGCCGCGATGACCTTGGCGATCAGATCTGGCGACAGGCCAAAGCGCTCGGCCGCCGACGCGATAGGCACGCGGTGATCGCTCATGTCGCCGGCTTGCCGCGCCTGGACGGGTCCCGTCACCAAGGCGGTCGCTAGGACCAGCCGCACGAGGCTTCCGGGCCCTCCTGCCTGACGCCGTCTCACGGGCGTCCCCCGGCGCGAAGGCCATCGTCACCTGACGCGCCCAATCGCTCGGCGCGCGCCAGGACGTCCGCCCGGCGGGTCACGCCGAAATAGCGGCCGTCGAAGCTGGCCGGCGCCTGGGCGTTCATCAGGAACAGTTCGTCCTGCGCCAGGCGATGACATCCCGACCAGCGCGGCAAGGGCCGGCCGAGCCGATCGCGTTGGCGCGCCTGGCCGATCGGCTGCCCGTCGATCGTGACGAGGTCGCGCGTCCGACAGACCACTTGCCCCGGCAGCCCGGCCACGGGCTTGAGCAAGGGCACGCCGGCCGGCAACAAGCCCCGCGTCGCCAGCCAGCGCGCCACTGGCGGCGGCGGATCCACCGCCACGATGTCGCCGACCCGCAATGCGCCCGGCGGCCGCAGCCAATAGGCGCCGATCGGAACGCTGCTGGTGGTGTTCCACATCAGGCGCGGCGGGGCGGGTCGCCAGGCCAGCAGCGCGCAGCCGACGCCGCCCAGCGCCAGGGCGATGAATGGACGGCGGCTCATGAGCTCAGCGCTCGACGCCGCAGCCAGGCCCGATGACGCTCGCGGCTATAGGCGCGCGGGACGTGACCGGCCAGCAGGCGATTGTTGACGTGGCGCCAGTGGTCGGGCGCGACCTGATGGGCCGCGACGCCGATCGCCTCGACCGCGTCGATGGCCAGGAGGCCCCGTTGCACCCGGGTCCATCCGGTCAAGGCCAGCAAGACCTCGGCCCCGGGGCGAACATCCGGCCGGGTCGAGAATCCCGCGCCGGGAGCCGGCGCGACAAGGATGTCGAGTTCGGAGCGCGCGGTGCCGTAGCTGTTGGCCTCCCAACGCACCAAGGCGAAGACCGCGCCCGGCGCGAAGGTCAGGGTGCGCCGGCGCCGGTCGTGACGAACCTCAAGGCTAGGTCGGCCAAACCGGATCCAATGCTCGACACGGCCCTCCCACCACACCAGATCGACCTCCGCGCCGACCCGCCCGTCGCTCCGGCGCGCCGCCGGTTCAAGTCCGGAAGGCGGCGAGGTCATGAGCCGGCCTCCGGGAACTGCTGTTCAAGGAGGTCGCGGACCATCTCGGCGACGGTCAGGCCGCGGGCGAAGGCGGCGATCTTGATGCGCGCGCGCAGGGCCGGCGTGACGTCGATGGTCAGCCGCGCGGTGTAGGGATTGGGCGGCCGATTGGCCGGCGGCGCATCAGCCGCCTTGATCCAGGATTCGGGCGCGAGCGGACGCGCGGCGAACGGCGGGGTCGGGTTTGGCGCCGGGATGGGACGACGGCTCATCGGGCCAGCTCCTCGATCTCCTGGGCCAGGCTGGCGATCTCGCGCGCCGCCGGCTGGCCTGGGGCCATCTCCTGGGCCAGCCGGCCGGTCCGGGCGGCGTCGGCGAACACGACGCGCTGGCCGATATGCTGACGCAGGACCCCGGTCTGTTGCGCCGCCAGGGCCGCGGCGGTTTCGCGGGCGATGATGGTGCGCGCCGGGCAGCGATTGAGCACGAACCTGGCCTGCAACGCCGGTCGATAGAGCCGCGCCTCGTCGATCAGCCGCAGCATTTCTTCGGACGCCCAGCCGTCGAACGGGGAAGGCTGCACGGGGGCCAGGACCAGGTCGGCCGCCAGGAGCGCCGAGCGCAGCAAGGCCGCGACCCGGGGCGGTCCGTCGATGACCAGGTGGTCGACGTCACGGGCCAGCTCCGGCGCCTCGCGATGCAGGGTGTCGCGGGCCAGGCCGATGACCCCAAAGGCGCGGGGAAGACCGGCATGAGCGCGCTGCTGCGACCAGTCCAGGGCCGAGCCTTGCGGATCGGCGTCGACGAGAACGACACGGCGCCCTTGCGCGGCCCATTGGCCGGCCAGGTGCAGGGCCAGGGTCGTCTTGCCGACGCCGCCCTTCTGATTGAGCAGGGCGACGATCATCGCCGATCCGCCCTGGCGCGGGCGTCAGTCGGTGCGCCGCCGTCTACTGAGAAGTTAGAGTCTGGGTTAGACTCTAGGTTACGCGTCACGCGGGGCCTTGCCGGGCCTGGGCTTGCGCCGTCTGTCCGCGCCTGATCTCCCGATAGGCCTGCGCCTGATATCCCGAGGCCGGATGCGCCCGATCTCACGATCCCGTCCACAGGCTCTTCCACAGTCCCGTCGGCGCGAATGACGAGCGGGCGCGCGCGCAGGGGCAGGATGCGCAAGCGCTCGGAGCCGCCGAGGCGGTCGAGGAACAGCCGGTAGCCCGGCAACGGCTGGCGCGCGACGATGCGGCGAACGTCCAGGGCGAAGTCGGAGGGCCGGGCCAGGCTTCCGGACTTGTGGTGCAGGTGGGCCATCTCGAACACCCAGCCGCCCGGTTGGCGGCCGGCGTGCTTGCGGGCCACGCGATAAAGCCAGCGCTCGATGCCGCCCGTCAGCCGGAAATAGTCCGGGTCGATGGTCAGGACGAGCGAGCGGTCCACCACCCCGCGATAGAACCAGTCGGGCAGGATCACCTCCACGCCCTCGACCCGACCGCCGCGCGTGGACCGCTCTTCCCATTCGTTGATCCAGGAAAATTGCTGGCGGCGCCAATGCTCGCCCTGGCGGATGGTGGTGGCCACGACGGTCGATTGCAGGCGACGCAGGGCGGCCTTGAACAGGCGGTATTCGGTCGCGCCGGTCGAGCGGCCGATGGCGGTCAGCAGTTGGTAGGGCGTGAAGCGCAGTCGCCGCGAGGTGCGCAGGCCATGGTTCTCGGCGTCGACGATCTGGGAGGCCGCCCAGATCAGCAGGTCGGCGTCCCAGATGGTGGCCATGCCGTGTTCGGGCAGGGCGTGGACCTGAACCTCGATGTCGCCGGACCGGTAGAGGATCGGCCGGATGCGGCGCGACTTGGACAGCGAGAAGAACGGACGCTCCATCAGGTCGCGCTGGTCGCGCGGGCTGGCTTGTCCCGTCATGATCACGAAGGGGTCCAGGCGCTCCTTGTCGCCGACGGCGAAGGCGGGCTTGCGGGCCATGGTCAGGAATGGGTCGCGGCGGCGGACTGGGCGGCCAGAGGCCCGCTGTTCAAGCGCTTGGCCGGATGGACCGTGCCCGCGCCAGGATCGGTCGTCGAAACCTTGGCCCCGCGATCGGCCCAGGCTTGCAGGTCCTCCACGGCATAGACCACCCGGCCGCCCAGCTTGCGGTAGGCTGGACCCGTCCCATAGGTGCGGTGCTTTTCCAGGGTGCGATGGGAAAGGCCAAGATAGGCGGCGGCCTGTTGGGTGCGCACGAAGCGCGGCGCGCCAAGAGGGGCACTGGCGGACATGGGCGAACTCCCTGGTCCGACGGCGTTGGCCCGGATGGCCTTGCGTGGACCTGGCGAGCGTGGCGCGGGCCGTCAGGGAGGAGGGAGTGCGAAGGTCAGCGCCCCAGAATCGCACCCCTCGCAGGACCAGGCCCGCGTCTCTAGCGCAGCAGGGCCTGGTAGCCGCCGCCGACCATCGCCCGCCCGTCCCGGACCAGGCGTATGGTGATGTCGCGCAGGGCCGAGCTTTTCCACGGCGCGGCCGCGACGCGGGCCTCGCCGTAGAGCGCGATGGCGATCTCGCGATAGGCCGCGCCGTGGAGTCGCCCGTCGAGGGCGCGCAGCATGGCCTTGATCCGGGTCCGGCGCTGGGGTGTGACAGGATCGTCGGCGGGCGCGGCGCTTCGGCCGAGACTTCGCCACAGGCGCGAGAGCGCCGCGAGCCGGGCCGGCAGGGTGGCGTCGAGCGGGATCACCGCCGCCAGGGGACCGGCAGGCGCCTCGGCTTGCGCTGAAAGCATGGCCAGGCGGACCTTGCCCCGTCCCTGGCCTTCGGCCCACCACCGACCAGCACCGTCGCCCCGCGCGTCAGCCAGGCGAGCGAGCGCCAGCGGTTGTTCGGCCGGCACGGGCGAGGGCGCGACCATGACAAGGCCAAGGTCGAGCTCGGCTCGCCAGAAGACCTCGGCGGCGCAAGCCTCAAGCCGAGGATCGACCGGGAAATCGCAGCCCCCAGCGCGCGACCCTCCCCGCCGCCTCGGGCTCGCGCTCGGCCGCCTGGAAGTCGTCCTGATAGTCGCGATTTCGTCGAAGATATTCCCAGGCCAGATCGGAGGCTGGCAGTTCGTCCAGATAGTCGTAGGCTTCCGCGGACCGCCACCGAGACGCGTCTGGCGACATGGGGAACTCCCGAAAAATCGCTCCCTGATTGAGCCGGGAAACGATTTTCGACTCGGCCTGCCCGCGGGAAGCCAGGGCGGTGGAAACAGCCGATGCCGCCTTGGCATCACCCTCCAGGGCCAGGCGGGCCGACGAGGCTCCGATAGCCGACTTGCGACATCCAGCGGGCGCGTTCGAGGTGGCTGTCGTGGACGCGGCGCGCGCGATCCGGGTCGGCCTCGACATCGAGGCCGAGGACCAGCGCCGCCGCCTCGCGCCAATCGGCATGGGCGGCGGCGGCGTCGAGCAGGCGGATATAGGCCTGCAGGTGGGCGCGGTCGTAGGCGGTAAGCCCGGCCTCGCACGGCGGCTCATCGCGCAGGTCGTCATCCGTCATCGGGCCCTCCCCGCCCCAAGGGTGGATCATGACCCTAGCGGATTTGGCGTCCGATGGGATGACCTCGGGGCCGCATCACCCGATGCGGCCAGGGCATCGCCCCGCCTGCAAAAGGTCAGTCGGGCGCCGGACGGGGCGGGAGCTCATCACTGCGTCGAAACCAGACCAAGGCAAGCTGGTCCTCGCCCGCCACGAGGCGCGCATCGATCGGTTCGGCCCAACTGGGGTCGTCCAGGCGCAGGTTCAGCACCGCGCCGGCGGCGGCGCTCGTCGGCTTCCAGGCCGCGCCGCATTCGGTCTCGCCGACATAGGCCCTAAATTCCGGGGCCTTGGCCGAGACCTTCTCGACGGGGGCGAGCCGCACGGTCGCATCGAGCTGCAGGGTTGTGATCCGGCCGGTGAAACCGTCGCCGTCACGGTGGAAATAGCCGATGGTCGTCATGGCCGCGTTTCCTTTCTGGGGGGAGGAGATGGCGGCGACGCCTGGGCCGCGGGGTGGTGGGAGCAGCCCTCGTGGCGTCGCCGCCTCGCCCCAATGGTGGTGGAAGGGCGAAGACCCGGCCGCCGTCAGGCGCGGCGACGGGGCCGAGATGACGATGGTCCTTCGAAGCCTTGGCGCTCAAGGCCCCTGGCCGGCCGATCGTGCAAAGACAGGCGCTGGCGTGGAAACGACGGCGCGCCCAAGGATCGCGGGCGCCCGGCCGCAAGGCGGACATTCACGAATGGCAGGCTCAGGGTCGTCCAATTTCAAATGGACGCCGTTGCACTTTCAGTTGGACGCCGCCTGCGGCTCTACGGACTGTCGCCCTTACGGCGTTACGCCTGCACGACATCACGTGTCTTCGGAGCTGATGCGTCCGTTGCCCGCCATCGCTGCGCGAGTCTGTTCCCGGTTGCCGGCGTCGGCCTATGAGTTCAACGAAACCCAACAATCGAAATGCGATATCGAAACCATGGCGGAAGGCTTGCGCCGTCTGTAAGAGCAGGATGGCGCCGACGCGTGGCGGCCAGTGGCGAACCTGAACTGTCGGGCTAGAGGCGGGAATTCAGCAAATGCTTTCACGTAGATCCGCCTTATCGGGCGCCGCGGCCGGTCTGGCCTTCGCGGGCGTCGCCCACCTCGCCCGATCTCAGGAGACATCCCAGGACGAAACCTACCTCAACGAGACGGTAGGCTATGGTCCGCTCCTCAACGATCCGAACCGGATCCTCGACCTGCCCAAGGACTTCTCCTACCGCGTCATCTCCCGGTTCGGGGAGATCATGAGCGATGGCCTCGAAGTCCCTTACAAGGCCGACGGCATGGGGTGCATCCCCCTTGGCCGATCGCGTGTCGCCCTTGTTCGCAATCATGAGCTTCAGCCCACCGACCTGAACTACGGCCCTGCCGGGATGAAGCGCCACCTGAGCGCGCGGATCGACAAGTCGAAGGCCTACGACATCGCCGCGGACGGACACGCCCTTCCCGGCGGCACGACGACGCTCATCTACGATCTCGCCCGGCAAAAGCTCGTGAGCCAGCATCTCAGCCTGACGGGGACGGCCGTAAATTGCGCCGGCGGCGTGACCCCCTGGGGATCGTGGCTGAGCTGTGAGGAAACGGTCGCGAAGGCCGCCAATGGCCTGTCGAAGGACCATGGCTGGGTCTTCGAAGTGCCCGGCAGGGCCAAAGGTCTCGTCGAGGCCGTTCCGCTGAAGGCCATGGGCCGCTTTCAGCACGAAGCGGCCTGCGTGGATCCGCGCACGGGCATTGTCTACATGACCGAGGACAATTTCGGTGACGGCTGTCTCTTCTATCGCTTCCTGCCTCACGCCCTCGGTGACCTGGCCAAGGGCGGTCGTCTCCAGGCGCTTGGGCTGCGTGACGGGGCCGGCCTGGACACCAGCAATCACGACCAGGTCCTATGGGGACAGGGGGACTGGAAGGAGGTCCGGTGGATCGACCTCGATGGCGTCGAGAGCCCGGACGCCGATCTGAGGCTCCGGGGGCGTCAGGCTGGCGCGGCTGTATTCGCTCGTGGCGAAGGGATCCACTTTGGCGACGGCGAGATGTTCTTCACCTGCACATCGGGCGGCGCGGCGCGCCACGGCCAGATCATGCGGTATGCGCCGAGCCCCAGCGAAGGCCAGGCGCAAGAGCGGGATGCGCCGGGGCGGCTTCAACTTTTCCTGGAGTCCGCCAACGAGAAGGTCTTCGACTTCGGGGACAACCTGACGGTGGCCCCATGGGGCCATCTCATCGTCTGCGAAGATCGCTATTCCGACACCAAGCGCAACCACCTTCGCGGCGTCACGCCCGATGGAAAGGTCTATACTATCGCGCGCAACGTCTTCCGGGAGAACGCCGAACTGGCCGGCGCCTGCTTTTCGCCTGACGGCTCCACCCTCTTCGTGAACATCTACTGGCCCGGCATGACGCTCGCGATCACCGGGCCCTGGCGCGCCTTCGCGCGATAGGGTCACCGCGACGCGGGACCTCGGCCTCTCGGGCCAGGGCCCGGTGATCGCGGGCGCACATCGCCGCCTTGTTGCGAGAGCCGTTGCGGCCTTTCGCGAACCTGGGCCGCCGTCAGGAAACGAGGTGGAAGATCATCGAGCCGGCGACGCAGAGGACCACCACCGCCAAGGGCGGGAGCTTCCACCGCTCCAGCAGCAGCAGGCCCGCAAGCGCGATGGCGACATCGCGTCCGTCGCGGATGGCGCTGGTCCAGATCGGGTCGTAGAGCGCCGCGCCCAGGACGCCTACGACCGCGGCGTTGACGCCTGCCAGCGCGCCGGCCGCCGCGGGGTGGCGGCTGATCAAGCTCCACAGCGGCAGGCCCGCCACGGCGATCAGCAGCCCGGGCAGGAAGATGAACACCGTGGCCACTGTCGCCCAAAGCATCGTCACGGCGAGGCCGGGGTTCGGCGCTGTCGCCGCCCCCAGATAGGCGGCGAAGGTGAAGAGCGGACCGGGGACCGCCTGGGTCGCGCCATATCCGGCCAGGAAGCCGTCGTCGCTCATCCAGCCCGATGGGACCAGGGCGTCGTGCAGCAGCGGCAGCACCACATGGCCGCCGCCAAACACCAAGGCGCCGGCGCGATAGAAGACACCCGCCAGGTCCGCCAGCGATCGCGGCGCGAGCGTCCCAAGCCACGGCAGACCCACGAGCAGTACGAGGAAGACCGCGAAAGCCAGCGCGCCGACGCGCTTGCGGATCGGCAGCGCCGGCGGCGATGGCGGCGCCTCGCCATGGCGGCACAGCATGAAGCCGCCGACCGCGCCGATCGCCAGCGCCCCCAGTTGCATGACCGCGCCGCCAAAGACCAGCAGCAGGGCCGCGGCGGCCAGGGCGAGGCCGGCGCGCGTCCGGTCGGGGCAGAGTTTGCGCCCCATGCTCCAGACCGCCTGGGCGACCACGGCGACGGCCACGAGCTTGAGACCGTGCAGGCCGGCGAGGGTCAGTGGGTCCTTCAGCGCCGGCGCGGCCAGGGCGAACAGATAGAGCGCCAGGGCCGAAGGCAGGGTGAACCCCAGCCAGGCCGCCAGGGCCCCGCCCCAGCCCGCGCGCTTGAGGCCGATCAGGGCGCCGACCTGGCTGCTGGCCGGTCCGGGCAGCATCTGGCAGAGCGCCACCAGGCCGGCATAGTCGTCGGCCGACAGCCACTTGCGACGCCGCACATAGGTTCGCTCGAAATAGCCGAGATGGGCGATCGGGCCGCCGAACGAGGTGAGCCCCAGCCCCAAGGCCACGAGGAAGACCTCCAGGACCGGTCGCTTCGGCGCCGGAGACCCCGCCGTTTCGGCGGCGTTCATCGCCGGCCTCGCAGCGCCTGGCCCAAGCCTAGGTGCGGACCTCGCGCACCAGCTCGCGCACGCGCAGTTTGGCGATCGCCAGCGCTTCCAACCCCATCGGGGTCGCCCGGTAGAGCCGGCGGAACGTGCGGCCGACTTGTTCCTTGCGCGAGCTCAGATAGCCCTTGCGCTCCATGCCATGCAGCATCGGATAGAGCGTGCCGGGACTGAGCTTGTAGCCGTGGTGGGCGAGTTCCTCGATCATCCACTGGCCGTAGATCTCGCTCTCGGCGGCGTGGTGCAGGACGTGGAGCCGGACCAGGCCGGCGAGCAGGTCGTGATGTTCCAGCACGCTTGGTCATTCCGTTGACAGTCCCACGAAATCGGATATCGATAACGCGGAACGCAGTAACCGCAGTCGAGGCCCTTGTCACGGTTCGAATGAGCCATCTCGAGGACCCTGCGTAACTTACAGCGCGAACCGGCGATGACAAACGGCGACGGGCCCCGCCAACACGGTCGCATCTGAGGCGATCATGCCTGGCTCCGGACCAGAGCGGCGCTTTGCGGGATTGTCGAGGGACAGCGTCCTGTTGGCCCTCGCCAGCCTGTTCGCCGACATCTCCTCGGAGATGCTCTACCCGATCCTGCCGACCTTCCTGACCCAGTCCCTCAAGGCGGGCGGCAGCATCGTCGGCTTGGGGCCGCCGCAGGCGAACAATTGGCATGTCCGCCGCCGAGCGGCGGGGGGCTCTGCGCAGACGCCGCGTTAGGCCCGATCGCGAAACTTCTCGGCCAGGAGCAGACGCCCAGGTTTCAGCTTCTCAAGCACCTCGGTCAGGTCGCTTTCGGAGAAGGCGAAGCATCCTTCGCTGCGGCCGAGTTTCCCGTGGTCGCGGACCATGTTCGGGCTGACGTACCAGGCGCCATGGACGACGATCGCCCTGGCCTCGGCATTGTTGTTGCTGGCGTCCAGGCCGTCGAGGCGCATGGATCTTCCATGCCGGCCTGCATAGTGGTCGCCGGTCCTGTAGGCGCCGGCCGAAGACGCGTTGGAGCCGACCTCGTTGGAAAGGCGCTCCACCCAGCCCTGGTGCGCGGGGTCCGAACCGCGGCCGTGAGCGACGAGGAAGGTCGAAATCCGCCCGTCGTCCATGTGCAGCAGGTGGAAGCGCGGCGTCCGCGAAGCCGCGCTGAAGTCGCAAACCCCCACGAAATCTCGGTGCGGGATACTGGACCCTAAGCGACTGAGTTCGTCACGAGCGCGTTCGAACAGGGTTGGGCTAAGCCCCATCGCCGCTGCGGAGCCTGCGCCGGCGATGCTCAAGCCCGCCGCGAGCGACGACGCCAAAAAGCGACGACGATTGAAGCCTGACGGTGACATGGCCCGCTCCAGAGCTATTGGTCGCGCATCAGGAGATCGCCCCTACCCGCGCCGATGGCCCGCGCTTGCGCATAGACCCGATATTGGTGATCGTCGTAGTCGATGCGCTGACGGCTCATGGATTCCTCCCGGCTCAGCGCAAGTCTAAGGTTCCCGTTGGCGGCTTACCACCCCGAACTGACGGTCGAAGTGTCCGCTCTAGGTGATCACCGGCTTGGCGCCGACCGACCAGCCATGCTGGCGCAGGATGTCCAGCGACGTGGCGTCCCGTACTTCGTTCATGGCCTGGGCGAACTTAGCGCCGTCTGCGTCACCAACCTTGGCGCGCCCCAGACCTCACCCAGAACCAGGCGTTCATCCTCGGCAACCCGGCCACGCGCACGTTCTACTGTCGAGACCAGCCCCTTCTGGGCGATATCCTGGCGCCCTTGCGGCCTGGGCGCCTCGAACCATAGCCCCCTGGTTGACCCGCCAGGCGGCCGGCCTCGGCTCGGCGCGAGGGAACGGCGACCGGTCTTGGCCCTGCTCCGAAGAGCGGGCCGCCGTCAGGCTCAGTCGGTCTTCGGGCGAGGCCGCCGCCCCACCCGGTCGACCTGCATGTCGGCGCGCGTATCCGGCTCAAGCGCAAGATCGCCGGGATTAACCAGGTCAATCTGGCCGCCGCGATCGGCGTCACGTTCCAACAGATCCAGAAATACGAGTCTGGAAACAATCGTATCAGCGCTTCCAGCCTGCATGCGGCGGCCACGGCGCTGAAGGCGCCGATCGCCTGGTTCATCGGGGGCCTGCAAACCCGCGACGCCAACCCGCTCCACGCCCTGATGGCCACGCGAAGGCTAGGAACTGGCCCTGCTCTTGGCCCGCCCCCCCCCGGGATCGCGCCGCCAGGTGTTGGCCTTGCTCCGCGCTATCGCCGACGTCGATGACCTGACCGTCGCCAAATGCGCAAGGGCGACGGCGGGGCGTCGATGTTCAGACAGCTTGCCGGAAGGGCGCATCTGGAATGACGCCGAATCTCAGAGACCGGGCGATCCATGAAATCCGAAAATCTGCGCGTCCACGCCAGATCAAAGTGCATGGATTTTCAATGAAATATCTTGCAAAATGGAAGCGCGCCGCCTAGGTTTCAGGCATGGAAAAGCAGGAGCTTCTCAAACGACGCCTGCGCCCCGGCGCCGTCTATCGGCGCGCGGACCTGGCCCAATGGTCAAACGCCGTCGATCGACACATCAAGCAACTTCTGGCGGAAGGCGCGCTGACCAAGCTGGCGGGCGGGCTCTACTATGCGCCCAAGCTGACCGTCTTCGGCGCCGCCCCGGCCGAGGACGACAAGCTCGTCGCCGGCTTCCTGAAGGACGACCGGTTCCTGCTGGCCTCGCCCAACGCCTATAACGGCCTGGGCGTTGGGACCACCCAGCTGCACAACAAGACGGTGGTCTATAACCATAAGCGGCACGGCCGGTTTTCGCTGGGCGGTCGCGAGTTCGAGTTCCGCGTCAAACCCGCCTTTCCCAAGACGCTCAGCCCAGAATTCCTGCTGGTCGATCTGGTCAACAATCTCGACAGGGTCGGCGAGGAGCCGCAAGGCCTGCTGGCCAAGGTCAAGGCGCGCCTCGCGTCCTATGATCCCGCGCGCCTGAAGCGGACGGCGCAGGCCTATGGCTCGGTGCGGGCCAAGAAGTTCTTCACCCAGGCCCTGGCGTACGACGCGGCCCAGCATGCCAGCTGACTACCTGCACAACCATCGCCAGTTCGGCGACCTGCTGCGCATCGTCGCCGACAACGAGAAGATCGCCGTCGCCCTGGTCGAGAAAGACTACTGGATCATGCACAGCCTCTATGGGCTGCAGCAGTTGGGCCTGCGTTTCGAGCTGAAAGGCGGCACCTCCCTGTCCAAAGGGCATGGGATCATCCACCGGTTCTCCGAGGACATCGACATCCGCATCGAGCCGCCGGAAGATCTGAAGGTCGCGACCGGGCGCCACCACAACAAGCCCGCCCAGGTCGAAAGCCGCAGGGCTTTCTACGACCATCTGGCGCGGACCATCCAGATGGACGGCGTGCTCAGCGTGACGCGAGATACGGCCTTCGACGACGCCCGCTATCGCAGCGGCGGCATCCGCCTGGCCTACAAGCCGATCGGCGGCCCCGTGCCCGGCCTCAAGGACGGCATCCTGTTGGAGGTCGGATTCGACGATGTCGCGCCCAACACCGCCAGGGACATCACCTCCTGGGCCTACGACTTCGCCGCCGACAAGGTCGAGATCCTCGACAACCGCGCCAAGGCCGTGGCCTGCTATGACCCGGGCCACACCCTGATCGAGAAGCTGCAGGCGATCTCGACCAAGTTTCGCCAGCAGCAGGACAGCGGCGCGTTTCCGGCCAATTTCATGCGCCACTATTACGATGTCCATTGCTTGCTGCGGCAGCCGGGCGTGCAGGCGTTCATCGGCTCGGAGGCCTACCAGGCGCACAAGCAAAAGCGCTTCCCAACGGCCGACAATCCCGACCTCACCCAGAACCAGGCGTTCATCCTGAGCGACCCGGCCACCCGGGCGACGTTCGAGAACGCCTATGCCGCGTCCCGCGCGCTCTACTATCGAGACCAGCCCGCGCTGGGCGAGATCCTGGCCGCCATCGCGACCTGGGCGCCTCGGCTTTAAGCTCGCCGGCTGGCCTGGTCTGTCGTCGGCGGGGCGGGCGGGCGGCCTTCGGCTGGCGCGCGGGAACGGGGGATCGGCTTGGCCCCGCTCGCAAGAGCGGGGCCGCCGTCAGGCTCAGTCGGTCTTCGGGCGAGGACGCGACCAGATCAGGCTGTAGCCGTCGCCCTTGTCGTCGGCGAACAGGTTGGCGCTGATCGGGGCCGACAGCTTCGGGTCGTCCAGCTTGACCGAGTGGTACTCGCGGCCGCTGGCGGCCTTTTGCGGCCAGGCGGCGCCGATCTCGACCCGGCCGACATAGATCAGGTGGCTGGGAGGGTTGTCGCCGGTGCGGCCGGTCTCGGGCACGAAGCGCACGCCCTGGGCCTGGAGTTCGAGGGTGGCGACCTCGCCGTGGAACTCGGCGCCGACCTTCTTGAAGTTGCCGATCGTGGACATTGTCTTTCTCCGTTTGCGTAATCGAGCCCGCGACCATCGCGGCCTCGATGGTGATCGTCCGACCGGAGGCGATCGACGCCGCACTTGGCCCAGCCAAGCCGCAGCGCAGCGGAGGACGGCGGCCGACGGCTTTCTTGTTTCGCGAGGAATGGGCGTTCGCCCAGGGGAAGAAAGTTGGCGGCCGCCGTTGCGGTCAAGGCGAACGAGGCGCAGCCGGCCTTCGGTTAGATCTGACCATCGAAGAGGCCGCGAAGGTCACGGGCTTGATTATGCAGACTGGGAGGAAGGCAGTGTCCACGATTGGCGGCTTCATGACGTCGGCGTCGCGTTCCATGGCGAGGTCGCCCCCCTTGAGCTCCAGACCCAAGGGCGCGCGCTTCGTGCCCGAGACCGGCCGCACCGGCGGCAACCCTCCCAGTCCTCTGATCTCTGCCGGCCGGGTCGAGATCGTGCGCCGCCTGACCGCGAAGGACCGCCAGCGGTCGTGACCACCACTCGGTCAGGATCGACGCCCCGCAGTTGTCGGCTTCGATCGGCGGCAACCTGTTCGCCGACGACAAGGGCGATGGCTACAGCCTGATCTGGTCGCGTCCTCGCCTGAAGATCGACCGAGCCTGGCGGTGGCCCGTTCTTGCGAGTGGGGCCAAGGCCGATCTACCGTTCCCAGCGCGCCAAGCCGAAGGCCGCCCGCCCCACCGACGACAGGCCAGGGCCAGGCCCGTGCGGCTAGATTTCGAGGGAATGGCCGCTGTGGGCCAGACGGTCGAGCAGTTCGGCCATTTCGTCGGCATCCTGGATGTCCAGGCCCGTCTGAGCGACGCCGCTAACCACGGCGGGCCAACCCGTGAACAGGTCAAAGACCGTCCAGCCATCGGGATCTTCGCGAAGGTCAAATCGCTTCTGCATGGGCGGCAACATCGCGCCAAACGCCGGACGGCTCAAGTGGCGCCCGCGCCCGCTGAGGCAACGACCTGCGACGGCGAAATCCGAGCCGATTGGAGCGGCGCTCACGGCGGCTGCGTCATCCGCTCGCCCCCTGCCACCAGGCGATCTGCGCCTCGCGTGACGCGTTCGCCAACCGCGACAGCAGATCACCATGGGGCCGCGCCGGCGCGCAGTAACGTTTGCTAGTGGGAGATATAGTGAGCCGCTCTGTTCCAGCAGCCAGGGTCTATGATCATCACATTCGTACATGACGCCACGCCGCTGGACATCGAACGCCAGCATCACTGGTCAGTCAGCGCCAAACCAGTCGTTGCCCCAGTCCAGACCCTTCGACGGTCTGTGGGGTGGGAAACTGAAACGGGCGCCGGCCCGCAATTTTGCGTGGTAAGGCTCGGGGGTGCCTCCAGAAGCTCCCATCGTCGATCACTCGCGCGTGCGCAGCTGGCTGGAAATCCAGGAGCCGCTGGAGCGGCAGCTGGAGCCGCTCGGACGGGCGGCGCTGGAGGCGCTTCGGCTTTCGCGGGGCGAGCGGGTTCTTGACGTAGGCTGTGGAATTGGCGGCACGCCTGCTGCGCTGGCGGCGGTCGTCGGGGCCGGCGGCAACGTCGTCGGTCTGGAACTCTTGCAGGCTGCCGTCCAAGTCGCCGAGCGTGATCCCAGCCTACCTGACAACGTCAGTTTCGTGTGCGGGGACGCCCAGACCCATCCTTTAGAGACCGGATCATTTGATGCGGTCTTCTCTCGGTTCGGCGTCATGTTCTTCGTCGATCCCCGAACTGCCTTTCGCAACTTGAAGAGAGCGCTGCGGCCAGCCGGAAGGCTGGGGTTCGTCTGTTGGCGAAGGTTCGAGGAGAACGAACTGGATTACCTGCCGCTTGGAGCCGCCGCGCCGCATCTACCGCTGAAGCTGGTGAGCGAGACCACAAGCTCGGGTTGGTTTTCGTTTTCGGATGCGGATTGCGTCCGCGCGATCCTTGGTGATGCTGGGTTCGTCAATATCGAGATAGCACCACGCGACGAGGTCGTCGGCAGCGGGAGCTTGAAGGCGATGGTGGATGTCTGCTCACGGGTAGGCGCTCTTGGGGCCATCCTTCGGGAACACCCCCATCTGAGCCCCGCAGCCATTCCGGCGCTGGAGCGCGCCTTTATCGAACGAGATGGCCCGGCGGGACCTAAGCTTCGAGCCGCCACCTGGATCGTAACAGCCCGAGCCGATGAATAAGGCGGCTGGAATGTCCGACATGGTCTTTCCTTGCCTGAGCATCAGGCCGGCGAACGGTCCCCGGCGGTGTCCGCTTTCGCGGCGTGGGGCTAGATTCGATTTTCGACCCCTTGCCGAAGTTGGGAACGTCCGCTGGTGGCAAGGCCGCCGAATGTCCGAAAGCTGGCGAGATGCTCCCGGCGATGAACGATCCTTAGCTGACGTGAACCGCGAATTGCTCTAGGCGATTTTGCACATCAGGAAGAGGCGCACCGATTGACGATAGCAGCGAGACCCCTCCAGTCAAACGACCTGGCACTTATCTGCGAACATCGAGAACGAATGTTTGCCGAGGCGGGGCGGCCAAGTGAAAGCTTGCGATCAATGAGGGCTGCATTCGAAACGTGGGTGGCTCCCAGGCTAAACGACGGACGATATTTCGGGTGGATGATGGAGGTCGAAGGACAAGTTGTTGCCGGGCTTGGAATGATGGTTATCGATTGGCCGCCCCACCCAAGCCATCCAACGGACGACCGGCGAGCATACATTCTGAATGTCTTCGTCGAACCCGACTACCGAGGACGAGGACTCGCCAAGGCATTGATGGGTATAGCGGAAACCAAGGGGCGTGAACTTCAAATACGCTACGCTATCCTTCATTCCACCGAACAAGGACGGCCCCTTTACGAAGGTCTTGGTTGGCGCGCGACAACGGAAATGTCTATTTCCTGGGAATGAGTGTCGCGACCGTTGGCGGACGAATTCGCATACCTGCGGAAAGGTCGCTAACCACCCCTTGCCGAAGTTGGGAAGGTCCGCTGAGTGGCAACGCCGCCGAATGGCCGAATGCTGGCGCGATGCTCCCGGCGATCAACGACCCTGAGCAGACCTATTCTAAGGTTTTGCCCAAAACGACGTTGAACGGACTAAACCCTTCGGCTCGAAAAAAGTGCTGCGCGGCCTCGTTAGTCGCCCAGGCATCCAGGACCACGCGCTTGATACCGCGCGCCAGACTTTCCTGCTCAACGGCCCGCATCAGCGCTGACGCCACACCCACCCGGCGAGCGCCCTCCTGGACAGCCAAGTGATGGACGTATGCGCGCTCGCGCGGAAGAGAAAAAGGCGTGGCTGGGCGTGCTTGAATTTCGAGCCAGACATAGCCCACAAGAGCCCCTTCGATCTCAGCAACCAGAAGCGCATTGGAGTCCGCCTCAAGTGTCGCGGAGAACAATGCAACGACGCCATCGCGGTCGGCTTCCGGCTTGAACTGCGCGGGCTCAAGCGATGCGTGTAAGGATTGGACCACAGCATTAAGGGCGATCAACGCCTCCAGATCGCTCTCCCTGGCTGGCCTCACCCCTAACATTATCGCATCCCTTGGCTCGCTAGCCGATGCTTGAATGGACACGCTTCGACAGGAAGACGCAACGACCGCCATTCAGGGTGGGCGACGCTCACGCGCCGCCGTCGAACCGCCAGACCGGGATGCCGAGCTTTCGGGCCTTGTCGGCCAGGTTGGCGTGGATGCCCGAGCCCGGGAAGGCCAGGACTCCGATCGGCAGGGTCTCCAGCATCACGTCGTTGCGCTTGAAGGGGGCGGCCTTCTTGTGCCGGTTCCAGTCCGGCTTGAAGGCGATGGATGTCACGCCCCGCGCCTCGGCCCAGCAGGCGGCGATGCGTTCGGCGCCGGTGGGCGTGCCGCCGTGCAGCAGCGTCATGTCCGGATGCTTGGCCAGGACCTTGTCGAGGGCGTCCCAGATCCGGGCATGGTCGTTGTAGCCCGCGCCGCCGGTGACGGCGATCTTGGGCCCGGCCGGTATGAAGACCTGGGCCTCGGCGCGCCGCTGGGCGGCCAGGAAGTCGCGGCTGTCGATCATCGCCGCCGTGAGCGCCGCGCGATTGACGCGCGACCCGGCCCTGGGCGTCCAGGCCGCGCCGGTGTGGTGGTGGAAGTGATGAGCGGCCTCTTCGCGAAGCTGCTCGAGACCGTTGCGCTGGTCGAGGAGCGCCGAGCCTGTCGCGAGGAGCCGCTCAAGCTCGACGGAGGCCACTTCGGAGCCGTCCTGCTGGCGCTGGCTGGCCTTCTGGGCGTCCTCGTTGTCGTCGAGGCGACGCTGAACGCGTTGGGCCGCGCGGTGGAAGAGATCGACCGCGGCCCAGAGGAGGTCGGGCAAGGCGGGCTCGAGGCGGGTGTCGGTCAGCGGCGAGATCAGGGCGTCGAAAAGGTCGGCCATGGCGGCGGCGAGGGCGACCGGGTCGGCGGGCGGCCTGGGATCGGGCTCGCCTTCCGGAACGGGGCGGCCGTAGAGCGCCAGGTCTTCAAGCAGATGGCCGGTGGCGGAAAGGGCGTGTGGCGGTTCGGGGTCGGAGAAGCGGTCGGGGGTCATGGGGGCGTCCTCCTGGAGGGCCTTTCAGGCCGCGCCCATCGCGGCCTTCGTGGCGATCCTCTTCGGCGGGCGCCGACAGCCCGCACCGGCACGGCCGCAGCGCAGCGGAGGACGGCGGGGCGGGGCTGTTTTGTTTCGCGATGCAAAGCCGAGCTCTGCTCGGCGGCGGAAAACAGCCCCGCCCCACCGTTGCGGGATGTCGGCGCTTGCCGATCCGATCGCCCTCTAGAAGGCCGTGGGCGCGGCTTGAGGCTCGCAAGGCGGGTGCTCCCATGACCCCCGGACGCGACGCAGACCCCGAGCCGCCGGGCGTCCCTGGCCGTCGCGGTCATCGGCTTGAAGGCTGGCGCAGAAAACGGTCGACATCTTCCGGAGCGAGCTGCGAGGCCAGGCGCACGGCGAGACGGTCTGGCCCAAGGCGGCGCAGGCCGTCATTGAGATCGCCCTGGTCCGGCGTGAACGACCGCGCTTCGACCCCGACGGCCGACGCCCTCTGGGCCAGGGCGATCGCCGCCGCGTGGCCGGCGGGATCAGGGTCGACGACGACATAGAGGCGTCGAAGGCCGGCCGGCAGAAGCAGGGCGGCGAGATGGGCCGAGGAGAGCGCGGCGACGAGGGGCAGGCTCGGAGCGACGACGGCCAGCGACAGGACGGTCTCGAGACCTTCGCCGGCCGCCATCACATCCGACGCGACGCCGAAGCGGACCCCATGGCCGAGGAGCGCGCCCATCGCCCGGCGCGGGGTGGCGACGGGCGCCTTGCCGCGAGTTTCGCCGTCCAGCCAGGTGCGGTGCGCCCCGGTCTGCCGGCCGGCCAGATCGGTGACGCTGGCGACGAGGGCGGGCCAGGCCCGGGGGACGTCCTCGGCGTCAGTCCTGGCCGGCCGGTAATAGCAGCGGGGGTGGCAGCGCAGGGCGTCGCAAAAGCGTAGAGCCGTAAGGCCGCGCGCGTGCAGATACGCCTCGCCGATCGAGCCGGTCAGGGGGCCGGCAAGGGCGAACAGCCGACGCGCGGCGCGTTGCGAGCCGGCGGGTGATCGGGATCCTGGCCTTTGCGGGCGCGCGGCGTCCGGCGCCC